>JAABVA010003498.1_pt1 | contig 14897 bp, 10 predicted proteins | sample 5560331 | NCBI WGS metagenome assembly JAABVA01 (sample SAMN12812661, study PRJNA571458) | rock metagenome | isolation source: Antarctica rocks | place: Antarctica: Victoria Land, Mt New Zealand sud | collected 2016-01-07 | reverse complement strand
GCCATGCCACCGAGGGCCGCGAGGGCCTCCAGCCGGGCGGGCACCTCGCGTGGCGAGTTTGCGTGCACCGTCCCCGCCCCGCCGTCGTGGCCAGTGTTGAGGGCGGTGAGCAAGTCCACCACTTCGGCGCCGCGCACCTCCCCGACCACCACCCGGTCCGGGGGATAGGGGATAGAGGGGTTTGAAATGCCCCACCCCCCTGCATCGCCCGTGGCCGTGCCCAGTTGGGGGGGCGACCGAGTCGGGCTTGATAGGAACCTGAAGACCCCACCCCTGGGGTGCGCCCCCGCGTAGGCGCGGCGAGCGCGGACCATGCAAAGCACATCGACCAAGCTGCCAGTTTTGGCTTAAGCCACTTCCTTCAATTACCGTCCGCTTGTTCACGTATACTGCGCATGGCGCGCATATCCTTACGGCCTTCGAACCAGAACTTGACTCGCAAACGAGCGACTGATGGGCGCAAATTATCAATGATCCTAGTTTGCTTTTTCTCGGACTGCGCTTCAGCTCTCAATGCACCTATGAACCGCTCTAAATTATCTGGCAGCCGGTGCTGACCACTCGATGCGAAGTAGCCAAGTTGCTCAAGGTAGGTAACCTCCTGATGACGAGCATCAGCCGCACCAGCAAAATCATGTTGATTTAGGCACTGGTTCTTAGCGATTCTTGCGTTTTGCATTTTTTCCCAGGTATCAATGTCTTCCAAATCGACGCTCGCTAGTGCGGACTTTACGTACCTCAGACTGGAGATCAGGTCCTGCGAACCATAAAGCTGCAGCGGGGCTAACAGGGGACCGTCAAGCTTCGACTTACTCGCACGGATTGAAGGCAGCAGTCCGACTACGTCTGCGGTACCCTCCCAGTCCGAGATTATCGAGTTCAACCCATTTGCGAAGGTCATGGCATCAGTCAAAGCCGACGACAACGCCTGCCAGGAGCGCTCGTCGAGCGCTAGTCGTCGCTCATGCAGTCGGCCTGCGCGGGCATTCCAAGATTGGCTAACCAGCGCTACAGTCGCCACGCCGGTTGAGCATGCAACTGAGACGACTGCGATCGTTGATGAGTCCGGCACATCGCCAACTATGCCACCGCTCCTGATGGCGTGGTGGTTAGGAGGCGCAAGCTGGACAGTGGTGTCGCACCACAATAATGGATTCGGGCCCCACCCCGAGGGTCAGCCCAAGTGGCGCGCGTACCTCGGCGAGTCCATCGAAATGGCCGCTAGCCCAGAGCGCAGAAGTGGGCGCTCCACGCTGCGAGCCCTGGCGCTACGGAATTGATAGCCAGAACTCCCGGTCGAGTTGCAGCGACACTTTTCAGGTCGATGTACGCGAGCCTGACCGCTAAGTCGGAGAGAGTGCCTCCGAGGTCCGGCCGGGGATGCTGTCCCTTTCGGATGCGGTCGATTGTGCGCCGATCGGTGCCGACCAGCGCCGCGAGTTGGTGTCCGCTGTACCGGTCGAGGACGGGCATGACGAGTCGGTGGAACGTGTCGTCGTCGGGGTTGTTGTATTGGTTGAGGACGTCACCGAGGTTGGTGATCAGTCCCGCTTGAACGTCGTCGAGGTGGTTGGCTTCCTTTCCGATGAGTCGGGCTGTGCCGGCGAGGGTGACGGGCCGGCGTTGCAGGACGCCGTTGGTGTTGCGACCGCAGGGTTGGCCATCGGGGCCATTGAACTTGTGTTCGGGGTGCATGCGGTACTGGTGCAGGACGTCGGCGTAGCTCTGCACCCCAGCCAGGTACGTGTCCGGACGTGCGTTCTTGTCGGTGGTGATCGTGTAGCTGGGCCCGTCCGGGTTATACCGGTTGCGCCAGTCCAGTTCAGTCCAGCGTCCAGCATTGTTGTCGTAGGGGGCGATGAGCAGGAACCGGGCAGGGTCAACCCCGGGCGGATGACCGAAGGGGTCGAGGGTGGCGACGAGGAGGAAGTTGAACGGTATGACCTGATCGGCCCAGAAGCGTTTTGTGTTCCACCGAGCGAACGGTCGTAGCAGCGGTGGTGAGCTGACCGTGACCCGGCTCAGCGCCGGGCGATCCGCCCACTCAGGCAGCGGCGCGTCGGAATCATCGTGAGCGGTGAGGATCCAGTGCCAGGTGTCGTCGATCCACCGAGGGTTGCCCGCGGCGTCCCGGCGGTCCGTGTCGGGGCTGAGGGGGTCGAGGTAGCGGCCCAGACCGTGCAGGGATCGTTTCACGATGGTGCGGGTGCGATCGGGATTGGCCTGGTAGATGACGTAGCGCTTGGCGGAGATGGCATAACAGGTCCCCGTCTGTTCCAGCTTGAGCACCTCGGGCACCACGACCGGGTCGTAGGGGTTCAGCGCGGTGAACCGGTCCCGGATGGCGTCGACCTGGGCGTAGCTCAGCGCTCGGACAGCGGGACGACCATCAGGAAGTTGATGCTCGCCACCGTTGCAGGGCACCAGGGCGCCGGTGGGGGTGGCGGCGATGGCTAGGGAGTCGGTGTCACAGAACACCCACGTGCCGCCGGCGTCGGTGACGGCGCGTTCCAGGAGGGCGAGCATGAGGCGGGCGGCCCCGGTGATGACCGCGGCGATCGGTGGGAAGCAGAACTCGCCCGGTTCTTCCGGTGCACTGACTTTCGTCTGGAAGGGTTGTCCGGTGGGGCCGTGGACGGTGACCTTCTCGGGGGTTCCGGCGGGCAGTTCGTGGCGGATCATTTCGGCGTAGATGCCATAGCTCCCCGAGTTGGCCAGAACTTTCAGGGAACCGGCGAGTTCCTGGTCACCGGCGTCTTTGGCGTGTTGGCGGGCTTGCACGACAGCGCGGAAGAAGTCCTCACTGGCCGGGTCAACCAGGACGTCTCCGCGCAGCCGCACCGGCTGCAGGTCGGGTTGGCGGCCGACCGGGACGAAGCGCAGCGCCCGGGTGATGGTCGGGCACCGGCCGGTGAGCAGGGTGGCGGCGATGAGGTCGGGGAGGGTGTACCAGAGGGGTTGGTCGGAGTGCAGCGGGTTGACGCCGATGCTCCAGTCCTCTTCCCGGTAGTCCGCGCGCACAGGCAGCATGTCCCCGTCCGGGACCACTTCGGCGATCACCACCAGCTCCCGCCACAGGGCAGGGTCGAAACAGTCATCGAGGGTGATTGAACCGAGCAGATCGGTGACTTCGTCGGTGGCGTCGACGGTGTCGATGCTTGCGGCGGTGACGTGGTCCCATAACCCGAGCAACGCGTCGACGGTGGGGTACATGCTGGTGAAGTCGACCACCGCCACCGGGATCGGGGTGTGCCGAACATGAACTTCCGCGCGGCCCCCGTAGAACGCGGACATCGCATACCCCAGCACCTCGGGGTCGAAGTCGGGTTGGAGGGTTAACCGAGGTGTTATCCCCATGGTCCGCAGGTAGGCCTTGACCACCGACGCCGGTGAATACGCCAGCGTCGTCTGTAAGTTCACCGGGTGCCGGGCATGTTCCGCCAGGGCAGCCTGCAGCAGGCCAGTGGTGGCGGCGACGTCCTGGCGGCAGTAGTCGATCGCCTCCTCATCGACCACCCCGAATACCGGTGTGCTGGCCTTGCCGGGGACATCGAACGCCCGACAGGCGGAGTCCAGGCTGTGGCTGGCCCCGGTGAGGGCGAACAACAACGTCCGCAGGTCCAGCAGGTGCCCGGCATGATCGCGGGCGCCGCGTTCCAACCGGCGGAACTTCTTGATCGCCCGTTTGGAGTCCAACGACTTGATCGCCACCCGCGGCCGCCACGGTGCCGCATGTCCGTCGGTGTCCTGCCACAGGGTGAAGGAGAAGCCGCCGTACATGTCGCCGCGGGCTTCGGCGGCATCCACAGCGAGGCGGGAGAAGTCGAACGGGGCGTTGAACATGACGATCGTGGCAGGGTCGAGCCGGTTGTTGTGCGGATACCCCACATGCCACACCCAGTGCTTCACGAACTCGGTGCGGGACAGCAGCGCCAGGTCCCAGTTGGGTTCGACCCGCAGATACGTCAGGTCCACATCAGCTTTGTGGCTGAGGGCGTAGGCCTGCAGCCGGGCGTACCCGGCGGAGTCCCGCTCGGGCAGGTCGTCAGCGGCGATGAGCCCCTCGGCCACGGTGGTGACGGTGGTGGCGTCGACCCGGCAGTACCGGAACACCCCGAACAGCAGGGCCTGCGCACTGTCCACCGTGGTCTCGGTGTCGATCACCAGCACGTGGTTGATCGGGGGCGCAGGAGGATGCCGCCGACCGCGCCGCTTCACCTTCCCCGGTGCGCGCTTCGTCCAGACCCGCACCGCCACCTGACGAAAGCAGTTCATGTCGATCATGACCCGTCCGCCTTGATCTCCATGGCGAGGGCGAACATGCGCTCCAACTGCCCATAGGCGCTCAGGTACCACGCCCCCAGGTCGTCGACGAGTTGCGGATCGAGCCCGTTGGCGTTCTCCACGGTGAGCAACCGCAAAACCATCTGTTGGCAGCTGGTCACATGATCAACCAGCTGAGCACCCAGCTCGGCCATCTCCGGCGACCCGATGTCGAACGCGGCGCACAACCGTTCGGGGTCCTCGGTCAGGGCAGTGAATAGCGCGGACGGCTCGCCGAGGATCGCGGCCACCTCCCGCAACAAGAACGTCATCTCCCGCACCTGCGCACCCTGTGCGCTGGCAATCCAACCGACGGGCAGGGCTTCAGTCGGTGGCACCGTGGGGTCAGGGACCCACCGCCCGGGCCGATCCGGCGCCCCGAAGCCGTCCAAAATCTTCGACATGGCGCGGGCGGTGTGCGTCGCCAACGGTGCCCCGATCAGGGTGGCATCAGCGTGGCGCTGCGCGAACAACCGCAGCAAATCAGCCACCCCCACCACCAAGGCGCGGGTGGCGTCCAACGCGGCCAGCGGGGACGTCTCCTCCAACTCGACACCGCTGGCGCGCTGCCAAATCGACAGGATGTGGTGGCAGTCCGGGCATACCGCCACCGTGAGCGTGCGGTGGTTGTGTCGCCCCGCGATGTGGTGAGCTTCCAGGTCCGCGGTCAACTCGCACGTCACACACACACCAGTCATCACTGCACCTCCCCATACATGGACTCGAACTGCACATCGCCGCGGATCGCGTGGTACTCGATCTCGACGAGGTTGGTTTCCAACCTCATGCCAGCAACAACGGTGCCTTCCATCCGCCACACCTCATCGACGGCACCGGTCTCCAGGTAGCGGCGGATCACATTCCAATGCCTGCCCACCGCCGACGCCTCATCGTCGCTGAGGTTCGCTACGAACTGCAGGCCCTCGGTGGTGAGAACCCGGATGGGTCCCCGACCGAATGATGTGCTCATGTGCGTGGTCCTTGTCTAATAGGTTCCGCGACGACCTTCTTGGCCGCCCACCGCCGACAGTCCTCCCCGGCCCACACGGGAAGTGGTCGTGCAGACGAGCCGCTGTAACGTCGCCGCGGTGACCGAGGCGCAGAAGGGCACGCAGGCCGACCGCCAGCTAGGGGATGCACTCGCCGAGCAGGGACTGGACGCGACATTCACCCAGTTCAAACGGTGGCGTGCCGCTGGCGTCCTCGCCTCGCCTGTACAACACAGCGCCGGCCGCGGCAAAGGCCGTCCCAGTGAGCGCTACCCCGTCGAGGCGGTTGAGCAAGCCGCGGCGATCTTGAAATTACTCAGCTTTGGCGTGCCGTTGAAACATATGGCCATCGCGATGCTCGTACGTGGCGCACCCGTGACGGAGGAAGCGATACAAGAATCGTTCCTCGACTTCCTAGCCGAACCACCAAGCAATTTAGATGATGACGAGCGAGCAGATCGAGCCGACCAGATGGGTGCGCACCTGCAGCGCCGCGCGCGGAGGAACCCGCTGTTGCATCATTGGAGCGACCGGGCGCGTGGACACGGCGAGCCAGGCCGGTTCGTGTTGAGCGATATGCTCTCCGCCCTCATGCAGCTTATCGTCACCGGTACGCGTCCATCCACCCAAGCGGAGACAGCGACCAGCCATATTCTCGGACTAGGACCAGATCAGACCGCAGAACTATGTCGTGTGATGAACGATTTAACTCCGGGCGTCCTCCGCGCAACCGCAAGAGACGTCACCCTGACAGAACTATTCTGCGCACGGCAAACACTCTCGGAGTGGTTCAAAGACGCACCGCCGGGTTCTGCAAAGCCAAACTTTGGGACGGCAGGAGTTATGCTCCTCGCTCTTGCGGCACTTGCCCGGAGGAAATACGACTCATGACCACCAATAACTTGAGGAGAGTGGTAAACTCAGTCTGAGGGAATGCGCGAAACCGGACCCGATTCGGCGCCATCGCAATCCTGTACCAGCAGTCCGAGTCAGGAAGTATTTCGGTGAGCATCCCAACCGATACGAGTGGGGCGGACATCTTCGGCCGAGACCCACGCGACGGCACCGTTCTCGTGGCCGATGGATACGGACTTGGCCTCGCGGTATCCCGTGGCCACCTGATCTTGTCTGATGGGCTCGGCCAACACCGCCGGGAACGCCGACTCCCCCGGGCGCAGCGCACCGTGCGGCGCATCGTGATCCTCGGGCACACCGGGCACCTGTCGCTGGAAGCGATCCGCTGGTGCGCCGACACCGGCATCGTCCTCACCCAACTCGACACCGACGGCAGGCTGCTGCTGACCGCCGGCGGAGCACAGTTCGATGATCCGCGGCTGCGGCGGGCGCAAGCCGCCGCTGCCACCAGCCCGGTCGGTGTCCAGATCGCTCGTGCCTTGCTGACCGCGAAACTTCAGGGGCAAACTGCCGTCGCTGAGTCCCTCGGCGCGAGCCCGGCCGCAGCCCAGATTCGCCGGCTCGCTGAGCAACTTGGGCACAGCCAGGATTTGCCGGGGTTGCGGGGTGTGGAAGCGCAGGCGAGCAACACATACTTTACCGCCTGGGCCGCCCACGCCGGCTGCCGCTTTGCGACCCAGCACCGCGACCGGGTGCCTGAGCACTGGGCACATGTCAGTGCCCGCACCAGCCCCCTCAAACAGGGCGGCAGTTCCCCGCGGATGGCCGCTGACCCCATCAATGCCCTGTTGAACTACACCTACACCCTGGCTGAAGCGGAATGCCGTCTCGCGCTGCAGGCCCTGGGGCTCGACCCAGGTCTCGGGATTGTGCATACCGATAAGAAGAACCGGGACAGCCTCGCCCTCGATTTGCTCGAACCGCTGCGTCCCGTCGCTGAACAGCATGTGCTGCAGCTCCTCACCGCCCGGTTCTTCACCACGAACGATTTCCACGAAACAGCCCAAGGCAGTTGCCGCCTGTTGCCGCCGTTGACGCATCTCGTGGCCCAAGCGTTGCCCGACTTCGCGGTGGCCGTCGCCCCGTTGGCTGAGGGCATCGCGCACGCGTTGGCGCACAGCAGTCCTGGGCTGGTTCGGTTGCGCACCCCACTGAGCCGCAGCAACTACAGCGCCGCCCAAACTCCCAGCCGGCGGAGCACGACCCGGCGCCCACCGGGGACCACTGGGGTGTTGCCGACGTGCCAGACGTGTGGCACCCAGCTCTTCGACCGACGCCGTCAGCTGTGCACCGCGTGCTGGCCCGTCACCCGCGACGCCCACGCCCAGCTGCGGACCGAGGCCAGCCATGCAGCCCGGGCCGCCGCGATCGCCGAAGGCCGGGACCCCACCCAAACCACCGCAGCACGCACCAAGCGTCGGGACAGTCTGCTCGCAGCGAAAGCCGCGGAAGCCACCTGGACCGCGAACGGCTTGGTTTCCCCCATCATGGAGCGTGACCTGCGGGAACGGGTCCTTCCTGCCCTGGGTGCGGTCAGCTTGATCCTCATGCAGCAGGCAACCGGTTTGTCGAGCTCGTCCTGTTCCCGGATTCGGCGGGGCCTCATGTCACCGCACCCCCGGCACTGGCAAGCACTCGCGTCACTCACCGAGCAGGTTCCACCACAGAACTTGACCTTGGCGGCAATGGCGTCTGCTGGAGTGAGCGTGGCCGGTCAGGCGTCGGCAAAGACGCCGGTGCTGTCCTCGTAGACGCAGCGAATGTTGTGGCGCGATAACAGGTCGAGGAGGTCCGCTGTTGGCAACGCCGGAAGCAGGACCGCCAAGTCGGGTGTGCTTGGCATGTGTCGGCTGTAATCCAGGAGTTGGCCGATGGCCATGCGCACCGCCTCCCGGGTCGCGACGCCCTTCGCCTCATACAGAACGTTGGCCGTCTCATCGACAAGGTCGGTGAACAAGTCCCGCAACTCGCCAGGCGGTCGCAGCTTGTAACGCACGCAGCTCGCGCCACGTTTCTCAAGGTGTTCCTGGTAGCGCGTCGCGAGCTCGGCCTCCCGCTTCACCGCGGTCGCCGCGGTCGACCCGGCAACCGGGTATTCGCGGGCTCGGACCGCCTCGATGGGCACGGCCTCGGCGTTACCGCCCGGAAGCTCTGCCGTGTCGACATCGACGGGTTCCGCTTGTGTCGCCGCCGCGGCGTCCCCGATGGCACTCCCGTCTTGATCGCGCCGTAACACGGTCCCTATTGGTAGCAGCCGGAAGACGAGGACGGTGCGCTGGACACCGTCTTGATCGGGTGCCTCAGCGGTCAGTGTGGGCCGGTCTGGGCTGACCTCGAATTCACCTAGGTAAAGCTGGACCTTGGCGCCTGAGCCCTCTTCGGTGCCATCGGCGACGAACACACGCACGGTGCGACCCGTGTCGCGGTGCTTCAGCAGCGCCGCGTTGCCCGACCGAATGCGTTGGTCACCGGTTCGCCCCTCGCCGGTGTAGAGAAACACCGTGCGCTCGGCGTTCCACCCATCAAAGTTGTAGCCATACGTCGTCCCGGCCTGCGGATCGCTGTAGACAAACACGTTCGGCGAGCTGTTTGAGGGTTGGATCCCGCCGTACATCGCCCCGCCGAACTGCTCCATCCGAGGCCGCCGGCCCAACGTCTGACCGGGTTCCAGCGTCCAGCGGGCGCGCTCGGTGCCTAGAGCCGTCAGATGACCCTCCCACAGAGCCAGCAGTGCGGCATCCGATGGTGGCCGCAGTTCCTGGCCGGATCCCATGATGTTTTTCCAGTGATGCGCCGGCACGTGCGCCAGAAGATCCTCGGTGTCCAACCGGTCCTCAACCGGCAGGACACGATCCCACTCGATATCGGTGTAAGCCGCTGTCTTCGTCGGATCCGCCCAGTGCTCATCCTTGAAGACCAGCCCGTCGGTCACGTGCCCGGCAGCGACAACCCCGTGGTCTGTTCCCTGGCGAAGCAGGAACACACGATCGCCCGGGAACATTCCGCCCCGTCGAGACCCGACACTCCGGCTGCCGGCGACCACACTTCCTGCCGCCGTCGTCGCCACGTCAGCCGCGAAATTGTCTACCGGGTATCCGGACTCGCTTCCATCCCAAGTCAGTATGAAGGTCGCCACCCAGATAGCGTGACAGCCAAGCCAAAGCACTGCGCACGGGCCCTGCCCGCAGCGGCATAACCGCCCAGGAAGGCGACGGAACGGACCAGGTCACCGTCCGGGAGCTGACGGTTACCGCCCGTGCAGCCACAACCGTGAACTTGTCGCACCGCAGTGGGTCTGCGAACGGGCGAACCTCGCCCGCACTGTCGGACTGTTCTGCTACCCCAGCGGCTATGACCTGCATCAACGATTAGCAGACTTCGCGGAGGAGCGTGACTGGGACCAGCTCCACACCGCGAAGAAACTGACCATGACACTGACCGGCGAAAGTCGAGAAACTCATCGAAGTGGCTTTCTCGATCCCACGGTGCAACTACGTGCGGCACCGGCAACCTGCTGGGGATTATTTTGGAGCGACTTCTGTCCAAAGGCGGGTGATCGAGCGCCGTCGATGGCAGTAGACGGGTCCGCGACTGGTCGGCATTCATTATGACTGGGGAGTAGGTTAGGCCTGACGCGGCGAGAGAGTAGACAGTATGCGCAGGACAGGTGAAGGCCCGTTGTCCCGTGATTGCCACGCGCAAGACGGCAGCTGCCCGCTACACATACCTCATGGCCGTTCTGTGCGAGTCGACAGGCCGTCACTAGCCGTCGCCGACCCTCACCTGGCAGGGATGCTAGACGAGAACAAGAGCGGATTCACAGCCGGCGACGTTGCGCGAGGCTCTAAGGTGCTGGCGGTCTGGAAATGCTCTCAGGGCCATACCTGGTGTGCAACTCCGAACTCGTTGTCAACCGCACGAGGAGGGACAGGGTGCGGAGTCTGCGCTGGCAAGAGCGTGATTTTTGAAACTAGCCTCCGAGCCGTCGCCCCTCAATTGGCGACTGAGTGGGATAGCGATCGAAACCAATTGCCTCCCGAACACGTCAGCCCACAATCCAACAAACCGTTTCATTGGCGGTGTCCCGTCGCGGACGACCATCGTTGGCAGACCTCACCCAATAACCGGTTCGGCAAGGGCAGCGGATGCCCTTGCTGCGCGGGGCAGCAGGCCAGCAGCACCAACAACCTGACGTTATACAAACATCTCATGCATGAGTGGGACTACACGAAGAATGAAGCCCTCAACCCAGCGAGCTTATCCCGCGGGTCCAAAAGCGAAGCCTGGTGGAAATGCGCGACGTACGAAATTTGTATAAGGCATCGGTGCAGAAAAGAACGGCGGGCGGCGGATGCCCTTACTGTACGGGCCATGTAGTATCCCGCCTGAACAGCGTGGCGGTAAAACGCCCCGACCTGGTTGACGAATGGGCCTTCGATCTAAACGAGCAGACGCCGGACGAGGTAGCCGTACATAGCAATCGACGGGACATCTGGTGGCGGTGCAGCGTCACGAAGGACCACGTATGGCAGGCGCAGCCGAACAATCGGGTGAACTTACGGCAAGGTTGTCCCGAATGCTGGGCAGGAGGGCATAGCGCTCAGGAGGTCCGACTCGCCTACCAGCTCAGGCACGTCTTAGTTTTCGACCCTAGGCACCACACACTCCGGCTAACGACCAGCGCAGCAAAGTGCGATATGGTCTTGCCGAAAATACGACTGGTTATTGAGTTCGATGGAGCATATTGGCATAGGGGTGACGGTAATCGCTTACGCGACTCCGCAAAAGCGAATCGACTGCGGCAGGAAGGCTGGCACGTAGTCCGGGTCCGGGAGCGCCCCCTTGAGCTCACAGACGAGACCTGGGACATCTCGGTCGCTCAGAATGCCCCCGCCCACTCGGTGGCTGGGTCCGTTCTGCGGCACCTCGCAGAAAAGGGCCTCATCCCGGACGCGCTGGCCGACGCCCTACCTCCTGGCGGCTCGGCCATCGCGGCCCAACAGGCCGATCTGTACCTGAGAGAACTGCGGGCGGGTGCTGGTCGCAAGTAGTATGACGTCGCTGGACGCAGGGCGGAGTTCGGGCGTCGTCCAGCATCTGCGGCAAATCAACACTGCACCCAGTAGACTCGTACCCCGCTATGGGCACCCCCCTTGCAGGGTTCGCTTCGGCAATGAACGGCCCCTACATGGGGTGGAATCACTTGCCTGGCGTGGGAGCCTGGAGGTGTGTACTTCGACTCCGAGGGTTTAGTACTGAGTCCTACCGATCTGACTAAGCAGCTGGCCTGTGGGCATCTGACGATGTTGGACTTGCAGGCCTCGCGAGGCGAGGTACAGCCGCCCCAGCAGGCCGACGAGGCGTTGGAGCTCATTTTTCGGCTCGGCCTGGACCATGAGAAGGCTTACCTGGAGCAGCTGAAAGCAAGCGAGCGCTCTGTTAGTGAGATCCCAGACGGCGCAGACCTGGCGGGGCGAGTGCGACTGACCAACGAGGCGATGAGCGCCGGTGCTGAGGTCATCTATCAGGCAACGTTCCTCCATGGCGGACATCGCGGGCACGCCGATTTCCTGCTCCGCGCTGAGGGCGCGAGTCACCTGGGGGACTACTTCTATGACGTTGCCGATACCAAGCTCGCGCGGAAATTGAAGGTCGCTGCACTGCTGCAAATGGCCGACTACGGCGCGCACCTGCAACGGTTACAAGGGCGCCCACCCGTGTGGTTGACGGTCGTCACCGGTGATGGAGAAGAACATCGCTTCCGGTATGAAGACGCAGCGGCCTACGCCCAACGCGCGACCCGCCGGCTGCAGGGGGTACTGGAGCAGCCCACGATGACCCATCCCGAGCCGGTCCGTCACTGTGCGCAGTGTCGTTGGTCCCCCCGCTGCGAAGCGCGGTGGCGTGCCCAAGACCACTTGTCGCTCGTCGCGTTCATGCGGACGGACCATCGCCACGCCCTGGAAGAGAGCGGCATTACGACCGGCGCGCAACTCGCCGGCGCCAACCCCGAACTCTTGCCCGCCGCGATCGGGCAGTCGAGCCGGATTCGGCTGCAGGCGCAGGCCGCGCTGCAGATTCGGGAACGGCATACCAAGCTGCCGCACTATGAGATCCTCACGCCCAATCCGGGACTCGGACTGCTACGTCTTCCGCCGCCTAGCCCAGCGGACGTATATCTGGACTTCGAGGGCGACCCTTACGCCGATGGTGGCGCCGGTAGGGAATACCTCGCTGGGCTATGGGATCGGCAAGGACAGTTCACTACCTACTGGGCGCACTCCCATGACGAGGAACGCCGGCTCACCGCCGACCTGCTCACCGACCTAGCTGCTCGACTCGACGACGACCCGACGATGCACATCTATCACTACGCCCCTTACGAGCGCTCAGCGCTGGCGCGGCTGACCCAACGGCATAGCGTCGGCGAACAGCAATTTGATCGACTGCTGCGCGGAGAAACTCTGGTTGACCTTTACGGTGTGGTCCGCCAAGGCTTGCGGATCAGCAAGGGCAGCTACTCCATCAAGAAGTTGGAGGCCTTCTACTGGGGTGGCATCCGCGGTTCCGGGGACCAGCCTGACGATGTTGCTGACGCCCTGGCCTCCGTCGTCGCCTACGAGCGGTGGCTCGCCGAACCGGATGGGCAGATCCTGGACGACATTGCGGCATACAACCGCGACGACGTTCGCTCCACACATGACCTCCACGGGTGGTTGGAAGAGCGCAGAACTGAGCTTGAACGCGCCCATGGCCCGCAACCGCGCCCCGCCCTCGGTAACGGGGTGGCCTCAGACGCCCTCACCGCCGCCGAGGAGCAGGAAGCCACGGTGGTCGACCAGCTGCAGCGCAGTGGGAATCACCTGCTCGGCGGCCTCGTGGGGTGGCACCGTCGCGAAAGCAAACCGCAATGGTGGGACTTCTATAGGGTAGGTGCCCTCAGCGATGACCAACTCGTACAAGACAGCGCTGCCTTGGGCGAACTCGGTGCACCCGTCTCCCGCGGTCCCCTGCCCAAACCGGCCCGCTCAACAGTTTGGAGGTACCCCTTCCCTCCGCAGGACACCAAAGTAAAGGGCAACGCTGTAGACGTTGACACCCACAAGGGGCTAGGCGAAATTGTTGCCGTGGACGCCGCCTCAGGGTGGCTAGAACTGAAAGTCAACAACACCAAACAGCCCCCTCGCCCCCGCGGCCTCGGACCAACGCAACCCATGAACGTCACGCAGCTCCAACTGTCGCTCCAACGAACTGCTCAAGACATACTCGCCGGAAAGTCACCTCTCGCGCGTCACCTGCTGGAGCGCACGGTGCCTGCACACCTCGCGGCCCGACGAGCAGAACCCCCGCAAGATCAGGCGGTGCGAGTGGGTCGTCGCCTCAAGGATGCGGTGTTGGCCGTTCAAGGTCCGCCCGGGTCCGGGAAGACGACAGTCGGTGCGCAACTTATCCGGGCGCTACTGGATGACGGTTTACGAGTTGGTGTCACGGCTCAGTCCCATGCCGTTATCGGAAACATGCTTCGAGCCGTTGGGCGACCCGCGCTGCAGAAGTGCGAGGGTAGTGACCACTGCGGTGCCCCCGGGGTAGATGGCACCACGTCAAACCCCGAGGTCGTCGACGCTCTCGACACTGGAACCCACTCCCTCGTGGGCGGATCTACCTGGCTCTGGGCTCGCGAGGATCTCACCGCGTCCGTCGACGTGTTGGTTATCGACGAGGCCAGTCAGTTCTCCCTGGCTAACGCGCTCGCCGTCTCCCGGTGCGCGCGGGGATTGGTTCTACTCGGGGACCCCCAGCAGCTCGCACAGCCAACGCAAGCGCAGCACCCGGAGGGTTCTGGCATATCGGCATTGGAGCACATGCTCGACGGTGCAGCCACCATTTCAGCCGACCAAGGAATCTTTCTGGATCAGACGTGGCGTATGCACCCTGACCTCACTCGTGTGGTGTCGAATTTGATGTACGAAGGCCGGTTGAAGTCGGCGCCGGCAACAGTGAGGCATCTGCTGCGCGCCCCAGAACCGTGGGCGGGTGCCGGAGTGCGTTGGGTCCCCGTTCACCACACAGGTAATGAGGCCGCCTCGTCCGAAGAGGTGCTCGTCGTCCAACGCTGCCTACACGAATTGGTTGGCTCGGAATGGGTTGACGCTGAGGGTGTCGCGCACACCATCGGAGTGAAGGATGTACTGGTCGTGGCACCGTACAACGCGCAGGTTGGGCGCCTGCGCGCGGCGCTGCCATCCGGGGCTCGGGTTGGGACGGTTGACAAGTTCCAGGGACAAGAAGCGCCTATTGTCATTTACTCGATGGCGTCCTCGTCAGCCGACGACGCTCCACGTGGGGTGAGCTTCCTCTACGACCTTCATCGGCTCAACGTCGCCATATCCCGAGCCCGATGCGTCGCGACTATCGTAGCCTCACCCGCTTTGCTCGACGCAGCAGTGAGCACTCCCGACCAACTACGTTCGGTAAACGGCTTGATAAGCGTCGTCGAAGCCGCCACAGGAGAAACCTCCGCCCGCGGCGCCCGCTAGTCCTCCGGCAACCGTCGCAAGCATGTCCCGACTTCTGTCGGCGGGTCGCGTTATGATTGTCACAGTTCCCGAGTGACAGCGCTAAGCCCTGCGGCTGGCTGTCCCCTACGTGTCAGGGTGAGTTGAGACCAGC
>JAABVA010003496.1_pt1 | contig 14900 bp, 16 predicted proteins | sample 5560331 | NCBI WGS metagenome assembly JAABVA01 (sample SAMN12812661, study PRJNA571458) | rock metagenome | isolation source: Antarctica rocks | place: Antarctica: Victoria Land, Mt New Zealand sud | collected 2016-01-07 | reverse complement strand
CGAGCGTGACGGGGGCCTGGCCCGGTATGCCCTGGGGTTGAACCTCGTAGCTTTTACCGGGGTGCGCCGCGCCGGGAGACGCCAGCCGATGGATGCTGGCGACGACGGAGCGGGCAACGCCCTGGGTCGCGGCGCGAAGCTCGTTCCCCACGGTGGGATCGTCCACCAGATCGAGCAGGACCCGCAACTCGTGCACGGCGGTGCGGTCGTCACGGCCAGCGGGGATCGGCAAGCTTCCATCGTCGCGGTCACCACGCCGTGCCTCGCTCCGGCTTTGCGTGAATGCGTCGTGCGCGGTGCGTTGGTCTGGCGTGGCATGGGCCTCGTGGGTTTGGGTCGCGTTGTCTGTGTTCTCAGATGTCGTCATGATACATGCCCTCCTGGGCGTTTATACCGATTGAGTGGGAGTGGCCCTGGTGCTGGATTGACGATGAACGGAAGGGCGGCCCACGCGCCACGCACGGCCCCTGTGCGTGGTAAGGCGCTCACTCATGCCCCTCCTCCTACGCGGCCCGTGGCGCCAAGCCCTCGCTCGGCCAGCACGCCCATCAAGTGCTGCGTCGCGCGCATCCACGCGCCCTCGTCCCCCGCGCCAATCTGTTGCCAGCGCGTCACCCCTAACGCGTCCCGGCCGTCCTCACGCTCGATCACGTACGGGCGCGGCCCTACGCCGTCCTCATCGTCGTCGCCAGGGGGTAATGGTGCGCTCTCGCGTAACTGGACGATGCGATAGCGTGTATCCTGCCAGGCGAGGCGAGGCAGTGAGGGGTGTAGGGCTAGCGGTTCGGGCGCCGATGCGGGTGTGGTGATGGTGGGCGTCGCCGACGTGATCTGGTCGGGCACGGTCCGCGCGCGCGTCCTGCCCGATGTTGTCCGTGGCGACGCGCCTTTGCCCTTCGTCTTACCCGTAGCCTTACCCTTGGAGGTCGCCGCGCGGCGTGTGCCCTTGCGTGACGTGGCGCGGGCGGGGCCTTGCTCCTCGACGAGCGCGCGCAGGAAGTCCGGCTCGACGCCCAGGGCTTCGGCCAAGCGGGGCGCCATGAAAGAGGAGGGGCGGCGACGACCCTCCTCATACGCCTTAACGATGTCGGAGCGCGCCCCGATCGCGGACCCCAATTGTGTACGCGTCAGCCCCTTCTCCTCACGCAACGACGTGAGATACGCGCCAAGGGTCGTCACGTCGTGGTCCGGGGCGTCGGATGCAGCGGTGTGGTCCAAGCCGTCGGATGCGACAACGGTCGCGCGCGGGCGCCGAGCGCCGGTCTTCCCCGGTCGTCGCCCGACCTTCGGGGCAAGGTCGGGAGCGGTCGCGTCCCATGACGCACCACTCTCTTCGTCGGGGGCAACGAGACGCGCCGCGGCGGCGGGGTCCGCCCGGTACAGGTCGATGGTCGCGTCCCGCGCGGCGGTGGGTGTGAGCTCGCCGGCCACCATGCGTCGGTTGACTTCGGCGCGCGACATCTGTGGCCCGGTCGGCGTACTGGTGTTCATGATGCGCTCCTATTGGCTGTGCGCGCGTTCCAGATGTCCGCATAGGCGTTCCAGCGTCGGCACTCCTCGCGCGCGGCGTCGTTGGCAGGCTCGAACTTACCGTTGCCCACGTAGACGTACGCGGCGCGCTCGGCGACGGGGAGCTGGCCGCTTGTAGAAATTTCTACAAGCGGCCCGGTGGTCGTAGCTGTGGTGGGGCTCATCCTACGCCGCTCTCATGGCTTGCCAATGCAACGCGGCCACTTCGCGCTCCAGGCCATCGACCTGACGCCATAAGCTAGCGTAAAAGTCGTCGCGTGGGTCAGCGTCTTGAAGCGCCCGCCGCTTGATAGCCAGGAGGCGCTCGGCCTCGTCGGTCTGGGCGTCGAGGCTGGCCACCAGGGACGGCGGCGGCATGACCGGCCGCACGATGCCACTGGGAGCGCCCGCTGTCATCGGCACGACGACCGTGGCCTCGGCTTCTTTCGTGACATAGAAAGCGATGTTCAGAAGCCGGACGTACCGCTGATGCTTACAGGGCTTGCGGGCCGGGCAGGTGCATGAGTTGGCCGAGGTCTCGTAGTAGACGTTGGGGTCCGTCCCAGACTGGACGCGATACCAACCGCGATGCGTAGTTAACCGGACGGTGGGCTTGTAGGTCTGCGATACTTTGGTCTGCATGGCGACTATACCTCGCTGTGTGCTGGCCGGTGAATGGTTGTGACACTCACCGGCCTTTGTGTACGTGGGAGGGCTCCGCTCCTCACCCTCTAATAATACAACTATTTTACAACCATGTCAACACTAAAATATAGCTGATGTAATGTTAATTTAGTTGCTATAATAGGGCATGGATAACGCGGACACAGTGTATGGAGGGCGCATGGTATCGACTGAAACTGAACAGGAGGGCGCGCGGGAGCGCCGGGACGTGAAACTGACGGTGGTATTCCCACCAGATCTACACATGACGTTGAAAGAGATCGCGAAACGTGACGAGCGGTCGCTGCAGAAGACCATCATCTATGCGTTGCGCCAGTACGCCGAGGCGCAGGGGAAGCCGTGAACGCGCTAGCCCAGGGGTACTATTACTTATGAGAATGAGGCTTCTCACAGAAAGGGAAACGCGATGATGACGCCAACCATCGACGCATCCGGCCCCGTGGCCGTGCTCGACGACGTGACCAGCGCGGCGCCGATGGTCGCCTCATCAGTCGCCGCGCCGCTCGACCAACGCCCGGCCGCCGTCTACCTGGCTCGGCTGGCCGTGGGCGCGCGGCGCTCGCAACTCGGCGCGCTGCGCACGATGGCGCAGCTCCTGGCCGGGACGAACGCCGATCCCTTCACGTTGCCCTGGCAGCGGTTGGGCTATCAGCACACGCAGGCGCTGCGCACACAGCTTGCCGCGCGGTATGCGCCGGCGACGGTCAACCGCATGCTGGCCGCCCTACGCGGTGTGCTGACCGAATGCTGGCGACTCGGATTGATGGACGCCGAGGCGCGGGCGCGCGCGTCCGATGTGGCGGCGGTGCGCGGGACCACCATCCCACGCGGCCGGGCGCTCAAGGGCGGCGAGCTGCGCGCCCTCTTCGCCATCTGTTCCGATGGGAGCGCGGCGGGGGCGCGCGACGCGGCCCTCCTGGCGACGCTCTACGCCGGCGGCCTGCGCCGCTCCGAGGCCGTCGCCCTCGACCTGGCCGACTACGACCCCACCTACAGCGCCGACGCGAGCGCGCTTACCGTGCGACACGGTAAGGGCCACAAGGAGCGCATCGTCTACGTCCAGAACGGCGCGCGCACGGCCATGGGCGACTGGTTGGCGATCCGGGGCAACGAGCTGGGGCCGCTCTTCCTGCGACTACGCAAGGGCGGCGTGCTCGTGCCGACCCGCTTGACCGACCAGGCCGTACTGGACATTCTCCAGCGGCGCTGCGTGCAGGCCGGCGTCAAGGCATGCTCACCACACGACCTGCGGCGCACGATGATTAGCGACCTGCTCGACGCCGGCGCGGACATCTCGACCGTGCAGAAGCTGGCCGGCCACTCCAACGTCACCACGACCCAGCGCTATGACCGCCGCGGCGAGGCGGTCAAGGCGAAAGCGGCCGGGCTGTTGCATGTGCCGTATGGTGGGCAGGGGTAACGGGAGTGGCTATGTGCATCACGGCGGGGAGGCCCACGCGATGGTAGCGCGTGACCTCTCGTTCTTCACCTTCACGGACAAAGAGCGGGCCGCACAAGATAGCCGCTTAGATCCGATCATCGCCGATCTGTGGAAGGCCGGCGGTATACCGTGGTGGCGTAACCAGCCAGAGCTTCGGGCCGCGCATGAGGAGTGGCTGACGAGGACGATGGCCGGGGACACAAGTGCTATGGCTGACTGTTTGAATATGGTGCTTGCGATGGCGATCGCGGCGTCCGCGCCCTTTGTCCCCGTCGACGTCTGGCCGAGCGTGCCACCGCCCGCCAAACTAGACCCCAAAGCACGCCTGGCGTTTCAAGTCATCGCCAATACGATACGAGAAGGGGCAGGCGTGTTCACGCCCGGCAAGTTACGGAGGAACAAACACTATGCGCTGCTCGTCGCCCATCTCCTTTTCTGGCCCGAAGAGATAGGCAAAGGGGCCGATATTTTCGACCTGTGCTACCCGTGGCCGTTCGTCATAAAGATAGATGAGGAGGGATCAGCGCGACTGGAACGCCAGGAGGACATTCGGGATGAAGGATGGGCCGCGGCTCAACGGATCGAGGCAACCCTATTTGAAGATGCGCGGCAGATTGACCGTTTACCCTACGGAACGAGTCCGGCGGCCATAGACAGACGCGGCATGAAGGCGAAAAGGCGGCTATATGCGGGAGAGATCGCCAATCGACTATATGAAACAAACGACCCTGAAGCGATAGCAAAGCACTCCGCTTTCAAGGCTGCGCTGGCAGCGGACGGCGGCGCCGTGGTCGGGAAAATAGGCTCCGGCGACAGGGTACTCAAACTTATACGCCAGTATCGAGAGGCAAACAACCTGCCGCGCTTACCGCGCGGCCGACCACGAAAACGTCCTAAATCCTGACGTTTTCACCTGGGGACTATGTTCCGCCGATTAAACCCCAAAAAGTAGTTTAGACTGTGGGTAGCAGAGTTTCGCCAACAGGCGATCTAGCAAAAAGGAGCGCGCATGATGCAAGCAACTCAGACCCCCGCGCGGATTGCCGTCAGCGTCACGACGGCATCGGCGATTATCGGCCTCCCGGTGTCAACCATCCGTTTCTGGTGCAAAAACGGGAAGCTCCCGGCCCATAAGGCGGGCAAGACGTGGCTCATCCGCGTCGATGAACTCGACAAGTTGACGCGGGCCGATGAAGTACTCTCGGCAAAGTAAAGCGCGTACCCCGGTCGAAAGTTTGGCGACCAAAACCGGGAATACGCGCCCCCACCAGCGACACACGGCCCTACTGGCGCAAGGCAAGCCCCAGAGGTCTGGAGCCGTCGTGTTGTCTATGGTCCCTCTATCATGAGGGCCAGCCGGCGATCTGTCAAGGAGACAATTACAGCGCAATGCCACTGCGAGACTATCGCAGGACATAGAAAAGGCCGGTGTCACCACCCTCCCGCCAAGTTGGTAGGTGACGCCCGACCCTTAGACAAAAACGGAGCTGTGGACTATGTCCTTCTCTATGGTACCACGTCTTGGTACCCAGGCGCTAGTTAGCACCATAATCGGGGGTGTGCAATGAGCGCCTCCCCCCACGATAATCGCATCCCACCCCTGAGCAATGACGCGTCCTGTCTCGACGCCGCGCTCTACTACGCCCGCGAGCTGGGCTGGCGCGTCTTCCCCGTTCAACCTCAGGAGAAGGTCCCTCACAAAAACGAGGAGGTCGCTCCCGACGTTAAGGTGGAGAAGGGCCGGGGCGGCTTCCACCTCGCCACGACTGACCCGGCCACGATCACCCGCTGGTTCACGAACTGGCCCACTGACCTGATCGGCGTCGCCATCGAGGGCTGGTGCATCGTCGAGGCAGACGTCCGCGCCGGCGGTGTTGAGGCGCTCGCTCAGTTCTGCGACCTGCACGACATCGATCTCAATAATACGGTGCAAGCGGTCAGCGCCTCGGGCGGTCCGCACTTCTACCTCCGCGTTGTGCCCGGCCTACGGCGCGCGATCGGCTTCCTCCCCGGCTGCGACTTCCTGACGAGCGGCGCCGGTTTCGTCGTTGTGGCGCCTAGCCGGCGCAAGGGCGGACAGTACCAGTGGGTCCCCGGTCATGCGCCCTGGGAGTGCGACATGGCAGAGATGCCCACGGCGTTGCGTGAAGCCATCGAGCAGAGTTCCCCCACAGGGACGGCCTACGCCTACAAGAGCAGGCCAGCGGGCTACGCGGGCGCGCCACGATCGCGCAGCGTCAGCGATCCCGCGGCCTACGTGCAGGCGGCCTTCTACCGCACGATCGACGAGGTGAGCGCACTCAAGGCGGGGCAGCGCCGCGAAGGGCTTAACCGCCTGAGCTTCGCGCTGGGCCAGTTCGTGGGGGCGGGCCACCTCAGCCGCACGCAGGCGCGCGACGGCATCGCGGGCGCATTCAAGCGAGCGGGGCATCCCCTCGACGCTAAGGCCGAGGAGACCATCGACGTCGGCCTCGACGACGGGGCCGCGCAGCCGATCACGCTCGTCGTAGAGCCGCGCGCGGAGAGGTCCGCGCACCAGGAAAACAACGGCCACCAGGAAAACAACGCGGGGGACGCATCCACCGGGAAAACAACGGCGCCCGAGGACACACCACGCCGCGTCTACTGGACCGGACCCTCGCCCTTCAACGCCGTCCTACGCGATGAGGTGGGCTGGGGCGCGCTGGTGCTGCGCGTCTATGACGCCATATGCGGCAAGTTCGGCGTCGTGATGGGTGAACCGTACCCCGACGGCGAGCGCCCCGACCCGTGCATGGTCCTCGGGAAAGCGATCGCGCACGAGACTCAGGATAGTGCCAACAGCGTCAACGCGGCCCTCACGGCGTTGACGGATGCCCACTACCTGACGCGCCAGATTGAGCATGAACGCGACGCTGGCGGTCGGACGCGGCGGACGTGGTACGTCTACGGCCTGCCTCTGGCGGGCGCCTGGGATGCGTGGTGCGACGACCCTACGTTGTTCGCGGCCCCCCCTCCTCTGCGGACGACCGTCGCCAGCGCGGCCTACCGCGCCGAGCGCACGGAGCTGCGCAAGACCCACAAAGCGGCGGTACTGGAGCTTGCCGCGACAACGACGGCCCATGTCGAAGACCCAGAGGACCCCACGCTGTTCGCGGCCCTGCGTGTCGCCCTCGACGCCTACAACGAGGCGACGGCCGCCCTGGCCCCCCGTAAGCGTGGGCGGCCGTCTCGTGAGTCGCGGCAAGGTTCGCCGACGATGGTCGACGATGGCCGTTGTTTTCCTGGTGAGACCGTCACGGTTGACGGGATGCGACGGCAAGCAACCGCTGCTGCTCACCAGGAAAACAACGGTTGTTTACATACCTCTAAAGAACAGGAAAACAACCGTTGTTTTCCTGGTGACGACGACCCGTTCGCGGCGGCAAGCGACGATGAGGACGCGCGTTGTTTTTCCGGTGAGCCAACGACGCAGGGACAGGGGGAGGCCGCTGACATCTCGACGACGAGCCGTGTTTTTCCTGGTGAACGACCACCCAATGACTATCTGGGGGGGGCGTCATCGCCGCCGGAGGTGACGATGCACCACTTCGAGAGGCTGATGCGCCGCGAGGCGCCGCGGCCCACTATGCCAACTCCGCCCGTAGGGCAGACGGCGCGGGAGTACGTGCGATGACGGCCAGGAAAACAACGTGCCAGGTGTGGCCTCCGTTCGCTACACATACCAGGGAGCACCGCGCACACGGAGCTGGAGGGTTGAGATGAGATACTCCTTCGACAAGAGTGACCTGACGTTTTTCGCCCGCGAGCGCGCCGACGGCCGCTATGGCTTTTGGTGGGTCACAGCCGACACCGACCTGTGGGCCGATGCCAAGAACGACCTCAAGCGGTCGTTCAGCCACGGGACGGGCCTGCGCTATGACGCGGACGCGCGCGAGTGGACGCTTCCGTCCCGCTCGCTCACGCGGCTGCAACGCTGGGCCGACGCGTGGGCAGGCCGACAAGACTGGAACGCCACGCGGCGCGATGGTCAGCAACGGCACTCTGAACGGCCCCAGGACGTGCCAGCAGCGCCGGCGTCCTCGCCCTATCGCGTGCTTTACCTCGTGCCCGACGCCCCACTATGGGCAGCGGAGGCCGTCTACCGCGCCGCGGTGAAGATCGCGCATCCCGACATCACCGGCGGCGATCATGCCCAGGCCGTCAGCCTGAACACCGCGATCCGGGCTATACGCGCCGCGCAGAAGCCCGAGGCGCGTGCGTCATGAACGACCTCCAGCAGCTCATCCGGCAAGCGGTCCATCAAGGCTGGAGCGTCGAGCAGCGACGTGGTGGGCATCTGTGTTGGCGACCGCCAGGCCGAGGCGCGCAGGTGTTCTCGGCGTCGTCGCCCTCTGACTGGCGCAACTTGGCGAACCTCAAAGCCAGCCTCAGACGCGCTGGCCTTAACGTGCACGGAGGCCAGCCCCATGACTAAAGATGATGACGACCATATGCCCCGCAACGTCACGACCCGCGACACAGCCAGGGCGTTCCGCGATACGCAAGGGCATCTCGTCCCGCCGCGTCCGAACGCGCCTCTGCTCTACGGGACCGACGGTGCGCCTCGCATGAGTGAAGCGATGGAGAGGTATCTCGCGGAGCCCCACGAGCGCATCGAACGCCGTGGCGATCTGCCCGCGCCTCTGTCGTTCGCCGATGCCTGGGCGCGGCTACACGCGGAGGAGCCGCCCCTTGCCGCCGCGGTCGAGCAGACGGTTATTCATCGGTTGACGGTGCGCGCCGCGGCACCGGTGCTTGGCTGCGGTTCCGCAACGGCCGCATGCCGCAAAGGCGCCGGGTTGGCCGCGCTTTCCATCTGGACGGGCCTTCCTGTCCTTGCTGTGGCACGCCAGGTTGAGACATTGACAGCATGATACAAACATGATATGGTTATAGCATCAAGCGGTGTCTTCAAGGGGGGTTTCCATGCGGGAGCCGCCTTTTTTGTGTTGCGCGGAAGGAGAAGGGGAGATGACGGCCGAGACAGAAACGCCGCGCGGAGCACCGGGCAGGCCAGAGGGATCGACACTCCAGCCGGCGCGACCGCTCCTGATACAGGTGCGTGTAACCCCTGGCGAAAAAAAACGCATCCTCGATTTAGCGAGGGCGCAAAGGGGCCGAAAATATGTCTGCCTACATGCGCCGCTGTGCGCTGCGTCCGCTCAATGATGGGCCACGTTCGGCGGCGTAGGCAGGAGGGCGTTATGGTAGACAAGCATGAGGATATGCCGTCCGTCGCGGCGCCGGCGCTGCTGTACGTCGCCGAGTTGACCGAGGCGCAGCACAAGGCAGCCCAGGAAGCCGCCGCCTTGGCCACAAGGCGGGCCGTCCTCGTCGTCGAGGTGGCCGCGCTGGAGGACCGTTTGGCGCTTCTGCAAGAACGCAATCGCGAGGTGCTCGCCCCGCTGGAGGAAACGTTGTGGGGTGCGATCAGCGCGGCTCGCGCGGCGACGGCGGCCCGCGAGGAGAGCGCCGTCGGCGACCGGGACTGGAGCGGCGTCGAGGACCTGGCCGTGGCCAGCGCCGATTGGATACTCGCGTTCAGCCAAGACGCGGACACGACGCTGGAGGCGGTCCGCTCCTACGTTTCTAGCGTCGCCAGCCTCCTGGCCCTCACGGACCTGGAAGTAGCCGCCCGAGCCTATGCACTCCTTGCCGCGCGCGACGCCGAGCAGGCAAGCATCGCGGCCACCCGGCCCGACATGTAGTTTTCGCGCTAGTAAACAGGCGCGACCCGTGGGCGCACTCTACGCGCTCGCCGTACCCTCTAAAGGGCATTCTCCGATGAGCGAAAATCAAGGCGAGGACGCGTCCATCGACCTGACCGTGAACGCCGATGAGGCCCTGGCGGTCTTTGAGCAGCTATCGGCCGCCGCTTGGGACGCCGACGAGCAGATCCAGCAACTCAAGCAGCACCTGACCCAACAGGTCGCGGCGACGTTCGGGGCGCAGGGCTTACGCCCGCAGACCTACGAGCAAGCGTCCGGGTTCCTCTCCCGCATGGACCCGGCCGACGTGGCGCAGGCGGCCCCGGACATCGCCCAGACCAAGAATGCCCTCACGGCCAGGTCCGCCGACATCCAGGCGCGGGCCATGGACTTCGCGGGGACGACGCCCGGCCTCGCCACGCAGCCACCCGCCGACGTGCTGGCCCAGTTCCAGCAGGCCATGGCCGAGCGCGACCGCCAGCAGCAGGCCCAGCAGCAGCGTCAGGCCCAGCAGCAAGCGGCGGGTATCGAGCGCCCCGCACGCTATGGCTACGATACGGCATCTATTCCGGCGCCATTGCCCTCTATCCCATCCGCTCCCATCCCGGCGCCGCTACCCGGCGGCCACGCCGCGACGAACGCGACGGGGGAGACAGGCGCGCCCGGCGCCGACTCCCTAGCACAGGCGTTGACCGCCCAAACGCCGCCATCCGCGACGCCGACAGGGGCCGGTGCGGGCGAGACAACACCCCCCGTGACAGGGGCGCTGACGGACGATATCCAAGCGCTCGCCGTCGCCGCGATCGCGGCCGACGCGGGCATCCGTCAGCTCCAGCAACGCCTGCAAGAGCAGGTCAACCAGACCTTCAGTGCGCAGGGCCTCCACGCCACGACCTACGAACAGGCGGCCGGCTTCGTCGCGCGCATGGAGCCCGCCGGGCTGGCGGGCGCCGCGCCCGACATCGCCCAGACGACAGACGCCCTCGCGGCGCGTCACGCCGAGGTAAAGGGGCAGGTGCGTGATTTCGCCGCTGCCACGCCCGACATCGCCTCTCAGCCACTCTCGACGCAGCAGGACATGCTCACGCGCTGGCAAGAGGCGTTACGCCAGCAAAGTCCACAGCAGCAGCCACAAGGGCAAGACCCGAACGACACGCAGTCGTCGGCCAACGCGGGGACGTACTATCGACACAGCGTGCCGTCCGGCCCGCTCGTGCCACCTCCGCCCGAAGGGATGGAACGATTGGCGCGCTATGGAGTGTACGGCGCGACCGTCGATCAGCGCGGCGCGGCCAATCCCTGGCCCACCGCCACGCCCGCCTTCGGCCCGACGAGCGGGAGCACTAGCAACGACACCACACAGCAGGACAGGTCGGATACGGTGTTGGGCGACCACATCGCCCAGGCGCTCACGAGGAGCGCGGGTGGCCTGGTGGCCGGCGGTGTCAGTGGGGCGGCGAACGCGGCCGGCCTGGGCGCCACGGGGGACGTGCTGTCCGGCCTCGCACGTCCGCTCATGGGAGCGTTGGGCGAAGCTGCTTTGCCCTTGGCAGCGGCTGCCGCGGTCGGTGGTGCCGCGCTCGGAGTGGGCGACCTCCAGGCCAAATATGCGACCGACCGACAGAGCCTCGCCGGATCTGTCGGTACAACGACAGCGGCCACACCGGGCAGCGAGTTGTCAACGGCCATGCATGCCGGGTGGCCGTTCGATTTCAAGGAGGGGGAGAGCGCGGCGGCGGCCAGACAGTTAGGACTCGCGGGCGTCGATTCTTCTCAACTGGGGGGCGGACTCGACGCGTCAATGGCTCTTGCGCGCCATGGGGGCATCGGGCTTGACCAGGCGACTAGCACCGTCGGCGGGCTGATGCAATCGGGCATGTCGGGCAATCAGGTCGCCGACTACCTCGCCAAGCTCGACCAGGCCGCCCGGCAGACGGGAGTGTCCGTCACTCGACTTGCGGAAGGCGTGACGCATCTCAACCAGGCGGCTGGCGTCGGGCAGATTTCGATCAATGGGTTAGCGGCCGCCCAGGCGCTCACGGACCGAACGGGGACCAAGATCGACATTGGGCAGGCCATGGCCGGCGCCATCGGCGCAACGGGCACCACGGCCCTCGCACAGGGCGCGCTACTCGGCTTAAATCCGACGCAATTTGAAAAGGCAACTCAAGATCCTGCGGTGCTACTAGATAGTTATGCTAATCTTGCCAAGAGATACGATGTGGGCACGGGCGGCGTCCAGGTCGCCCAGCAGGCCATGTCGGCGGCGGGCTTCGACTTCTCGAAGATGGACTCCCACCAGGCAGATGTCTTTACACGCAAGCTTGTCGCACAGGGACCAGGCGCGGCGCAGGCGTACGAAGATAGTTTGACGAAGAAGGAGAACGCGCCGGGCGCGCCAGGGCCGCATACCGGTGCCGAGTACGTCCAGACGGGCAAGCAGATCGCGGACGCTATCACCGGGCCGACGGCCAAGCTCGGCATCGTGCTCGACGAGGGAGCCGCCGCGCTCGGCAACGCGGCGGGCGCTATCAATCGGGCTGTGGCGCGCTCCGACCCCCGCTACGGCTTGAACGGCGCGGACACAAGCGCCGGCCCCAACCCCCATCACATCCAGCCGACGCGTGTCTTGCAGGGCGACAGCACGCTCAATCTCCCGCCTCCGTCGGCGGCCGACCTGGGCATAAACCCCGGAGCCATCGACTTCACGAACCCCACGGCGCTTGCCCATCAGGCGAACCGCAATCAAGCGCCGTGGGACGCGCACAACCTGGCGCTCCTCCAGGACAACCTCGCCCACAATCGGGCCGGGGACGCGTCCCAGTTCGGCTACGACGCCTCGGGCGACGCCGCGTTCGGGGCAATCAGCGGCACGGCGGTCAATCAGGGCATGGCCGGTCAGTTGAAAGTTGGTGGCGCCGGCCTGTCGGCGTCAACGTTCTCCGCTTTGGAAGCGGCAGCGTCGCGTACCGGAGATCCGTTGTCCGTGCTCCTGGCCCAGTCGCGCCAGGAGGCCACGGTCAACGGCAAGATCGACCCGTCCGCGGTGAGCGCGGACGGAGGGTACGGACTGGGCCAATTCACCGATCAGGCGTCGGCCCTCAAATACTTGGGCCAGGCGTCTCATGAATTGGGCAAGGGGCCTGTCACGGCGGCAAACTGGCATCAGGCCGCGCTCAACCCCCAGATCGCCGCGCAGGGCATGGCCGATTACGACGCGAGTTTAGTCGCGTCGAAGTCCGCGGGAGGACGCTGGGACAAGGCCCTCGCCCAGTACAACGCGGGTCCCGCGGGATGGGACTATACGGGGCATCCCGGCCAGGGCCGCGACTACGGGGCGGGCGTCGTGCAGGGCGCGCAGCAGGTGCAGCACACGCTCGGCATCACGGTCACGGTCCAGGACCAGAACGGCAACAAGGTCGGGCAAACCAAGACGCAGCACAACGTTGACACGTCGCGCAAGGTGGTCGCGGCGCAGAGTTATGGGCCGATGGACAACCAGTCACCCACGGTTGGCCTGCCGCTTCAACTGCCCCGCCCTATCAAGTAGCGCGGTGTGGGAGCGACGTTAGCAGCCACACAGAGACGAAGGAAGCGCACACATGACGAGTGAGACTATGAACGGCGCCCCACGGGGCCAAGCGGTGACGGCCGAGCGGTTGCACCTTTTGGCCGAGGGGCAGGCACTGAAAGAACGGTTGTGCGCGTTGGCGCAGGGCCACAGTGAGATTATGACGCCGCGCTACTGGGAGGTCGCGCGTTTGTTGTTTGGACAATAGAAGGCGGTAGAGCGGGGTGAGGCGTCCGATTGGACGACCATCCAATCGGCGGCCTCAGCGTCGATTGAGTACAACGGTATTCAGTCTCGGATGGTCTGTGAGTTGTGTCACACCATCACGGCGTATATGGATCTCGTGGACATGGCGTTGCAGGTCACGCACGAAGAGATCGCGGCCCGCGCCGAGATCCTCGTTGAGGAACGTACGGCGCCCAGGACCGTCGTCGTAGTCACTCCACTGCTGGCGCAGTAAAGGACGGCACATCTATGGGAACCTGGGCATTTAATCCGTCCTACGACATTCGCATTGAAAGAAAAAACCCGAAAGCGGGCACGCCTGGGCAGCCCGCGACTATCGCCTACCAACTGCGCACCCTCTCCGAGTTCCAGGGCTTGCTGGCGACCACGAACACATCGAGCCAGGCCACCATCACGCTAAACGACCCCACGGGCGCCGTGATGGATGTGGTGAATCCACAGGCCATGGACGCCATCACGGTGCGCCTGCGCAATCGTCGGGGCGTGTGGGCGGGCGCGTGGGCGGGCTACCTCGATGAGTGCCGTGAGATCCATGACCCCTCAGCGGGCCGCACGGTGACGCTCAAGTGCCGTGGCCCCTACAAACGATGGGAGGTCGGCCGTCAGAGCGCAGGCGATGTGCTGGCCCTCGCCATGGCCGGCATGCGCAACGTGGCTGGCGCGGAAGTGGTTCGCTACAGCGCGCGGGCCGTGGGCTACAACCCTGCCAACATCACCTTCGACCCGGTGGCCGATAGTGGCACGGGCCTCTACCCGTCCATCGCCCAATCGACGATGGCCAACCCCGATCAGCAGACGTGGAGCGCGCCCGTCCAGCAGATGCTCGCCTCGTCGGGCCTGGAGTTCTTCTTCAACGAGGACGGCTACGGCCACTATCGGCGCGTGGGCTTCCTCGGTAGCGGACAGAAATATATTTTCCAGATCGCTTTGGAGGATGTGCTGCACGCCGACCTGGGCAACGGCGACACGGGGCTTGTCACGTCCGTCGAGGTGCGCTGGGGGCCGTTCCCGACGACGCAGACGGCGGCCAGGGCCACGGCCCCGCAAAGCATGGTCGATCACCTTGGGTCGCGTCCGTTGGTCAGCACAGCCCCGTGGATACTCGGGGGGCCGGGCAGCGGTCAAGTGCCGGCCGGCGCACAGTTTTTGGCTGATACCTTACTCGATCAATACGCGAGCGGCGCGGCCACGGCGTCAGTTATCGTCATTGCCGACCCCGACCAGTATCGGGTAGGGACGTTGGTGGACATGCCCGGTGTGCGCAAGGGGCGTGGCGTCACGCGCTACTACATCTCATCGTGCACCTTTTTATGCCAGTGGGGCGGCCAATGGGTGCAGACCCTCGGCCTCAATTACGGGCGCGCGCCCGGCAATCGCTTCCCCTATCTTGAATATGTCGCCTATCCTGTTCTGACGGCAGACCCGCGCTATGGGCCACAGAGCAACATCCCGTTCCTCGCCTTTGATTCAACGAATAATGCCAAAGTGACGACCCCGCTGACGGTGCAGGCACAGCGTGGCCTCGCCCCTAACCAGGCGTCATCCTCATCACTGCCCGTGGGCACGGGCATTGAGTTGCGCCAGACGGTGAGCGGCGGTGGGCAGTGGGTGGGACCATCGCATCAGTATACGGTCGTGGCGGCGCCGCAGGGGCAAGACCCCGGCGTGATTGGCTTGCAATCGGGGAGTGGGACGGCCTACGCCACGATCATCACCCTCG
>JAABVA010003495.1_pt1 | contig 14902 bp, 13 predicted proteins | sample 5560331 | NCBI WGS metagenome assembly JAABVA01 (sample SAMN12812661, study PRJNA571458) | rock metagenome | isolation source: Antarctica rocks | place: Antarctica: Victoria Land, Mt New Zealand sud | collected 2016-01-07 | reverse complement strand
CGGGTCCGAAAACTCGACCGGGCTACCACCCCCGATAAGAGTTTCCGGGACTCACAGGGAAGCTTTACGCTTTCGAGGAGTACCTATGACGCATCATAAGGGACCGGTGAGTGCATGTCAATATCTTATCGGTCCCGACGCTAGAGAAAATACACCCGCGTCCAACGCATCCGAGACCATTGACCACCGCCTGGTCCAGCGGTACGGCGTCGCCCTCCTCACCGGAGGGTACACGGCGCTCCCGACGTACGCCTGGGTGTACTACGCGCGGCTAGGCGTGAGCGAGGCCGAGATGGTCTGCATCGCGCAGCTCTGCACCTACTGGTGGGACGCGCGCGATCCGTACCCGGGCGAGGCCGCCTTGGCGGCGCGCATGGGCAAGACGGTGCGCACGATCCAGGGCTACCTGCGCTCCTTAGAGGGGAAGGGGTTACTGCACATACAAACGCGTCTCTCCACGCACGGCCGGCAATCCACCAACGCCTACGACCTGCGCCCGTTCTTCGCGGCTGTCGAAGGGCTCGCCCGCCTCGACGGGCTGCTCCCCGCTGACGACGCGCCACCGGCACGCTCTAGTCCCGCTGTCGTGCCGCATGGAGAACAGAGGCCGCTATGTGCAGAGCAGCCCGCAGAGGCGGAGAGGGGTGAAAGATCGCGCGTGGGAGGGGTGAAGAATCTTTCACCCCAAGTAAACCCAGTCGAAATAGACTCTTTCGATCTCGATTCGATACCCCCTACCCCCATTAACACATCAGCGGGACCGACAATGAGCAACGATCGCAATGACCAGGCGCTCGCGACTGAGATTGCGGCCCTGAGCGTCGAGCTGGGTGACGATGCGCCACGCTCGAGTCTCGGCCGCGTCCGCAACCTGCACCGCGACGCTAGCGTGTCCCTCGCCCGCTTCCTACGTCTGCTCGACGAGGCGGCCGCCCGGACCCGCGAGCGCCAGGCGAGCATCGTCAAGCGCCGACGCGACGGCCAGGCCCCCAACGGCATGCCCTACCTGTTCGCCGTCCTGACCGACCTGCTGCACCCCGCGCCGTCCCGCATGGCCGACGTCGGCCTGGACGCGGATCGCCGGCGAGCTGGCCAGCCCGGTCGTCGACGACGCCGGCATGCTGACGGCCGTAGCGAGCCTGCCAACTCCTACGCCGCGTGGTCGGACAGCCCCGCGCCCCTGCCCATCGTCGAGGAGCATCCGGTGTGGCGTGCGGTCCTCGACGACCTGAGCCAGGTCATGACCGCCGAGAACTACAACGCCTGGCTGGCCTCGACGCGCGCCCTGGACCAGGACGGCGACGTGCTGCGCGTGGCCGTCCCCGCCGCCTTCAACAAGACGTGGTTAGAGCAGAAGCTGGTCGGCAAGGTGGCCGGCGCGTTGCACAAGATCGACTATGACGCCCTGCACGCGGGGCGCGTCGAACGGGTAGAGTATGTTGTCGAGGGGGCCGCGTAAGCGGTAGTAGCAAAAGGTGAGAGGCATGTGCGACAAGACGGTGTTGGGTACCAACACAACCAAGGGTGCCTTGATATTGACCACCAGCGGTCAAGTGCGGATGGCCGATAGCCACACATACGCCGCGTACACCGGGCGGTGTCCCCCTGCCTCACGACCCCTGTCGCCGCGCCTGGGCCGATCACGGCGGAGGGGGATGCGCGATGTCCCCCGGTAACGCGGTGCGGCCCTTCATCGGTGCCGACGTGGTGTCGATCGTGTTGCCCTACGATAGTACCCTGCGGGGCGCAGGGGCGCTTGCCGACTTCGCCGCGCTGCTGCGGCGGGAGCGGCGCGAGTTGGAGGTAGAGCTCGGCGCGTCCGTCCGCTTCGTGGCGGCCGACCCCGGCGACGGCCCGCGCTTCCTCATTGGTCCCGCCTCCTGCAACCCCGCTGTAGCCCGTTACGCACGGCACCACGATGTCGACGAGGCAGGTCTGTGGCTTGACCGTGACCGGCACGTACTCGTTGCGAACGCGCCCAATCTCGACGGCATTCGTGAGGCCATCAACCTCTTGCGCACCCTGAGCATGGGTGGCGCGGAGGAGGCCGTCGTCGCGGACTGCCGGGATCGAGCGGAAGTGATTTCGCGCATCGAAACGGAGGTAGGCTGGACATATCCGGCGTTCGCGCTGCGCGGCCTCGATTGGGTGGCCATCTGCGCCCGGCATCGGGACAAGGTCCGCGACGCGCACGATCCTCTGTCGGCCATGCGGCGGTGGTTAGCGGAGTTGCAGGATTGCCACACATGGGCCACCACGTCGCCCCCACCCGTCGCGCTGCCGTATGCCGTGTGGGTCACGCCGGCCGCAGCGACCTTCGTGCATGTCCCGCCCGGCACGGCGGCGTGGGAGGCCGGGGTGCGTGTGGGCGACGCGCTCGTTGGAGTGGACGCGGCAGAGTGGTGGGCACAAACGGGCGCTCCCGTTCACGCGCGTCCCCTGATGGCCGGCTACCGCCTACTGGCCGGCCCGGTCGGGGCAACGCGTGTGTTTACCGCCCGCACCCCGACCGGGCACCTTCACGCGTGGACCGAAGCAGCGACACTCAACCCGCCGTTCCCCTCCGTGAGTTGGCGGCGTTTACCCTCCGGCACGGCCTACCTGCGCATCGCCGCGTGGCGCGACGATATGGACGCTGCCCTCGATGCCGCGTTTGACGAGCTGACAGGTACCGATCGCCTTATCGTCGACCTGCGCCGCAACGTCGGCGGCAATCTCGTCCGTGCGCTTGCCTTCCGCGACCGCTTCCTGCGGCATCGGACCGTGCTGGGCGGCATTCGCTTCTCTACGGGGGACGGCGGACTTGCGGTCCCCACGTCCATTGTCGGTGAGCCGTCGCCGCGGGGTCGGTGGCCAGGCGTGGTCCGGTTCCTCACCGACCCGCTCACCTATTCAGCCAGTGAGGATGTCCTGCTCGGCTTGCAAGGACTCGCGCATGTCCAGGTCATCGGCGAACCGAGCGGTGGTGGCAGTGGTCGCCCACGAACGCTGCGCCTCCTGGCTGGCCAGATGCTACGTGTGAGCACGGCGCTGACTTACGACCGACAGGGCCGCTGCATCGAAGGGGTTGGCATCCCCGTCGATCGCCCCATCATCCCGGATCGCTTCTCACCCGACGCCCCTGATGCTGTCTTGCTCGTCGCAGACCAGGCGTGGTGACAAGTGCCCTGGACGGATCGGCTACTGGGATTCGGGGCGGGATGCAGCGCCCGCGCCCTTTCTTTTCCAAGCAGCCCCGCGCCGCCCGCTTGCGATGGTCCACCACGACCGTGTAGGCTGGTGGCAGGGTGTGCGGAGCAAACCCGGACTCACTCCGGGTCTTTGTGCTCGGCCCTGGGGGGCCTCCCACAAAACCCTACGTTCGCCCCCGCTCTCGACCGCATTGCGGTGGCCGGGAGCGGGGGCCAGACGGGACCTCCACCCCCGAGCGTGACGGGGGTGGAGGTCGTCCTACTTGGAAAAGAATGAGACGGCGCGCGGCTCGCGCAAGGGTGTGCGCAGGCGAAGGGGGGGTGATGATGAACTGGGGACAGGGCCTGTACGGCAACCCCTGTCGGGAGTGCGGCTACGACTGGTCCATCGCGCCTGACGATGCGCTGGCGCTCATGGCGGCGATCCCGGCCCGCTACGCCGCGTTGGTAGGGGACAGCGACGGCTCCCAGCGCCATCCCGACCTTGGCTGGTCCGCCGGCGCCTACGTGTGTCACGTCACCGACAACCTGCGCATCTGGGCGGAACGCCTCGCCGGCTGTGCGCTCGGTGGTGCAAGGAGCGTCCCCGGATACGACGAGAACCTCTTGGCGCGCGCCCGTGCCTATGAACGCGTCCCGGTTGCGGGCGCCCTGTGGTCCCTTCGCCATGCCGTCGACGACTGGATCGAGGCTGTCGACCTGGCCATGCGGGAGCGGGTCGTCTTGATCCATGCCGAGCGGGGCGAGCAGACCGCCCTCGATGTCGTGCGCAACAACATGCATGACGCCTGTCACCACGAGTGGGATATGCGCCGGTCCATCGAACACGCGGACCGCAGGGGGGGCCGTCTACGCGGGTAGCAGGATGGACGGTAACGGTAGCTAGACGGAGAGGACCGGCATGTACGCGATCATGCGGACCGAGAAGCACCATACGATGGGCGAGATCGCCGCGCTGGGCAAGCATAACGAGCGGACGCGGGACACGCCTAACGCGGACCCCGAGCGGCTGGGCGAGAACGTGCGCCTGGTCGGGAGTGGCGATTGGGTGGCCGACGCGCAAGCCCGCCTTGCCGAGGCGACCAACCCGCACTTCCGGCCCGACGCGATCCGGGGCGTCGAGGTGTTCATGGGGGTCTCGCCGGAGTTTAAGAACACGGCGACGGAGGCCGACTGGCGGGCGTGGGTCGAGCGGAGCATGGGCTGGCTCACGGACACCTTCCGTGACCCGCGCAACGTCGTGGCCGCCGTGTGGCACCGCGACGAACTGACGCCGCACATCCAGGCGCTTGTCGTCCCGCTCCGCGAGGACAACGGGTGCCTGAGCTACGAGCACTACCTCGGCGGCAGCAAATACCGCCTGTCGGAGCTACAGACCGCCTACGCCGAGGCCGTGCGCGATCTCGGTCTTGAGCGCGGGGTGCAGGGCAGCCAGGCGACCCATCAGGACGTGCAGCGGTGGTACGCCAAGGTCACGGAGCCGACGCCGGCGCCGGAGATCGTTAAGCGTGACATCGAGATCGAGCGCCCCAGTCGCCTCACGTTGGACCCGGAGCGGTGGGCCATGGAGCAGCGCGAGAAGGTCGTCGAGCGGATCGCGCCGGCGCTGGACGCGGCCCTGGTGAAGGCACAACACTACGAGGCGCAGGCGGCGCAGGCCGAGGCCAACGTCGCGGTCCTGCAACAGCGGGTGCGCGAGGTGGAGCGCGAGCGGGACACGCTCCAACGCGACTACAAGGCGCTGGTGGCCCAGGCGCGACAGCTAGACCTCCGCGACACCATACACACGCTCGGCGGCGCACAGGACCGCTACGACACGCACAAGTGGCGGGTGAACGACGAGCACATCTCGATCAATGGCGAACGCTTCTATAACCACGACCGTCAGAGCGGCGGCGGTGGGTCCATCGACCTCGTGATGCACGTCACTGGCTATACGTTCCGCCAGGCCGTGGCCTACCTCAACCACGAGGCCGGCCCCGAGCTGGCCGTCGCGGCGGCCGCGCAACACGGCGCGCGGGAACGCATGGCGCAGGGGCAGGAGATCGTTGAGCGGGGTGAGCGCGCGCCGTTCATACAGCCGCAGGCCGACGAGGACCGCTGGCCGCAGGTCCGGGCCTACCTCGTCGAGCAGCGCCAACTCCCGGCCGGGCTTGTCGACGAGCTGCACGAGCGGGGGACGATCTACGCCGATGGCCGAGCCAACGCCGTGTTCCTGCGCACAAACGAGGAGGGCCAGGCCGTGGGCGCGAGCCTGCGCGGGACGCTGCCCGGCAGTGAGTTCCAGGGGCTCGCCTACGGCAGCCGGCGCGACGAGGGCCACTTCTCCTTCACCATCGGGACGCCCGAGCGGTACAGCGCGCCGCAGTACCACATCACGGAGAGCCCCATCGACGCCCTGAGCCGGGCGGCGCTCATTCAGCGGGCCGGCGAGCGCGGAGAGTATGTGTTCCTGTCCAACGACGGCCACGGTGAGCTACCGAAGCGGCAGATCGAGGAGGGGCTGGCACGGCAGGCGCTCGTGCATTGCGGCTTCGACAACGACGCCGGCGGCAACACGCTCTGGCAGCAGGTGAAAGAGGCGTACCCGCGCGCCGAGGCTATCGTGCGCGAGCGGCCGCCATCCGGGGCGAAGGACTGGAACGACGCCCTGCGCGCCGTCCAGGGGCGCGCGGAGGGCCAAAGCCAGGGGCAGGGGCAGGAGGACGACCGGGCACCGAGTAGGGGTCGGGGCCGCGCGCAGGAGCATGACAATCCTAGCCGTGGCTAGATTGGTCAACTGCGTGGAACACTACGACGCCGCAGGACAGGCATGGTGAGGGGGCGTAAGGTTTTAGCCCTACGGCCCTTGTACGGCTCCTGTAGTGGCCCTACCGTCGCTGCACCTCTATCTTGGAGAGGATGCTGGCTTGGAGTTTGGGGTCGCGGGCTAGCATCGTTATGTACGTGCGCGACTCAATGGGCAAACTGGCCTGCACAGTCGCGGCCAACTCGTCGCTCGTGTAGTTCCACAGCCAAGTGTGTAGAGCGTCATGGGGTGGGGGTCAAAATGGCTCTACCATTTAGGTCTCGCGCTTTTAGTTGTTACTGTACAGTCCAAACGGTAACGTTATCAAAGCGTATTATATAGAAGTGAATAAATAGAGTCAATATCTTTACATATTTTACGTAAATTACTATTATATGTATGCGTAGTCTTTAAAGTTAGCATCTGCAACTGAGGACGAGCACTATTTGTATGGAGGCTGTGGCGTGATGATGGATACAGATATGCCGGATAGGCTCGACCATGTGCGCTGGATCGGCGGATCGCCGGGTGCTGGGAAGACGACCATCGCGCGTATGCTGAGAGAGAAGCACCAGATAGCGGTGTATCACTACGACGACCACGAGGCGGATCATATCGCCCGTCGGCGGGCCAATCCATCTGCTTATCCCGCCTTCGCCCACATGCATGCACTCTCTGCCGACCAATATTGGTTGGAGCAATCCCCCGACGCCATAGCTCAAACCATGGTGGATGCAATCAGCGAGCGTTTCCGCTTGGTGCTTGATGATCTCTTAGCACTCGCCAACGACACTCCCCTGTTGGTGGAAGGGCCGGGGCTGTATCCGCGCGACGTTTTCCCGCTGCTGCGCCAGGCAGACCACGCGATCTGGCTCGTTCCTAGCCCCTCCTTCTGCCGGGCGGTCCGACGTGAGCGACGGCGGGTCTATGGCCTTGGACCAACGGCTTGGTCGAGTGACCCCGAGCGGGCGTACGGGCAGTTCACCGAGCGTGATGTGTGCTTGGCAGCACACGTCCGCCGGCAAGCAGACGAGCGTGGATTGAGGGTGATCGAGATCGATGGCACCACATCACCGGATGAGGTGGCAGCCGAGGTCGAAAGGTCCTTGCACCTGCCATAGATTTTCTAACAGGCATGCAAGTGGAGGTCTGAAGTGACTGAATATGCGAGGCTATCGTGCGCGAGCGGCCCCCGGCCGGGGTGAAGGACTGGAACGACGCTCTGCGCGCTGTGCCTGAGAGAATGGAGGTCCAGGGGCAGGAGGACGACCGGGTACCGGGACGTGGCCGGGGCCACGGCGGGCGCGACAAACCTAGCCGCGGCTAAGCGTGAGGCGTTACCCCACCGACAGAAAAGCTATGGCCACGATACCCAGCACGACACCGATGAGGGCAGTGCTGCTGACCCGCTCATGGTAAACGAGGACACCGAGCAGAACCGTCCCGATGCCCGAGAGGACGGCACCCACAATAAAGCCCTTCCCTATCCCGACGCCCGTGCGCAGGGCAAAGAGCCAGGCGATATTGGCGGCGATGAATCCGAGGATGGAGAAGGCGGCCGTGCTCAACCGGCCGTGGAGAGCGAACTGCTTGGCGAAGGCGTTAGCAGCCAGCTCGGCGACAACGAGGAGCAGGATGAAGTAGACCCACTTCGGGATCATGGGCGATCTGGAGGCGTCATCATGGCTTCTATACTAATGGATTTTGACTAATTGATCTTGAGACCTCTTGGCTGCTGAGGCAGGGCGAGGGGCAGTAGGACGACCGGGCACCGAGCCGGGGCCGGGGTCATGGCGGTAGCGGGCGCGACGAGCCTAGCCGCGGCTAGTGGACCTGACCTTATGACCGTTGATGCGGCTGACAAGGGTCGTTCCCGCACTGCGTCACGCCCTCAAAATAAGCTCCATTACTGGCGCGTGGCCTGCGTCATAAACATGACGGACCCCACGACGAGCGGGACCAGGGCCGTGACGAGGAGCGTCCCGTGTGGCCCTAACGGGCGCAGCAAGAGGGCGATTAACAAACTCCCCCCGCCATAGCCGAGGCCGCTCGCGGCGTAGAGGAGGGAGAAACCTTCCGCCCGTTGCGTGGGTGGCAGGACCTGCTGGAGGAGACTCGTGCAGAGGCCGACTAGGGGCGCGAGCAGTAGACCAGCGAGGGCCAGGACGAGGGCCGCGAGGGGCGCCGTGGGCACGACGCCCAGGGGCAGGAGCAGCAGGCCGAGGAGGGCGAGGAGGAGGGGCGCACGGCGGGCAGGCGTCCCCGGCCAGCGGTCCACGCGTACGCCGTATACGAGGCCACCCGTGGCGCTCGCTACGGCGAGGAGACCGAGGAGGAGCCCGGCCGTGGCAGCGGGGGCGCCGAGCGAGACCAGGAGCGCGGGCAGGCCCGCCTCCATGGCCCGATGCCGACGCTGAGCGCCGCCATGAGCGCATACACCGGGACGGCCCGGCGGTCGCGCCACAACGCGCGCCGTGCCACCCCGGTCACCTGCGCCGCCAGGCGGGGGAGCGCCCCCGTCGCGGCGGCCGCCAGGACCGCCGCGCTGGCCATGAGCAGCACCGCCGCGATCGGCGTATGCAGGAGGACGGCGACGGCCACCAGGACCGGCGCGATCATCCACTCGACCTCAAGCAACGAGGCGTCAAGGGCGTAAGCCGTATCGAGGGCAGCGCGCGGCACGATGTGCGGGAGGAGGGCGCGATAGCCCCCCGGCACCCCCGCCGGGATGGCGCCCACCGCCGCGGCCAGGAGGAGCAAGAGCGGGAGCGGCGCGCGGAGGCTGACCGCGCCGGCGAGCAACGCCAGGGCGCCGGCGGCGACGACGAGCGCCTGCTGCACGCCCCCGCGCACCTCGCGGCGATCCAGGAGGCGGCCACCCCAGGGCGCGGCGACGGCCTCGCTCAGCGCGTGGACGCTGACGAGCGCCGGCTGCGAACGAGCCGGTGGCATACTGGCCGGCGAGCACGAAGGCGAGCGGGACCATGGCCACGGGGAGGCGGGAGAGCCCCGAGGCCGCCGCCCAGCGGCGCCACAGCGGACGGCGGATCAGCGCGCGGACGGAGGGGTGCAGCCCCTCGGAGGGAGTCATCATACCGGGAGTATAGCTGTTTCCTTGTCCCTGATCGGCGCGAAGGACAAACGACACCTGCGCGCCGTCCAGGGGCACGCGGAGGGGCAGGGGCAGGAGGACGACGGGGTGCCGGGCCGGGGTCATGGCGGTCGCGACGAGCACGGCCGCAGCTAGATAGCAAGCCTTGCCGTCTTTGTGCAGCTACCCTAAAAAAGGTGTAAGGTTTCGTGCGCTCCGCGCGATATGTATATGTAAGGGAATGGCGCATGAGATCTGACACGCGGAGGGAGGGAGATGATGGGACGAGTGGAGGCCAACGTTCCTGTCGATGTGGCGGCCATCTTGCCGCTGGAACGGGCGCGCCTCGTCCGCTTGTGCGCCCAGCTCACTGGGACCACGCAGGGCTCCGAGGATTTGGCCCAGGAGACGCTGGTCGAGGCGTGGCGTCACGCCGATAAGCTGCGCGATCAGGAGGGGGTACGCCTTTGGCTCGCGGCCATCGCGCGCAACGTCTGCCGGCGCTGGGCGTACAAGCAGGGGCGTGACGCGGCGCATCTCGCCCCTGCCCTTGCCGCTGATGCCTGTGACAGACCGTCCGCTGGCGTGCGCCTGGTCGATGACCACGACCTGACGCTCGACCTGGAGCACGACGAACTGGCCGACTTGCTCGACCGTGCCCTGGCGATGCTCCCGAAGGAAACGGGGCAGGCGCTGGTGCAGCACTACGTCGAGGGGTTGCCGCAGGCCGAGGTCGCGGCGCGGCTGGGGATACGGGAGGGGGCGGTGGCGGTGCGACTCCACCGGGGCAAGGTCGCCCTGCGACGCATCCTGCAACAGGACCTCTACGCTGAGGCCGCGACCTACGGCCTCGGCGATCAGGACACCGACGCCTCCTGCGAGACGCACATCTGGTGTCCCTTCTGCGGGTACCAACGGTTGCGCATGCACCTCGACCGGACCACCGGGGCCGCCGCCTTTCGCTGTCCCACCTGCTCGTCGGAGCCGGGGACCAACGTCGTCTTCACGCGCCAGCCGGACCTCCTGCACGGCGTCCGCAGTCACAAGGCCATCCTGTCGCGCCAGCTCGGGGCGCTGCATCGCACGTTGAGCCACGCGTTAGAGACGGGCGTCGGTCCCTGCATCGTCTGTGGGCGATCCGTCAACGTCCGGCGGGTTGCACCGGGCGTGGATCGTCTGGTGGGGGGCGTGCGCGCCGGCATCTATGCCTGCTGTGATCACTGTTATGCGGCGTCGCCCTCCATCCCCTGGTTCGACCGTGGGGCGTCGGACCTGCGCCTGCCCGAGACTCAACGCTTCTGGCGCCTGCATGCGCGCATGCGCGCCCTGCCGGATCGTCCGCTCACGTACGCGGGGCAGCCGGCGGTGCTCACCCGCTACCAGGGACTCTCCGGGCCGACCACCCTCGACATCATCTCGGCGCGGGACACGTTCGACATCCTGGCAGTCCATGCAGCGGCGTCGGCCTAGAGCGGCGGTCGTGGCATGGATGGAGCGGTGAAGCAGCGGGCGCCGGTGGTCCTCAGACAACGCCCCTTCCTGCTGCTCTGGCTCGGCGGCGTCATCTCGCAGGGTGGCGATTGGGTCCTCACGATCGCGCTCCCCGTGTACGTGTACGACCTGACCCATTCGACCCTCGCGACCGGCGCCCTCGTCGTGGCCCAGGCGCTCCCGCGCCTCCTCCTCGGCCTCGTCGCGGGCGTCCTCGTCGATCGCTGGGATCGGCGCCGGACCGCGATCGGCGCCACCCTCGGGCAGGGCGCCCTCTTGCTCCTCCTGCTGCCGGTCCGGTCACCCAACGCGCTCCCGCTGGTCTACGCCATCGCCGCGGGCGTGGCGACCCTCGCGCTCCTCGTCGAGCCAGCCGTGGCCGCGCTCGTGCCGCGCCTCGTCGACGAGGGGGAGGTGTTGGCCGCGAACGGGCTGCGCGCGCTCGGCTGGGAATTCGCGCGCCTGGCCGCGCCACCCCTGGGCGGCCTCCTGATGGCGACGGCGGGCCTCAGCGGCGTGGCACTGGTGGACAGCGCGTCGTTCGCCGTGTCCGCGGCGCTGCTCGCCCTCATCGGCCGGCACGCCACCACTGCGGCGATAGACACGGGCGACACTGCGCGCGTCCGGACCCTCCGAGCGACGCTCCGGCACGACCTGTCCATCGGCGTGCGCGCGGTCGCGCACGACCGCCTGCTCGTCGCGTTGCTCGCGGTGGGGGGCCTCACCATGGGCGCCGAGGGGATCATCAACGTGCTGGGCTTCCCCTGGATCGCCATCGTGTTGAGAGGCGGCGCGACCGAGCGCGGGTGGCTCGCGACGGCGCAAGGGGTAGGTGGGATCGCCGGTGGGCTGACCCTGCGCACGCTGCGCTGGACCACGCCGGGTCGCGTCATCGGCGTCGGCGCCGTGCTGTTCGGCGTCCTGTCGCTGACACTGACCAACATCGCGCTGATGCCGATCGACGCGGGGGAACGCTGGCCACTCGCGCTGGTGCTCAAGGCCCTCTCGGGCGCGCCCCTGGTTGTCCTCGCCGTCAGCCTCGACACGCTGCTGGTGCGGAGCGTCGACGACCGGGTGCGCGGGCGCGTCCTGGCCGCCTATGGCGCGGCGGGCGGGTGTGCCCTCCTGGTCGGCCAGGTGCTCGCTAGTGTTCTGGGTGATCGTCTGGGTGTCGTGGCCGTGCTCAGCCTCCAAGGTGTCCTCTATATGATCGCGGGCTGCGCGGCGCTGACCCTGATCCCGTCCTCCCGGAGCGCGCGTCCGACCTCCGATCACGCCGCGATCGCCACCCCGACACGTCGGACTGATGGATAACGTCAAGAAAGGAGCGTGATGACGATGGTGCCGCACGTCACGTCCGCGCAGTGGCGCGCGGACCTGGACTACTTGGTGGAGGCGCTGGGGCGCGAGCACCGCAACCTCTTCCACAGCGTGAGCCGCGAGAGCTTTGATGGCGCCGTACGGTCCCTCCGCGCACGCATCCCCGCGCTGGATGAGCACGAGATCGTCGTCGAGCTGGCGCGCCTCGTCGCGCTGGTCGGGGATGGCCATACGAGTCTCCCGCTCGTCGCGATTCCAGGTTTTCGCCGGTACCCGCTCCGGCTCTACCACTACGCCGACGGGCTGTGCGTGCAGGCCATCGCGCGGGAGCACGGCGCGACCGCCGGCGCGCGCCTTCTGGCCATCGGCGACACGCCCGCGACTGACGCCTACGACGCGATGCGCCCGCTCATTAGCCGCGACAACGAGATGGGCGTTAAGGCCGCGGCACCGGAGCTGTTGACCATCCCCGAGGTGCTGCACGCGCGCGGCGTGCTCGCCGATCCCGAACAGGCGACCTATGTGGTGCAGCGGCCGAGCGGTGAGCGCGTGACCTGCGCCCTGCGCCCGGTGGAGGCGTTGCCCGCCGACCTGGCCGACGCCCATGACGGCGCAGCGACGGGGTCGCCGCTGTGGCTTCAGCGGTCACCGGAGCACAACTGGTGCATGCATCTGGCCGACGTCGGGGCGTTGTACGTGCAGTACAATCGTGTGCGCGATGGGCAGGACGACAGCGTGGCGGCGTTCTTCGACCGTGTCTTCGCGCTCATCGAGCGAGAAGACGCTCAGCGCCTCATCCTCGACGTTCGGCTGAACGGTGGTGGTAACATGTCTCTGAATCGTCCCCTGATCCATCACCTAATCCGGTGCAATCAGGTTAATCAATGGGGCAAGCTCTTCGTCATCATCGGCCGGCATACCTTCTCGGCGGCGATGAATCTGGCCGTCGATCTGGAACGCCACACGCGAGCGCTATTCGTCGGGGAGCCAACGGGGGCGCGCCCCAATCATTTCGGCGAGAACGCCGACATCACTCTGCCCCACAGTGGCCTCCGTTGCACCGCATCCGCGCTTTGGTGGCAATACTCATCGCCCCGCGATGATCGCCCCTGGATCGCCCCCGACGTCCCCGCCGCGCTGTGGGCGGCGGACTACGCCGCCAATCGCGACCCCGTTCTGGATGCTATCATGCGCTACGTACCGGACCCGGCTCGTGCCGTGGAGGACCGACACGAGCCCGAATATCTGGCCAAGAGACGCAGATGATCGATTGCTCGTTACATCGTTCAGAGGAGGCATAGGGAAGGGGTGTAGTTTCTGCCCCTTATATGGCCTTGTAGCGGCCCTGAGCGTCTGTGGCTAGCGATCCGGCACGGCGACCGAGAACAGGGCAGCGGCCGCCTCCGCGTCGGGCTCCTCCGTCATGCCGGCGCTCTCGCCCGAACACACCGTTGAGCGGCCCAACGGCGCGACGCCCTTGGGGTCGTCGAGCGCGTCGTCGAACTCTGGCGGTTCTAGCGGGCCGTCCGCGTGCTCCGCGTGTTGCCTCATAGATAAAAGTGCCTTTTGGCGAGTCGTTGCCTCATCTAATAGTGTACGTTTTCGTAGCGCATGGCGACGCATGTTGTGGTATCGTCCACCCCGCCTCTCCTCCCCCCAAGTGTTACGCTAGTTTTACCGTAAAACTAGCGTAACACTTGGGGGGAGGAGAGGGCAATCAAGGAACGACGCATCAAATGTACGGCCTGCGGCGAGCGGGATACCGTGCGGCGGGGTGAGCGTGGTCCGCTCACGGCCTACTGTGACGTCTGTCGGGAGGAGCGCAAGCGGGAGCAGGCCCGCCGCCGTGTCCAGGAGATGCGAGCCTGCCGCCGCACGACAGGCGCTCTGTCGCGTGACCGCCGTTGAGCCGCGCCCTGCGGGCGCGCGCCACGCCGGGGTCAGGCCGTGTGCCGTAAGGGGGCGGCGGGGATGACTCGGCGCGTCCAGAGGTCGGCGATGGCCGCGTCGATCTGGCGGCGCAGGGTCAGCGGCCCCGTGTGCGCTAGCAGGGCCGCGAAGGTTGTCTCCGCGGGGGCGTCGAGCACGCCCGCCGTGCCGGCGCGGCGATAGGGCGTGCGGGGCGTATCGTACTGTTTGTGGACCCGTGCCCCCACGCGTTCTTTGCCGACGAGCTTCATCACCGGGAGATAGCCGTTCACGTACACATGGAGCAACGTATAGATGTGGTCGAGGGCCGCGACGGCGGCCGGGTCCTCATAGCGGTCGTAGCCGATGAGTTGCCGCACCACGGACCAATTCTTCTCCTCGACATGCGCCTGGTCGTTCTTGTGGTAGGCGCGGCAGCGCGTGAACGTGAGGCGCTCCGTGTCGCAATAGCCGGCGAGCAGCGCATTGATGAACTCGGAGCCATTATCGGAGTCGATGCCGCGCAGGGGAAACGGGAAGCGCCCCCGCAGCGCGCGCAGGGCCGCGACAACGGCGCTCTGGCTCTTGTTGGGCAGCGCCGCGCATTCCGTCCAGCCGCTCGCGCTGTCTACCGCGTCGAGGGTATAGGCAAACGCGCCGGCCGCCGAGGTCCCGCCGTGCGCCACCAGATCAATCTCGAGGAACCCCGGCGCCTCCTCATCCCAGGGCGTGTACGTGCGGATCGGGATCTGGCTCTTGAGCACGCTCCCCGGTTTCGTCGTGACCAACCCGCGCGGCTTGTGTTGCCGCCGACGCGCGGCCAACCGCCGGTCGATCGTGGCCGCGCTCACGCCACAGACGGCCGCGCGCCCCGCGTCGTCGAGCCGCAGCGCGCCTTCCTTTTCCAACGCCGGGATGAGTTCCGGGAGGAACGGGGCCAGCCGTTTCCCGCAGATCCAGCCCGTCGCCTCCGCCGCGACCTCCAAGGCCCGCGTCACCTCCGGGCCATAGTGCCGCGCCCGTCCCACGCGGCGCAGACGCGGCCCGTGATAGGGTGTCCCGCCGCGTAAGAGACGCTGCGCGTACCGGCGGTCATACCCCGTCACCGCCACG
>JAABVA010003493.1_pt1 | contig 14916 bp, 17 predicted proteins | sample 5560331 | NCBI WGS metagenome assembly JAABVA01 (sample SAMN12812661, study PRJNA571458) | rock metagenome | isolation source: Antarctica rocks | place: Antarctica: Victoria Land, Mt New Zealand sud | collected 2016-01-07 | reverse complement strand
ACTGGCAGCCCTGACCTGGCCCGGTGAGTACGTGGTCACTGGCCAAAGTCCGGCGCCCGGGGCACGCCTGTGGCGATGGGACAGTGTGGTCGTGAGCTGGACCGCAGACAATGAAGGCACTGCTGGTGTGCGAGAACCGCTGAGACCACGTCCCTCGCCGGACACGCTGCGAGCGGCCACACCGTTGTCCGACCGCGCGGGCCACCTGACACCCAGCGAGCAGCGAGACTTGCGCATTGCGCTCAACCACCTCCACGACGCACTCACCACCACTCCGGGTGGCCCACGCTAGGACCAAACACGTACGTCGGTCACCGCAAGTCGTTCTAGCCTGAGTACGAGGGGGTGTGACACGGGGTGGCGATATTGCGAGTTCAGGTTTTCGAGCTGGAGATCGGTGGGGGCGACTATCCACCTCCGCTGGTCGGTGACCGCGCGACCTATGATCTCCAGTGCGGTCGCATCGGCGCGGCGAGCAACCCCGAATTGGCCAACGCGATCGACGTCGTGGTGGAACCGAGGAACGGCGGTCGCGCCGTGCAGGGACTGAACTACGACGGCAGCCCGAATGGTGACCCGCATTACGACATGGTGCTGCGTGGCGAGGGCTTGCTCGCGTTCTACCGGTCGACGCAGTTGCTTGAGGGCCGCGTGCACCTCGTCGCCGAGCTGCACGCGGACGCCTACATGGGGGCAAGCGAGGACGCCGCCACCACAGGAGTCATCCGTCGCACCCAGATGTGCACCTGGGCCAGCCTGCCCGGGGCGGACGGCCGCCACACCACCCGCGGCACCCTGGAACTGTCCGAACTGACCACCAAGCGGCCCCGCTTTCATCGTGGTGACCTTGTTTCAAGTGACGACTCCCTCGTCCCTCCACCCGCCACATCCTGGACCCGGACCTCGGCCATCCTGGTTGACCTCGACCTCGACACCACGATTGGCCGCTAGGCGATCGGGTGGGGTCGGCGCGGCCCCCACCCGGACAGAACAGACGCGATCCCGGGTCACCAGGCTCAGGCGGTCTCCGCTCGGGTGTATCTATCGTGCGGCGTGACCCAAGTGCTGCTCGTTGCCATCGGGCTGCTTCTCATCGGACTGCCGCTGCTGGCCCTGGTCGCGGACCGGGTCCTGCCACCACCGCGGGCCCGGTCGTAGCGGCGGGTGGTGCGGGGGTCGGAGTGTCCGGCCATGTCCTGGACGTCGACGCCCTGGGCGCCGGCGTCCAGGGCGAGGGTGACGGCGGTGTGCCGCAGGGCGTGCGGGTGGACCCGCTCGGGGTGGGGCAGTCCGGCGTCGCGGGCCAGGCGACGCACCACCTGGTAGACGCCGCACGGCACGCGGCTCTCTCCGCATGTACCACATGCGTGGTACGGTGTGGTGGTGGTCGGGGAAATCAGGTGGACCGAGGACTCCGAAGCCCACATCGCCCGGCACAACATCACCCCCTACGAAGTCGAGCAAGCCCTCTACACCCGACCCCGCCTCGCGGTACCCGGCCGGGAGAACACCACCGAAGTCCTCGGCACCACCACCGCCGGCCGGTACTTGCTCATCGTCACCACGCAAGCTGCCGACGGCCGCGACTTCATCATCACCGCCCGCGACATGAGCCCCACCGAGAAACGCACGTTCCGCGCGAAGGGACACTAACCATGGACCAGACCAAGATCGACGAACTCCGCACCCACTACGACACCACCGACGTCGCCGAACACTTCACCAACGCGACCCGGGACACCCGCACCACCGACGACATCCTGGTGTCCACCTCGATCCGCCTGCCCCAAAGCCTCGTCAACCAGGTACGGGAACAAGCCGCAGCACTCGGCGTCCCCGCCACCACCCTCATGCGCCAATGGGTCACCGAAAAAGCCAGCACACCCCAAAGCCCCGCCGTCGTCACCGTCGCCGACCTCCAACGCTTCATCGCCGAACAAGCCCACCCCCTCGCCTCCTGAGGACCGCCCACGCGGGCCGGCAGTCCCGCTTACTCCGTCGGCAGACGACGACGGCTGGTTGTCGGTTCGGCCGATGCCTGGCTCGCTGTTCTGGGACTCTGGGCTGATGGACGTTCGAGAGCCGGCTCACCGCCCGCGCCGTGTCATCCCAGTTCTGGTGGCTGGTCTTGCGGTGTCGGATGGGCAGGCGCGGGCACCGGTGGTCGGCGAGGTGGTCGGCTACCACCTCGATTTCTCGGAGTCCAGCGCCGACGACGAGCCCGATGCGGTGCTGGTGACGGTGCGGGCAAGAGCCGAGCCCGTCAGCGACCGCAACCCCACGACCGGGGGTAGGAGTTGGGATGGGACACCGCACCGCTACCCACCGATCTGGCCGGTACGGCTTCACGGCGACGGGTGGGAAGCCACCTGGCCCGCCCACCGGCCGTTGGTCGGCGAGGTGGAGCTGCACGGCCGGTTCGGGGTGGTCATCGCCTACGACTCCCCGACCAGGGTCCGCGGCCGGGTCGCTGCCGTCGACGGGAACTGGGCCTACCTCGACCTCGACGACGTACCCCGACTGCCCCTGCGGCCCGCGCTGGTGCCGGGCGCACTCGCCGTGCACGAGGGCGACCTCTGGGTTGCCGACACCCGACTGCCGCTGGTGGTCCGGGTCCGTGACCGCACCGAACTCACCCGCATCACCTGGCCCGGCGCCATCCGCGGCCATCGACCCGGCCGGCAACTGCACGCCGATGCCACCGGCGCGTGGATCACCGGCCCCGACGGCATCCGCCGCACCGATCTCGCCGGCACCGTGACTCTGCCCGACCCCGGCTACACCACCCGCACCGCCGCCACCCCAGAAGGGACCCTGGCGGCGTTGATCCTCCTCGACCCGACCAACCCCCGCGACCCCGACCACGCCCTGCACCTCATCGAGCCGACCGGCCAGGTCACCGACGTCCCCATCGCCGGCCGCTCCATCCGATCTCTCGTCAGTGCCGGTGGCGGGTTCCTGCTGCTGTGCACCCAGCCCGACACCATCGACCGACCCCCGGACTGGGACGGGCGGCCCTGGCTAGCCAGGCTGGACACCACCACCAGGCAACTTGTCGACGGCCCCCGCCTCGACCTCAGCGACGACGGACCGTTCCAGACGTTGATCGGGTCTGACCCGGCTCTGCTCCCCGGCGACCGCACCCTGCATCCCGTCACAACAGAGCTGACCGTCGGGCCCTCCACCCGCATCCGCCTGCTGGGTGGGTACGCCGCAGCGGGCCGGGTCTGGATCGTCCGCCACCCACCCCACCCTTCCGGCTGGGACGGTTGGTGGCCCCTCGACGGCCCACCCCGCTACCCCGAAGCGCGCCGCTACTGGATGCTCAGCGAACTCGATCCCGACACCCTGCAACCCACCCTCAGCACCCTCGTACCCGACATCCCCGAACATCTCGGAGTCGATGACCAAGGCACCGTGTGGATCATCGCCGACGGGGTCCGATCACTACCCCGAACCAACGGCGCCGCCGCCGAACTCTTCAACCTCACCGCACTCCTCAATTCAAAACCCAGTAACCACTGAGGTCACGGCGCACGAGCTGGGGGCCCGGCACAAGAACTCCCTGAAGCAGCGCAGTAAGACTGATGCTGTGCAGCGACAACCGATCCGCCGGTTCAAGCCTTCCGCACGCGCTGCGCCGGTCGGGGCAGCGCGTGCGGCGATGGTGGAGGAGGCCACGAGCTGGCCGCTGACGGTGCCCGCGGTCGCGCAGATCGCGACGCAGGGTCTTGATCTGCCACCCGGCGCGACCATCTTGATGGGCGAGAACGGGGCCGGGAAATCAACGGTCATCGAGGTCCTCGCCGCGGTCTTAGGACTCAATCCTGAGGGTGGATCGGTAGGAACCCGCCACCGCACCCGCGGCAGCGAACCCGGTCACCTCGACCTGGTCGTCGAACGCAGCCCCGGTGCCCCGCGCTGGGCCTACTACCTGCGCGACGAAACCCTGCACGGGCTGTACACCTACCTGGAAGAGCACCCCAGCCCCCACCGGACCGAACCCCGCTTTCACCAGCTCTCCCACGGGGAGGCATTCCTGCAGATCCTCGCCGACCGAGCCTCGACCGGAGGGTTTTATCTCATGGACGAACCCGACGCAGCCCTCTCCTTCCAGGGCAGCCTCTCGCTGGTCGCTCTCCTGTCCGACCTCGTGGCGACCGGTGCCCAAACCGTCATCGCCACCCATTCGCCCATCGTCGCCGCGCTCCCCGATGCGCACCTGCTGGAGATCGGCCCCCGGGGCCTGCGCACCACCACCTGGGAACAACTCGACATCACCACCAACTGGCGGGAGTTCCTCAGAGAGCCCCAGTCCTACCTACGCCATCTCAGCTAAGGCATTCCCCGCGGTACCCTCGGCCCCATGATTGAACAGATCGGCTGCATCCACGCGCAATGACCGCCCCGGGCGGCCCGGCCACCACCGTCCCGCAGCTGCGACCGCATCGGGTCATCCCGGTGCACGTTGACACTCCGCCCATCGAGGACGGTCACACCGACCCACCCGTGGTGGGTCGAGTGGGGTCCTTCGTCCTGGGCTTCCGCGAGTCCGGCGACGACAGCCCGGACGCGACGGCCGGGACCTACCGGGTCCGGGCCGAGCCCCTCGACACCCATCGCCCCCGCCAGGGAATGCACTGGGACAACACGCCCGACGAGTTGCCCCCGACGTGGCGGACGCTTCTGCACGGTGACGGGTGGGCCGCTACCTGGCTGGCGCCGCGGCCCGTCCTGGGCCGGGTTGAGCTGCGCGGCACCATCACCGGCGAGTGGTCCTACGGGGTTTCGCGGCTTACCCGCGGGCGGGTCACCCGTGCGCGGATGGTCACCGAAACCCATGAACGCAGCGGGCCCGCACTCGGTGAGTGGCGACGCATTCCCACTGCGCAGCAGCTTCGTGACATCGACACCGCACCCCACCGTTTCGACGGCGGCTTGGTCCGCGGCGAGTACTTCCCCCACCTCAACGGGTGGTCGATGGTGCCGCCGAACCCGTGGGTTCAGGAGACGGGGGTGCTGGTCGACCTTGACCTCGATGATGTCCCGCACTACCCGCTGCGCCCGGCTTTCGTCCCGGGCGGGCTCGCCGCCCACGGCGCCGACCTGTGGATCAGCGACACCCGACTCCCGACGCTGGTGCGGCTGCGGGACCACGCCGTCGCCGACGTCATCACCTGGCCCGGCGTCGTGTTGGGTTCCGAGCAGAGCGTGCCGGGCCGCGTCCTGCACGCCGACGCCACCGGCTGCTGGATCACCGGACCCGATGGCATCACCCGCGTCGACCTCGACGGCACCATCCGCGTCCTGCGCGACGAACCGGCCGCGCCCACCGCAGCCACCACCGCCGGCACCCTCGCCGCCGGGCTCACCCTCGAACCCGACCACCCCCGCAGCCCCACCGCCCTGGTCCTTCTGCACCCCGACGGCTCCAACATCGACGTACCCACACCGGGTCGCCGCGTCCACTCACTCACCGCCGACGGCAACCGATTCCTGGCCACCCTGGCCGGCGAGGACGACCACGTGCTCGCCCGCATCGACACCGACGGGCACCTCACCGAAGGACCGCCACCACACCCCCGTAGCCAGGACGGTTACCTCGTCCTCGGCGGGGCGCCCCTGCTCCGGACCCCCGCAGCGCTGCACCGGGTCCAGCCCGACCTCACCCTCGACGCCGGCACGCCCACCCCGATCCGGACTCGCCCCGGGTGGATAACCGCCCCCCACAACGCGTGGGCCTATGCCGGGCGGGTCTTGGTCAGCGGCAACTTCCCACGCACCGCGAGGGACGACAACTGGTGGCCCCTCGACGGAGCACCCCCGCTCCCCGCAGAACGTCGGCGAGCCCACCATCTGCTCAGCGAGCTCGACCCCCACACACTCCAACACCGCAGCACCACCGTCGTCCCCAACGGATTGACCCACCTCGCCGTCACCGACGACGGCACCATGTGGATCACCGCAAATCGCCTCTACCAGTGCCCCCGGGAACACGGAGCCCTCGCCGAACCCCTCGATCTCACCGCCCTCCTCGACCACCCCGACGCCCCACCACCCACACCACCACGATGGGGCTGACCACCCTCTGCCCCGGCGCTGGTCGTCCGCGGTGATACTCATCCTGATTCATCACCCCGCCGACGCCCACTACTTCGCCCACGGGACTGGCGTTAACGGTGTTTCCGGCGCTTTTCATTAGTAGGTTTCTGCTGCCGGCCTGAGCTCCAACGAGCCTGCCACTCGACACCAGGGTCGTTAGGGTGTTGCTGTGGCAGAACAGCAATTGGTCGTCGGCCGACGAACTGCGATGAACACCGTGCTCACCATGGCCACCGTGCTCAGCGCGCTGGCCATGGTGGCGGGATGTAGCGGCAGCCCGCCGAGTTCTGCGCCCGCACCTGCCACCTCCACCACCGGAGCACCCACGAATGCCACGACGGGTGTGCCGGCCAGTTCCACCGATACTCCGCCACCCCCGAACAGCACCACACCCGGAAGCGGAGGCAAGGGCGATGGGGCGGGCAGTCCTGCCCACCCCTCGCCCGGGTGTGCGGCCGACGGCACGGGGGTACCGGCGGGTGCCGCCAGCAGGCCCACGATAGATGTCGACGGCGACGGCAGACCCGACACCGCATGGATCCAGCGGAACTCCGATGGCACGTTCCTGCTCGGGGTCACCACGGCGTCCGGGGCCACGTTCGGTGCGCCCTACTCCTCGGCCAGCCCGATTCCCCCCTCGATGCTGGTGGCGCCAGTGGATGACCGCGGAACGGTCGCCGCGATCGTAAGCAACAATCGTGAGGCAAGACTGTTCGTGGTGCACGCCTGCAGCCTGCTCCCGGTGACCAACCAGCAGGGGGGCCAGTACACGTTCGACCTCGGTGTGTCCGGTAATGGCACGGGGGTGGGTTGCTCCCAGGTGGCCGGTACCACCGGCCGTAACCTCGTAGGCCTCAAGCTCAACAAAGATGCGGCCGGCACGCCGGTGAGTGTGCGGCGCACGGTGGTGAGGATTGACGGCACCTCAGCAGGCAACGGTCCCAGCGATACGGTCGACGTCGCGGCCGACCCCAGAGGTTCGAGCGCCACCACAGCCACTGAGATCAGTTGCGGTGACCTGACCCTCGCCGCGAACGGTGTCACCGCCCAGTAGCTCCGGCGAGGATCTGCTGGAGGAGCAGGGTGTTGACGAACACGAGCGCCGATTGAAGCAGATGCAGCGCCAGCATCGACACTTCTTGGTGTTCCTTGTCGACGCCGGTCAGGCCCCCGTTCTTCCCGTAGAACAGGTCCGCGTTGGCGCGGTTCCAGTTTTCCACGACGTGCAGTCCTTCGTGGATCTCCCGCCGCAACGCTTCCGAGGTGAGGTACTCGCAGGGAAAAAGGGGGTGTGAGTAGCAACCGCGCAGGATCCTCCGCTTAGCGGCCGGCCGGGTGCGAAGCTGTAGTGATGGCGGTCGCTCTTACGCTCGTACACAGCCCAGTGGTGGGTCCGGCGACCTGGGACGTGCTGGCTGACGCACTCAGCGATCGCGGCCGCGAGGCGTGGATCCCTGATCTGACCCGATCGGTGTCCGACGGGCCGACCGACCTGGCCGGTCAGGTCGCGTCGATCGTCGAGGTCGTGGACGGGAGGCCCACGATCTTCGTCGGCCACAGTGGCGCGGGCCCGCTCTTGGCCGCAATGGGCCAGTCCTTAGGTTGCGTCGAGGGCTATGTCTTCGTCGACGCCGGTCTGCCGCATCCGGGCCCATCCGTCGCGTCTGGTTTAGCCGGATCCGGTTGTGCCTGAGAGGACGGGGTTGATTGCCGCGCTGCCGCAGTCGGAGATCTTGGTGAGGACTTTGCGGCTGGTGGTGTCGCCGGGCATGGTGACGAGCAGTGCTGGTGCGCTCGGGCAGAAGTTGCCGTTGGGGTAGACATCGCCGACCTCGAGGATGGCGGTTGCTTCTTGTCCTGGGCTGAGGCTGACGAGCGGTGGCGACTGTCCGGGTTGGAGGCCGCCGAAGTAGCCGGCGGGTTCTCGGATGGCTTGGTATTGCTGTTGGCCGGCGGCGTTGAGCACGGCGACTCCGGGGTAGCCCTGAGTGGTGCAAGGGTGGCTGCTGGTATTGGTGAAATGCAGGAGGGTTGCCCCGTTTCGGTTGGCTGGCTGCTGCGGCTCGGCGGTGAGTCGGGTGGTCGCGGACGTGCACACAGGGACACCTGCTGAGGGGGCAGCTGTGCTGGACGGCGCGTCCGTGACGGCCGGTTGAGGGACGGGCACCGTCGTGTTGGCCGGCGGCGTGGTGCTGGCACCGGGCGAGGTCACAGCAGGCGAGGTCACAGCAGGCGATGGCGCGACGGACGACGACGCGACGGACGTGGTGCCGGATGGAGCGGGTGTGTGGGAGGAGGTGCCGGAGCAAGCGGACAAGACACCTGCGGCGAGAAGACTGCAGCAGCCCATCAGAATCGACTTCACACGCATGACACGAATCCTCCTCCGCGGACGGCGTTGAACTGAGTCGGGTGCTCCGGCCCGGCGGGCGGCTGCTGCTCTCGGCGCATCAGAAATGGCTGCCCGGGGGGCAGCCTGCTTTGGCTGCCGCGGTCCAAGAGGCCAAGTTCGAGGATATCCGGACCTTGACATGGGAACCGCTCTGCCGAGGCGCTACCACGGCTGCGCAGCTCAGCGCACGTCAACCGCGCTCCTGAACCCGGGCAGGGACGCCCTTGTGTCCCGTAGCCGAGCCGTAATCGGGCACCAAACGGGCACAATCATCGGCTGCCGTATCAGCGGACCGTGGGTGACAACTTCACGGCCCAAATCGGTGACAACTTCACGCCAGTTCACAGGTGCGACGACACCACCTGAGACCAACCCGTACAGCATCCGAGCTGGTGGGTTCGTCGCAGAAGACGGTCCGAAACCCGGTGCGTCGTACCGGGTAATTGCGCCGAGTTCTGCTGCGTTGCGTAGACGAACGCATCACCGCTCATTGCTGTCCGCCGCTCCCTCGGCCGCGGTCGCTGCTCCACCCCTCAGGCTCGTCATCGTGGGCGATGACGATGCTGTCCGCGAGCTTGTCCGCGATGGTCTGACGGCGTCGATCAACGAGGGGGAGCAGCCACCCGAGGTAACACAACAGGCTGTCCAGGAAGTGGGCCAGGAGCCGGCCGAACGCGCGTCCAGCTCCGAGAGGGTTGCCGCTGCACTCGTCGACAAGCTTTATGCCGGCGAGGGACTTGCCCAGGCTCTGCCCCGTACGGCCCTGCCGGATCGCGCTGTTCCACACCTGATAGCCGACGCAGACAGCGATGACCGACAGCATGATCAACGCCCCCGATCCGCCCCGCAACACCCGCGGACTGCCTTGGGTGAACGGCACGTAGACCACGAGGAACACCACGATGGGCACGCCGTAGTCAATGAGTCCTGCGGCCATCCGGTGCGGCCACGACACGTACCGCTCCCGCGCCAGCAACACCGGCTGCGCCGTGACCGGCGGCGCCCACACCCTCGGCGGTGCGGCCGGCGAACCCGGCGCGAGCGGCGGTCCCCCTACCCCGGCAGGTTGAGGTGCGGTGAAGTAGCTCCTGGCCGCAGACCGGAACATCAGCACGACCATGCCCGCCTCGAGCACCACCTCGACAACGCCGGAGATCCGAACGATCCCCGAGAGCGAGACACTGGTACCAGGAATGACCGCGGTGAGACCGACACCGAACACGCCCATCCCGAACAACACGCTCAGCACCACCCGCGCCCAGTTCGCACCCCCTCGCATCCGCGTCAGCACGAACACCCGCACGACGAGGAACACCACGGCGAAGACCACTCCGCCCACGTAAAAGATGGTCACGACGGTGGACGAGGCGAAGGGGTCGACCCCCCGGCGGGTGCCACTGTTGCGCTGCAAGGTCTGCTGCAGCGTGTCGACGGGGTTCGACATGGACGTGGCCACGCTGCCCACCAGCCCAACCACGATCGCGGCCACCCCCAGCCAGAACGCCCACCGCACGTCCCACGGCGGCGCCGGGCGTCCCGGCAACGACCTACGCGATGCCGGCGACGGACCGTGTCCGGTCCCCGGACTCGGAGGGCCCTCCGGCTGCGCGCTCGTACTCACCTGATCTCCGCCTGCACGCCCCGTCGTCTCGCTACCGCCCTCGGCCCGGCCCGTGTCACCGGGTGCGGGTAGGGGCGGTGCTGACGCCGACCGCGACGATGGTGATGATGAACGCGAAGTAGAGGACGAAGATCGTCACCCCAATACCGAGGGCGATCTTGCCGAGCCGCTTCGCCTTATCCGACGCCGCCTGGGCGCCGTAAAAATCGTCCATCACCCAGAGCCGGGTGACGTTCAACGCCGCCGTCCACGCCGAGAACGCCACCGGGAAAAACAGCACCGACGCCGCGACAGCCCACCCCGCGTTGGTCGGTGGCACCGCCGGACGGTACCCGGGCGGGGTGACCGCCGCCGGGTAGCTGGGTCCACCAGGGGAAAACCCGGCCTGCCCAGAGTTGTCGTCCCACGAACCCGACCGCCCCTCATGGGCGGTCGCCCCCGATGCGTCTTCGGTCATGCTCAATCCCTCCGTTTCCTCGTGGCCCTACCGGACCCCTCAGCCGATGGTGCTGCAGTACCCAGGCCCACACCGATTGCAACCCTCACGAACCCTAAGCGGCGCCCGCGTGGGATTGCCCCAGCGAACCGCTGCACCACCCGGTTCGTTCATCGGTCCGGCCGGGTGCGTGCCTCGGCGAGCTCGGGCACTCGGCGGTACAGGGTGGCGCGGCTGACCCCGAGGACCTGGGCGACCTCGGTCACCGGGGTCTTCTCCCCGATCATCTTCCGGGCCTGCTTTAACTTCGCCGGGCTCAACGCAGTGGGCCGCCCGCCGAGGCGGCCGCGTTCCCGCGCCGCGGCCAGCCCGGCGAGGGTGCGCTCCTGGATGAGTTCCCGTTCGAAGCTGGCCAGTGCCCCGAACACATGGAACACCAACCGGCCGCCGGGGGTGGTGGTGTCGATGTGCTCCTGCACCGACTTGAACCCCACTCCCCTGGCCTCCAGCTGCCCGATCGTCTCGATCAGGTGCGGCAACGACCGACCCAGCCGGTCCAACCGCCACACCACCAACGTGTCCCCCGCCCTCAGCTGATCGAACACCGCCGCCAACTGCGGACGGTCCGTGGTGGTACCGCTGGCGGTGTCCGACCAGATCCGGGAACACCCCGCGGCCCTCAGCGCGTCCTGCTGCAACGCCGCGGTCTGCTCCGCGGTGGACACCCTCGCATAACCCAAAAGTTCGCTCATGACCACGCACTGTTGCACAACCCGCCGACAGGCCTTCCGGTGACACACTGGTTTCGTACAGTGCTTCTGCAACACCCTGCCCGCACAGCGACGTGCACGTCAGTCGCTGCTGCTGGAGTGTTGCTTTAACGATCGTTATTGGGCATCAGGCCGGCTATCGCACGATCCGGTCGGTGACACTGGCCTGATGATGGGTTAGATGTTGAGGCGATAGGGCAGGGTGCAGATCACGGCGTCGCTGCGGGCGCGGAGCGCGGTGGACAGCAGTAGGCCCCGCTGGTTCTGCAGGAGCTGGTATCGGCGGCGCCGCGGTTCCACCTCGGGGATCAGCACGGCAACCTGGCGGCCTGCCGCCTCGGCGGAGCGCACGTAGGCGAGGACAGGTTGAATGAGGGATCGGTGGGGGCTGTCGAGCACCTCGAGTGGGACTCCGGGGTTCCAGCGGGCCCAGTCGGCCTGCAGTGCGGCGGACGCGGCCGGGTCGTGGTGGACGCTGACTGCCACGACGGTGTCTCCGAGGGCGAGTGCCGCACTGAGCGCGCGCTCGGTGAGCGTGCTGATGCCGCCGACCGGCACCACGACGATGCTGGGAAGCTGAGCCGGGCGGGCTGGGATCAGCCCCAGTCCCAGTTCGTGGCCGACAACGGTGTAGTAGCGCTGGATCCGGATGAACAAGAGCATGAGGGCGGGAACGGCGATGACGATGACCCATGCGCCGGCGGTGAACTTGGAAACGAGGAAGACGCCGGCGGCCAGCGCGGTGAGGACGGCGCCGGTGGCGTTGATCAGTGCTCGGGGGAGCCATCGCGGCGGCCGCTGGCTGCGCCAGTGGCGGACCAGCCCGGTCTGGCTGACCGTGAACCCAATGAACACTCCGATCGCGAAGAGCGGGATCAGCGTGTTGGTATCGGCGTTCACCGCGATCAGCAGCACCGCGGACAACAGCGCGAGCGCAACGACCCCGTATCGGTACACCGGGCGTTCGGCGCGGAGGCCGAACAGGTGCGGCAGCCGGTTGTCGCGCGCCAACAGCGACATCAACACCGGCAGACCACCGAAGCTCGTGTTGGCGGCGAGCGCCAGGACGACAGCGACCAGCACGTTCGTGGCGGTGTAGGTGACGCCGGTCCCGAAGGCGCCCGCGGTGAGTTGCGCGAGCACGGTCACACCGTCCCGGGGTGCGACGTGGTCGCGGCGGATCAGCAGCGCCAACCCGATGAGCATCACGGCCAGCAGCGCCCCCAACATGAGCTCGGTGCGCTGGGCCCGCTTCACGCGGGGCTCCCGGAAGGCCGGGACACCGTTGGCGATGGCCTCCACTCCAGTCAGCGCCGAACACCCCGCCGCGAAGGCCTTGAGCACCAGGACCAGCCCGACGCTCTCACTGATGTGCGCGGGGACCTCGCTGCCGACGGTGGCCAGCGGGTGAGTCCGGGCCAACCCGATCGCAGCGACCCCGAGGATCACCGCCACGAACAGTGCCGTGGGCAAGCTCAACACCCGGGCGCTCTCGGCGATGCCCCGCAGGTTCACCGCCGTCAGCACCACGAGGCCGATCAGGCAGACCGCCAACAGGTGTCGGGCCAGGAACGGGAACGCGGAACCCAGGCTGGCGGCACCGGCGGCCAGACTCACGGCGACAGTGAGGACATAGTCGACGACCAAGCTCGCCGCGGCGAGCAGGCTGGCGGTCGGGCCCAGGTCCTTCTTGCCCACCGCATACGCCCCACCCCCGTCGGGGTGTACCGCGATCACCTGCCCGTAGCTGATGACCAGGACGCCCAGCAAACCAGTAATGACCAGGGTGATCGGCAAGGTCAGGCTCAGCGCCGAGGTCCCCGCAGCGACGAGGACCAACACGATCGCTTCCGGGCCGTACGCCACCGAGCTCAACGCGTCCAAGGACAGGGCGGCCAACCCACCGAGGCTGCTCAGGTGCTCCCTGTCACCCTCCCCATGCCGCCGCGGGACGCGGGGAAACAGCGTGCGTGGGGCCAGACCGAACATCATCCGCGACTTTCCTCACGAACCGTTGGGCACCGAACGGGGCCGTCGAACCGGCGCACCGGCAGGCATGATTCGCGCGGCGTGGGGCGCCTGTGTCACCGGGTGCGCCACCTGAGACCGGATAGCCCGATCATGGCCGGCGCCGCGATGGGTGGAGGGAGAGTTGGACGGACCGGACCACGGCAGTGAGCACCGCCACTCCGACGAGAACAGCGAGGTTGATGACGTCGCTGTCCCCGTGCCAGGAGAGCGCGCCGTATTGATTGACCACGAACCCATTGAGCATCAACCACCCAAGTCCAGCGGACAGCACAGCGCCGCCCACTGTCGACCACCAGGCAAGGACCAGGACTGTCACCGTCATGACGCCCAGCGCAAGGCCCAGCGCCACATGGGTACGGACGGCGGTCAGCACGGCAGCCGCGGCCATGGTGATCGCGAATCCGAGAGCTAGGGTGAGCGCCAAAGGTAGCCGCGGATCGAGGCTGGGACCATACTCCGCTCCCGACGCTTCAGTACTCTGCCGGCGCATCAACATCGCGGTACCCCTGTGCGGAGACGACCATGTGCGAGTTGATCTCGTTCAAAGCCCGTACTGCCAGCAGGCAGCTGAGGAACGCGCCCAGAATCAACAGCACGAAGCCCAAATTTGCCATCACAGACCCTTCCTAACGATCGTCGAGGCGCGTATCCCACAGCAGCGTTTGCGCGGAAACGAGCCCAAAGACAGGATCCCGCAGCAGTACTGGGTGATCAGCGAATTTTGACGAGACTCTTACACAAACATCCGGTATCTCTACGGTCTCGCGGTGGCGTCCGCCACTTCCCACTGCCAGTCGACCACCCAGCCGAGGGAAAGCCCCGTCCCCACATCGATGGGACCGCCCGTCAGGTGCGAGTCACCGCTCCGATTCCGGCAGTTGGCGTGGACAGGTAGTGCGCAGGGTTGCCGGCAGCTAATGCAGCGCCATGGTCCTCAGCGCCTCGGGTCGAGCAGCGAGGTGCACAACAGCGCAGAGGAATCGTCCTCGCGGAACGATGAGGCATCCGGCTCATGGTTCGAAGCGGTAGCCCATCCCCGATTCGGTGATGAGGTGGCGGGGGCGGGAGGGGTCGGGTTCGAGCTTGCGGCGCAGCGCGGACAGGTAGATCCGCAGATAGTGGGTCTCCCCGACGTGGGTGGGCCCCCACACTCTGGCGAGGATGTGGCGCTGACTGATGAGCTTGCGTGGGTTGCGGACGAGGAGTTCGAGAATGCCCCACTCGGTGGGGGTGAGGTGGACGGGGGATTCGTTGGGGGTGGTGATGGATTTGCGTGCCAAGTCGACCTTGAGTGCACCGATGTGGACGATCGGGGGTGGTTCGTCAGCGATCTCCCGTCGGCTGACCGCGCGGATTCGGGCGAGCAGCTCGTCCACGCCGAAGGGTTTGATGACGTAGTCGTCGGCGCCGGCGTCGAGGGCGAGCACTTTGTCTTCACTGTCGGTGCGCCCGGACAGCACAATGATCGGCACCTGACTCCAGTGGCGCAGTCTCTCGATGACTTCGACGCCGTCGAGGTCGGGCAGACCGAGGTCGAGGATGACCAGGTCGGGATGCCAGGCGG
>JAABVA010003491.1_pt1 | contig 14921 bp, 19 predicted proteins | sample 5560331 | NCBI WGS metagenome assembly JAABVA01 (sample SAMN12812661, study PRJNA571458) | rock metagenome | isolation source: Antarctica rocks | place: Antarctica: Victoria Land, Mt New Zealand sud | collected 2016-01-07 | reverse complement strand
GAGTGTCTGGTCGACCTCGGCGATGCTGACCACGCGGCCCGGAACTGCAAGGCACATGTGTCGTTTCCTTTCCTCGGGCTGGATCAGGCGGACGCGCCGATGAGGATCTGCCCGAGGGCGATCCCACTGTCGTTGGGGGGCAGGACTCGAGGCAGGAGGACGCTGAAGCCGGCCTCGGTCAGGGCCGCGTCGGCGAGCTCGACCAGCAGCGGGTTCTGGAACACGCCGCCGCCGAGGGCGACCCTCGAGAGGGAGGTCTGCTCACGGCATACCTCGGCGAGGTCGACGATGAGCGCGGCCACCGCGTGGTGGAAGGCTCGGGCGATCTGGGGCACCGGCACGTCCGCGAGGACATCCTCGACGACCGCGCGGACCACCGGGCCTGGGCCGGCGATGGTCGCGGTGCCGCAGTCGTGGTTATTCAGCCTGAACCGGTAGCGGCCGGAAGCGACGCCGGTCCCCGCACGGGCGAGACCCTCCAGCTCGATGGCCGCCTCCGCCTCGTAGTCGACGCGCTGGCGCACTCCAGCGATCGAGGAGACCGCGTCGAAGAGCCGGCCCAGGCTCGACGTGGGCACACAGCCGAACCCGGTGCCGAACTGGTGGGTCAGGACGTCTCGCTCGACGACGGGGCACGCCTGGACCGGGGCCAGCCGCTCGTCCCAGCCCGGCGGCGTGCAGGTGGGCCAGGGCCATCCGGTAGGGCCGCAGCACGCTCGCGTCGCCGCCGGGCAGCGGGACATAGCCGAGATGCGCCGCGCGGCGGAATGACTTGTATGACGCGAGGAGCACCTCCCCGCCCCACACGGCCCCGTCGTCGCCGTAGCCGGTGCCGTCGAACGCGACGCCGATGACCCGTTCGCCGGCAACGAGACCGTGCTCGCCCATGACCGATGCGATGTGGGCATGGTGGTGCTGGACGGTCCGGACGGGTCGGCCGTCGGCATGGCTGCGCGCCCACGCCCCGGAGCGGTAGCCGGGGTGGCGGTCGGCCACGAGCTCTTCAGGAACCACCCCCGTGAGCGTCTCGAGGTGCTGCTCCGTCCGGGTGAGCGCCTCGATGGTGGCCAGGTCGTCCATGTCCCCGACGTGCTGGCTGAGCCACGCATACCGTCCGGCCGCGACCGCGCAGGTGTTCTTGAGGTCACCGCCGACGGCGAGGGCGGGACCGACCTCGAACGGCAGCGCCACCGGCAGCGGGGCAAACCCGCGGGAGCGGCGCACCGGCAGCTCGACGCCGCGGACGATGCGGGTGACCGAGTCGTCGCAGGGCACGTGGATCCGACGGTCGTGGGTCAGCCAGACGTCGACGAAAGGTGCAAGCCGCACCATCGCCTCATCGTCATCGGTGACGATCGGCTCCCCCGAGGCGTTGCCCGAGGTCATCACGAGGACGTCGGGGCCTGGGGCGTCTGCGTCGATCCCGAAGAGCAGGGTGTGGATCGGCGTGTAGGGCAGCATCACCCCAAGGTCCGGGTTGCCCGGAGCGACGGCGGAGGCGAGCTGCCGGGCGACCGGCTCGGGCCGGGCGGGCAGCAGGACAATGGGGCGCCGGATGCCGGCCAGCAGCGCCCGCTCCGGGTCGCCGATCTCGACAAGGCTCCTCGCGACCTCGAGGTTGGCGACCATGACGGCGAACGGCTTGTCCCCACGTCCCTTTCGGCGTCGGAGCAGCGCAACCGCCTCGGAGTTGCGCGCGTCGCACACCAAGTGGTAGCCGCCGAGCCCCTTGACCGCTAGGAGGTGACCGTCGGCGAGCAGCTCCCGCGCCGCGGCGACCACCTCCTCACCGCGAGCCACGGCTCCGTTGCCGGTCCGCAGCTCCAGCGTCGGCCCGCAGTCGGGACAAGCGATGGGCTGGGCGTGGAACCGCCGGTCGGTGGGGTCCTCGTACTCGGCCCGGCAGGCCGCGCACATCGGAAAGCTCGCCATCGTGGTCGTGTGCCGGTCGTAGGGCAGGTCGACGATGATGGTGAACCGCGGCCCGCAGTTCGTGCACGTGATGAACGGGTGCCGGTAGCGGCGGTTGGCGGGGTCGCCGAGCTCGGAGAGGCAGTCAGCGCAGGTGGCGATGTCGGGGGAGGCCAGGGTGCGCGTGGCGCCGCTGCTGTCGCGGGACGCGTCGATGGCGAACCCGGTCCCCCCTGGAGCTCCAGCTCCGACTCCACCACCCGCTCGACGACCGCGAGGGGCGGGGCGTCCGTGCTCAGCCGGCGAGAGAACTCCACGACCGCAGCGGGCTCGCCTTCGACCTCGATAACCACTCCGGTGTCGGTGTTGCCGATCGAGCCGCTCAACGACAGGTCGGCCGCGGTGACATAGACGAAAGGGCGGAAGCCCACACCCTGAACGACGCCATAGACCTCGTACCGGCGCCGAATCCGTGGCGCCTCGATGAGCCCGGTCATGTCCCAACTCCCGACGACCTCTGCCAGCCGTCCTCCCGACTGTAGTGAGCCCCCCGCATTGGCGCCACTGACTGGGTAGAGTGGCCTCCCGGGAGACGCCCTTTCCGCTGCTGACGCCGCGCCGCCACGCCCAATGCCAACGCCGACACGTCGGCGACGGCAGGGCACAGCACTTCTGCCTGCTAGTGAGCCATCAGGGCTTGCTTGAGCCGGATGCGGTGAAAGTCGCAAGTCCTGTTCTGAGGGGCCGGGCACAGTAATGCGCCCGGCCTACCCGACCGACCCGATGCACTTCGAGCTGGCCGAGCTGGTCTCCGCTCGGTGGGTGGGTTGTCGGGTTCACCTCCTAGCCTGGGAAACCACCACTCGCCTCGCCCCCGCGATCCACAACCACCGTCTGCCGAGACAGGATCCGGCGCCCCCAGGCGCCGCCGACGAGAACCAGCGCGACCAGGGCCGCGAGCGACACCGCCAGCAACAAGGGGTCGGTCCCGTAGGCGCCGACGGCGCAGTACGCGACGATGCCCGGCACCATCCCGACCGTCGTCCCGAGCACGTAGTCCCGCCGGCTGACCGCGGAGAGACCGGCGCCGTAGTTGATCGCCATGAACGGCACCACCGGGACCAGCCGCACCGCGATCACCGCTGCCAACCCGTGATGGCCGAGGAGCTGCTCCACGCGACCCAGGCGCCCCTTCGTGAACCGGGACACCGCACCGCGCCCCAGCAGGCGGCCGATCTCGAACGACAGCACGGCTCCGAGGGTGGCCCCGAGCAGCACCAGCAGCGATCCACCCACCACGCCGAACAACGCCCCGCCGGTCACGGTGAGCACCGAAGCCGGCGTCGGGAACAGCACCAGAACGGCGTACGCCCCGACGAAGACGAACCACCCCAGAGTGCCGGTGGACCTAATGCGGTCGCGGAGGGTCGCAACGTCGGGCAGCACGCCCAGCCGGACGGCGGCGAACAAACCGACGAGAAGCACTAGGAGCAGGCCGACCCGGATCACCACGGAACGGCTCACACGCTCACCCTCTCGGCTCCGGCACCGGCTCGTCCGGTCGATCCCACCATTGAAACCCAGCGAGAGCCCGAGCGCCAGCCCGGAACCAAGTCTCCTGGGCGCCACACCGGGCGGAGAGCCGCAGTGTCGCGCGGTCCGGCTCAGGATCGAAAGGTCTCCCGTTCGTCGTCCCGACCGACGATCAGCTCAGGCCACGACGAGCCCTCTCGAGCGGGCGGACCGACTCCATCGCCACGAACTGATCGTTCATGTGGCTGAGGGCGCCCGGCCACCTCCGAGCACTCACGGCTAGCCTGCCTCCGTGCCCTCACCTATCGTGGCTCGCGATCGGGCCGGGTGGGCGAAGCGATCCGTGCTCCCAGTTCGGCAACCGCCGCAACCACCGACTCGGCGCCGGACCACTCGATCACCGGGACCTGCTCCCGGTCCGCGGCCACAACCTCCTCGCTCCACGGCACGTTGCCGGCCAACTCGAAGGAGTGGCGCTCGCAGAATTCGGTGATCGCCTCGAGGTCTGCGTCCGACCGGACCTTGTTGGCGACGACGACGACCCGATCGATGGGTAGCTCGTCGACGAGCATGGCCATTCGCCGAACCGTCTCCAACGAGCGGAAGTAGGGCTCGGCGACGAGACACACCGCGTCGACGTGGCGGATGGTCCCTCGACTCAGGTGCTCGGGTGAGGCCTCCACGTCCACGATGACCAACCGGTCATCGTCGCCACCGAGGTCCTCGAGGAGCGAGGCGACCACGGCGTGAGCTGAGCACAGGCAGCCCTCCTCCGCATGGGTTGGGCCCCCCATGCCGAGGAGCCAGACGTCGTCCGGCGCCCGGCGCGCGTAGCGCTCCAGGACCGTGTCGATCGACTCCGTCAGCCCCGGCCCGCCCGGGCGTCGGGAGACCAGGGACGTCGGGACCCTCATGATCTCGCCGTCGATCGGCAGTCGCAGCCCCAGGGCGGTGGACAGGTTCGGGTTGGCGTCGGCGTCTATCGCCACGACCGGGCGACCCTGGCGGGCGCTGTGCCGGGCGAGGGTCGCGCTGATGGTCGTCTTGCCCGCGCCTCCCTTGCCGGCGACGGCCAGCCTCACCCGGCGTGCTCGTTCTGCTCGAGCAGCATGCGGTAGCGCCCACGGTAGGTCGTCAAGGCACGGGAGACGTCCGCGACCGCCCCGGCCAGAACATGCAGCCACTCTCGGCCCTCGTTAGTCAACGTGTACGTACGCCGCGCCGGCCCCACCGCCGACGGCTCCCAAGCCGAGTGGACCAGGCCTTCTTCGTCCATCGCGCGCAGGCAGCGGTAGACCCGCCCGGGATCAGAGCGGTCCATTCCCAGTTCGGCCATCTGGTCCAACAGTTCGTACCCGTGGGAGGTGCCCTCCGCCAGCAGCAGCAACAGGCACGGTCGCAGGTAGTTACGCGGCATTCCGAGGGGGAAGTCCACAGCTGGCACATCTCTCATCGGGCTGCTCCGGGGGCTCGTTCGGCTGCGCAGGCAATGGCTTCCTCGACGGAGTTGTGGCACCAACAGTCGGCGCTGCACTCCCCGTGTGCGGGACGGGTCAGGTCGGCGAAGCTGAGCGCGAACTCCGTCTTGCCCTCGGCGAGACCGACCGGGGACAGCACGAAGCCGCTGGTGCGCTTCTCGAGGTAGCCGTCCTCGACCAGCTTCTCGAGGTAGCCGAGGCCGAGCTCGGACTCGACCCCCAGGAATCGTTCGAGCAGTTCGGAGTCGACGACCTCACCGAGCCCCTCGCCTCGCAGCCAGTACATGACCTGCAGGATCTCACTGCGCCAGTACATGACGCGCAGTGCCTCGGACTTGGGGGGGTGCAGTTCGTCCATGCTCAGCCACGTCCGGCCGTGCGGGCTGCCTCGTCGGCGCGGGCCGAGGCGAGATCGGTGACGTCGGACAGGGCGGCGGCGACGCCTCTGAGCTGGTCGTTAATGGTCAACACCGAGGGACCGATCGAGGAGCACTGGGTCTCGATCGCCCGCACCCCGAAGGCCACCTTGCCCAGCAGGACCGACGTACGCCTCAGGGACGCGGCGATCCGTAGGAGGTAGTACACGAGCACGGCGGCCACCACGACGATCTCGACCACGGTGAGGGTCACGAGGAGGGCGGTCATGCCGACCCCCCGGGTCCGAAGCGGTGTTGAACTGCCGACGCCGGGGGGCTCAGGAGGTCCGCGTGTCGCCCGGCCTCGTCTGTTAGCACCGTCAGCCGATCGCTGGTGGCGCCGAGCAGCCAGGTGGTCGAGGTGTTCCGCGCCACCTGCTTCCCCGCGGTCCAGACCGAGGCAGCGCCCCGCTCGATCCGGTGCACCTCGCGAAGGAAGACCTCGAGCAGGGTCACCGCGACGACGGCGACGACCAACCCGAGCGCAAGCGCCAGGAACCAATAGCCGTGATCACCCACGGGGGGACTCCGGGGTCAGGCGCTCGCGAGCCGTGGCCGCGGCGGCGACGATGCGCTCGGCCGTGGAGACCGTCGCCGCGAGCTCCCAAAGTGGCGCCGTGCCTTCGCGAGCATCCTGTAGACCGGCCAGGATCGCCTCGACCTTCGCCGCGGTACGCCGCGCGCCGACGATCATCAGGAGCAGCACGACGACCACGACCAGGATCACGACGAGGCCGATCAGGTAGCCGAGTATCCATGCGTTCACACGTCCTCCTCGATCGAACTCTCTCCCGGATGGCACACTACGTCGGGACGGTGGCTAAGTGTATGGTGCATCTACGTCACTTGTGAACTGTGCCACAGGAGTTGAGATGGTCGATCGAGAAGGAACGACGCCGGTCGCGACGCCGGCGCGGCAGTTGCTCGATCTTCTCGGACCGGTCGACACCTTCCACGACACCACTCACCTGGGCAGGTTCGGGATGCCCTCGGGTGCGATGACGGAGGACATGCTCGCGCCCGTGGCGAGCGCCACCAGCGCTACCCGCTTCGGTCCCCTGGAGAAGGTGCACGCCTTCTGGTTCGCCGGGATGAGTTGCGACGGCTGCAGCGTCGCCGTCACCGGAGCGACCAACCCCTCGGTGGAGAGCCTGATGCTCGGGGCCCACCCCGGCGTGCCCCGCGTCGTGCTGCACCACTCGGTCATCAATATGGAGTCCGGCCCCTACTACCTCAAGGCCGCCGAGGAGGCGATCGCGGGCACGCTCGACGCGCCGTACGTCGTGATCCTCGAGGGATCGATCGCCGACGAGACGATCGCGCACGTCCAGGGGGGCTACTGGTCCGCGACCGGCGAGGAGCCCTGGGGTCCCGATGGTGTGCTGCGCCCGGTCAGCTCGACGGAGTGGGTGGCACGGCTGGCGCCCAACGCGGCCGCCATGCTCGCCATCGGGACCTGCGCCACGTGGGGTGGAGTGCCGTCGGCCGCGGGCAACCCAACCGGTGCGATGAGCCTGATGGACTTCCTCGGTAAGGACTACCGCTCGGTACTGGGCGTCCCGGTGGTCAACGTGCCCGGGTGCCCCCCGGTCGGCGACAACTTCACCGAGACGGTTGCCGCCGTTCTCTACTTTCTGCAGGGGTTTGGGCCACTTCCGGAGTTCGACGAGCTCGGTCGTCCCGCCTGGCTGTTCGGTGAGACGGTGCACCGACGGTGCGTGCGCGGTGCCTACTACGAGGAGGGCACCTTCGCTGAGGAGTTCGGCGATCCCGAGTGCCTGGTCGAGGTCGGCTGCTGGGGACCCGTGGTGAACTGCAACATCACCTCGCGCGGGGCCATCCGGGGCATCGGCGGTTGCATGAATGCCGGAGGCGCCTGCATCGGTTGCACGATGCCCGGCTTCCCCGACAAGTTCACGCCCTTCTATAGCCGACCCCCCGGTTCCCTGGCCTCGACCACGGTTTCGCGGATGGTCGGTAGCGTGATCCGGCCGTTGCGCAAGTTCAGCAACAACAACCTCAACCGGGAGGTCCGTTGGGACGTCGAGGACCGGACGCCCAGCGCCTTCTCGCGGGAGCGGAGCGAGCCGTCGGCGATGGCCAACGTCGGGCACAAGTTCTACGACCGTCTGCGCCGGCACAGTGACCGGGCCCTGCACGAGGGCGATGTCTGGGGAAACCGACCCGAGGAAAGCGCCGACGACCCGGAGTCGCCCCGTCACCTGGCGCCGACCGAGACGACCTGAGAGCGATCACCGTGTGCTTCAAGACCCTGCCGGTCGAGTTCGACGCCAACGGCAACGCCACGCTGCGCAGCGGCATCCCCAACCCCTACGACGTCGCGATCGCCAAGCCCGATGCCGGGATGAGCGAGGAGGAACGCACCGAGCGCATCGAGCGACTGGTGGCCCGCAACGGTCACATCAAGGATCTCAACATGGATCCGGTGACCCGGATCGCGGGTGCCCTGGCGGTCCACGTCACCGCTGACCTCGACACCGGCACCTATCTCGATAGCCACTCCCAGGCCACGCTCTTCCGTGGCTACGAGGTCATCCTCATGGGCCGCGACCCCCGGGATGCGATCTTTGTGTCCTCGCGCGCCTGCGGTGTGTGCGGCGGGGTTCACGCGCACGCGGCGGCGTACGCCATCGAGCAGGCCCTCGGCATCAAGCCGCCGCCGCTCGGCACCGTGGTCCGCAACCTCACCGAGGCGGCGGAGATGGGTTACGACAACCCGCTGCACCTGTACCTCCTGGCCGGTCCTGACTACTCCGAGTCGGTGATCCAGTCGTCCAACCCCGAGCTGTGGCCGAAGGCCGAGAGCTGGAAGTGCCCCTCTTCGCACATCCACGGATTCAAGACCATGGCCGACCTGATGACCGCGCTCAACCCGTTGACCGGGTCGTTGTATCGCGAGGGACTCGAGTTCACCCGGCTCTCCCGCGAGATGGTTGTCATCCTCACCGGGAAGTACCCCCACCCACAGAATGTCGTGCCCGGTGGGGTGTCGACGACGCTCACCCTGCAGACCCTCAACGAGTACCACTCGCGACTCGGCAAGATCTTCGACTATGCCCAGCGGATGATGGCCGTCTGGGACGACATCCCCGCGTTCTTCTACGAGGCCGACGACCGCTACCAGTTCGTCGGCTACCGGCCGGCGAACCAGATCGACCCTGGCTACTGGGACGACCCCTACGCCTACGACGCCACCTACGAGAACTGCAACGAGTGGGGTGAGAAGCGGTGGTCGACCCCAGGAGTGGTGCTGGACGGGGAGCTCGTCACGACCCGGCTCACCGACATCAACATCGGGCTCGAGGAGTTCGTCGAGCACTCCTACTACGAGGAATCGAAGTCCAGCCGCTACGCCGACGACCCCCTCGGCAACCCGATCTCGCCGTACCACCCCTGGAACAAGCGGACCCTGCCCAAGCCGGGGGGCCGCGACTGGAAGGAGAAGTACACCTGGGCGACCGCCCCGCGATGGGACCGCCGGGTCGTCGAGGCCGGGTGCTACTCCCGGCTGCTGATGACGGCCAAGGCCCAGAAGATCCCGGCCAGCGACTTCATCTCGGCCACCGGCACCGGCATGCGCTTCCTGGTGCCGAAGGGCGAGGTCGGCGAGCGGGAGGTCGAGTGGAAGGTGCCAGAGCGCTGGAACGCCTTCGAGCGCAACCGGGGTCGCGCCTACCACTACCTGTTCAGTCAGCTGGTGGGGCTGGAGAGCCTCTTCGAGGCCTACAAGCTCTTCCAGCAAGGAGAGCGCCGGGTCGCGGCGTTGACGCCCGCCGAGCTGGAGAAGGCCATCCCGCAGGACGAGCGTCGCAGCGTCGGCATCTGGGGCGCTGGCCGCGGCTGGCTTACCCACCACATGGTGATGGACAAGGGCAAGATCACGAACTACCAGATCGTCACGCCCTCGACGATCAATGCCTCGCCACGTGACCCGTGGGGCCAACCCGGCCCCTACGAGGAGGCGGTGATGAACACCCCGATCATCGAGGACCTCTCCGATCCCGCGACGTTCACCAGCATCGACATGCTTCGGGCGATCCGCAGCTTCGATCCGTGCATGCCCTGCACGACCCACGCCCACACCGGCGCAGGCGAGGTCACCCGCGAGGTCAACACCTGCTCGTGTGGTGGCGACTGAGCGAGTGGAGCGGCCAATGAGGATCCTCGTCGGAGGCGTCAGTGAGCTGTTCCAGAGCGATCTCGACGTCGGGCGGCTGGCCGTGGAGCGGTTGCGGGCCGAGAAGTGGGGCGGCCACGTCATGATCGAGGAGCTGCACTACGGCGCTGTCGCCGTGACTCAACGGCTCGAGGACCTAAGTCCCGACGTGCTGCTACTCGTCAGTGCCGTCCGTCGAGGACGGCAACCGGGGACGGTGGAGCGCCGCCCCGTCGAGCCTGCGGTGCTTACCCCCGGGGAGCTGCAGGCGGCGGTCGGGGATGCCGTGACGGGCTATGTGCACGTCGACCTCATCGTCGACGTCGCCACCGGGCTGGGCGTGCTGCCGCCGCGGTCGCTGACCATCGAGGTGGAGCCTGAGCGGACGGGACCGGGTGAAGGCCTAAGCGCCTCGGCCGAGGCTGGGCTCGAACAGGCCCTGGGTATGGTCCGGTCCGAGCTGCGCCGGGCCCCTTTGCTGTGGCTGGTCGAGGACCTTCGCCCCCTGGTCGAGGGCGACCGACTGGAGCCGTCATCGTCCCGGGACGTCCTGCGACGCCTGGTCGACGAGCTGCACCTGCTCGACGTGGAGGGGAGATGGGGACGCACCTTCGGGCTGCGTGACGAGCTACGGCTCGGCATCGCCGGCCACGTCAGCAGCGAGAGCATGGACCACCGGGACTGGGCGTTGTGGTGGGGGCTGATCGAGGAGCTCGACCGACTCGAGGCCGTGGAGGCCAGCGGCAGCTGACACGGGTCCTGCGGGGGACACTCAGCGCTCGAGGCGGGTGCGGATGTCAGCCGGCACCTCGGGGGAGCCGGCCGGATCCTCCAGCAGTCCAAGGTTCTGCGGTGGCACCGCCACCCGGCTCCCACGCTCGGTGCGGATCACGAGCGCCCCGTCCGCGAGCACGTCCACGGCCTCACCGACGACCTCCGGGCCGCTGGGTCCCATCGGGATGAGCCGGGCTCGGACCTGCCGACCCAAGGTGACACAGCGTTCGCGAAAGTCCCCGAGGACCCGGTCAGGATCGTCGAGGAGTCGTTCCTCGATCCGGTCGACCAAGCCGGCCAGGAGCGGGCCCCGTGGGGGCATTGCGGCGCCGACGAGGACCGTGATCGTAGCCCAAGCGATACCTCGGGGCCCCGGCTCGACGTAGATTCCGAGCTGGGCGAGTGGTCCCTCGTCCGCTGTCCCGAGCACGGTGTCCGGCCAGTCCAGGCGCGTGTCTCCAAGGACCTCGGCGACCGCCAGCGAGGCGGCGACGTAGGGCCAACCCTCCCGCTGCGAGGGGAGGTCGGGGTGGGTGACCAGGGAGAAGCCGAGGCCTCGTCCGGGCTGCACCGTCCAGGGCAGGCCGCCTCGGCCCCTGGGCGAGGCCTGGTAGTCGGTTACGACGACAGCTCCGCTCGGGGCTCCGCTGCGGGCCCAGGCCGTCGCGTCGGACTCGGTCGACAACAGGGCGGGATAGGCGCGAAGCGGGCGCTCGCCGAGCAGCAGGGCGACGTGCTCGCTGTCGAGGTCCGGGCTCATCGCCAGCTCGCGTCGTGTCCGAGGTCGACTGCGGCGGCGTTGAGGCTGCCGGCGAGCCGCTGCCACTGCGGGATGGCGAAGCGGGCCATGGCCGAGCCGAGCAGCGCCTGGAGACGCTCACGATCGTCCCCGTCTCGCGAGCCCGTGGCCTGGACCAGCGCCGTCACCAGTCGCTCGTAGGGCTCAGGGGGGAGCTCGAGGACTACGGCGAGCAGGCTCTCGGCGACGTCGTAGGCCGCACCCGGGCGACCCAGGAGTCCGTCGAGGAAACCGCCGACCGCCGCCAGGCGCTCGGCGGGCTGTACGCCGCACCAGCGCACGGCCTCGTCCCGGACGATCGCCGTCCATCTGTCGGCAGGCTCGGCATCGAGTACGGCGAGCAGGTCCGGGCCGGCGTCCCCGCTGAGCCGGTCAAGCACCTGCTGTGCCTGGGCCAGCACCTGGGGGTCCGCGTCCGGAATCGCTCGCGCCTGGCGGGCAGCCAGCCGGGCGCGAACCGGGTTGCCGCCTTGCTCGTAGGCCGTCGCCAGGTTTGCCTTCGCCATGGCGTGCTCGGCGGGCCGCATGCTGCGGGGGAACGCACCAACGGCGCGACCGAGAGCGGCGATGGCGTCGTGCGGACTGTTCAGCGCGAGGTGAGCGAGACCTAGGACGTTGGCGGCCGCACCCAGACCGGCGAGGTCGCCGCCGTGCTCGGCCAGCCTCGTCGCCTCCGTCAGCAGCGGCAACGCCTGCTCTGCGTGGCCGCTGCGGAGCAGGGCGGCGCCCTGTTCCCGGGACGCGGCCCCGGCCTGGGCGGGTTGGCCCGACTGGAGGAACAGGCCGCGGGCCGCCGCCATCGCGGCCTGAGCCAGAGCGGTCTGGTGCTGCTCCTGCAGGACGAGCCCCAGATTGAAGCATGCGGCGCCCTGCTCGGCGGGCTGGTCCAGCTCCCCGAACGCGGCGACCGCGCGCGTGAACGAGTGACGGGCGGGGTCGAGCTGCCCCGCCTCGCGTTCTGCGACGCCCTTCATGGTCAGTGCCTTGGCTTGTTCCAGGCGCATGCCGAGCCGATTGAAGATGGCGTGGGCGTCGGTGACGAGGCGCAGCGCCTGCGTGAGGCTGCCCCGTTGCAGGTGCGTCGTCCCGAGGTGGAATGCGGTGGTTGCGTGCTGGACGGGGTACCGGTCCACGGGGTAGCGGGCCAGGCGTGCCTCGAGCTCGCTCGTGCGGTCATCGGGTCCTGTCGTGGGGTCAGTCCCGGTGCTCACGGCCTACCCTTCCGGCATGACGGTGCTGGTCGCGTGCTTCGGGAACGTGTTGCGGGCCGACGACGGGCTCGGCGTGGTGATCGCCGAGCGGCTGGTCGATGACCCGCTGCCCCCCGGGGCGCGGGTGCTGGAGGTCGGCATCGGGGGCATCAGGTTGGTGCAGGAGCTGATGGCGGGCGACGTCGGGGTGCTGATTGTCGTCGACGCGGTGGACCTGGGCCGGTCGGCGGGCACCGTCGTCGTGCAGGTGCCGGAGGTGCTTGACGTGTCCACGCTGAGCCCCGAGCGGCGCCGGGACGAGCTGGCCGACATGCACCTCGCTACGCCGGCGCGCGCCCTGATGATGGCGCTCGGGCTGGGAGTGCTGCCGGCCACGACCCTGGTGGTCGGCGTACAGACCACGGACACGCAGGAGCCCCGACACGGCCTGTCGCTGACGACGGCAGCGGCGCTGCCGACGGCGCTGCGGGAGATCCGGCGCCTGGTCGACCAGCACCTGCGTCCCTGCGTCTGACGAGGGCTCCACGTCACACCGGACGAGGGGTGATCTGGAGGAGGACCTGGGTGGGCGGTGGATGAGCGGGTGCGCCGCTGTCGGGTGCGACGTCCATCGCGACGAAGCCGGGCAACCCGTCGCGCAGCGCCTCTTCCACACCGTCACGCAACGTCACGGCAGCGGACGTGCAGCCCGAACACGCGCCAGTGAGACGGACGCGCACCACGCCGTCCGTGACGGCGAGCACCTCGACGTCACCGCCGTGCTCGTGCAGATAGGGACGGACCTGCTCGAGCGCGGTCGAGGCAGCTGCGGGATCGTTCACGCCGACCCCGTAGGCCTCCAGGAGCCACGCCACCGCCGGATCTGCCAGGCGCAGGGACTCGATGTGGTCGACCAAGCCAGCGAGCCGGGTGATCGCCATGCGGTGGAGGGCGTCGACGCCATCGAGGAACTCGAAGACCGTGCTTCGGACGCTCTCGTCGAGGGCCTCGACCTCGCCCAGCAGCTCCTCGAGCCGGTCCAGCAAAGGCTCGAGCTCGTCGGGAGATGGACCGGACGGTCCGGAGCCTCGCTGCTGGCGTTCAGTCACCGGCGGGGCGGACCTTGGTGACGGCATAGTCGACCAGTGTGTCGTTGAGCTCGACGTGGTGCTTCGTGCGGGCGTGCTCGGCCACCTTCGCGACCAGCTCCTCGGCGGTGTCGGCCCGCGTCACCGTTCCGCAGGCCACCCCCACGTCCTGGCAACGAAACTCGAGTGCCATCGCATCGTCCTTTCTCGAAATCCTCATGAGGCCCGGGTCTCCTGCTGCTCGTCAAGACCGCGCACGAATGTCTCCAGGGCATCGGCCACCGCGCCGAGGTTGCCGTTGATGTCACCGACGAGCCCACCGACCGGTTGCACCCGGCGGGCGATCGACGCGACACCAAAGACGACCTTGCCGAGGGTGTCGGTCAGCCGGCGCAGGATCAGCACGACCCAGATCAGATAGAACGCCAGGGCAGCGATGAGCACCCCTGTCATCACGATGGCGGCAATGGCTGATCCGGACACATCGGCTCCTCGGCGGCAGGGACAGGTCGGTAGCGGGGTGGCGCTACTGGGGTGCGGGAGGGGCGGACGCGGCGACCAGGCTACGTAGAGCCCCCAGGTAGGCGACGGCGTTCAAGGTCACGGCCTCGACGATCTCCGCGGTGGTGATCAGCGCAGGAACCGGCTCCAGGGCCACCGTGACGCCGACGCCGTGCTCGAGGATGTCGTCGGCGTACCGCAGGCACTCGCGGGCCGGCCTGATCACGTACGAAGCGAGGAGCACGACAACGGGTGCCACGACCAGTAGGCCCACCGCACTCATCGTCCAGAGAACGACCATGCGGAGCTCCTTGTCGCGGTGGGCGGATAACGGTTCCGTGCTCCAGTGTGCGCCCCGGTAGGTGTTTTGTGCTAGTAGCATCGGCACGACGAGCCGCGAGGCCAAAAGGAGTTCCGATGACCACGACATCAGCTACGACCCCGACATCCACGACCCGGTCAGCCGGGATCAAGGTGGGGGTCGTCGGCAAGGGCGGCGTGGGCAAGACGACCGTGTCCGGGCTGCTGGCGCGCGCCTACAGTGCGGGTGGCCGACAGGTGGTGGCGATCGACACCGACTCCAATCCCAACCTTGGGCTGTCCCTGGGACTCACGCTGAGCGAGACCGAGGCTGTCCCCGTGCTGCCGAGGGCAGTCCTGGTCGGAGCGGGTGGTGGTGAGCCCTCGGCTGCAGACCTGGTCAGCCACTACGGCCGCCCCACCCCCGCGGGTCCGACCTTGCTTTCGGCGATCCGGGTGACCGAGGCCGGCGCCGGGTGCACCTGCAGCGGCCACGCTACTGTCCGCAACCTGTTGGGCGATGCGCTGGTCGACGTGGACGTGACGTTGGTGGACATGGAAGCCGGCCTGGAGCACCTGAGCCGCTCGGGCGGCACGCTCGCCTACGCGGATGTGCTGGTCGTGGTCTGCGAGCCGACCCGCAAGTCGATCCTGACCGCCTCCCGGACCGCGGCCCTGGCCGCCGAGCTCGGCATCGCCCACGTGCTCGCCGTCGGCAACAAGGCGCGTTCCGCGGCGGACGTGGCCTACTTCG
>JAABVA010003490.1_pt1 | contig 14921 bp, 9 predicted proteins | sample 5560331 | NCBI WGS metagenome assembly JAABVA01 (sample SAMN12812661, study PRJNA571458) | rock metagenome | isolation source: Antarctica rocks | place: Antarctica: Victoria Land, Mt New Zealand sud | collected 2016-01-07 | reverse complement strand
AGACGTTCTACGCTTTCTGCTGCCGGTTCTTCTGTTGGAGACGGTCATTTTATGGTTCCTGATTCCTGGGGCGGTGCCTACGGTTGAGGACCATCTTTTCCAGCTCACCGCGCCCGGCCTTGACTGAAGAACTGGCGTTTCGCGGGGGTGCTCCTCGCTCTACTCGATAGGGCGTTCGTAGGTCGGGTGCGTGTACTCGGTGCTGATCTTGGATGGCGCGCCGTTGTCACCTCGGTTCTATTCGGCCTCTGGCATGGTCTGGACGTGAGCGCACATTTCAAGATGTCGGTTGAGGTCGCCCCAATGGTGATACCGATGGTCGGCGGCTTCATACTTGCATGGTGTCGGGCGAGAAGCGGAAGCCTGATCCTTCCGATTCTTGCTCACTCTGGAATGAATGAGGTTGCCAATCTCATCGCACTTGCCAAGGCGCGGCTTTCACATGCTCCCGCAAGATAATCACCGCGAGTAGTGAGGTCACTCGATCTCCTTACTGGCATCCCATGCAAACCCTTCCCGCTTTACGGCGGCCGCGTGGATGAGCGGCAAAGCGTTTTGCACGGGTTTCTTTGGAGGCGTTTGCGCCGGAGTTGGTGGCTGCGCGGGCGCTGGCAGCTCCGCTGCTTCCCTGGGCGCTGGTTTCTCCATCTTGCGCTCGATGAACTCGGGCTGTTTCTTCCGCTTCTTCGCCAGCCGAAAGTGTACCGGCACGACCCGATTCTCCTGCTTGATGTAGGCAAGGTGGCTGGCGAGGCCGGCGATCTCGGAGGCCATCACGAGCGGCTTGGTGGCGATCTCCATGGCGTAGGATTTCTTCGACCGCAGCAGCCCCATGCTGCGGGATTCCTTCAGCCGCTCGACCTCGATCTCGCCGATGGCCTCCGAGATCCATTTCGCCGCGCGCGGCTCGGAGGTCCTGAAGAATACCTTGGTCGCGGGCTGCGAGAGCATGGCCTCGGCGTCCTGGCCGTAACGCTTCTCCATCTGGCTCCGGCCCTGGAAGCCGAGCACGACCGGGTTTCCATACTTGCGGTTTTCGGTCACGGCGGTATGGAGCTGCGGGAGCTTGTTGAGGCTCGCCAGCTCGTCCAGGACGAACCAGACCGGCTGCGCGTCGGGGCAGTGGCCCATCATGCGCAGGATGAACAGGTCCAGCCACACAGAATGCAGCGGCAAGAGTTTATCTCGGTAGCCAGAGCTGGAGGTCAGGAACACCCATCGCTTCCGGTTCGATATCCACGACGATGTAGCGAAACTCGGGTCGTTGGGTTCGGCATACTGGGGCAGCAGCTCCAGGCTGTCGGCCACCATGTTCATGCTCGAAAGAATCCCCGCCCGCTGCGCCGGAGCGCCGGGGTCAAGGTAGGCGGCCCACGGCGTTCCCTTCACCCTGACGGCGATCTCCTCGGGGTCGCTCATCCACTGCAAGAGGTCGCGGACGTGTGGTTTACGGCGCAGCAGATGGGCCAGAACCCGGCGCGGCCCATCGGTGAAGTAGGGCTTCTCGTACTCCTTCTCCGGCAGCATCGCGGCGGCGATGGCGGTTGCGATCTCGGGGCCGACCATCTCATCCGGCAGGCTCCAGTAAGGACAGCGGGCGTCCAGCGGATTGAGAATCAGGTCGCCGCGCTCGGGCGAATAGAACTCGCCCACGAAGTCCATGGCCGGATCGTAGACGATGGCGGCCTCATTGCGCTCCTTCACCTGCCGCAAAATCTGCCGGATGGTGGACGACTTCCCTGCCCCGGTGTCGCCCATGAGCATGATGTGACTCGACTCCAGACGCTTCGGAATCGCGTAACTCCGGCCCCATGGAAGCAGCTTCGCCGCTATGCTCTCGCCCTGTAACTTGAGCCGGATGCCGGCGTCCCGGCGGAACACTCGTCGCAGAGCCGGATTATGGGTTCAGGGTTGATGCCGGATCTGGTGCGTGCCTTCGATTGGGCCTCCACTCCGCTCGGCCCGATCCACCAGTGGTCGGACACTCTCATCTCAAACGTAAATCAGGTGCTGTTCTCGCCGATCCCGGCGATTCTTTCCTGGGGAGACGACTTCACAGGCGCTCGGAGCGTCATACCGCGAGGTTTACAAGGAAGTCTGGCATCTTGTTGGCCAAGATCAACCCTATGGGGCTCACGATAGCTCGCCCGCGCTTAACTCACTGCAGAGAGAACAGAAGGGATTCACGGAACTCTGACCTTCTGGTGCTATTGTGTGCTCAATTCAGAAATGTTCAGGAGTTCTATGCGTACACTTTCGATCCTGTGCGGCTTTTCCGCCCTGTCATCCTTCCCCTCGGCCCCGCATCTGGATTCATTGATGAAACCACGTCGTCAAAGGGCGTATGGCGAAAGTGCGAGAGCTCTCCTCACGCAGACGTTCCTGCGTGCGAGTGTCCTGCTTCTATTTGTCTGGCTAAGTTTCGCGCTGCCCATGAGTCTCTTGGCTCAGTCCATTCAGGGCAGCGTTCTAGGCACCGTCAAGGATGCCACGGGCGCCAGCGTGCCGGGCGCGAAAGTGATCCTGACGAACACGGATGAAGGAACCACGCGCGTAGCGGCTGCGAACAGTGTGGGCAACTTCGAGTTTGTCGATGCGAAGGCCGGTCACTACAGTCTCAGGGCCTCTCATGCGGGCTTCGAAAAATGGGCCACGAGCGATGTGGTTCTTGCCGCACGCCAGCAGTTCCGCGTAGATCCCGTGCTCAAACCGGGGGATGTGCAGCAGGAGGTAACGGTCTCTGCCGCTTCCATACCCGCCATCGACACCGAAAGCGCCAGCGTGAGCGGTACGTATAACGCGGCCGACGTTCTTAGCCTGCCCGTGAACACGCGTGCCAGCGCCAGCGGCACCAGTGCGCTCAATATCGTGGGAACGTTGCCGGGCGTTCAGGCCGATCACGGGCAATTCTCCCTACAGGGTGCGCTGCCGTTTCAGACCGAGGTCTCCATCGACGGCATCACCGCGCAGAACGCGACCAACAACCAGCCCATCGCCAACGCCTTCCCGTCCAGCGAATCTATCTCTGAGATCCGAGCCGACGGTGTTCTGAACAACGCCGAGTTCGGCCAACCGGGTGAGATCACCGTGATCACCAAGGGCGGCACGAACAGCATTCACGGCGCCATCTTCTGGTACCACCAGAACGCCGCCTTCGATGCGATCCCGTATACCTTCCCGATTACCATCAGGAAGCCCAAGCTTGTGGCCAATACCTTTGGCGGCAGCTTCGGCGGACCGGTCGTCATCCCTCACTTCTACGATGGCCACAACCGCACCTTCGTCTTTGGCGCGTACGAGGGTTGGCGTCACCCTTCGCAAGCTACCTATGGCTACAAGGTCCCCAGCACGCTGATGAAGCAGGGCGACTTCTCCCGCTACACTTCGACCTCAACGCCGTTCACCGGGCTCACCAATCCATTCACTGGCGGCAGCTACGGCACCAAGCTGCCAACGATCAACGCGGCTTCTGCAAAGCTGCTTTCGCTTTACCCTGATCCAAACGTGGGCGATCCGGCGGCGTATAGTGATGACAGCGTAGCCAACTACATCGTGAACAAGGACTCGAGCGGCTCTTCCAATCAGTTCGACATTCGTGGCGATCAATACTTCGGCTCGAACCAGAAGTTCCTGCTCTGGGGACGCTTCACCTACAAGAACTTTCCCACGAACAGCCCCGAGCCTCTACTCGTTCCCTCCGCGCAGAACACCAACAACGCCCGCGTGCTGAAGATCAGCGCCAACTACTCCATTACGCCGGCCCTGGTAAACGAGTTTGGCTTCGGCTTCACCTTCAGCACCACGGGACAATCGAACTCCTTCAACGGCACAGCCTTCACGCAGGGTCTGGGCCTGACGGGTCTGCAGAACCTCTTCTACAACGGTATCCCCGAGCTCGATTTCAGCAACATCAGCTCGCTGAACGCCGATCGGCTCAGCTCTCTTACCCAGTCGAAGACCTTTGTTTACACCGACAACCTCAACTGGGTGAAGGGCCAGCACAGCATGCGCTTTGGCCTCGACGTCACAACTGTGGAGGCTGTCACTCCGCTCGGCTTCAACGGCTCCGACAACTACGGCACCTTCCAGTTCAACACCAGCAACAGCGCCGGCCTGTTCACGGGCGTGGACTTCGCCGACTTCCTGCTCGGCACACCGTACCAGACCTTCTATGACGTGGTCCAGGCGGACAACGACGGCAAATCCACCCACTACGCTGCGTATGCTCAGGACCAGTGGAAAGCCACCCCGGATCTCACGATCACGTACGGCCTGCGTTACGAGATACAGCCGCCCTACTCGGACGTCCACGGCGATATCGGTAACTTCGATCCGACCTACGCCAAGTCTGGTGCGGCTATCTATCCCGATGGCGCGGCCAGTCTGCTGGCCACGAGCTTTCTGGCGAGTGCCAACGCCTGCAGCCCCTTAGGCAGCACCTCCGGCGGCGCCACGCTGAGCGGCGCACCCTGTATGCCCGTACTGACCAACAGCCAGGCAGGGTATCCTGCGGGTCTGAAGCACTATCCGCACGCGCGTTTCCTGCCGCGCGTCGGCTTCGCGTACCGGCCCTTCCATGACGATAAGACCGTTGTCAGCGCAGGCTTCGGTCTGTACAACGTCACGCTGCTGGGCTCCAACTTCTATTCGCTCACCGGAACCCTACAGGCGCAGACCACCCAATACACCAACGGGCTGAATACGACCACGCGCACGCCAAACTATCGGTGGCCGGCCATCTATGCGGGTGCCGGCAACGGCGGCTGCACCACCTGCTACGGCCAGAATTACTTCGGCACCGCCAACAGCACCAATTGGAAGGATCCGTACACGGAGCAGTTCGCGCTCAGCGTGGAGCACTCCCTCAGCCATGCCTACGCCATTCGGGCGTCGTATATCGGCTCTGAGACGCACCAGCTTGTGTGGGCTCCCGATGAAAACACGTTGCCCTTCTCCAACACCGTCTCCGCCGCCAATCAGCCGCTCTCCGCACGGTTGTTCCCCAACTGGGGCCGCATCAACACGCGAGCGACGGGCGCCAACGAAAACTACCAGTCCGCCCAGGTGGACGTCTCACGCCGGCTGCAGGGCGGTCTGCAGTTTGAGTCCACCTACACCTACTCGCGCGCTCTCGCCGATAACCAGGGGCCCGCGAACAACAGCGGGTTCGCCGGCGAATCCGGCGGTGCCCGTGCCACTAGCATCCTCGACCGTAATGCTGACTTCGGCAATGTTTACGGCACCCGCCGCAACCGCTGGAACAACACCATGGTTTACGCGCTGCCCTTTGGTGCTGGTCAGGCGTTCGCCAACACCAACTCCCGCCTGGCAAACCTCTTCCTTGGTGGCTGGCAGCTCTCCAACATCTTCCTCTGGCAGTCCGGCCCCTTTGAATCACCGTACTTCCCCAGCGGGCAGGGTGATCCTTCGGGAACAGGCTCCGGGTTGAATGGAACCAACACCGGCTTCGATCCCGGCCATCGCAATCAGGCCCCCGATAAGGTGGCTGGTGCCGCCATCACACCCGCCAATCGCACCCGGATGAATTGGGCCAACACCGCGGCCTTCACCTGCCCGGGACTACCCACCTGGAAGCCCGGCACGGCCTGTACCACTGGCAGCGGTAAAGGCGCCGCTCCGCTGCCGATCGGACGCTTTGGCAACGCGGGCGTCGGTACCATCGTTGGTCCCGGTACGGTCACCCTGTCCACAGGTCTGGCCAAGAGCGTCGCCATCACAGAACGCATGCACCTACGTCTGGAAGGCACGTTCACCAACATCCTCAACCATACCAACCTGGGCGATCCGAACGTCAACATCAGCTCGCCCAGTTTCGGCCTGATCAGTAAGACAATCGGCTCCGACAACGGCGGCGCGCGCACCGGCCAGGTCTCCGCGCGCATCGACTTCTAACCCCGGCGTAGGTCATTCCACACGGACCGGCGGCTTACAAAGCGCCGGTCTTTTTTTCTTTCGGCTTGCGCCTCATAGCGGCACTGTGATCGACATCTTTCCGGATTTCATCTGCATCGTCGCAGTCCAGCAAGGCCCGGGCTTCGGTGGCATTCTTTGGGCGCGCCAGCTTGGCTTTCGCCGGATCGAAGACCCGCAGGTCTGGCGCCACCGCATCATAGGGCCGCAGGTCCGGTGTCGCCTGGAACATGTCGCCGAGGTCCGCCGCCAGCGCATCCTCGAGGTTCAGCGGCCCGATACCCAGCAGGGCGTAGGCCGTCTTCTGCAGGCTGCCCATGCTTGTGTGCCGGTGAGAGATCGTTCCCGGGCGGATGTACGGGCTGATGGCGAGCATCACGCTGCGGTGCGCATCGACGTGATCCACGCCGCCTTGCGCATCGTCCTCTACCACGAGGACCGCGCTCTCGGCCCAGATCCGGCTATGCGTGATTGTCTCTACGATGCGTCCCAGAGCTAGGTCGTTATCGGCCACATAGGAGGCCCGGTCCGGATATCCTTCCCGCGGCCGAGGGTTTGCCGTGTGATCGCCGGGCAGACGAATCACGACCAGCGACGGTGCATCCCCCTTGGCCAGCACCTCACCGAAATCCTTTGCGAATTCGTAAAAACGAAACTGGTCCGGAATGCCGAGATTGAACGTGGGAAACGCGCGATCTGTCGAGCGAAACACAGGGCTCGGCACCGGTGCATTCAGCAGCAGCCGCTGTCCCTGCGGCGACGATCCGTCCATCTCATCGGAGCCCTCAACTTCCAGCCCTTCGCCGTAGTTGCGGATCGACAGACCGGCATCACTCACGTGCTCCCAAAGGGTGCCGAACTCGGGTTCGTCCTCCGGCATGGGCGCATCGGCGCCGCCTCCCAGTGCGCGCCGCCCGGGCGCCTTGCTGGCAACATCTCCACTGCGTCGGCCGCCGTAGCCGGAGGTCCACGCCACATGAAACCAGGGCGTCTCCTCGGCGGCCATCACCCAGCGATGCCCGTCCGCTGACACATCGCCGTCCACGAAGAAGTTGTCGCTTGTGCCGAATCTCCCCGCCAACGCATGCGCGTTCGGCGTCACGGCCACTGTCTTGTCCGCGGGTGCTGCGCTCAGCCAACCATGCATGCCCCAGCGCGCGATTTTTGGATCGCCATTGGCTCCCGGCAGATCACCGAGGATCTCATCGAAGGTCCGGTTTTCACGGATCACAAGAAACACATGCTGCAAGCGCGGCAGTGAAGGGCTGGTGTCGATCGCGGCGACGTTATTTGCGATGACCTGCCGCGTCGCTTGCTTCAACCCCGACTCCTCGCCCAGAGGCAGCATCGAGAGGCTGCCGAACTCGAGCTCGCCGATGTACGACCCTTGGCCTTGCGCAGTAAAATTCGCGCCGCCGTTGGGCCCCGAGCCACGTCCCTTGGTGTTCACCACATAGAGCGTGCCGTGATCCGGCGAGACGCCAATGCCACTGGGATACCAGCCCACGGGTATGTGCCCCAGCACCTTGTCGCTCGATGTGTTCACCACGGCCACCGCGTTGATACCGGCTTCCGTGACGTACAGCCGCTCGCCTGCCAGTGCCACGGCCGCTGGCATCACCCCGCGCAGTGGACGGCCGTGCCTGTCACGGAAGCCCGCGCCAACAAAGGGCGACAACGCTATCTCGTCTATCAGCCGCGATCCATCCGCCGCCACCACCGCAACGGCGTCCTCGTGCGCCAGCGCCACGTACACACGGTCGCGTGCCGCCACCACACCCATCGGTGCAGCGCCACCCACGGCCTCGCTTGCCGCCGCCTGCACTTCCTCACCAATGTGGGACCCAAGACGCAGCTTAGTCAGCAGCTTCGGTTCAGCTGCGCTCCGCACGTCGTAGCTCCATAGGGAACTCCCACGCGGATCGTTCTCCGGCCCTAGGCCTGGGACCTCATGGCCTTCGAAGCGAATGCCTTCCCGCGCCTCGCGCGAAGGATACCCGAAGGGCGGAAACGTCACACCCGTTTCCAGCGCATGTTTCGGATCGGCTCCGGCGAACGCCTTGTACTCAAACAGCCCCGAATTGGTGATGTATAGCCGCCCACCATCGGGCGAACGGGCGATCCCATACGGATTGGCGCCCGTCGGCGCGTTGCCCACGCAACGAAGCTGCTTCGTATCGATGGCCACCACCCGCCAGTTCGCCTGGTCCAGCACATACAGCACGTCGCCGCGTGGGGCCAGCACCATGCTTGCCGCAAAGCTCTGCTGATACTGCTGACCCGCCAACATTCCGTCCAGTGACACACGCGCGACGCGTCCCCATGTACGCGTGGAGTACACATCCACCGCGCCCGAGTCGCCTGTTGCGTCATAGAGCAAGGCCCCGTCCGGAGAGTAGGCCACTCCCGTCAGCACCTGCACATCAGGATCGTTCTTTAGCCCGGGCGGAATCCTGCGCACCCTGGAAGGAACATTGCGCCGCACGCGTCCCCCGTGCTGCGTCGTGACGTCCTTCTCCACGTTTACCGTGTTCAGCGAGAAAGGCCATCCGATGGAAGGAATCGCGATCTGCCGCCCATCGCTACTCACAGCAAGTGCGAAGGGATACGGCGCCAGCTTTGTCCATGACCCTTGGGGAGTGATCCTTCGACCATTGGGCAACGTTGCCGGAGCTCCGGCCGAGAGGCTCTGCCCAAACAGGGCAGGCGCGGCCGGCAGAAAAAGAGCCCAACAAGAGCAGCAGAGGAGGCATCGTATCGGACCAGGCTTCGTACACGTGCGCGTCATGACCTCTCAACTGTACGAGAAGACATCGCCTCTTATCTGACAATCCGAATAAGTCCGCAACGATGCGGTACGTGCGGCTCACATGCCGCCGTTTTTGCGCAGTTCATTTAGCTGTGTTGGCATCGAGAACTATGGACGTGCATCAACCCGTCTGCCGTCGTCGATGGGAAAGCTGACCTCGACCGACTTCCCTGCCCGAACGCGCACTCGCTCGAAGCCCTTGAGCAGCATGACTGATTGCACAACGCTGCTGACGTCGTGATGGACGTAGAGCTGGAGGAGGTCGTCACCATCACGCGAGCCTGTGTTGCTGACCGTGAGGGTTACGGTAGCCGAGCCCGTGGGCGAGATCTCCGCCCGGTCCAGCGTCGGCTTGGAGACCTGGAAGCCGGTGTAGCTTAGGCCACAGCCGAATGGAAAGATGGGTTCGTCTGTGCCGAGGACATAGCCGCGGCGGGCGGCTGGGTGCTTCTAGTAGAAGACCGGCAGCTGGCCGACATTTCGCGTGTACGGATTTTACGTGCCGTCCATTACATTATTTGGAGGAGATGAAAGCATGCCGAACAAAGCTGAAAAGAAGGCTCTCAAAACACTCAAGAAGGTAACGGAGAAGGCCATCACCTCGAAGCGGGTGGAGGCTGCAGTGGAGGAGGCGGCGGCCGAAGGAGCAGGCAGGTCCGTCATCAAGAAGGCAGTAAGGAGCGCTGCGAAGAAGGCGGCTGGAAGCATCGTCAAGAAGAAGTCCGCGGACAAGTAGGGCCGAAGATAGCAGAGTTGGGGGCCAATCACGGTGCATGCGACACTTCGAGTGCGAATAGCTCCGCAGGAAACTTGCTCGTAGATGACAGGATGGCCTGCAGCGATCAACGAATCGAACATACATCGTCCGCAACCAGGTGTACCTGGTGAGCGAGACTTTCGGCTGTTTCCGAAGTTTGGCCCCAACATCCAGCCCGGCGACCAGAAGGTCATCAGCAACTACGAGGGGTTCCTGGATAAGTCGACGAAGTACATCCCGACCTGGGTCAAGGTCGGGGTGGCTCTCGCGCTGGGACTCGGCACGATGATCGGATGAAGCGCATCGTCGTCACAGTCGGCGAGAAGATCGGCAAAACCCACATGACTTATGCCCAGGGTGCCAGCGCCGAGCTGATCGCGATGTGCACCATCTACGGCTTCGACAAGATCGGCCTGCCGGTCTCGACGACGCACGTGCTGAGCTCGGGCGTCGTCGGCACGATGATGGCGGGCGGCAGCGGATTGCAGTGGTCGGCGATCCAGAATATCGCGATGGCCTGGGTGTTCACCCTCCCGGCCGCCGCGCTGCTCTCGGGCATCCTATTCTGGTTGTTTAGCCAGATCGCGAAGTAACGACAGTCATCCGGTTCTTCTTTGTGGCTTAGGGTATGTCGACATATTTACGAGGTGCCCGCCAAAGCGTGTCATCTTGACTGCAGAGTACTCAAGGTCATGTTGTGGTCGGTTTCGCCGGGCGGGAGCAGGTACCGCATCCGCGTGCTGAACAGCACAGTGGAGAACGGAGAGGTCATGCGAACCTGTGGGCCCTACTTCTCGCGGCACTCCGCTTCAGACACCTGTAAGGGAGGTCAGTCCTGCGAAGTCGTCTAGTATTTACCCAAATTTTCAGTACGCGATCCACTCCACCTCATGCAGCGCAATCTCATCGTCTCGCCGGTCATAAAGTCCTGTGCTTCGGGCGGTTTCATGACCGGCATGTGTTGCGCGATCTCCGGCCTCGGCGAATATTTGATGAGCGGAGTTGCTACGGCGCCGATGTCTCTCTGGTAGGTTGCATTCTGTGTCGCTCGGCCGGATCGCGAGTTCGCCGCACTATCTGTGAGCGCCGGAGCAAAAATAGGCCATGTACCGCCACTCACGCAGCGATACATGGCCTGCTTTTACTCCGCCCTTGACACACGCCGTTCGTGAAGATCAACCCACTCAGGAAGCGACAGGTTGGACGTGGCGCTGGGGCCTTTCATCGGCCACCCTCGTTGTATTGGCTGAGTGTCGTCGGGCCGGTGTCTGTCCATTGATAGTGCTTCGCACTTGCCCTCACTGTCATGTTGGAATCGACAACCAGTTCGGTTCCGTTCGTGAAGACAATCATCACCGACCGCGCATCCGGGGGATCGTTGTAAACGTCCAGAGAGATAATTGTTTTCCGAGTAGCGGCAGGTACGGCAAATTCAGTCGGCCCATTGGCAAACATCAAAGCTCCCTCTTTGCGGGCCAGTCGGTCGGCTGCTGGGGAGTCTTGTGGGTCTGTGCTGCGAGAGAGAGGGCGAGGGTCGCTACGATAACAAAGATGTGAGGGGAATTCATATAACGGTCCCTTTAGAGACTTAGGCCGATGCCGAAGCCACGTTGAATCTCTTGTTGGGGAGGCTTCTGAGCGAGGTCTTTTTCGGTCGCCTTCTCGCGTTGGACTGAGGGAGTAGCAGTATGAACGGAAAGCTCTTTCGCGCTAGGCGGCACCGTCTTCAGGGTGGTCGCCTGTGCTTGCTCGCCGGTCACGATAAAGCGTTCTGCAGAGACGCGGCGACCGCTGTCAGCGGTATAGCCGTGGTCAACGTGCCGTGCCTGCCTAGACGTAAGCTCGATCTCTTTCCCATTGTCCAGACGCACCTTCAGGTTACCGTTTTCCTGGGTTCGGGTCACGGTTGCGAAATCTCCAGCTCGAAGACCCTGCTCTCTGTCGTTTTTGGTAAACCTGATCCTTTCGCCGGTGGCGATCTCTTTCTGCTCGGGCCGATAGACTCGCGATTCGTTGGTCGCGGTCTTCAAGAGAGCTGGGTTGTACGAAACCTGATCTTGGCCGTTGCGGACAGTAAGGATGTTCCGGCGAGAGTCAACTGTTTCGATTACTGCTTCGCTGTTATGGAGCAAGCCGTTTCTGGGGCTGCCTTTGGTGTACTGGATCACGTCTCCGGGTTTGTAGCTTGCCGCCCGTCCTTGCTCCTGGAAGGTTTGCTCTCTCAGGATGGTGGTTGGTTTCCCATCCGGGGAGAGCCGTCCGGCCTGGCGCAACTGTTCTCGAATCTGGTCGGTCAGCTCGGCGCGCTCTAATCGGCTTGCGGAGAGAACCACGGTGCGATCCCGCTTGCCTGCATATTCTTTTGCGACGGCGGAGATCCTTTCGGTGACGTTCGCGTGCTCGTGGACTCGGCCCTGGTCGCGAAGGTTATCTAGCGCGGCGCTGGTCTTTCCGGCTCGGAATTCCTCGACAGCCTGGCGAACTTCGCTGATGAGCTGAGGCTTGGAAATCTCGATGGCGGCGGTCTTAGAAACATCGACGGATAGCCGTTTTCCGAGGGAATCGGCGTCGTTTGTGTAGACTCGCGCATCTTGTGAGGCGCGGGAGATTGCGACATACGCGAGCCTGGTGTTGACGAGCGAGCGGGCGGTGTCGGTGTCGAAGTTCGCTAGAACGCGGTCCTGAGTGAGGCCCTGCGAGCTGTGAGACGTGACGGCGTAGCCGTGGTCGAACTGCCGCAGCTTGGTTGGATCGAAGCTCACAGTTCGACCCTCTTTCCCATTCATCCTGACCGTGATCTGGTCGGCCTTGGCGGTCACAATCGTTGCTAGGTCGCGGTTGCGAATGTCGAGGGCTTTATCGTTCGTGGTGAACTGGATTCGGTCTCCAGCCGCGAATTCACGGCTGGTCTCGCGGTAGGTGTTGACTCCCTTCAAGCGCCTCGGGTCGTAGCTGACGGTCGATCCGTTTTGCAGCTCAACGGTCAGCTTGTTTGCGTCGGTGTCGATGCTGCGTATGGTCGCGTAGCTGCCTTTGGGAATGCCTTCGGCTTTGCTGCCGGTGGTGTACTGGAGGATATTGCCCACCTCGTAGCGAGCGGCCCAGGTGCGCTCCGCGCCGGTCAGCTCACTCCGGTTCGCGAGTGTCTGGTAGGTCTGCGACTGCGGGGCGAGGGCGCCTTTCTCCTTTAGCTCGGTCCGTACGGCCTCGTTCAATAGGTGACGGCTCTTGTTGTCCGGGGAGACGATGATGGTGCTCTCCGGCTTCTCGGCGTAATCACGTGCGATCGCACGGATACGATCTGAGGCGTTTGGAATTTCCGTGACGCGGCCCTGCTCCCGGAGCAAGGCGACGCCCCGCTCAGTTTCGTTCCGCGCCAAGTGTTCAACCGCTCGGAGGAGTTCGGGGTCTTTCTGCCGAACGATCTGGCCAAGCTGCGACGTTCTCATTCCAGCGTCCTGCATCTGCTGGAAGGGTCGGCCAGCCTCTACGCCTTGATGCTGGCGCACGTCGCCGATGACGACGATGTGGTCGTTGGGACCAACCTTGTCGAGAAACTGGCGCATTTGGCGGGAGCTGGCTAGGCTCGATTCGTCCAGCAGGTACAGATGCCGGGCGTTTGGATCGGCGGGCTTTTTCGTCCGCGCAAGAAAGCTCTGAAGGGTGTTCGCCTCGATCCCGGCCCCGCGAAGCTGGCCGCTCGCTTTGGAAGTCGGGGCGAACCCCTCGACCTTGTAACCGTTCTTTTCTGCTCCCTCGCGGATGACTTCCAGAGAGCTCGTCTTGCCGCTTCCGGCGAGACCCTGTAAGCCGTGTACTCGATCCCTCGTGCTAAGGACTTCCTCCACTACTCTGCGCTGTGACGCGTTTAGGAAGTCGCGGCTTTGGGCCTGGGTCTCGGCCATTGCCGCTGTCGTGATCGGCGCGACGGTGTTCCGTCCGTCAAGCACATGCTTGATGTTGGTCCGCTCCTGCGCAAGGGTCTCCGGCGTCGTAAAACGACGAGCGGAAGCGTACTTCGGAGTCTCGACGGACCGGAATTCCCCCGCTTTCTGCCGGGTCTCAAACTCGGAACGAATCTCGGCGGAAGTGACCTGGCCCATACCTCGGCGGAGGGCGTCGCGCATGATGATTCGCTCGTCAGCTACAGCCTCACGCTCGAAGGCGTGTGTCTTGGCGTAGGTGACGGCTTCGCGGGCGTGATTGACACGCTCCGGCTGCGTTTCTTGCTGCTGGAGTTGCCGGTTTTTAGCTGCTGAGATGACCGTCTGATGTTGGTCTCCGTAGTTCGCTGCGAGCTGACGGTGAGCTGCTAAAACCTCCGCTGGCGATAGGTCTTGCTTCCCTTCGCGCGTGGCGTGTGCGGCGATCTGCGCGGCCTCCGGCCCGCTGACGCCTGCCTTCGCCATGTGCTCTCTGATCTGGGCGGAGCGCGGACTGGATGCCTCCAGGTACTCCGCGGAGTAGCCTTTGATCTCTGGCGCACCGCTCTTTCCCGTCTCCATCTCGTAGCCGAGATTCTTGAGCCTTTTGAAAAGCTCGGCCTGGTAAACCGCAGTGACGTAGTTCTGACTTTCGAAGAAAGAACGTTCCTGTAAAGCTCGGGTCGATCCGTTTGCTCGCTCAGTGACATTGAAGATGACCGCGTGCGTGTGGAGCTGGGGTGCAGCGTAGCCATCAACCGGGCGGGCAGTGTCGTGTTCGAAGGTTGCTGCAACAAACTTTCCGGTGATCTCGGCTGGATTATTGCCACCGATGCGAGCTTGTGTGAATCTCTCCAGCTCGCCCAAAGCGACACCGACCGCCTCCCGGTGTGCCTCTCGCACCCGTTTATCACCGCCCACCAAAGCAGTCAGAGAAACGGATTTGGACGGAGCAAACTGCGCATCCCAACCGGCGCGGTGCTCGACCGCCTGGGTGGTAGATCCGTCTGGATTCTTGTACTCCTGAGCCTCACGATGCTTGACCAACTGCTCGCCGGTTTCGGGGTGCTGGCCCTCGGCTAGCCGGTTGAAGGCATGCGGGCTGACCTCGCCGGAAAGTCCGAGAGACGCCGCCAGCTCACCCTTCCACTCGCCTTTCACCTCCTCGCCCTGCTGGAAATAGCTTTGGGTCGAGGAGGCGTAGTCCAGTTTATGGTAAGTAGATGCCTGTCCTGCATTTAGGGGTGCGGAGATGCTGAGCATTTAAGCGGGGTCGGCTCCTTCTTCCGGCTCTGGGCCGGTGGTTGGCGTGACGAATATGCGAGCATTTGAGCGGAGTAGCTCTGCTTACATTCGGCTCAGTTCGTGGTGCTGTGTCATCGTCAACTGAAAATTCCCCACTTTGGAGCGTTTGAATATTCCCCAGTCTGAGGCGGGTTGCGGTGATGCGGGAGGATGCGGCGGAGGGCGGAGCCCGGAGCCGCATGCTCTCGCGCGGGCG
>JAABVA010003489.1_pt1 | contig 14923 bp, 14 predicted proteins | sample 5560331 | NCBI WGS metagenome assembly JAABVA01 (sample SAMN12812661, study PRJNA571458) | rock metagenome | isolation source: Antarctica rocks | place: Antarctica: Victoria Land, Mt New Zealand sud | collected 2016-01-07 | reverse complement strand
GAGGAAATCAATGTAATCAGTGTCGGTGCAGCGTGGTTGATTCATGCCTGCTACCCTACTCGCATTGTGGGCTTTGGCTCAACTGCGTAAGTCCTAACACCAGTCCTTTTTCCTGTTCCGGCAGCGAGGGTCTCTTTTCTGCACGTCCTTCGTGTCTTCGCACCTTCGCGCCTTCGTGCCTTCGTGGTCCATTTGATTTCACGGTGACCAGGCGGGGAAAGCGGTGATTTCGGTGTCGGGAGAGAGCGGATGCGGCTGGAGACCCTGGAAGTTGGTCACGATCAGGCGGCCAGCGGGAAAGACAACAAGGACACGCAGGCCATCCGCTGAGACCGCGCCGCTGGTGCCGGTCGTCAGGTCACGCTGATCTTTGCCGTCCGCCGTGGCGACGATCACCGTGCGCGTGCCACCCATTTCGCGCGTAGCGACGATGCGCGTGCCATCCGGTGTCCATGAAGGGGCGCGGAAGGCGGTGCCATTTGTTCCCGCGAGAATCAGTTGGAGGCCGAAGCCATCCATGTTGAGTGTCCAGATATTCGTGCCACGCTCTATTGCGACACGGCTGCCGTCCGGTGACCACGCGACCGCATTGATACCCGGCACGCCCGCGAAGAGCGTCGTCACGCCACCATTCGGGACAGAAAACAGGGCGAGGTCATGCCCGCGCACGAAGGCAGTCCGCGTGCCGTCCGGCGACCATGCGGGGAGATCGTCGCTCGGGCCATCAGTGACGCTGGCGCTGTTCTTGCCGTCCGCGCCGACGATGAAGAGTTTGCCGCCCGCCGCGTAGACGAGTTGCCTGCCATCCGGTGACCATGACGGAGCGCGCGCATCGCCGGGCGAGCTGGCAAGCGTCGTACGGTTCTTGCCGTCCGCATCCATGACGATCAGTGCGGCGGGGGCACTGCCCGTTTTCGCGGTGAAGGCGATGCGCTGGCTCGGTGCGGGTGGTGCGGCATCACCATATCGCCAGCGCAGATACTGAAGGCCAACATTGCCTGCCTCGACCCTGAATCCGTCCGGGTTATCCGGCGTATACGTCAGGACACGCCGCTCGAACGCCTGCACGAGTACCTGTTTCTGCGTACCACCGACGCGCACCTTCACCCAGTATGCCTCGGTAATCGGAAAGCCGACGCCGCCCGCGTAGCCATTGCCGAAGAGCGAGCCATTCTTCGTTTGATTTCCGACGATAATCGGGCCGGACGCGAAAATGAAATCATGGAAGACGGAGGCGGTGCGGTGGTTCGTCTCCACAACCAGTTCGCCCGCCGTCACGCCGCCCGGGCCACCGTCATTGACGGCGCCACTCCGATCTACCGTCTGCGTGACTGGCGCATTTGCGGCGAGTGGCGGCGCGCCGGTCAGGGCGGTGAAGGTGGCATAGGTTGGGCCGTCAAGGTCGCTCGCGTCCCCGGCGATCGTTACCGTGGCGGGCGAGAAGGGCTGAAACATCGTGTCGCCGAGTTGGAGGCGGCCGGTGATCATCTCGGTCGCCAGCAGGCCGTTCGTGACGAAACCGGGCATGGCGCGGTTGCCGGTCGGGTTCGTCCGCTCCATCCGCGTCTTGTCGAAATACTCGACCAGCCGCGCGCCACCTGGCGCTTCCGCGTATGGCTCGCGCGCGATCACGTATGTCTGCCGGTCAATCGGCCCCCAGAGGTAGGAGCGCCGCCCCTGCGCGAGGTCGTCCGTGCGCCGCCAGAGGGCGCGGAAAGCGGGATCGGCGAAGTTCACCAGCGCACTCGCCGAAACCGGATCGGCGCGGAGATGCAGCGGAAACGCGAGCGGCACAAGCAAAACGGCGAGCGCGCAGAGCGGGGGCCAAAAGGATCGCCTTTGCTGTCGCCTGCGTATGCTCACCGTATCTCTCCCCCAGTATCGCCCCGTCTATTGTACGTACATATCTACTCCGTGGCTAGCCGAGAGGCGGCAGCGCGTTCCCGAAGAGTGCGATTATCGCTCAGTCTGTCGCGCGTGGCCGCGCTGACGAGCAGGCCGATGGATCAGCCAGCGTATACCAGATAGAATCACGCGTCCGAGCCAAAGGTAGCGCATGAGGGGATTTTGGCCGCAACGGTTTGGCTGATCCGCAGGGATCGGGCAGGCGTTAATGCGCGCCATGACTCATCCCCTGCTCGGGCATCGCGTGGCCGGTATGATCGTCTCCCATTTCTCCTGCGGGCTCGTCCATCATTTTGAGCATCGCCGGGCCACCGGTGCGGAGGAAACGAATGACAAGAATCAGCGCGATCACCAGAAAGGCGATATTCAGCCACGCGGTGTAATTCCAGTGCGCCCCCTCGGTGATCTTGGCGACATTGTGATTCGTTGGAATGATGCCTAGCGCCCCAAAGAGAAATTCGACCACGTACCCAGCAGCCGCCATCGTCACGTAGAAGGTCGCGAGGATGTACAAGGCGACTTTACCGCCGTAGTACTTGCGGTAGATGTCCAGCACCGGCAGGACGATCAGGTCCGCGAAGATGAAACTGACGACGCCCCCGAAACTGATCCCGCCGCGCCACAACACCGCCGCGAGCGGCACATTGCCGACCGAGCAGACGAAACTGAAAATCGCGACCAATGGCCCAACCAGCGGCCCCTCAATTTTGGCGAGCGTCGGGTGCCCCGCGAGAAAGAAGCGCTGCCAGAAGGAGTCAGGCACCCACGCGGCGAGCGCGCCGGCGATCAGGAAGCCGATCACAATGTCCTGCCAGACGGAGACCCAGTCCATAACGAAGAAGTGGCTGATCGCCGTCGAGCCACGGCGACTGAAGATCTTCGAGAAGAGCGAGCCGCCTTCGACGCTCATGTCCATCGCCGCATGACCTTCCATCCGGCCAATCCTCCCTTCGTCCGCGTTTCCCCGCGCCATCGCCACGAGTTTGGGCGTCAGGGTGAGGCGGAAAATCAGTGCGATGAGGATGACCATGATGATGCCACCGGCGAACTCTGCCGCCATGAACTGCCAACCGAGCAGCACGACGAGGATGATGCCAAGCTCGATGACGAGATTGGTCGAGGCAATCTCGAAAACCATCGCCGACGTGAAACTCGCTCCTTTGCGGAAAAGCGAGCGGGCGAGTGCGACTGCCGCGTACGAGCAGGAACTCGACGCGACGCCGAACAGGGAGGCGAACGTCAGGCTCCGGGGCGAATCGTCGCCGAGGTAGCGCGCCATCGCCTTGTGCGAGACGACGGCCTGGACGATCCCGGAAAGCCCGAAACCGAGGATGAGCGGCCAGAGCACCTCCCAGAACATGTCAAATGCCGTCTTCAGTGCGTCGCCGACTGCGCCGAGTAACCCTGTCATCAGTCATCCCTCCATTTCGCCATACCCCCGACGGGTATATCTATCGCGATGATATACCCGCCGGGGGTATCTGTCAATCTCCTGCCTCGTTGCTCTGCATCGCCGTGAGGTAGGACTGAATGGCGGTGAGACAGGCGTTGTTCTGCGTCAGGAAAATGTGGTGCTTCCCAGGCAGGATGCGGAGCGTGATCGTCGGCAACTGAAAAGCGAGTGATTGAACGGCGGCGAGGGGAGCGGCCGGGTCTTCGTTTCCATGGAGTGCCAGGATCGGCAGTGTTCCGAGCGCGGTCAATGTCGGCAGAACGTCGTGAGACAGCACGCAATGCTCAAGCGTCCCTGAGTAAGAATGCCACGTATGGGCCATCGAATCTTCCGCAACCGCTGCGGGAACGGCATGAGAAAGCCGTCCGGCGAGGAGCGCGACGAGGGGCCGGAAAGTCGCAAGGACGAGATGGATGCTGTGGGCGACGCCGCCATTGAGCACCGTCGCGCGGGCCATCCACTCCCCGTGCTCGATGATGTAGGCCTGCGCCTCTGCCTTACTCTGGTAGGAAGGCAGCGATATGAGCACGAGGCCACGGACATGCGCGGGATAGCGGGCGGCATACTCGGCGGCGAGGATCGCGCCAAGTGAGTGGCCGATCACGATCATTGGCTGTCCGGTCAGGGAGAGCCAATCGAGCGTGCGATGCAACGCCGACAGGTGATCCTCGACGGTGTACGCGACATCCGGTTTGGGGGAGCGCCCGAACCCGAGCAAGTCCGGCATGACACAGTGATACGTCATCGGGAGTGGCCCGAGCCGACCGGCGAAGTAGCGGGAGGATGCCCCGAGGGCGTGGAGGAAGAGGACGGGCGGTCCCGTCCCCTCCTCGCGGGTTGCGAGACGCTCAGACGCCGCACGGCGACCGGAGGATACCACCTATGGATACCAGGTCTTGAGCCACGTCTGCATCTGATCAATCTCTTTCTGCTGATCCGTGATGATCGTGCCCGCCAACTGCTTGAGTTCAGGGTGCATTCCCTTCTCCTGCTCCAGTTTCGCCCCGGCAATCGCGCTCTGATGATGAGGGATCATGTCCATCAGAAACGCCTTGTCGAAGGGCATCGCGGTTTGCAGGCTCTGGATATCGTGCGACATGGTCATCCCATTCATCATGTTCATATCCATGCCGGGCAGTGTCGCCATCTGGTCCATCGGCGGGGTCTGGTTGCTGCCGTACCATGCCTTACGCCACTGCTTCATCTGAACAATCTCGCTATTCTGCGAGGCGATGATGCTATTCGCGAGCGTCTTCAGTTCCGGGTGCTCGGCACGCGTGAGGGCAATCTGCGCCATAGCGACCGCGCCCATATGGTGCGGCGCCATCATGTCAATGAATTGCTCGTCGAAAGGCATCGTCGCGCTCGCTGCCGATCCGCTCGCGCTTGTTGCGGCGGTACTCGTCATTGGAGTCGCCGTTGCTTTGCCGCCGCACGCGGCGAGGACGAGAGCGATGATGATCAGGGGGCTCTCCCGCACTCTCGATGATGCCGAATGCCCGTTTCTCGGCTACTGGACGGAGCGAAACGCGCGTGAGACGCGACAGAGGTGTGTGCGCATCGGTGCCGACCGAGAAAGACGTTGCGGTGACTGGCGGCTCACCGATTTTGATGCATCGAGAGTGCGGGAGAGCCTGATCAGGGTCGGCACAGCGATCAGCCATGACCGACGAGAATTCCGCGTTGGCATTGGAGGTCCTTTCATGTTTCTTCCATCAGAAAGAGTGATTACATCGCCCAAAGCATCCTGCCGAGCAGGAGGTAGGAGACCATACGGTGCGGTCGGGATGAGTTTCTAGCAGCGAAAGGTTTGAAAGAGCACGCGCGTGAATTTGGGTAGCGGTCGCCAGTCGGCGGATGCGATCACGCCCGGACCGATGACGCTCACAAAGAATGCCGTCGTGACGAGCGCCACGAACAGAAGAAGTATGGCGCTCATACCGTGTGGCAGAAGCGCCTGCACCGCCGGGCAGATCGCGGTGGTATGAACCGGACAATACAAACAGTCGTGGGAATCTTGTGTCGGCACGCTCGCCTGCGCGTCGCGGTCCATCATCGGCATGATTGCTGCATGCGCAGATGTCGCCATCACGAACTGATGCACGACGATAATGAGCGCGAGCAGGAACGCGACACGGAGGAGTACTGAGCGAAGGATTGTGATGGGAAGGCGCCGCCGCTCGCTCATACTCCCCGGTGTGCCAAGAAACATGCCAACATTCCAGGCAGACAGTGGGAGATGAGAAGGCGCCCATCTCCCGCTCCGTGCTACTTTGCGACCGGATAGCCCTCTTCCGCGAGCGCGTCCTCGATCTTTGGTAGGTCTGCCTGCATTGGATCGTAGGTGAGCGTGATGATTTTCGTTTCCGCATCCGCCTCGACGGACTGAACGCCGGGGAACTGCCCGACCGTCTTCTTGACCGTCGCGACGCAGTGCTCGCATGAGATGTCCGGGGCCTTCATCGTGATCATTTCCATCGTCGAACCCTCCGATTGATCTGCCCTTCCGGGCGCTGGTGCGCCGTCATCCTGACAGCGCATGTTTCTCCGCGCGCGGCACGCGCCGCATCACGTCACGGTAATCGTGCCATCCATACCGGGATGGAGGCTGCAAAAATAGGGATAGACGCCCGGTGTGGTGAAGGTGTACTGCCATCGTTGACCGGATTGCAGCAGGCCGCTGTAAAAATCCTGTGTCGATGCGGTGCGTGTGCCGCTCACCACGTTATGCGCGTGGTCGTTGTCATCATTGATGAAGGTGATCGTCGTGCCCGCTTTGACCATCTTGATGCCGTTGCGGAATGCGTCGGGCATCTCCGCCGTCGTTCGCTGGCCGACCATTGCCATGTGGACCTCGTTCGGCCCCCACGCATACGACGCGGAGCCGAAGAGGGCCACTTGCCCCGACACCCCGCGATAGGTCCCGAACCCGACCGCCGTGAAGGCGACGAGCAGGACCGCCGCCGCAATGAACTGGCTCGACCGCGTCCCGCGCAGGCGCAAGGAGTTGGAAAGGACGGTCACGGAGGAGAGCGCCATTGCGACCGCCGCGAAGATCGGGTTGAGTTTGCCGAAGACCGCCAGCGGGATAAGGATGACGTTGTAGCCGAATGCCCACCCGAGGTTCTGGCGGATCGTGCGCATTGTCCGCTTCGACAGGTCAATCGCCTCCGCAATGGAGCGCAGATCGCCCTTGACGAGCGTAATGTCCCCGGCGGCCATCGCGACGTCCGTGCCGGTGCCCATCGCGATCCCGGCATCCGCCTGAGCGAGGGCGGGTGCGTCGTTGATACCGTCACCGACCATCGCCACGACCTTGCCCGTTTCCTGTAGCCGCTTCACTTCGGTCGCCTTGTCAGCAGGATGGACTTCCGCGATCACCGTATCAATGCCGACCGCGCGACCAATCGCCTCTGCCGTCCGCTGGTTATCGCCAGTGAGCATCACGACCTGGATGCCGAGGCGATGCAGCGTGCGAACCGCCTCGGAAGAGGTCGGCTTGACCGTGTCCGCGACTGCGATGACGCCCGCCAGTTCCCCATCAACCGCCGCAAGCATGGCAGTCTTCGCCTCGGATTCCAGCCGCTCCATATCCGCCTGGACGCGCGCGGTATCAATGCCCGCTTCGGCGAAGAGACGCTGATTGCCAACGACGACTGTTCGCGTGCCGACAGCGCCCTGCACGCCGCCCACGAGCGCTTCAAAGTTCTTCACGCTCCTCGGGAGGTCGAAGCCGCGCTCCATCGCCGCGTCCACTATCGCTTGCGCGAGCGGGTGCTCTGACCCCTTCTCGACCATCGCGACGAGGCGCAGCAGGTCGTCCTCCGCCCAGTCATTCGTCGGGATAATGTCGGTCACTGCCGGCATACCGCGCGTGACGGTGCCCGTCTTGTCAAGGACGACGGTGTCCACTTCTCGCACCCGCTGGAGGCTTTCGCCGCCTTTGAGCAGGATGCCCTGCTCCGCGCCCCGGCCGCTACCGACCATGATTGCCGCCGGTGTCGCGAGGCCGAGGGCGCACGGGCAGGCGATGACGATCACCGCGATAGCCGCGACCATCGCCGCGACCGGCGAGCGCCCCGCGATCAGCCACCCCACAAAGGTCAGCGCGGCAATGGCAAAGATCGTCGGCACGAAGATACCGGAGATTTTGTCCGCTAGCTGCTGAATCGGCGCTTTGGCAGTCTGCGCCGCGTCCACCAGTTTGATGATCTGCGCGAGTTGCGTCTGCTTGCCCACGCGGGTTGCGCGCATCGTCAGGAGGCCCTGTTTGTTGATCGTCGCGCCGATCACCGCGTCACCCGGCTGCTTCTCAACCGGAAAACTTTCGCCGGTGAGCATGGATTCGTCCACCGTGGAGGCACCATCGAGGACCGTGCCATCTACGGGAATCTTCTCACCGGGGCGCACGATCAGCACGTCACCGGGCAGCACCTGTGTGACGGGAATATCCTGCTCCACGCCACCGCGCACGACGCGGGCGGTTTTGGCTTGCAGGCCCATCAGGGTGCGAATCGCGCTGCCCGCCCGCCCTTTGGCAATCGCCTCCAGCACCTTGCCGAGGAAAATAAAGGTGATGATGATCGCGGCGGTGTCGTAGAACGTGTCTTGTCCTGCGAAGGTCGCCACGACGCTGTAGAAGAAGGCAATCGAGCCGCCAACGGAGACGAGCGTGTCCATATTGACCGCGCCATGTCGCGCATTCTTCAGCGCACTCCGGTGGAAGTCCCAGCCGACGATCAGCCAGACGGGCGCCGTCAGCGCGAGCAGCCAGTAATCGCGATAGCGCATGTCCATGTGGAACATCGCGATGTACAGGATCGGGATCGTCAGTCCGATGCCAAGCGCGAGTTTGGCGAAACGGATACGCATTGCGCGCTGCCGACGCCGCTCCTCGACAAACTCGCCGCCTTCGTGCTCCGCTTTGGCCTCCACGAGCGGCGTGGCATGGTAGCCCGCGTTCTCGACTGCTGTGAGCAGATCATCAATCGTCGCCTGGCCACCAAGGGTCACACTGGCGCGTTCCGTGGCGAGATTGACGCTCGCCTGCGCGACGCCCGGTACCTTTGTCAGCGCCCGTTCGACACGCCGGACGCAGGAGGCGCAGGTCATGCCCGCGATGGCGAGCGTCGCCGCGAGCGGTTCATCCTGCGGTTGCAGCGTCGCACCATACCCAGCCGCCTCGACATTCTTGACGAGCGCGGCGGGATCAGTCTGACGGGGATCGTACGTAACGGTCGCACGCTCGGTGGCGAGGTTTACTGCGGCGTCCGCGACGCCCGGAACCTTCTTCAGTTTCTTTTCCACGCGCATCACGCAGGAGGCGCAGGTCATCCCGGAGACTGCCAATTCGGTGGTTTGTGTCGTCTCTACCGCGAGCGGTGGGGATTCCATCGCTTCGGGGCGTTGTATCGTGGCCATTGGCCGTACCTCTTCCTGTTCCTGCATGTGGGACTACTTGCGGATTGCTTTGCCAAGGACGGTCATCAGTTCGGTGATCGCCTCATCGCCGCGCTGCTCCTTGATCGCATCCGTCACGCAGCCGCGAATGTGCCCTTCGAGTACCTGCTCGGCGACCTTGTCCGCCGCAGCGGAGATCGCCTGCAACTGCGTGACGATATCCACACAGTAGCGCCCCTCCTCGATCATCTTCTGCACGCCCCGGACCTGACCCTCCATCCGCCGCAGCCGCACGAGCAGCGCATCGGTCTCTTGCTGATAGTGATAGTCGGGTCTCGTTTTGCCGGTCACACCCATCTCGTCCCCTCCTCTGTCTGGTACCCCACAGGGGTATCTATGGTTGAGTGTATACCTGGCACGGGTATCTGTCAAGAGTGATCAGAATAGGGAGCGGTTCAACGCTCCGTCGCGATTTCGAGCAATGCGATACCGTATTTCGGGAGGTCGAAACGCGCGTGAAGCGTGCCGTCGGCACGATCAAGCGGCGATTGCTCCCACGCAGTTCCCCGGCGGCACGGATTGCGGCGATCTGTTCCGGCGTCGGATCGTCCGGCGCGCCGAGCGCCTGCCACGCGGAATGCGTGTTCGCGTGGGTGCCGTCCAGTCGCCAGAGGCGCGCGTCACGCTGATCCGCGCTGCCGCCAATCGCGAGATCGAGCGTGATCGTCCCATCTTCCCACCAGATGTCATCGTGATGCCAGAGCAGGACGCGCACGAGACCGGGCATGCGCACCGCGAGCGCGCCGACACCCGGCGTGTCCGATGCCGCATCGAGGCGGTCGCCGCCCGCGAGCCGTTTCAAGGAGGCGCAGGCCGTTGAGGATCGGCTTCTCGACATTCGCGTTATCCACGAGCATCCGGTTTGCCTCGAACCACCGCTTGCCCTCCATCACCTGCTGGGCGTGGGCGCGCACCTTACCGTTGTCGTACGGTAGCCATACCGCCGCGTCAATGGGGAGTAGTCAGTAGTCAGTAGTTAGAGCGGAACCGATACCTCTGACTACTAACTACTGTCTACTGACTACTACTTCACTACTGTCTCAGTTTCCACTGCTCGTAGGCAGCGAGGGTCTCAGCGTCCGGGGGATAGACGCCCTTGATGCTACGGCCGCTGTCAATCAGCTCGCGGATGAAGATCTCTTTCGGCTCATAGTCCGTCGCCTCCGCCGCGACCGCCGCCGCCATCGCCTGCGGCACGACGATCACCCCCTCGCCGTCGCCGACGAGCACATCGCCGGGGCAGACCATCACGCCACCGCACGCAATCGGTATCTGGATATCCGCCGCGAAATGCTGCGTCGTGCTCACGGCGGGGTGCATGCCGCGCGCATAGACGGGCTGGCCGAGCGTGCGGATGCTCGGCGTGTCGCGGAACGCACCGTCGGTGACGATGCCCGTCGCGCCCCGCTTGAAGATGCGGGCGGCGAGGATGTCGCCAAGGCAGCCCGCGTCCGTATTGCCGTGCGCGTCAATAACGAAGACCTCACCCGGCCCGACTGTCTCGACACCCTGACGCTGGAGGTTCGTCAGATCGTCCAGCCCCTCGCCGCCGGGCATATCTTCCCGCGCGGGGAGATAGCGCAGCGTGAATGCCCGCCCGACCATATGCTTGTGCGGGTTGAGCGGTAGCACCCCCGCCAGAAAGACCGATTGTACCCCCCGGCGCATCAGCAGAGTGGAGAGCGTTGCCGTCCCGACATTCTCCAACTGCATCAGCGTTTCCGCCCTAATCTCCATCCGTTGCCGAATATCCGTTGCAGGCATCCCACCCTCCTTAGTCGAAATCGAAACCGAATGAACCGCAGAGGACGCAGAGGAACACAGAGAGTACGAGAGGAGAAGGATAGCACGGCGTCTCCTCTTTTCTTCCCCTTTATCTCTCTTCCCTCTCTGCGTCTCTGCGGTTCAATCCGCTTTCATCCCCGGTCAGTTTGGTGGCGAGGCGGCGGAGGGCGATGGCGCGCCAGCCGAAGGCGTCGAAGTGCCAGACGCCGCGGCCCCGGCGCGGGGGTTGCAGCAAGTGGAGTGGGAAGCCGTAGGCCGCGCCAAATTCGATCAGCAGATCGCGGTCGCTCGAAAGGACGTGACAATACTCACCGGTACCGAAGTGCGGATGCGACCAGCGGAAGAAGTGCAGAGCGATCCCGCCGGTTTGCGCGTAGGCAATCGCCTCCCGCACCGCCCGTCGCTCGAACACCCGCACCGGCATCGCCATCGTATGCGTCATAGTCGAAAGCATACAACCACGAAGACACGAAGAGTACGAAGGGGGGACAAAGAGATCTTCCAATCCTTTGTCCTTTGTCCTTGGCTCTCCTTCGTGCTCGTCGTGTCTTCGTGATTCAACATTCTCAGATGGACGGTTTGAGTTGGCACCCGTCTACGGCGATGTGGGCGCCGGTGACAAGGCTGGCGCGGTCGGAGCAGAGGAAGACACAGACGTTGGCGATCTCCTCTGGCATGCCGAAGCGGCCGAGGGGCATGTCGTTGGCGATGAAGGTGGCGATGCCTGCCGGGTCGCGCTCCTTGCGCCGCGCCCACCCACCGCCTTCGAACATGATTGAGCCGGGCGAGACGGCATTGACGCGGATGCCATCCGCCCCCAATTCCTTCGCCAGCGAGCGGGCGTACATGATCTCCGCCGCCTTCGCCGCGTTGTATTGTGGCGAACCGCCGACCTGCCAGCCGGAGACGGACGAGATAATGAGGATGACACCGTGCCGCTGCGCCTGCATTAGTGGGGTCGCGGCGCGGCTGGCACGGACCGCCGCGTTAAGGTTGATGTCGAAGGTGTGCTGCCACGCCTCATCCGTGTTGCCCCCCATACCGCCGCCAACATTGTTGATGAGAATATCCAGCCCGCCGAACGCCTCCGCCGCCTCCCGCACGATGCGCTCGACATCCGCCGCCACGGTGAGGTCACCCGTCAGCGCGATCGCCTCCGCGCCCGTCTCCCGTAGCCTGTCTGCCGCCGCCCCGACATCGGCGGCCGTCCGCGCGACGAGGGCAACGCGCGCCCCTTCCGCCGCCAGCCCCGCCGTAATGGCGTAGCCAATTCCACGGCTCGCCCCGGTGATAAGCGCCCGTTTGCCAGTCAATCCAAGTTCCATACGTGCTCCTTTCAGTCGTGAGTAACGAGTACTGAGTACTGAGTACTGAGTACCAAGATTGCCGTATGCTACTGCAACGAGAGGCGCTGTAGTGCTATTGTCTCGCGGTATTGGTGGATGTTCGTAGTGGATGGATAGCGGAGGTGAGCAGTGAACGCGGAAAGCAAGCCTCAGTACTCAGTACTCAGTACTCGAAACTCCCTCGACGACGAGTTACACACCTTTATCGAGCAGGCGATGGCGCATTACCACATCCCCGGCGTGGCGGTTGGCGTCTACCACAATGGCGCGCAGCAGGTCGGCGGCCTCGGTGTGACGAATGTGGATCATCCGCTCGCAGTGGACGCGCATACGCTCTACCAGATCGGCTCGATCTCGAAGACCTTCACGGGGACGACCGCGATGCGGCTTGCGGAGCAGGGGAAACTCGATCTCGACGCGCCGATCCGCACCTATCTGCCGGACCTGAAACTGGCCGACGCCGAGGCAACGGAGCGCGTGACGATGAAGCACTTGCTCACGCACACCGGCGGCTGGGAGGGAGACTACTTCGACGATCTCGGCGCGGGCGATGACGCGCTGGCAAAAATGACGGTAGCGATGGCGGACGTGCCGCACATCGCGCCGCTCGGCACGCTCTGGTCGTACAACAATGCCGGATTCGCCCTCGCGCGCCCGTGGGAACTGCCACGCACAGTGAACCCGGCGGGCGGCCTGCTTTCCGATGTGCTCGATATGCTCGTCTATGCCCGCTTCCAGATGGGTGATGGGACGGCGCAGGATGGGACGCGCGTCCTCACTCCGGAAAGCCTCGCTTTTATGCAATCCCCCCTCTATCCCAGGGGAAGTTCGGGCGAGATGGGGCTGACGTGGATGCTCGAACCGATCGGTGGCGTCCGCACCGTCCGGCACGGTGGCGGGACGGTCGGACAGCAAACGACGTTCGTCATGGCGCCGTCACGGAACTTCGCCCTCACGGTGTTGACCAACGCCGATCGTGGCAGCGAGTTGCACGGCGAGGCAACGAAATGGATGCTGCGTCACTATCTCGGCCTCGAAGACCCGGAACCGGCGATCCTCGATGCCACGGCGGACCAACTCGCGCCTTATGCCGGGCGGTATACTGCTGCCATGCAGGATATTGCGTTGACGGTGAGTGATGGCGGCTTCCTGTTGCAACGGATACCGAAGGGCGGCTTCCCAAACAAGGATCAGCCCGCTCCGCCGCTGCCCCAACCTGTCCGTGCCGCGCTGTACGGCGAAAACCTGCTGATTGTGCGCGACGAACCGATGCAGGGCACGCGCGGCGAGTTCCTGCGCGACCCGACCAGTGCCATCGCCTGGCTCCGCCTCGGCAGCCGCGCACACCGGCGGGTGTAACGCGCAATGCGTCGAGTGCGCGAGGAAACCGGCGGGGAGAAGACGGGTACTGTGGCGCGCCCGTAATCTTTGATGTTGCGCGTTACGATGATGTCTATCGCGTTTGCCGTTGCGCATGCGTGTTGGACAGCATCTTCGTAATCAGTAATGCCGACCGTTTGCGCCGCGCTCAATGTACGTTCGTCAATGGCGCAGATGCGTACAGTGGCGAGTAGCGACCGCACCGCCAGCCGCGCTACAGCAATATCGGCCTACTTGCGGACGAAATAGAAGGTGTTGATCGGGGTAACGCCGGAAACAAATGCCTCAAAGCGGCCTTGCTCGTTCGCGACCTACACCGCACGCGCCGCCGTCACAAACGGCATGCGCTGGAAGAAGATGTCGAGCACCACATCGGTATCAATGAGCGCTTTCAACGCCCGTACGTCTCTGTCAGATACTCCAGAATTTCCTGGCGATCTTCCTCTTTCGTCATCGGGACCTTCTCGCGTGTGCGAGCGATTCCAAGTATTTGATGAAGCCAGGAATCGGGAGGGACATCTTTCAGCAGTCGCGCCCGCTCCGCTTCAAACTCCTTTCGCCATGCCGCATCGTCCTCACTGGTGTCATCGGGGGATCGGCAGATGATTCCAGATGTTCGTCCGTCGTATGGGAGATTTCCCGGACAAGTCGCAACTGGTCCACACGCGGTAACCGTTCCACTGCCGCTTTGATCTCTTCGTATGTCATCGCATCGCTCTTTCGCTGGTACAACAGAGGAGCCAGTATCGCGTATAGTGTACCCGACTGGGCAGCATGTCATGCCGAAAGGGGGGAACGGGTGAAGCGAGAAGTGGCAGGGCACGTCGTGCGGGTACTGGTTGGGCGGGATGCGGCGTCGCTCGTTACGACGCGCGAGACGACGATTGCGATCACGATGGAGGGCGTCACGGGGGACAAGCATGCGGGGATTACGCGCCTCTCGGACTCGCGGACGCCGTGGTTCACGCGGGGTACGGTCATTCGTAACAGCCGTCAGGTCTCACTCGTCTCGATGGAGGATGTGGAGCGGATCGCGATGGTGCTGGAACTGCCGGTAATCGAGCCGGAATGGCTCGGCGCGAATCTCGTACTGCGCGACATCCCGGATTTCTCGCATCTGCCGCCGGGTTCGCGCCTTTTCTTCCCTGATCATACCGTGCTCGTCGTGACGGAGCAGAATTTCCCCTGCGTCTATCCCGGCAAAATAATTCAGGAACAGTACCGGGACACGCCCCGGCTCGCGCAACGTTTCCCCAAAGTGGCGCTCCATTTGCGTGGCCTCGTCGCCTGCGTCGAATACCCCGGTACGATCAGCGAAGGCGACCGCGTGCGCGTTGATGTGATCGCGCATGCACCCTATCGCGGCGGATCGGACGATTAGAGCGTTTTTCATAATGATTGTCCCTCTGATGGTCTTGCCTCCTTACCGTGCAAGCGAAAACAAGGGACAACTATTATGCGATTCGCTCTAGTGGGTCATGCCGCAAATAGTTGAAGATGAGGGCCAATGATGCGAGACTGTGGTGGCAGAAGGGAGCGCCACGATGGCAACAGCACCGAAGACCCCGTTACGAGCGATCACCGCTGCGGAACG
>JAABVA010003488.1_pt1 | contig 14924 bp, 7 predicted proteins | sample 5560331 | NCBI WGS metagenome assembly JAABVA01 (sample SAMN12812661, study PRJNA571458) | rock metagenome | isolation source: Antarctica rocks | place: Antarctica: Victoria Land, Mt New Zealand sud | collected 2016-01-07 | reverse complement strand
TGCTGCTTAACAGAAATGAAAATGCAGTCATGCGCATCAGTAGACATGTGAGTCAGTTAAGGAATGGTGGGGTTGATAAGGTAAGTTATCCCTCTGCATTATCTAAGGTTTGATTGATTGATTGATTGATTGATTGATTCATAGGTGACCAAGGCTGCCTAGGCTGCCATACACTGCATAACTACAAGCAGCTAGCACATACTGATCTCACCTTCATTATCATCTCACTGTCATCATCACTGTCACTTCATGATCTAGCTAACTAATACAAATTCTGACTTTGCTCTCTGTAACTCTTCATGTTTCTCTTAATTCTGATGCTTACTAATCTTCTTTTCTTATAATTTAATGCTAATGTCTCTCTTCAGCTGTCATCAATAAAGAATAAACATTGCTGTAAATAATTAATTATCTTTTCTGCAATCTAAAGTGTGTAATTGTTGAATTTTCTATTTCAGACTGCATCTAAGAGTATCAGATCTTCTGATGTCTTTTTTACAGTCTGAAATTGTCTTAAAAGATTGCTTCATAATATAAATATAATGACTGCTTTAACTAATACTGAGTTTCATAAAATCTTCTTTATATTATTAACTCATCTCAGTAGTTTCTCTCTTAAATCTCAGATTTATAGATATTTCATCAATACATAATAGACAGTCTGAATGCTCAGATTATATAAATATTATAAAGAGTCTATTTAATCTATAATATAAAGATAATAAGTCATATCAATCTTTTCTGTACATAACTGAGTAATAAGAAAGCTTATAAATTAATAAAGTTCTGTATACTTATTTAACACTCTTCTGTTTAACTATTGCTTCAAGCTAAATGTAACTTATTTTACTATTTTATTCTTTCAGTCATTAATTCATTCTTTTACTATCTGCTGATGAAGTCTTGTCTTACAGATAACAATTAAATGTTAAATCTCTGTAATCTATTCTTTTTCAATGCATAAATCTCTGATCTAAATCACTGTCTTAATCACTCTGTTCATTTCTTCATTTTCTGATATCTCTATATACATCAATATTCATCAAATTCATATCTAAATCTTTTGACTTCACAGATCATCTATCTTTTTCATTATGTACTGCAGTAAGTATTAATCTGACTGTATACTCAGTTTAATGACTGATTAAATTGTTACTTAATTATCTATATATATGTTCATCATTCAGAGCTTCAGTTTCATTATTTTCATCATACTTATTATGTTCATCATCATAATCAGATTCTGTAGCTCTGTCATATACACTGTGAATATCTCATCTATACTTATGTACATCATGCATTTTAAATCTCTTTTCAATGTCACTACTACTACATCTATCTGATTCTTAATGTCACTGTTATCTGTATAAATATTCAACATCTTTCAATCTCAACAAAGTTTGTTGATATTGTGTCTGCAGACAGCTTCATTTACATTGTTATTTATATAAATAGTTAAGCTATTTCATTATAATAATACAATGTAGAGCATTCTAAATTTCAAGTTAACTTTTAATAAAAGTTATATCTGCATCTTATAGCAGAGCTATAAACATTTTAGTGAGCTCTTTCAGTAAAGCTTCTTTGTAAAGTCAGATCTGATTTTCTTCATTAAAATGTAAATTGATGCAGTGACAATGTGAAGCATAAACTTTCTCAGTGTCTTCTTTAGCTGCTGTTTCATTAAGAAAAGAAAGAATTTTATGTTCAGTACTGAGTCTGCTGTTATACAGAAGATCTTCATTATGATGACTTCTGCTCATTATTGTATAGTTATCAGTTTCTAAAAAGTTCATTTCTGTTGTATAATTGTTCTGTATTCACTGTCTAAGCTGTATCAGACTGAGCAGTAATACAGAATCTGTGATAGCATTACTGTTATATAGAATTTTTATAGATTCTTAAGTTTAAAATTTCATATAAAGTCTATCAGCATCATTAAGTCTCTGAGACTTGTTGTGACTCAGATCTGAATATATTGTATATGTGCATTTCATTTTAAATGTAAGTTTAAGATGACTCTCAACATTCTGTACATCAATGATGTCTATATTATATGTATATTTAAAATCAGCTTCACTGTTGTGTTATGTCTTGTGAAGCAGTTTGTGAAGTAAATGAACTCATACTTAATTAAGACAAAGACAGAGACATATCTTTGAGTTTATTGCTTTGTATAGCTGTGCACTGTATACAAAGTGATGCAGCTCTTCTTTGCTGACTTTTTTGTCATTATAATGTTTACATCATCAATTTAACTCACTGCTGTGACTCAAAGCTGTGAATCATTAACTAGATTCAGCATGTCAGTATTGTAGAATAGATATAAAATGAATGATAATAATAAGTTCTGAAATATATCTATATGAATGACAAAGCTCTCTAACTTATATTCTGACAGCTTTATTATTAATGTTCTTTTTTTCAGAAAGTCTTCTATTCAGTTTACTATCTTCAGTGATAAACAGCATTTTCAGAGATTATAAAGTAATCTTTTGTGAAAGACATTGTCAAAGACTTCTGATACATTCAGCATTAATAGTGATGTAATTAATGTGCTTAATTCTCATACTTCATGAATCTACTTCAGCAATATATGAATTGTCTGCTCTGTAAACATAATCTTTTAACTTCTCAACAGTATTTTAAATAGCAGTTAATAAATCTCTGTCATGTAGCTTATTCTATGTGTCATTATGAACTTCAGAGTTTTGCTTATAATGTTTAGAAGTATCACTGATCAGTATATTTTAAACTGCTGATAATCTTCTTTATTAAGCTTTCACAGCATCACTGTAATGAAGTGTTTAAAGATTCTTAAATGTCTTTCACTGTTTAAATATAAGTTGTACAGTGAGAGCAGCAGTAAAAGTAGTTGCAATAATATTTAATATAGAACTTAATTCAATATATTATTCAGTTTTAATGTCTTATTGTTTAATGCTCACATTATAATCTCTGTTAGTTCAGTCTCTGTGATTAAAGACATAAATATTAATTCAGAATACTTATATTCTGCAATATTGTTGAGATTTATCTCTGAAGAAGTTGAAAAAAAGATTATTCAAAGTAGCTCTGTCTTGTTCTGCAGTTCTGTAAGTTTCAGCTTTTTTGTCTGTTTCAGAACAGAAGTGAAAGTTTGATTTGCAGCTTTATAATTTTTAATTTATTTCATTAATTTTTATAGTCTTTAAGAATTCTTTAAGATCATCTCTATTCATTCTTTATGACTCATTCTCATTAATTTTGTCAGCTTCTTCTCTTTTTCATTGTAAACTCAACAATACATCTCTTAAATGTATATGCTCTGCTTTCTTTATCAACAACAATGAGCTCTATTTACTTCTCTCATTATCTCTTTTGTTTTCAGGCCAAATCCTGATTTAATCATTTACTAAGAGTTAACATTGATATTATTGTCTTCACTGCAGCCTGAATTGTCTCTGTAATGACAGTTATGTATTGCTTTATGTTGAGTTCATTGTAGTTATAAAATGATGTTGACAGCTATTTTATCAGAATTTATTATAAAAGCTTTATGTCTACTTTATCTCACTGTCAATAAGATTGTGATGTAGTCTCTGCTGCAGACAGCAGAAGATGAGTAACAATAAAGTAATGATTAAAGTTATGATGTCATTGTTGTATTTTGCAGTTAATAAATTATTAAGTAATGTTTAAGCTGTCTAACATCAAATCTATGATGCTGCATACTTACTGAGATCTTTATGTAACTAAGTTCTACAATAAGAACAGAGAAAGCTGTTATTCATTCATTATTTGTATTAATTGCTTTATCTGTAAATTCTTCTTCATTTTTAGATCTCTTCATGTTGAATAATGCAGATTAAAGTCTCTCACTATAATGTATTGTCAATAATTATTTTTCAATAAATTATTTAGTTACTTCAAAATTACTGTGATGTTCTCTCTGACTGCTTCTCTGTACACATTGTAAATGTATAGACATTTAGACTGACTATATTCAGTGTATTGAATCTTTAAAATTATAAGATCTCTACTGTATGTCTAAACTGTTCAGTCTGCACAGTTCAGTCATAAATTAATGTAGAAACAGACTTGAGTTAATTCTTCTTCTGTGAGTTCTAAATAGATCAGATGAAATCAGTTCTTGCAGAGATGATAAATATTGTTGTTATGTTTATTGTGTTATGATTTCTAAATGATCAGCACATCATAATTTTATATGATGAGATTCTGAAGCAGAGATGTCATGATCTTATTTCTTGACTTCATTGTGTTGTACTGTAAGATGACAAAATTTAAGTGTATTAACATTACTCTGTCATCATTGTAATCTTCAAAATTAATGTTGTCTCTATATTCATAATGTCTATTGTGAAATCATCTTAACTGATGAACAGCAAGCTCACTAAGTTCTACTCAAAGACATTTTCAATTTCTGTTGTCTAACTATTCTTTAAATTTATTTAACACTTAAAGAATTTAATGCTTCAGTGATTTGCTGCTATCTTTATTGCTGCATTTATCTTCTACATTTTTAAAGATCTGATTATAATTCTTTTAGATCTATTTTCATTCACTGATCTCAAAGAGATTCAATTTGCATCTGTAATCACTGTTTTTATAGATGATATTGATTACTTTTCATTTCTATTGATGAATGTCTTCAGAGCTGATGTCAGAATTGATGAAATTCTTGTAAGAATCTTGAATATTGTTAAGCAGAGTTCACTGATGATTTTATGATTATTACTCATTGTTGTATGTAATGTAAGTGTTGCATCTTCACTAATATTGCTGCTGCTGCCACTATTGTTTCTGTTATTGCTGTTAATGCTTTTGCTATAACTATTAATGTCAATCTTGCTGACTCTGTCATTGACTGTCTTTGAGAATGTAACTTCTTTAAGTTTAATAATTAATGTCTAAATTAATATTTATTACTGAATCTACTTAATGTTGTGTGTCATCTACATGCACACTATCTCTTTCTGAAACTCAGAACATTTGTTGTCTAATATCTTGTGTGAGTCTTTACAGCTCACATACTTTCTAATGTTGAATTCTAGATTCTTAAAGAAGCAATTCTTGAATCTATGACTCTCTGCACATATGCTGCATTTCTGAGTATTTTCACATTGAGCACTTATATAATCATATTTATGATACTTAAAGCACTTCTAAATGCAGCAAACTCAATCATATAACTCTGTCTTCTTGTACTCAGAGTCTCAAATCAACTCAGTTTGAAGTGTTAAATTGATATGTTCTGCATTTATAAATTTCATTATTACAGAGTCTGTCACTCATTTTGAGCTGCACAGTCATCTTACATAATTAATTAAGATGTTCTCTCTGACTTCAATTGTGAACTCATGAGCCTCTTATCTATAAGAGACTGATGAGTAAGGTATGCAGCAATGTGAGACACTATATTATGACAGCTATTTGATGAAGTTTCAATGTTAAGGTCTTGTATTGATAAAGACTAACAACTAAGAAACTTAAAAGATTTGTATGTGAAAACTGTCTATATAGTACTTTGCTTATCAATCATTGCATAAGAAGTTCAGCTATGATTTAGTATGAGCACATAATGATATCATAACAATTGTCTTCTCTTTTATGCACTGATTCTTCAGTGCATTGATGTATCACTGATGTTATAGATATGTTGTAATTGCATGAAATCAGATCAGCAAGATGTAAGTAATGATTTGCTTAACTTCTTATGTATTTTGCTTATTGTCTATCTTAGCTAGACTGATGATCTTGTGCAATACTTCAAGTTTGCTGCATTTGAATAGATAATGATTCAGCTTTGTTTGACAGTGAATAACACACAAAATATAAGCAAAATCAACTTTTCTTTGTTTTCAAATCAGTTAGATTGATGATCTCTTTGTTTAATTGCAACATATAAGAAACTCTTTCTCACACACAACTTGCACTTGTTTCTTCTTCAACATCTTGATATATTGAAATTATAGCAACTCTATATCTCTGATCAGTGCTTTTCTCTTGTAACATCTTGTAAACAGCACAATAGCAACAGCACAACAACAGCAACATCATAATCATTAAGAAGAATAAGAGAGATGTTTTTTCTGTTATGTCTTTCATTAAGAATTCAGCAGAATTATCAGCAATTTCTGTATGTATAGCATTTAAGACATCAACACATTCTAACAATGTTGCAGTCTAAGAAACACATCTGTACAAGTATGAAGAAATGCAACAATAAATCTTTAAATTTTCATCACTCTCATCATTAAACATCATTCATCAACACAGTCTCAAACACTGATGAGTTAACAAACTCATCAGAGTCAGTTCTGAAGACTAAATCTGTAAGAGCTAAGTCAGTGAAGAATGTAATGAACACTGTAAGTAACATTGTTGACATACTTGCTTTGCTGAAATGAAACTCAGAAATGAGACAAGACAAAGATGAATATTGTGTACAAAAAACATGAGTATCTCAAAATAAACTCATTAATAAAATGTCTGCACAACAATGATGAGATGCACACTCTAAATAGCATTGTTGCACAGAAAAGACAGCAACAGAGATTCTGTCACTGCATATAGATGCAGTTATATTTACTCAATCTTTCTAACAATGAAATACTGTCTTTTCACACCTTATCTTCACTTTCTCAAGCTGCAGATGAGCCATTGTTGACAGATCTAATTGAAAATGCTTATTCAGTAATCATTGCTGCATCATTAATATCACAGAACACTGCTTCTGCAGTGTAATTGACTTATTAGAAATTCATCATTTAGAAGAGTGCTAAATTTAAGATCACAATTAATGAATATCTCTCTGCTCTGCATTACATGTTACATTCTTCTTCTGCAGTAACATCATCACACATATTGTGCCTCAATTCTGTTTTTGCCTCAGCTCTCAGAGATGTCATCACTTCATAACATCATACTCTTAGCAATTTCTCTATTCTCTTGTTTGCTCACACTGACATCATCTTGATGTCACATCATAATTGTTACATCAACAACAAGTTGAATTCTCTCTGTTGTCTTTACTGTTCAAAACATATCAGCAACAACATCAGTTAATGCAACATTGTTAAAAATCAGAATTATAACTATTGCAAGACACTCTGAAAGCTGTGCAACTCAGTTTGACAGAAAGTCTCTTGTTATCTTGTAATGCATTAACAGTAATAGGTCTCTGCATTCTTTAACTGCTGAGTTAACAACTTGCATATGCTTATCAACTATATCATTATTATGACAGCTAATAATGTTCATCAATCTCAGCTTCAGTGTCATCTCAATTATATATAGACATCATTCATCAAGCATGTCATCATCTACATTATTTGTGTTGCTGAGCACCACAGTAATCATCACAAGTCTGTAAAGATCTGCAATCTGTTGCTGTTCATGATCTAAGAGCAGTGAATGATCACTGTAGTGTAGACATTTATGTTGAATATCTTTCACTTTATAATTTATTTTCTTAGTTTTCTTATGCTTTACTGTTGTTATCATGTTGCTTACTCTGCTTCAAGTGCAAGCTTCTCTTTCTTCAGTTAAGTAACAACATCTTAAAAAGCTTTTGCAACTCAATGCTGTGACTCAGTCACTTTAACAGCAATTACAACATTAATAAACAGTTACTGTTCTTGTCTTTTGCTTCTGATAGTGATGTAGATGCAGAGATGACAGAGTGATTTGATAGTGTTTTGCTGATGTGTTAATTATGTTTAGCTTCACTTCTTTTAGATAATACTATGTAAAATATTTTTGATAGAAGTTTTTAATTTCTTAAATTTCATTTATGCTTCTACTTCATCTCTGTTCTTATGTTGTATTCTTGTTACAACACTTCTGCATTCTTCATATTCTCTACTCAAAGCTACTCATTGTATTCTGTTAAGTACTCTATTCACTTAACTTTATATTGTAACTGTTCTCTTCTTTATCTCTTGCTCAAGATATCTTTGATCTTGTATTCTTTCTTGTTGTTTATGAGGTTCAGAAAGAACAGTTCTGACAAAGAATTATCATTTAGACAGTGTTTATGAGACTTTAAATATGAGATATAAAATACATTATGAATTCTATAGTGAGCAGGCAGAGCCAGTTGATATGCTTGTTTGTTAACAAGATTGACAATTTAAAAAGACTTAATGAATTTGTGCAACAGTTTCTTGCTTAATCTGTGTTGCTTTAAGTTCTTGATGAACAATAGCATTAGATTGTTGACATTGTAGCTTTTTTAAACATGATTTTTGTCAAAGTACTTGACTTGCACTTTTACAGCAGCTTATCATTGCTTTATCATTGTAACACAGATTTTCTTCATTTACTGTGCTCAGTCTTTTGCTGCTGACATCTTTTCTTCATAAATGTTGTTCTCAATGTTTTAAGCAATTCTTAAGTGATAGCTCATTAATGTCTTAAATGATGTTTAACTAATTGTTGCATGTTTTCTGTTTGCATATGCAAACTCTGTCATTAACAGAAAAAACACTTAGTTGTTTTGTTCTTCACAACAATAACAATGCAGATAATGTTCTAGAATTTGATTCTGTCTTTTAGTTTGATCATCAGTTTGCAGATAAAAGACAGTGCTTAATCTTCACTTTATTTAAAGTTAATAACAGAATTCAGATCAATATGTGCTGATAAAGATTGATTCTCAGTCTGAGACAATATTTCTAAATTCTTCATAGTGATATATGATCTGTTCAATATATATGTTAGCTAACTTGATTGCAGTGAGTTTTTTAGTAACAGAAATATATTGAGTCATCTTTGTAAGATGATTCACAATTATCAGTATAAAGTCATAAACATCAGTTTCTTATCTGCTAGGCAGCAAGTCAGTGATTATATTCATTGTTATCTTCTTTCATAATTGAGTAGATAGTGACAACAACTGTAATTTGTCATATGAGCAGTGCCTTAATACTTAAACTCTTAGACATACAGTACATGAAGCAACATATTTTTAAACATTATTCATCATATTAACTCAGTAATACTTTCTAAACAACAGATTAATCATTCTGTCTACTTTATAATGTTCTGCTAAAACATCATTATGATGCAGCTTTATGAGCTCATTCTTAACAGCTTTGTCAGATAATATGTATATCTTACTTTTATAATGAAGTAGTTCAGTGAAATTAAACATTCACAGACTGTCATTAATGTCTTAATGACTGCAGTTATTCTGTGATTTCAAGTCTTGTCACATCTTTACTGTTAAAACATCAGTGTTCTGCAAGAGATGAACAAGTTCAAGAAAGAGTGATTATTTCTTGTTATGTACTGTTTTGTTGTCAGTCACTTTCTAAATCAATGCATATGAAACAAACTGTTTACAATCAGTAATTTCAGCAACAAAGTTAAGCAGCTCTTCTGCTATGTTGTACATAGATAAACTAGATATATAATCATTGTTCTTCAGTTCATTTTCAGATAAAGACTCTCTAAATCTTCTGTTGACTTGTTCTTAACAGTCATAGTCTTCAGCCTGAGTGTTTAATTGATATTCTTTTGATAAAATGATCAGTGTAATTTACAGATTTAAGCTTTAAGCATTGATCTGATTAACTAAAGCAGTAATGCTTAATTCTAATTCTTAAGATAGTGTGATCAGCTTTTGTTGCAATGTTGACAGCAATCTGTTTATGTTCTTCTTGACTTTGTAGTCAGAACATCTTAACAGCACATTAGTGAGATTTGTCTTCTCTGATTAATGTGTAATTATAAAATCATAAGCAGCTAACTTTATGACTCAGTGTGCTTGTCTTTTATTTAATGATTTTATGTTCATAAATTTCTATAAGTTATTGTGATTCATGAGTATCTCAATGAGATAATGATTACTCTTAAGATAGTGTTGTCAGTGTTTAAATGCCTTCATGATTGTCAACAATTCTTGATCATAAGTTTCATAGTGTGTTTTAACTGAATTTAACTTTCTTAATTAGAAGACAACAAAGTGTCATTGAGCATCTGTCTAAAGCTGTAAGTAGATATTTGTCAGCTTAACTATTGAGACATCAGTTTTAACTTGAGCTCTTAGCTCTGAATTAAAGTGTGTCAGAATAGATGTCTATATAAAGATATTGTAAAGCTTGTAAAATGCTTGCACTGTCATTTATAATTACTTAAAGACATCTATCTTCTTGCTGTTCTTGCTGCCTTTTAACAGATCAGTTAAAGAAGCAGTGATCTTAGAATATCTCTGTATAAAGTGATGATAAAAGTTTGCAAACTCTAGAAATATTTGTATTTCACAGTAGCTTCTAGATATCAGTCATTTCTTTATGATTTTAATTCATTGTTGATTCATCAAAACATCAGTAGTGAAGATGATGAATTTAAGAAATTTCATCTATATAATATAAAAAGTGCACTTCTTTAGATTTGCATACAGTTTAAACTGTTAAAGTTGCTTCAGAATTTGTTTCACATGACTCTGATGTTCTTTTAGAGAACTGAAATAGATTAAGATATCATTTAGATATATTATACAAAAGACATCAATTAGCTCAGTTAATGCTCAGTTAATATAGACTTGAAAAGTTACTGAGACATTAGTCAGTCTGAATGACATAATTATGTACTTAAAATGACTGTAGCATATGTAAAATGCAGTCTTTCACTCATTGTCTTTCTTGATTCTGATGCAATGATAAGCATTCTTAAGATTTAGTTTAATGAACATCTTAACTTTACTTAAATGATTAAGTGTCTCACTAATCAGCAGCAAAGAGTAATGATTCTTAACAGTAATCTTGTTGAGATCTTTATAGTCAACATATAGATATAAGCTTTTTTCATTTTTTAAAATAAACAGAACTAATGCTTCTGCAGAGTTGACAGAATGTTGTATTTATCTTTTTGCTAAGATGTTGTCTAAATATTCTTTAAGCACTTGTAGCTCTGTTTCTAACAGATTGTAAAGTGAATCATAGAGTAATTTATGTCTCTTTATCTTTATGACATAATCATGATCTTAATGAGATGATAACTTATCAACATTCTCTTCAGAGAACACATCTGTGTATTTGTCATACTGCTGAGATAGTGTCAACATTTTGTCAACAATATGTACAGCAGTTGTTGATGAATCTGACTCAGGCATCATCAACAATGCATAAACAGTGAATTGATTTTGAATGTTGTTGATAAATGCTTCAGGCTCATCAATAATCAGAGACATTTGTTTTATTTTATAGTGTTATGTGTACAAGTCACAATTAATATGAATGCATTGCTGTTTCAGATCTAAAAGATCAAAGATGAGTTCAGATTCATTCTTATTTAAGATATAGAATAACTGCTCTTCAGTTTGTTCTTGTTTTTAATTGTTGATGAGTCTATACTTCACTCAATATATATCATAACAGTAGACATGTTGTTCTCTTAAAAGCTCTGATCTTGAGAGTTCTGCATCAATTTGTGTCAGTTAATGAGCAACAGCATATTGCTAAGACATCATATTGATTTCTGCTGCAGTGTTTAACAATATATTGATAAAGACTTAACTGAATTCAATTTAGACTTAATCTTTCATTATAATGTTAAATTTCTTTATGATTTCTAATCTAATTTTCATTGCTGAAGTGCAGTTAACAAAGCTCTGTCTTTTTTTGTCTTGACTGCATTAATCTTAATGTGATTAAGATTTTTCAAGAAACTTCTGTAGTTCTTTATGAAATGATCTGATCTTTCACAGTTATAGCAGCTATTCTTCTTAACATCAGTTTCAAAATGAAGTTTGTCTACATTATCATGATGACTTGATTTTATAATCTCAGAATTGAGACAATTGTTCTGCTGTGACTTTGTTATCTAAGTAAAAGAGTGTAAGCAATGCTCATAAATTTTCTTAATGATGTGACTTTAAACTGTATAATCATCTATAGATTGCTGATTAATCTCTAGTTTAGTGATCAGAACTATTAGACTTTTTCTTGTCTTTAAGAAATCTTAGTAATTGATTAAAGCTGCTTGAATCTCTAATTAAAGTTTTATAAAGAAATAACTTATTCTCTGTTTCTCTGTATAGCTCAGAAGCTGATCTTTCAACATATTAAGATATATTGTAAAAGCTTAAACTGATTAAGTAAATTTCTGCATGACTTTTAAGTATTTCTGTACTGTACTAAGTTCACAGTTCACTGAGTTCTTGACAAGATTGAGCAGAAACTCTGAAAAGAATATTTATGATTTGTTATTCAGAAGTTTACTCTCATTAATGTGACAAAATCATACATCTTAAGATTCTTCTGCTAAGAACTGCATGACAAAGAGAATTTTATTGTGATCATTAAAGAAGTTTTTAGAGATCAAGTGAAATGTCATTACAGCACTGCATATAAACTTAATATATTTATGAATGAACTTTTCATTATATATGAACAAGTTCTTCAGCTGTTGTGTTCATTTTGCTGAAAATGTATACACAACTTTGAATGTATGTTGCTTCATTGAATTTAAAGAGTTAATAAGAGTATAAGAAGATTCTGTATGCAGTTTTCTTTTAGATAAGACTTAAGAGTCTTCATCTCTCAGAAATTTGTTGATCTCATTATGCATGTTAGATGCTTGCAGTCTGCAATTGATTTTTATAAGTTATCATCTTTTCTCATCATTGATCTGTCTAATTTCAGTTAGACAAATCTGTTTATTTAAATATCAATTCTTCTTTTCTGCAGTCTAAATAGCAGTCTAAATCTCTGCAGATTCTCATTCTTCAGAAATCAGTTAAGTCTCAATATGATTAAAGAATGATTCTGTTTCATTTTGCTGACTTTTAGTCTGCATATCACAATGTAATGAATTGTCACTCTTTAAAAAGAAAGAGTTGTTAGAATTGTGAATTTATGAGTTTCTTATTTATAAGAGACTGATGAGTAAGATATGCAGCAATGTGAGACATTATGTTATGACAGCTATTTGATGAAGTTTTGATGTTAGAATCTTGTATTGATAAAGATTAATAACTAAGAAATTTGAAAGATTTGTATGTAAAGACTGTCTATATAGTATTTTGCTTATCAATCATTGTGTAAGGAATTTGGCTATGGTTCAGTATGAGTACATAGTAATATCATGACATCAATCTTATAATTTTCTATCTATATACATGTCATTATAACTTACTAATCTTTCATTTTAATGCTCTGTATCAGTATGCTGTGCACAATGACATCATAGATGATGATAATTATTTTACTGTCTACTTTTAAAGATATAATTTATTTAATGTTACTCTGCAGTGACTCTTTTTCAGTCACTGTAAATGTATACACTGTTAAATCATTTAACTTCAGTTGCTTAACAGCTACAATCTTAATAATGATGATGTTTTAATCTGCAGTGACATAAATATGACTGTTGATGCAGTTATGTAATGTGACTGATGAAAGAATGCATCAATGATCAATAAAAACAGTGTCAGTGAGTTTAATGACAATTCTGTAATTATTAAATGTGAAAAGATCTGTGATGATGCTTTTTTCTTTAAATGATGATGAAAAGAATGCTGCTATTAAGAATGATGATGTATTTATTATTATTTAAATCTAAATGTGTGTGTATCTATATTCTATGATGATGAAGAATTGCAATGCAGAGTTTCTGCTGATGAGAATCTTTAGAATGTTTTTTGTGACTGTGATGTTGTATTGTACTGTATTCATGATTTGTTATAGAACTTTCAGATCAGCTGCAATTTAAGCTGTTTCAGATTGATTCAGAACTAGACTGAGTGTAGAGTTGAGTTAAGTTGAAAAAAAGTGCACCTGATCTGAATCTGCACTAGAGTTCAGGTCAGGTCAGGTTGAGTTTGTGTACAGATCAATTCTACTCATATCTGCACAGATTAAATCTGAGAACTTTAAGCTAGTCATTATGGGTAAGGTCAGGGCTAGGGCTCAAAAATGTGAAAGCTTATTGATATATTAGTCATAATAAATTACACCTTAACTAGTCATATAGGGATAAATTACATGGTCACAAGATATATTACTGAATAAGTTATGAAAATCATGACTTTTCGCAAAGGTGCGCGTTAGAAACACACATTAGTAAGCATGTGTATGTGCTTACTTAGCCAATATATATGCTTACTAAGTGCATACACATGCTTACTAAGACTATATATAACCTGTGAAAAACCCATGACTCTATGTGGGTTGGGTCAGGTTAACCTGCACCCAACCCAGCTGAATAAAAGTTAGCCTGACCCAACTCAATACCTGGACCCAACTCTGACCTGCGTGACCTATAGGCAACCTGCACACCCAGCCTATTCAGAACTCTTTTTATGAAGTTCTGAACAGATCTGACAAAGAATTCAATGTAAATTCATTGAAGAATCTTCTTAAACTTATCTTTCTTAATCTTTGAGTTCCCAAAGATCTGAAGTTGAGTTGCTTCATGTTTTAATTGAGTGACATGCTCTGATAAAGAGAAGGATTGCACACTTACTGCTGATCATAAGAGTCTTGACATCATGATCTATATTAAGTTATAAAGTGCAATGAGAAGAGTTACTGACTAGATTTTGAGCTTATTTGATGCAGTTCTGGTGAAGTTATTCTGAAAATTCATTTTGAGCTAGAGGAGGTGTTTTTTCGCATTATCTAAGGTAATGTTCGTTTTGTCATGATGCAGGTTACTAAGAGGGCAATTTGAGCCGAATGCCATTCTGACATCTCGGCTAAACCTTCTTCGGAAGGGCTGTAGCAATGGGGAAGAAGACGAAGGTTACAATTCGGAGATATTGTTGATCTGCGGGTTCGCATCTGTGTATCGCTGTACTTAGAACTCATTTACTTCTATTCTCAGCTCATGTAGCGCTCAGGAGACGAGAATCAATGGTGGCCAAGACTGTAATCCACTGTAGGATTTCGTTTGTCTGCTACTCTGGACGGTACTAT
>JAABVA010003487.1_pt1 | contig 14926 bp, 14 predicted proteins | sample 5560331 | NCBI WGS metagenome assembly JAABVA01 (sample SAMN12812661, study PRJNA571458) | rock metagenome | isolation source: Antarctica rocks | place: Antarctica: Victoria Land, Mt New Zealand sud | collected 2016-01-07 | reverse complement strand
GCCTCTCCTGCGTTGCGGACCTTGACCTTCGACAAGTCCAAGATCCCAAGCAGGACAGGCGCTTTCGCGCATCTACAGCCCGTGTCGCGCCACCAAGATCACAGGCTTACTGCAACAAGCGGGCTAGTCCTGCTTATCGGTAAGGGGGAGCCGGCTGCCGGGGTAGGTAAACACCATCTCGACCTCGCTGTCTTCGGCGCTTACTATGCTGTGCCACCGTCCTGCGGGGATGTGCAGGGCGTCGCCCGGCTCGAAGCGCACGTCGCCCAGGTCGGTCCGGAGCACACCGACGCCCTTCACCACGAGGCACGCCTCCTCGGTGTCGTGCCGGATTGTCGCGCTGCTCGAACCGGGTAGCACGTGTGACATGCCGATTGTGCATCCCGCGTGCGGCACGCTGTCCGCGTGGACAAAGAGATGAGCCCAGGTTTGATCATCTGTCGCGCCGGAGGTTGCCCTCTCTCGTGACACCCGGGTGACCTGCTGGTCCGCGAGCGAACCCGCAGGCGAGTTCGTCGGTGCCGATGAGACGTCCTCATCGCGCGCGGCCATCCACGACCGGGCAACCTGTTCCCTCGTGGCGAACCAGACCCCGTCGAACCCCTTGGCGTACTCGATGAACCTCTCGAGAGCGGCGATGCGCCCGGGGCGTCCGATTATTCGACAGTGCAAGCCCACAGACATCAAGCGCGGAGCTGTTGCCGACTCGAAATATAGCGTGTCAAAGGAGTCCTTGAGGTAGGTGAAGAACTGCTCAGCTGTGGTCAGCGGCTGGGCCAGCCAGAACTGGATATCGTTTGTGTCGGCGGCATACGGAATGACCAGGTGCTTGGTGCCGTCTACAGTGACTGTGTAGGGAACGTCATCGGCATAGGAGTCCGAGTCGTAGAGGAAGCCCCCTTCCTCGACCAGCAACCGGCGAGTTCGCTCGCTCGGGCCGTAACGGCAATACCAACCGACTGGTCGGTGGCCACACGTACGGGTGAAGGAGTCGATCGCCCAGCGGATGTGTTCTCGCTCCTCGTCCTCACTGAGGGAGAACACCTCCTCCCACCGCCATCCATGGCTGCAGATCTCGTGACCCGCATCGACAACGGCACGTGCGACATTTGGCGCCATCTCGAGCGCCTGAGCACACGCAAAAAAGGTCGCTGGGACGCGCCGCCGGTCCAAAACGTCCATGATGCGCCAGACCCCGACGCGCGATCCGTACTCGTACATCGACTCCATGGCAAGGTTTCGGATGCCCGGTGGGAACGGATAAGCACCCCACTCGGTCAGCGTCTCCTGGTCGGCATCGCCCTGAGCGAAGTTCCGCTCCGAGCCCTCCTCGTAGTTGACGACCAGTGAGATAGCGAGCCGGGAGCCTCCCAGCCAGTTGCCGCGTGGAGGATTGCCGTCATATCCGACTAGGTCACGCACGACGGGCACGGTGCTCTCCTTATAATCGAGCGGTTAGCGGTGGATTGGGACGAGGCTCGACAGACACGCTGCCGAGAGCGCCGAAGTCTGCGCGGTATCGCGTGCTCTTGTCGAACGGCACGGGAGCGGTGCAGGTGCCGCTCAGAACGACGTCATTCGCGCCCAGACCTTTTCCACACCGAGCCAGGGCACGAACCAGCCACGCGACGGCCTCAGCTGGATGTCCGAGCACCCGTGCCGACGAACCGGTCTCGAGCAGCTCATCCTCACCCCACAGCCGAACGGTGAGGCGCGAGGGATCGACACGAGCGCCGGTCTCAGCCGAGAGCACCACGCGCGCCGCCGCCGTGTTGTCCGAGATGAGATCTACGACAGTGCCGGGGCGAGTTCGCGCGCGAGAGTCGATGATCTCAAAAGCTGGCCGCATCGAGGCTGTCGCCGACAGCACTTCGTCTACGCCAACATTGAGCCCCTGGCACGCGCTTCCCATGACGAACGCGACCTCGGTCTCCAGCAGCGGTTCAATCAACGCCGGGGTACCGAATGCTGACTCGTGCAACCGGCCAAATACCGGTTCGGCAACTCCGAATCGCTGCTGCGATTGGCGGTCCGTGAGTCCGATCTTTAAGCCGCGCACGGGGTCGCCATCGAGTTGGCGCAGTCGCGTGGCGACAGCCTGGATGGCATACGCGTCCTCGACAGTCGCCTCGGGGTATTTTCGGCTTAGAGGGTGGACTCGGCGGGCGCCGAGTTCCGCAGCGCGCAACTCGCGGGCGACCGAGTCGATGACCTTTGCGTTCAGGGACACGGCGGCTAGCCGTCGTGCAGGAAGAGGCGCAGTGCGGCCTCGAAGACAGCAGGCTGGTCGACCATTGGCGAGTGCCCAGCGGCTGCGATCTCCACTGCGGTGCAATCAGGGATCCCCGCACACAGGATGCGTACGTGTTCCTTGGTGCGGGCCTCGTCCTGTTCACCACGGATGACCAAGGTGGGGACGCCGATCGATGGCAATCGGTCGGTGACGTCACGCCCCAGCAAGCCGGTCAGCACGGCCCTCAGGAAGGGGTAGTCCGCGGACACGACGGCGTCCACGTAGGTGGCGAAGGTGTCCTCGTCAGGCAGGTGAGCCAGCAGCGACCGCACCAGTTGACGTGTCTGCTCGGCCGGTGGCGTGCCTTCAGCCCCCAGCCACTCGCGCAGGGCGGCACGGAAGGGCACGCTCACTCCCTCGGCGGAGGCACCGGTCCCGACCAGAACGAGAGCCTCGAGGAGCGGGTCCCCGGCGATCGCGATGGTCTGTGCGAGCAGTCCGCCTGTTGAGTTCCCAGCCAAGACGGCCGGGCCTTCGCTGACCTCACCGATGACTCCGGCCACGGCTGTAGCCATGGCGTCAAAAGCCCCGGCATCGGCCGGAATGCTCTTGGCACCCGAGTACAAGTCGACCAGAATCCACTTTCGTTCAGGATACCTGGAAACGACAGGCAGCCAGAACTGCCAGCACCCGAACCACGGGTGCAGCGCAACGATCGGCGGCAGTGCATCTGCGTTTCCGTTTTCAACGTAGTAGTCGAGCCCAAAATCGGACCGACGCACCAGCCCGATCACGCTCATGATGCGCTCAGCCCGTATGCCCCCGCACGGGTCAGGATCGCCTCGCTGCGCTGCGCAATGGGATAGTCGACGAGCTTGTCATCCACCGTGATTGCAGCGATGCCGCGCTCCTCGGCGTCTCGGAACGCGGCCACCACACGGCGGGCGGTTTCGATCTCGGCCGAGGACGGCGACAGCACATCGTTAACGATCACGACCTGATCCGGGTGGATTGCGAACTTCCCGCTAAACCCCAGGTTGAGCGCCTCGTCGGTTTGGCGGCGCATCGCTTCCGGGTCCCGGATGTCCGCAAACGCGGTGTCGATCGCCTGGATCCCGGCTGCTGTGGCCGCCAGAGCGACGTGCGCGCGCACACTGGCCAACAACATCCCGGATGTGTGAACTTGCACGCCCATGTCAAGCGCAAAGTCATACGCTCCGAATGACATTCGCCGCGTCCTGGTGCCGGGTTGAGCCAACCGTTCCGCAGCCAGGATTCCGCGGGCTGTCTCCACGATCAATACAACCTCTAGAGCATGGCCGCCGGCCGCCTCATAGTTGGCAAGTCGCTGTTCCACCTCCATGACCACCTCGGGGTCCTCGCACTTTGGCAGGACGACCCCCCGGGCTCCGATCCGAACGGCCGCCGCGAGGTCTTTCTCGTGCCATTCAGTGCCCACTGGGTTCACCCGGACGTAGACGCTGGTCCCGGCAGCCGTCGCCAGGTCGGCGCCAGCCTGGAGATTTTCCCGCGATCCCACCTTTTGACTCACCCCGACGGAGTCCTCCAAATCGAGGATCACGGCATCGGCTCTGCTCGCGGCCGCCCTCTGGAACCTGTCAGGCCGGTTGGACGGCACGAACAGCAGCGAACGAGGATCGATAGTCATCGTGCACCTGCCTTCCTTGCATCAGGGGCAGTGGTGGTCGCCCCTTTGGCGGCGGAACCGACCATGGCTGCGTATTTGGCAAAAACGCCGCTGGTGAACTCCGAGTCGACGCGGTCCGGCTGGCTCCCCTCTCGCCGGTCAAAGTCGACACCCTCCGCACTAATGGTGCGGCTCTGCGCGTCGATCACGATGCGGTCCCCGTCGCGTAGCAGGCCGATCGCCCCGCCTGCTGCCGCCTCCGGCGCGATGTGCCCCACCATCAGCCCCCTGGTAGCGCCGCTGAAGCGTCCGTCGGTGATCAGGGCCACTGCCTCACCCAGGCCGCGGCCGACGATGGCGGAGGTCACTTGAAGCATTTCCGGCATGCCGGGTCCCCCGCGCGGTCCGACGTACCGGATCACCACGGTGTCGCCCTCGTGGACCTGACCACCCAGGACGGCATCCAAGGCCTCTCGCTCGCCGTCGAACACCCGTGCAATGCCCTGGTGTGAGCGCGGCGTGTGCGCGGTCATCTTGACCACGGCGCCGTCGCGGGCGATGTTGCCGCTTAGGACGACGAGACCGCCTTCGGTCGCGACCCGTTCCTGGAGGGACGCGATTACCCGCTGGCCCCGCGTCTCGAACGCTGCGGCTGCCTCTTCGCCGAGCGTTCGACCGGACACGGTTAGCGTCGACCCGTCGATGTACCCACCCTGGATCAGCCGCGAGATGAGCACCATCGTGCCGCCTGCGCGGTAGAGGTCGTACGCGCTGTACCGCCCTCCGGGCATCAGGTCGCACAGCAATGGAGTCCGCCGGGAGATGCGATCGACATCGTCGAGCGACAGCTCCACGCCTACCTCGTGCGCGAGGGCGATCAGGTGCAGGACGGCATTCGTCGACCCTCCGGAGGCGGCCACCGCTGCGACGGCGTTCTCGAACGCGGGGCGAGTAAGCAGGCGGCTCGGACGCAGGTCCCGATCGGTGACAACCTTTAGCCCGGCGGCCGCTTCCGCCACAGCCGTCCCCTTATTGGCTCCGACCGCCGGAATGCCGTTGACACCATGTGGCGACAGTCCAAGGACTTCCATGACCATCGCCATCGTGTTGGCGGTGTACTGCCCACCGCAGGCTCCTGCCCCGGGGCAGGCGACCGCCTCCAGCTCCTTAAGGTCCTGCTCGGACATATTCCCGGCGGCCACAGCCCCGATGGCTTCGAAGACGTCGTGCACGGCGACATCGCGACCCTTGAACTGGCCGGGCATAATCGTACCGCCGTAAAGTAGAATGGCCGGACGGTCAATCCGAGCCATCCCCATCGCCATGGCGGGCACAGTCTTGTCGCATGAGGCAATCCCAACAATGCCGTCAAACATGTGGCCTCGCCCGACCAGCTCCACAGAGTCGGCGATGAGTTCCCTGCTCACCAGCGAGGTGCGCATCCCGGGAGTCCCCATAGTGATGCCATCCGAGATGGCAATCGTGTTGACCTCCATCGGGGTGTACCCGATCTGCCGCAGCCCGATTTTGGCGTGCTGGGCCAGGTCACGATGGTTGAGGTTGCAGGGCATCGTATCGGTCCAGCTGTGAATCACTCCTGCTATCGGTCGCTGCAAGTCCTCAGGGGAGTACCCGATGTTGCGAAGGTAAGAGCGGGCAGCCGCGCGTTCTACCCCTTCGTACAGCGCTCGGCTGGGACGGATTTCCGACGACGTGCTCATGCTCTCCTTATTTCGTCAGACCGCGCGAACCATGGCACGGGCAGTCGTGCGCACGGAGAAGCGGAAGCGGCTTCACAACGACCCGGACTCGCGGACCTCTTTGCGCCGGCTGAACCGCGAGGCGCACACGGCGACAACCAGAGCACCGCCGTAGAACAGGTTCTGTACGTAGGACTGAGCGCCAAGCATGGTCAGCCCAGTCGTCCCGGCGACCAGAAAGTAGACCGCGACGAACGACCCCCAGGAGTTGAACTTCCCTGGCAGGATTGCCGTCGACCCAAGGAAAGCTGCAGCAAACGTCGGGAGCAGAAAGGCCTGACCGGAGACCGGGTCCGCGGCTCCGGTCGTCCCGGCGTAGAGGATCCCCGCGAGTGATGCCACTGTCCCCGAGGCCATGAGAGCACCCCAGCGGATCCGTGTAACGCGCATTCCACTCAATCGCGAGACGGCGCGCCCTCGGCCGACAAACAGCAGTCTGCGTCCGGCGGCGGTGTGCTCGAGGTAGTACCAGAGGAGTGCCGTAATAAGGAGTCCGTACCAGAACGCGAGCGGGACACCAAGCAGACGGTAGACGATCACGTCATTCGTCAAGCCGGTGGAGATGCCGCTTATCGTGGTCGAGTTGCCGATCCAAAGGACGACGCCGCTTAGCACGGTGCCGGTCCCCAGAGTTACGATGAAGGGATCAACCCCGAAGAGTAGTACGAATGCGGCGTTCATGAAACCGACGGCCGCGCCAACGAGGAGGCATAGGATAATTACCGGCACGATGTTGACGTGGTCCTGGGCGTTCAGCACTCCGATAATCATTTGCGACAACATTAGGACGCCGGCCACCGAGAGGTCGTAGTCCCCGGCCGTCAGCGGAATCAAGAGCGCACACGTCAAGACGACAAGAACGGCCTGCGAACCGAGAACACCTTGGAATGTCGAGGCAGTCAGGAACGTGTCCGGCCTCAAAGCCCCGAATACGATGATCACAACGATTAGAGCGATAACAATCGAGAATCGTTGCCCAAGGCTGACAGCTACCTTCGCGGCGGTCGATTTCGCACCGCGTTCACCTGAGGGGCGGGCGTCACGCTGAGTTGTTTCGGCTTTTGCGCTCATCAGCCACCATTCTTTCGAGAAGTGAGCAGCTCTCTGCTGCTGGTGGTGGTGGTGCCGCTCGGCAGGGCCTCACGGTCGGCGAGGGTGTAGCACTCGTGTGAGATGCGTTCCTTCGTGAGTTCGGACCCTGTGAACTCTCGCGCGACCCGTCCCCGGTCGAAGATCAGCACTCTGTCGCAGATCGTGGCGAGCTGTTCGTAGTCTGAGCTGGCGCACACCACTGAGCAGCCCAGCTGCGCGGCCTCACGGATGAAGTTGTAGATCTGCGCTCGAGCACCGACGTCCACGCCCTGCGTCGGCTCATGCAACAGCAGCAGTTTTGGTTCCGCGCTGAGCCACTTGGCCAGTAGCACCTTCTGCTGGTTCCCCCCGGACAATGACTGATAGGGGATGCCGGGAATCGGCGGGCGGACATCGAAGGTTTCCAGGGTGCGCTCGCAGTCCTGCGCCATCCGTCTCCGGTCCAGGCCTCGCCACGTCGAATAGCGATCCATGATTTGAAGCATCGCGTTGTCTCGGACACTGATGCTTCCGACGCTTCCGTCGCGTTGGCGGTCGGCGGGAATGAGCGCCATCCCGTGGCCGATCGCCTTCACGGGATTCATTGCCTGTAAGGAGAGCGGCTGACCGTCCATCTCCAACGTCCCCGAATCGGCGGTATATGCCCCGAATAGCAGATATGGCACTCGCTCGAACCCGGATCCCAGTAGTCCAGTCAGGCCAAGCACCTCACCGGTTCGCAGCCTGAATGTCACGGTTCCCATGCGGTGGTCCCCGAGACTCTCGACCTTTGCCGCAAGGGATGGGGCCGGCGCTCCGCTCGGCGGGGCTTGTTCCCGATCTTCGGTGTAGTCCGAGAGCGCCCGACCGATGATAAGTTGAACGAGGTCCACGTCGCTAACGGCCGCAGTCTCTACCGTTGCCTTGAGCGACCCGTCCCGGAAGACGGTCACCCGGTCTGTTATCTCGCGCACCTCGTCAAGGTCGTGGGATACAAACAGCACGGCTGAGCCGCCCGCAGCGATGTCCCGCATGAGGCCGAAGAGTTGCCGCCGACCGGTTTCGGGGAGAAAGACTGTTGGCTCGTCGAGGATGAGTAGCCCGGAGCCCCCCCGGGCATTGCTGTGCAGTGTGCGCATCTCATGCATTGCACGGATGATGGCTAGCAATGCCCGCTCGGTCCCCGACAGATCGGCCACCCGCGCAGTGGGGTCCAGGTCGACGTTGAATTCATTGAAGAGTTCTCGTGCGGCTTGGGCCTCCTTGCGCCATGAGATCGCCCATCGACGGGCCCGGCTGAATTCCCCGAGCCGGAGGTTCTCCAGCACGGTGAGGCTAAGCATGAGCCCCAGGTCCTGATGAACGAAGCTCATGCCATAGTCGCGAAAGGCCCCGGGCGCGAGCGGCAGTGGCACGTGCTCGCCATTGATCTGCAACTCGCCCCCGGGATCTGGCTCGTGGAAACCGGCCAAGACCTTGATGAAGGTCGACTTGCCTGAGCCGTTTTCGCCCAGTAGCCCGTGAATCTCCCCTGGAAGGACGTCCAGATCGACCGCGCTAAGCACGCGGACCTCTCCGAAAGACTTGGAGATATTTCTCGCTTGGACTAAGGGTGGCCGCTCCCGCAGGGCCGGTGCGTTCAGCATGCGTAGACCTTAGTAGTCGCTGCTGCTCTCACCTTGACGCCGTTACCAGGGGTCACGAGCTCAAGCCCCAGAGTTTCTGATACCCGGCTTCGAAGTCGCTGCTGTAACCCTTGCCAAGCACGGGCGGTGTGCCAGCCTCAGCGACATTGTTCTTGGTGAAGACTCGAAGCGGGATTCCCTCGTCTCCAGAGGCAATCGGACGAGTTTCGGTAAGAACGCGGGCAACCTGGTCAACCGCTGCATACCCGACCTGGGCGGGGTTTTCACCCACGTCCATGCGGACGACATCGGCGTCCTGGATCATCTTCAACACGAACGGCGTGCCGTTGAACGTTGAGATGTGCACCTTGCCCGTCGCTCCGGACAGCTGGATGCCCGGGACGACGAACTGCGACATGCTGTCGTATAGCGGCACAACGTAGTTCAGTTTCGGGTCAGCTTGTATCGCCGAGCGGACGGTGCCAGAGATTTGGGTCGACCACGACGGCACGGAGACGTTCTGGAAACTGACCTTGCACTTTGGGCAGTACTTCTTGAACTCGTCATTGATCGCAGCGATCGACGCCGGGCTCCCGATCACCTCCTTTGAGGTGAGGACCAGTGCGTTCGCAGCGCAGTTGGTCTCCTTCAAGACGTAGTCGACGCTAAGTCGTGCTGCCTCGTCGTACGGCTGGGCGACACGTGCCGTGACGTCGGGACCTTGTGGTTGCGTCAGATCTTCGTTCAGCACGGTGAAGATGGGGATGCCGGCGGCCTTCGCTGCGGCCGCCTGAGGCTTGAAGTACGTCGGGCTTATCGTCCCACCCGTAAGGGTGATGGCATCTGCCTTCTGGGCAATGGCAGTGTTCATTCCCTGGACCCACTGGGTGTGGTCGCCCTGATTGGGGTAGTCCTTCAGGGTCATTCCGGCCTTCTGGGCTGCGACCGACATCGAAGTGGTGAGCGCCTAAGTGAACGGGTTGGTGCTCGACTCCTGAATGTTGAAGATCGTCTTCCCCTTGGCCTTCTTAATGCTGAATGCCGGTCCTGGCTCCTTGAAAGGCGAACTGCCGGAGTACTTCTCTAACGCCGCGTTGATCTGCGTTAAGTCGCAACCACTCGCAGAACTATTGCCAGATCCCGGGGTGCCACCACTCCCTGTTCCAGTGGCGGTGCCGCTGCTCCCCTTTGAACATGAACCTATCGTGACCAACAGCGCAATGGCGCCGACGGCCTGCCAACTCGTGCGCCCGATGACCTGCACGATTCCTCCTTCGTAGAATGAGCTGAAATGTAAGCGGCAACTTCGGTAGGCCGGCACTTGGCCGAGCAGGGTTCAAGTAAACGGCCCGTCAATCTGCGCAAGGAGCGCAGTTACCTACACATACCCACTGGCCTTGTTCGGGCTCTTAGAGCACGACTCGACGGAGCCGCGATCCTCGGGAAGGACCACGCGAGGGGCAAGCATGACACCAGTCCAGGACGCTAACTTAGGTGCAGTCGTGGGCCCAATTTGTAGCGACGACCGCGTCCATTCGTTCACATGTTGTTGTCTTGGCGTGGCACCGATAACGCGGCCGACGCAGCGGCCCGACACCGCGACGACGCCATTCATGATCTGGTCATTCATCTCGCGCCGTCCGAACCATCAGATGACGCCTATCGATTCCAGATGTTCCAGCTCTCCGTCGGTAAGGCCGAGCTGGTCCCGATATACTTCCGTGTTGCTCGAACCCTTTGGCGCTCCCGCGTGCCGAACCTGTCCTGGCGTGTCTGATAGCCCTGGAACGACGTTCTGCATGAGAACGGTCCCCAGGCCCTCATGCGGGACTCGGACGACGGATTCACGCGCGAGATACTGCGCATCCTTTAGAATGTCCTCGATGCTGTAGACAGGAGCAATCGCCCCCTCGGCCGCCTCAAATTCCTGCGTCACCTCATCGGCCGTTCTTTCGGCGATCCAGGCCCCGATGGCCTCGTCCAACTCGGCAGAGTGCTCAACGCGACCGCCGTTGTCTCGGAACCACGGCTCATCGATAAAATCCGGTCGCCCTACAAGTCGCGCGACCCGTTCAGCAATCGACTGAGCAGTAGCCGAGAGCGCCATCCACCGCCCGTCCCTCGTCTGATAGGCGTTGCGCGGCGCGGTGAAGGGAGTCCTATTGCCGGTGCGTCCGATGATCTCACCGGTCTTGTCATAGAGCAATGACTGGGGGCCCAGCATCCAGAACAACGGCTCATAGATCGCCAGATCGATGACTTGGCCCTTACCGTTACCGGCGTGCTCGCGGTGCCAGAGAGCGAACATCGTCGCGAAGCAGCCAGTGAAGCCCGCAATGCAGTCGCCCAGGGCAAACGGCGGTAGTGCTGGTGGCTTGTCCTCCCAGCCGTTGATATTCGCGAAGCCTGACATTGCCTCGGCCAGAGTGCCAAAACCGGGGCGCGACGCATACGGACCCGTCTGTCCGAAACCTGTTGTGCGGAGGATGACTAGCCCTGGGTTGATCGCGTGTAGTACGTCCGGACCGAGGCCCCACTCCTCGAGCTTGCCCGGCCGGAAGTTCTCGATGAAGACGTCTGCGTCTGCGATCAACTGCTTCAGCAGGTCGCTGCCCTCCGGTGTGGAGAATTTCAGCGTGATGCACCGCTTGTTGCGTGACACGAGCGCCCAGAAGAGGGACTCGCCGTCCACGGTCCAGCCCATCGACCGGAGGCTGTCCCCACGCGGATGCTCGATCTTCAGAACGTCGGCTCCAAAGTCGGCCATCAAGGTGGCAGCGACGGGGCCAGCGAAGATGGATGCAGCGTCGATCACCTTCAACCCGGCCAGCGGGGACTCAGCCATGTGGCGGTACTCCTCATCGGTGGTGGGACCGCTCTGAAACGAACCGCAGCGCTTGAGCAGGCCCGGTGCGGGGAAAATAGTATATATACCCAAGGGGCGCAAGGGCCCCTGAGCTGCTGCTATGAACCTGAGACCTCTGGGTACTCAGACAGCCAGTGGCGAGCGATCTCTTCACGGGTAGCGAACCACGCATCAGAGTGGGCGAGCCCGTGTTCTACGAACTCTCGCAGCGCCGAGCTGCGCCCGGCCTGGCCGGCCCACCGTGGATGTAAGCCGATCGACATCATCTTCGGTGAACCGCCGCGCCCCTCCCGCAGCAACTCATCGAAGCCGCGGCGGCACACGTCAAAAAAGTCCGTGGGACTGCTCATGCCCGGCGGCATCGCAAACTTCACATCGTTGTAAACCATGGTGTAAGGGACGATTAGGTGGCGGCTTTGACCCACGCTGGCGTAATACGGTAGGTCATCGGCGTAGGAGTCGGAGTCGTAGATAAAGCCGCCCTCCTCGACCAGCAACTCACGGGTGTTCACACTGGGCCCGTAGCGGCAGTACCAGCCGACCGGTCTACTGCCGACCGTCCGCTCGAATGAAGCAATGGCTGCCTGGATGTGCTCGCGCTCCTCTTCCCGTGAGAGCAGCCAGGGCTCTTCCCACCGCCAGCCGTGACTGCACACCTCGTGGTGACCTCGGTTGATCCACTCGGCCACCTCCGGGTTACGCTCCAATGCGACGGCGGCTGCGAAAAATGTTGTCCTGATGTCGTACTCCTGAAACATTCTCATCAGCCGCCAGACGCCCGCGCGCGCGCCGTACTCGTAGATGGACTCCACGCATAAGTCTCGGTAGTTGCCGCTCATGCCGTAGGGAATTTCGCCAAGGCCCTCGTTCTTGCCGTCCCCTGAGGCCCATGAGTTCTCCGAGCCTTCCTCAGCATTCACAGCTATGTTGATAGCGATTTTGGCGTCGCCTGGCCAGCGAACAGCCGGCGGTGTCGATCCATAGCCGACGAGGTCCCGCTTCGGCCCTGGGGTCTGAGTTTCTTCGAACTGCAGAACCATCTACTCGTCCTCAGGTTGATAGGGCTGATTTGACGATCGCCTCCGAGGCTGCTCGGAGGCCGACCCTGCTTGAATATGGGCCCACATTGCCTCACCGCCTGCTGGAGCCTCATTTCCTCGCAGTGCTCTCATGACTCGTTCGTGCTCGACAGCGCTGTCGGCCGAGCGCTGATCAAGAGCCCAGTACGTGCGCCACGGAAACACGTCCCATAGACGCTGAATGAACTCTTGGAGCGATTGGGAGCCACAGGCCCGGTAGATTTCCCAGTGCCACTCAGAGTTCAGTTTGGCCAAACGCCCGACGTTACCCGCGTCGCAGGCGGCTACCAGTTTCCGGTGGATATCATCAACTGCCTCCCTTTGCCTCAAGCTCATACGTTCAATGGCTAAGCTAGTTGCGAACGGCTCGAGTGCCAGGCGCATCCCATATACGTCAGAGAGTCGATCCTCAGCAAGCCGTGCCACAACGACGCCGTGATGAGGCTCGTAATGCACCAACCGGTCGGCCTGCAACAGCCGTAGTGCTTCCCTAATCGGCGTCGGACTCATTCCCAGCTCGGCAGTCAGAAGGGCCACCTGCAAGCGCTGGCCGACTTCGAGCTCACCACTGCGAATCCGTTCGCGCAGCACCCTCACCGCCAGTTCGGTCTTCGTCTGATGCGCATGCTCAAGCTCAAGCTTCACAAGGGCAACCTTGCGCCACGCGGACGTGCCACGCCCGGCTCCCCTCCACCACTAGCGCTGATAGAAAATATCGAGAGGCGTTGCTGAGCGCAAGGTCTGCGGCCGGTCGCCCGCACGACCTTCACCGAGATCTGTGCAGTGCAGCCCGCAAGGACACGGTCGGCCGCGTCCCCAACGCCAGTCCGTGGGCAACATGGCAGTTGGATGGCGATGTGGCGGGCCGGCTTTGGCAAGCACCCACGGGTGGTGGCCACCGGGTGGTTGCACCACCTGGTTCGTGGTTCGGGCCGCGGTTCGCGTGATTCGCCCGACGGTCGGACAGCCGCCCGTACCCAGCCGCGACCAAGCAAGCCGGGGGCCATGAAGGAGCGTGGAGTCGGTGCCATGATTCGCTGGGTGATCTGAACAAGGATCGCGATCGACGCCCGCGCTTCTACCGAGAGCCATCAGGGGCAGCTCACGCGAGCAGGGCAGGACGATTGAGCGGCTCTGGGAGATCGCCCACGCGTTCGCCATCACGTTCAGGCAGAGGACGGGGCGCGGCCTGAGCGGTCACTGAACCGAGGGTTGCGGCGGTTTGCTACTTCAGCCAAGTCCGTATCATAACCGAGACTATGGTCGGTGCAGGAAGGCATAGCCCTCTCGTAAGGGATCAACCGCGTCCGATATAAGGCATCGAGGTCGCCATCACGGTCAGGGCTTGAACGTTGGCATCCAGTGGCAGACTAGCCATATGCACCACGGACGCCCCGACGTGCCGCACATCCATCGTCGGCTCCGCTGCAATTGAGCCGTTGGCCTGTCGCATACCAGCCGAGGCGCTGGCGGTCATCTGCGTCGCCGCGTTGCCAATGTCGATCTGCCCGCAAGCAATGTTATGGGCACGCCCCTCAAGGGACAACGACTTAGTTAGCCCAGTGACCGCATGTTTCGTTGCAGTATAAGCGGTTGCCTCTGGGCGCGGAACATGGGCGGATAGCGAGCCGTTGTTGATGATTCGGCCACCGCGGGGTATCTGGCGTTTCATTATAGCGAATGCAGCTCGAGCGCAGAGCCACGAACCTGTCAGATTCAAGAGCACGGTTGCATGCCAATCGGCTAAGCCCACCTCGTCGATTGGTCCGACTGGGCCAAACGAGCCGGCGTTGTTGACAAGCAGGTCGAGGCGGCCGAACCTCGTTTCAACGGCAGCGAACAACTTCTGGACAGATTCCTCGACAGTAACGTCCGTCGTGATCACTACTGCATTGCCTTGCCCAGTGGCCTGCTCAGAGGTGGCCTGCAGCTTGTGGCGATTCCGTCCGGCCAGCACGACGTTCCACTCCGCCGCGAGGAGGGCTAGGCTGACCGCGCGCCCAATGCCGCTACCAGCCCCCGTGACTAATGCGACCCTGCTCATAAGTTATCCTTTCACAACGGCGGCTCGAACGGCAACTTGTGGGTGGCATTTTGCCAGGTCCCTACAGTGCAGCAGTAGTCGCGCCAGTGTTACCGCAGCAGCGGCACCCGATGCGACCTTTTGTCGTGCTGATCACTAGCGGGATCTCGACGGCTGTCGCGGCGGCTCAGATCTCACCCCTGGCGACGTGTGCCACTGGATGTCGGGCTTTGGAGCACTGATCTAGCTGCTGGGCCACGCGTCCGGCCGCGTCCGAGGCGCTGTTGCGCTAATCCGGCCCCCTTACGGCCATATGGTTCAAGCCGACGTCGGCTGAGGCGACCGCCGTCCGCAGTTCAGCACGCGAGTGAAGGAACGAACGTGACCACAACTGAACTGGTGTCCCGAGACAGAGGTTGTCCCGAAGTTCGTGGAACTTCGGCGACGGCCCATGATCAGTTAGGCGGCTTCGACGGTCTCATTGTCGTGGGTGACACCGACGGTTTCGGCGGTGACGCGCTCGAGTTCGGTGGCGAGTTTCGCCAGGTGGAGGTGGCCGTTGACGCGGCGGAACTGGCCGCGGGCCTCAGCCATGCCGGCGGCGCACCAGCGCAGCGCCAT
>JAABVA010003486.1_pt1 | contig 14930 bp, 11 predicted proteins | sample 5560331 | NCBI WGS metagenome assembly JAABVA01 (sample SAMN12812661, study PRJNA571458) | rock metagenome | isolation source: Antarctica rocks | place: Antarctica: Victoria Land, Mt New Zealand sud | collected 2016-01-07 | reverse complement strand
GAAATCCGTGCGCTGCGCTCCTCATGTCGGTCACTGGTGAATCTGCGCCTAGCACAGTCGGTGTATCAGCCGGCCCCCTCGTGCCTCAGCGGCCATCGAGCGGCCGCTGTCCATCCGAGAGGTCCCCGGTGCGCCCTGGTCGTCGGACGCCTCGACCGGCCCGTCGTGCGACTGCTGGTGGACGGCGAACGCGACCAGGACGTCGGAGCAGGATCGAGACGGTCGCCGGAATGGACAGCACCGTGGAGAGCACCCCGAACAGGCCGAGGAAGCACAGCACGGCGATAACGATGCCGCTCGGCATCCAGTAGCTCACCGCCGCCGGACGCCTTCCAGCCGGGGCGGTCGATGTAGACCGCCCTCCTCAGACCAGACCGAGGCCCGCACGCCCCGTCGGGGCAGGTGGTCGCCCGGGACCATCGCCCACCTCCTCGCCAACCAGCCTCAGCGGAACAGCCGCCGACTTCGCGGCCGCCTGGCGACGGTGCCCGCGCGCCCACCCCTGTCGGAGGGGGCGGCTAACGTGCCGTCATGTTCGATCACGTAGGTATCCAGACCGCTGACGTCGACGCCGCGGTCGCTTTCTATCTCAGAGTCTTCGGGCCGATCGGGTTCACCGAAGCGGCCCGCTATCCGGCCGGACCCACCTCCGTCGTGGGCCTTGCGGGTCGACAGGGCTTCCCCGGGTTCTGGGTCGGGCCGTCCGACGGCGAGGAGACCCGTGAACTGCACATCGCGTTCACTGCAGCCAGCACGGATGAGGTCGACGCGGTTCACGCCGCGGCGGTCGAGGCCGGCGCCGAGGTGCTCAACGCACCGCGGATCTTCCCTGAGTACCACCCCGGCTACTACGCCGTCTTAGTCCGTGACCTCGACGGCCACAACGTCGAGGCGGTGCATCACATCGCGGCCAACGACGGCCTGACCGGCCTGACCGGCCTGACCGGCCTGACCGGCCTGACCGGCCTGACCGGCCTGACCGGCCTGACCGGCCGGTCCCCGCGATTTCCCGGTCCTCAGTCCCAGTGCGGGGGGCGCTGTTCCTTCAACCACTGTTCATGGGCTGGATCGGCGCCCCGTTCGCCCCAGCCGGCGTCGGTGTCGTCGCGGGTCTGGTCCGGCGCAGTCGGTTGCTGCTCCGGGGCGGCCGAGCGGAGGGGTGGGGTGGCGCCGGCGGGGGTCGTCGGACCGGACCGCGCCCGGCGGAAGCCACGCCGACGGCGCGGGGGGTCCGGTTCGGCTGCGGCCGACGGGGTCGGGGCAGCGGCCACAACGCCACTTGGCTCAGAAGCAGCCGGCTCCGATGCGGTCTGCGTGGCCGTCGCCGGTTCGTCCGTTGCGTCGGCGGTGTCGTCCGCCGTGTCACCGTCGGCGGTGTCATCGTCCATGTCATCGCCGTCCGTGGCGTCGTCCGCTGGTTGCTCAGCAGCAATGTCTTTCTGGCCGTCGACGGCCGCGTCATCGCCGGTGTCCGACCCGTCGGCGTCGCGAGCAACGACCTCCTCCTCGGGCCCCGCCTCCACACCAGGGCCGGCAGCTTCGCCGACGGCCCGAACCGCCTCGCGCACGTCACCGACCACCCGGGCCACCTCCCGGGCCGGGTCCCGGTAGAGGTCGGTGCTCCAGACGCGCACGTGGCGCCAGCCGCGCCGTTCGAGCCCCTCGGGCCAGAGCCGGTCGCGTTCGCGGGTGCCGGGCCATGCGGCGTACGCCGGGCCGTCACCCTCCACCGCGACGAGCCACCGGGAGTCGATGCGGGGGTCGGTCACCGCGAGGTCGACCGTATGCGGTCCGACGCCCAGCCGCTCGGCGACGACCAGGCCTTCCCGACGCAGCCGCATCCCGAGATCGGTCAACAGCGGGTCGGCCGGCGGGCCGGGCACGGTGTCGCCGGTGCCCCCCGTCGCCGCGACGACGAGCAGGTCGCGCAGCGCCGCCGCCCCGTCGCGCAGCCGCTCGGGGTCGAGGTCGTCCGGAGCGATCGAGGAGACGACCGCCAGACGGCGACGCGCGGCGGTCAGCGCGGCGGTCAGCGACCGTCCGGCGTCCGGTGCCGACAGCGCCGGGAACCGGTAGAGCACACGGCCGTGCGTGGTCCGCCCGTAGCCGACGGACAGGATCACCGCATCGCGCGACAGCCCGGCGGCGGACGCCATCGCCGTGACCTCGACCGGTCGACGACGCTCGGGGTCGAGAAGGGCCAGCGTGCCTAACGCGGTGGCCGGGTCGAGGCGGGCCGACGCTTCGGCCAGCGCCGTCCGCACTCGGTCGGCGTGCCGCTCGCTGAGGGTGACGACGGCCAACGTCTCATCCGGTCGGGTCCGGACGTGATCCAAGACGAGCTCGACCACCCGGTCGACCTCGGCGTCGGTCGAGTCGATGGTCGTGTCATCTCCCGGCTCGAGGGCGGCCCGTCCGTCCACCAGCTCGAGCGTGACGGGGGTGCTGCGCCGCGGATGCGGCATGGTGGTGACCACTGTGGCCTCTGTGGCCGACCGGCCCAGCGCGACGAGACGCTCGTCAGCGAAGCCGTGGGCCCAGCCGAGCCGGTGCACGGGTAGCCGCCCGGCGAGGTCACTCAACAGCGACGGCTCGAGCCGTTGGTCGTCGGGGCTAAGTGCGCCCCCTCCGACCGAGAACGCCCGCGGCGCAATGCTGTGGGGATCACCGAAGACCACGACCTGCCTGCCCCTGGACAGAGCACCGACGACACTCGCCGTCGTCGTCGACCCGGCCCCCAGCACGACCACCACGTCGAACCATGCTCCCGGCGGCAGCGTCTCACCGACGGCCAGCGGGCTCATCGCCCAGCACGGCGCGAGTCCGAGCAGCACACCCGACGACGCGTCGAACACGGTGCGCAGCGCAGTGGGCCGACCGCGGCGCGCCGCCTCCGCTCGCAGCTGGGTGATGCTGCCCTGGCCGGAGCGGCTCGCGTCATCGCGGCGCGCCGACACCTCGTCCTGGGTGCGCCGGGCCGCCAAGCGCAGGTGGTCGCGGTCGGCTTGGGCGAAGTCGGCCGCAGCGCGGCGTAGGCCGGTGCCGTCGTGATGACCGTAGCGTTGGTCGGAGTCGGCCACCTGCTGCGCGATCGACACCCACCAGAGGTGCTCGAGCTCGGGCGTCACCTCATCGGCCGGCACGCCACGGTCGGCGAAGTTATCGACCACCTCGCCCATGCCCGCAGCCTTGATCTGGTCGACGACGGGGGTGACCTGGGGGAGCACAGCCAGCCGCACCAGATGGGCCGAGAGGGCGGCGAGCCGTTCGCTCACCTGGCCCACGGGTATGCCCCGCAGGTCACGGCCGGCGGTGGTCGGCGTGAGCCGCTCGCCGAGCCAGCTGAGGTCGGCGTCGAGCCGGTCGAAGGTGTCCTGTGCCTCGTCGAGGCGGGGTGAGATCTCGGGGCGCCCACCAGCGCCGACGAGAGCGTTCCAGGCCGACCGCTGGCTACGCGCCCGGACCAGCTCCGCGTGCAGGTCCTCCGGCGGGCGTCCCGGCCGCAGCAGGCGCAGGGCGAGCCGCCGCACCCGTGACCGGTTCCAGGGACTCAGCTCGATGCCCTGCTGACGCCGGTACTCGCGAGACGCCGTGGCCGCGACGTGCTCGTCGAGCGGGATGTCGAAGATCTCCGGCCGGAACACCTCGAGGGTGTCGCGCACCCCGCTCATCGTCGCCAGCGTGGTGCCCCAGTCGCTCGGGGTGCGCGCCGCGGGGAGCGAGGACTCAGCCAGGATCTCATCGAGCGCGCGGGCCTGAGCCTCGAAGCCTCCCGCGGCCAGGCGGGTGACGATCTCGTGCGCCCGCTGCGCGTCGTCCTCGGTGAGGATGCGGGCGCCGTACCACGGATCGCCGCCCTCCCCCGCGGCCCAGGCCCCCTGGTCGACGGCCCGGGTCAGCTCGGCGGAGAGCTGTTCGAGCCGCTCGCGGGACAGCCGGGCGAGCGCCGCACCACGGACCCTGACCCGCGAGGCCGGGGCCGGGGTCCGGGCCCCGAGCTCGGCGATCGCGCACTGGGCCTCGTGCATCGTCACGCCCCACGGCACCCGCACCTCGTGCAGAGCGGCCACGTGGTCACGAAGCGCGTCGCGCTCGACGCGCAGTCGGCCCTCCACCGCGGCCCGGCTCGGACGCGCCGACGCGTCGCCATCGTCGTTTCCGTCCCCATCGTCGTCGTCGGCGCGATCGCCATCGCCATCGCCATCGCCATCGCCATCGCCATCGCCATCCAGCAGGGCCACGACCCGACGCAGGGTCGTGCGGTGGTCGAGAAGGGTGTCGGCGGCGCCGAAGAGGAGCGACCCCAGCCCCACCGTCGCGAGCCGGTCACGGACGTCTTCGATCTCCGCCTGCTGCTCGGCGACGAGCAGCACCGTGCTCCCCTGGCTCGCCAGCGCCGCCACCAGGTTGGCGGCGGTCTGGGTGGTGCCGGTGCCGGGCGGGTCATGGACGACGACGTCACGTCCGCGCAGGACGGCCTCTACCACGCCGCCCTGCGCCGCATCGGCGTCGAGCACCAGCCGCTCACCCGACGGGTCGGGGTCCGGGTCGACATCGGACGGCGCCGCGACGACCGTCGGGTCGCCCGCTGCAGCGCCCGTCTCGGCCGGTGCGGTGGTCGGCTCGGCCAGCGCGCTGATCACGGTATGCCGGGTCAGCCGCTCGACGTGCTCGGGTTCCGTCAGTTCGGCGAGGTCGCTGACCATGGCCAGCTTCCCGTGCGGGAAGGCGCCGACGAGGATGCGCGGCGTGACGGTGAAGCCGGACAGCCCGGCGCACAGGCGGCCGAGGGCGGCATACACGGGGTAGGGGTCGAACCCGCTGCTCAGCGTGGCCATCTCGGCGAGCGCCACCGTGTCGATGTCGATCGAGGCGGCGGTCCGCAGGTACTGCTCGAGCACGGGGTTGATCTCGACCTCGTCGGCGAGGACGACGTCGTAGTCATGGGCCAGCGCGTCGACGGGTCGAAGCGTGCAGGCCCGCAGCAGCACCGGTGCCTGTGGCGGCACGGGAGCGCCCGGGTGGTCCCAGGTGGCCATCCCGGCGGCGAGGAACTGGGTGTGGATGCCCCGCCCCGACCGCAGGGCGACGGACCGGCCGCGGATCTCGGCGGCCCGGGCCCGCGCCTCCCCGAACGCGGCCCGCTCGCGGACGAGGTCGGAGAGCCGGGTGGGCCGGCCGGCCAGGAGCATCGACACCCCTCCGGGATGCGCGGTGGTGAGGTCGAGCACGCCGTCGCGTTGGTCGACGTACCAGAGCAGGGTGTTGGGCCCACCCACCGCCGCGAGCTGCCGCCGCCATCCCGCCAGTGCGGCGGAAACGGCCGCAACGCGCTCCGGCGTGCGGACCGCGTCGCGTTCGAACGGGGCGGGGTTCACCCCGTGAGGCTAACCAACTCAGGACCGCGAGCTGGGCTTCCGGTCCGGAAGGGCGAGGCGGAAGATCTTGCCCCACGTCGACCCGACCTGCTTCCAGAGCGGGCCGGTCGTGTAGGGCAGGCCGTAGCGCTCGCAGATCTCACGGACCTGGACCGCGACCTCGGCGTAGCGGTTGGACGGCAGGTCGGGAAAGAGGTGGTGCTCGATCTGGTGTGAGAGGTTGCCCGTCATCAGGTGCATGGTCTTGCTGCCGGATATGTTGGCGGAACCCATCATCTGGCGCACGTACCAGTCGCCGCGGGTCTCGCCCTTGATCATCTCCTCGGTAAAGGTGTCGGTGCCCTCGGGGAAGTGACCGCAGAAGATCACGGCGTGCGCCCAGACGTTGCGGATCGCGTTGGCGGTCAGGGTGCCGACGAGGGCCGGGACGAACGATCCGGTCAGCGCCGCGACGGCCGGCGTCGCGACGTAGTCCTTGGCGAACTGGGTGGCCACCTTGCGGCCCATGGCCTTGAGGTCACGGCGCAGGTCGGTCTTGGACTTCTTGCCCTCGGCGACGTCCTGCAGCTCGAGGTCGTAGACGGCGATGCCCCACTCGAACACGGGCGCCAACAGGGCGTTGTAGAGCGGGTTGCCGAGGTTCCACGGCTGCCACTCCTGCTTCTCGTCGATCCGCAGGATGTTGTAGCCCACGTCGCGGTCCTTGCCGATGACGTTGGTCCACGTGTGGTGCAGGTCGTTGTGGGTGTGCTGCCACGACGCGGCGGGCGTGACGAAGTCCCACTCCCACGTCGTCGAGTGGATGTCGGGGTCGCGCATCCAGTCCCACTGGCCGTGCAGGACGTTGTGCCCGATCTCCATGTTCTCGAGGATCTTCGCGACCGAGAGCATGGCGACGCCGGCCACCCAGGCGGGGGGCAGGCTGGCGAAGACGAGAGCGGCGCGGCCGCCGAGCTCGAGGCTGCGCTGGGCGCGGATGACGCGGCGGATATAGGCCGCGTCCTTGGCGCCGCGGTCGGCAATGACGGCGTCACGGATGGCGTCGAGCTCACGGCCGAGCTCGGCGACGTCGGCGTCAGTCAGGTGGGCGGCGGCGGGCGGGCGGACGGCAGGGTGGCCTTCGGCGGCCAGCACGGAGCGTCGGCGGGGGGCGGGCTTCTCGGTGGGCGCCGGGGCTGGGGCGAGTCGGGTCAACCCGGTGACAGGCAGGGTGGAGAGAGCAGACATGGTGAAGCTCCTCAGATCTCGAGGTAGACGGGGCCGGCGGCGGCAGAGACGCAGGTCTGGATCAGCTGGCCTTCATCCCCGTGCACCTCGCCGGTGCGCAGGTCACGGACCTGGCCGGCGAGCAGCGGGGTGACGCAGCTGTGACAGATACCCATGCGGCAGCCGCTGGGCATGATGATGCCGGCGTCTTCGCCGGCTTCGAGGAGTGACGTCGAGCCATCGACGTCGACTTCCTTGTCGGACTTCTCGAAGGTCACGTGTCCGCCCTCGCCGCCGGCTCCTTCGAGCACGACGGGGGCGAACCGCTCGACGGTCAGCCGGCCGGGCACGTCAGAGACGCGCCACAGCTCGGTCGCGGCGTCGAGCATCTCGGCGGGGCCGCAGACGTATGCCGCCCGCTCCCGCCAGTCGGGCACGGTCGTGTCGAGGGCAGCCGCGGAGGCGAGGTCGAGGCGACCGCGCTCGCCGGTGACCCAGTGCACGACCCGGAGGCCGGGGTGCTGCTCGGCGAGGACCCGCAGCTCGTCGCGGAACAGCGCGTCGTCGATGGTGCGCGAGGAGTGCACGAGGACGACGTCGGCGTCGGCGCGGCGGCGCACGAGCGTGCGCAGCATCGACATGACGGGCGTCAGGCCACTGCCCGCGGTGAGCATGAGCAACGGACGCGGGTGCTCGGGGAGCACGAAGTCGCCCTGCGGCGGGGCGAGGAACAGCACGTCACCGGGGCGGGTTCTTCGCACCAGCGCCTCGGAGACGGGGCCGGCGATGGTCACGGTGATGGCCGGGTCCTCGCCGCCCGCGGTCGTCAGGGAGTAGGAGCGCCAGTGGCGCACCCCGTCGATCTCCACGCCGATCCGGGCATACTGGCCGGCCTGGTGAGCCTGCCAGCCGCGGCCGGGGCGGAAGTGGATCGTCGCCGAGTCCGACGTCTCCGGCGCGACGGCCGTCACGATGCCGCGCAGCTGTCGCGCCGAGCTCAGCGGGTTGACCAGCCAGAGGAAGTCCTCGGGCGCGCGGGGGGTCGTGAAGACCGACGCCACGGCACTCAAGGGACGGATCCGGCTCATGGTTCCACGATCGCATCGGAACACCCCTGAGGGCTGCTGCCGAGGCATACGATGGCCGGACACAAACTGTCGTCGCACCACAGGAAATGGGCGATCTGGATGCTCACCATCCCGTCAGACCCCCCTTGGCTGGGGGTCCCCGCACAATTGAGCGCCGCGCTGCGTCCCAGCCTCCCGGACGTCGTCGCCGAGGTCATCGCCGCGGTCGCGGTCGCGGTCCCCGACTACGCCCGCCCCCTGGAGGGCCGGTTCGGCGAGGGGGTGCGCCAAGGGGTCGAGGTGGCGCTGGGCCGGTTCCTCGAGCTGCCGGGCACCCGCGAGCCCGCCCTGCCGGCCGAGAGCCGCCGGGTGTATGCCGCGCTGGGTCGCGGCGAGGTGCGGCAGGGGCGCACCCTCGAGGGGTTGCTGGCGGCGTACCGCGCCGGAGCACGGGTCACCCTGAGACGGATGTCGGAGGGGGCGATCGAGGCCGGGCTCGACACGGACGCCCTGGTGGCCCTCGGGGAGTCCGTGCTGGCGTACATCGAAGAGCTGTCGGCGGCGAGCGCCGAGGGGTTCGCCTTCGAGCAGTCCGAGCGCGCGGGAGAGATGGACCGGCGGCGAGCCGAGCTGCTCGAGCTGCTGCTGCACGGGCAGGCCGACGACCTGGCCGCGCAGACCGCAGCGGCCGCCGCCGGGTGGGTGCTCCCGCAGACCCTCGTCGCTGTGACGATGCCGCTCGAGGAGTCGTCCGGTGTGCGGTTCCGGTTGGGGTCTCGGGCCCTGACCATGGCCCGGCCCACCGATGTCGTCGCGCTCGTGCCGGCCCCCCGCGCGGCCCGCGACCGAGGCGAGCTCGAGCGGGCGCTGACCGGTCGCCGCGCCGTCGTCGGACCGGCCCGCGACTGGCGGCGGGTGCCCGACTCCCTCCGCCTGGCCACGATGGCGGCGACGACCCTCGACGGATCGCTGCCCCGGCCGGGCCCGGAGCCGTTCTGGGTCGAGGACCACCTGGCCGAGCTGGTCCTCGGGGCCGAGTCGCAGGCCCTCGAGGACCTGGCCCGGTCGCGGCTGGCCCCGTTCGGCACGCTTCGTCCGGCCCAGCGGGAGAAGCTGGCCACCACCCTGCTCTCCTGGTTGCAGCACTGGGGCCAGCGCGGGCTCGTCGCCGTGGAGCTGCACATCCACCCGCAGACCGTGGGCTACCGGCTCACCCAGCTGCGCGAGCTGTTCGGCGACGAGCTCGAGGACCCGCAGGCCAGGTTCGAGCTCGAGCTCGTGCTGCGAGCCGGACACCGCTGACCGCCGTCACTCGCGACGGTCGCGGCTCGGCTCCGACTCACCCAGGGGCACGTCGGACGCGCCTTCGTCGATCTCCTTGTCGGTCAGCATCCGCGTCTCCGACAAGGACGTCCCCGACCCGACCTCGGTCGCGCTCATGGTGCCGGTCGTGCCGCTCGACGGCGTCTCGGTGTGGAGCGGCTCGACGGGAACGACGGGCTCCACGGTGTTGACGGGCTCGGTGGTGCGGACGGGCTCGACGGCCGTGTCCTCCGGGTTGTCGGTCGCGTCCTTCTTGGCGCCGGCGGCGGCGATCACCGCGGCAGCAGCAGCCACGACCCCGACACCCGCCGCGACCGCCTTGCCGGACACGCCGGCCTTACCGCTGTCACCACGGGACGCGTCGGCGGCCTCGACCCCCGGCGTACCGACGTGTCCGGCTCCCTCGACGGAACCGCGCCAGGCACCCGTCGCGTACCCCTCCGACTCGATGAACGTCTTGAACCGCTCGAGGTCACCCTCGGCCTGCCGCTCGACGATATTGAGCGCGTCACCGGCCTTCTCCACCAAGCCTTCCGGCTCGTACTCGAGGAAGAGGGTGACCGAGGTCTGGTCGCCGCCGAGGTCCTCGAAGGTCACCGAGCCGGCGTTGGTCGCACCCTGGGTCGCGGCCCACGCGACCTTGCGGTCGGGCACCTGCTCCAGGATCTTGGCCTCCCACTGACGCTTCACCCCGGCGATCTCGGCCACCCAGTCGAGGCGGTGGTCACTCAGCTGGGTCACGCTCTGGATGCCGCTCATGAACTGGGGAAAGTCCTCGAACTGCGTCCACTGGTTGTAGGCCCGGCTGACGGGCACGTTCACGAGGATGGACTTGCTCACCTGGGTGGTCATGGCACTCTCCTTGGTCTGGGACTGACGGGAGCCACGTCGACTCCTCTGCCCCTCCTGAAGGGGTTGCCCCGTGCGCCGGGTCCTGAAACGCTTCCTCGGCCGGTCAGCCCGCACGGCCGGGTCGACAGCTGCTCAGCCTCCAGCAGCGAGGCGGCGGTGCAGCTCGTGGACCCGCTCGGCGAGCTCCGGCGCCGGACCCTCCACGCGCACGTGGGGCGCGACCGCCTGCACCGGCAGAGCGCTGACGGCCGACGGCGGCGCCCCGAGCGCGGCGCGCCATGCGGTCAGCTGCACCGACGACGTCGCGTAGACGATCCGCCCGAGACCCACCCAGGCGTGCGCCGCTGAGCACATCGGACAGTGCTCGCCCGAGGTGTAGACCGTAGCGCCGGCCCGCTGCTCCGGTGACAGGTGCTCGGCCGCCCACCGGGCGAGCTCGAACTCCGGATGCCGGGTCTGGTCACCGCCGGCCGTCCGGTTGCGGTCCTCGTGCAGGGCGGTGCCGGCGGCGTCGACGAGGACGGAGCCGAACGGCTCGTCGCCCGCGTCAAGCGCCTCCTCGGCCAGGTCGACGCAGCGGGTCAGGATGGCGATGTCGGCGGGTTCCATGACGTCATCCTCCTCCGCGGCAGCGCTCGCGGGCCTCGGTGACGATCTGCCCGGCGGCGGCAACGCTCGCCGTCAGCTCGTCGGGGGTTCGGCCGAGACCACCGAGCAGCGCTTGGGCGCGTTGGCTGAAACCCGCTGGCGTGCTTGGTAGTCGGCCCGCGGCGGCGATGGCGCCCTTCTCGTTGGTCAGCCAACGGCGGTCGTGGCCGTGGAGCGCGTGGGCACAGAGCAGCAGCGCTCGGCTCAGGCAGAGCGCGACGTATGCCGCGTCGCCTCGGCCCGTGGCCTTCGCCGCCACCGTGACGAGGAACTCGGCCTCCCAGAGGTTCTGGACGAGGCCCGCGGCCAGCGCGTCGGGGTAGGTGATGGCGTCACGGAGGCTGCCCAGCTCATGCTCCGGATCGGCGAGGACCATGCCGAGGGCCAGCTCGCCGACGTAGGCGAAGTCGGGGACGCCGAGCGCGTGGCCGACCTGACGGTTCCAGTCGTAGGCACCCCGGTGCGCGCGGGTCCAGGCCTCCCGCACCCGGTCGACGTCGCGGTAGAGCCAGTCGACGTGGACCCCGCCGATGACGAGCCAGCCACCGCCGTCCACCCACGGTCCCCAGTCACCGGGTTCGCTGACCTCGGCGTCTGGGCCGGCGACGTCCCGGGCGATGGCTGCCAGGGCGGCGACGTCGAGATCCCCTCGGTAGTAGATCCCGAGATCGACGTCGGAGTCGTCGGTGTGCTCGCCGCGGGCCCGGCTGCCACCCAGGACCACGCCGATCACGCCGTCGACGGCGATGAGGCGGTCGGCGAGGGCGGCGAGGTCGAGGCCGGGCGGGACGAGGTCCCGCCAGTCCCGTTGAGGGTCATCCGGGGTGTCCTGGGACGCCCCTGGACCAGCCGGTCGGGTGACGCGGATGACGCCGGCGTCGAAGTCGATGTGGTTGGGATTGCCCTCGTCGCCAGGGATCTTCGCCTCGACCCGCTTGCTGGCCAGCTCCTCGTCCATGTGCCGCTGGCCGGGATTGAAGATCTCGCCGATGCCACCCCAGGTCATGCTCCGAGGCTAGCCGCGCCCGGTGCGTGCGGTTCAGCCCTCGTGGGTACGGTCGACAGCATGCAGACACGCACTATCGGAACTACGACCGTCTCCGCGATCGGCCTCGGCGGCATGCCGATGTCCATCGAGGGCCGCCCCGACCGGGACCGCTCGATCGCGACGATCCACGCCGCCCTCGACGCGGGGGTCACGTTCATCGACACCGCCGACGCCTACCACCTCAACGCCGACGAGGTCGGCCACAACGAGTCCCTCATCGCCGAGGCGCTGGCCTCGTGGGGCGGCGACACGAGCGACGTGCTCGTCGCAACGAAGGGCGGCCACCTGCGCCCCGGCGACGGCTCATGGACGATCGACAGCTCGCCCGAGCACCTGCGCGAGGCGGCCGACGCCTCGCTGAAGCGCCTCGGCGTCGACGCCATCGGCCTCTACCAGCTCCACCGCCCCGACACGAAGGTGCCCTACGCCGAGTCGGTCGGCGCGGTCCGCGACCTGCTCGACGCGGGCAAGATCACGATGGCCGGTATCTCGAACGCCAACCCGGCGCAGATCCGCGAGGCCCAGGAGGTGCTGGGTGGCCGGCTCGTCTCGGTGCAGAACCAGTACTCACCGGCATACCTCAGCTCGAAGCCGGAGCTCGAGCTGTGCGACGAGCTGGGCATCGCCTTCCTGCCGTGGTCGCCGCTCGGCGGCATCTCCAAGGCGTCCGACCTCGGTTCGACCTACGCGGCGTTCCAGAAGGTCGCCGACGGGCACGGTGTCAGCCCCCAGCAGGTCACGCTGGCGTGGATGCTCCAGACGTCACCGGTCGTCGTCCCGATTCCTGGTTCGTCGCGGCCCGAGACGATCCAGGACTCGGCGAAGGCCGCCGACCTGACGCTCACGTCCGCAGAGATGGACCAGCTCGACCAGGCCTGATCCGTCCGCCTGATCGTGGCCCCCGGCACTGCTCGCCGGGGGCCGCCTTCTGCCGCGGGGTCTCGTGCGAGGGTGACTACGGTATGCGTCGGCTACCCTCGTCGAGGCGCCGAACCGGCTCCGCCCTCGTAGCTCAGGGGATAGAGCACCGCTCTCCTAAAGCGGGTGTCGGCAGTTCGAATCTGCCCGGGGGCACCACCCAAACCCGCAGGTCAGCCACCATGTTCGCCCCCGATGGCGCTCGTGGCCTGGACGTCATCCGGGCGCCGGGCCCCCGCTGGGCCCCCAAGAGCGCGATTCACGCGGTCCAGCGCTGCTCGGTCCGCGTCTGTCCCCATCAGGTGGGCATACGTGTCTAGCGTCAGCTTCGCGGTCGAATGACCCAGCCACGAGGACACTGTCTTGATGTCGACGCCGGCCGCGATCCACAGACTCGCCGCGGTATGCCTCAGGTCGTGCGGGCGACGTCCTAACCCTGTCGACGACCAGCGCACCGACCGCCTCCAGTTCTGCGCGTGCAGATAGCCACCCTCAGGCGCGGAGAAGAGAAGGTCGCCAGGCTCCTTGCCCATGGCCCACTCGGCTACTACCGGTCGGACCCGATCCGACAACGGAACGACGCGGGAGCGTCCGCTCTTCGTGGTCGCGCGCTCGATGACGGCCCCTGTCCTGCCGGACTGCGGCACGGACCGCTTGACGACGAGACCGGGATACGGAACCAGCGTGACGTCCCGAACCCGAAGCCCACGCAGCTCGCCCATGCGCACCCCCGTCAAACCCAGCACCAAGGTCAGGTCGGCATACCGCCCGGCGAACACGCGCTGCGTCTCCACCACCGTCAGCAGAACCTCCAAGGCGAAAGGGTCAACCTCGACAACCTTCCCCGTCCTGGAGTCTGGCCGCGGCAAAGACACCTCGGCGGCGGGAGACACCCGGAGTCGCCGCGTGCGCACCGCATAGCGGAAGAGGCCCCGCAAAGTCGTCCGGACCCGTGCCGCCGTCCGCACCGACCGTGACACCGCTAGATCCGTGAGGAACCGCTCGACCTGGGACGGCGTCACCGACGAGATCGGCAGACGCCCGAACGTGGGAACAATGTGGACGCGCAACGCGCTCTCGTCAGACTCCCAAGCCCTGACCGACACTTGACCGCGGCGGGCGTCGCGATACTCGTCCGCCAGCTCCCGAACCGTCGTTCGCCCAGCCTTCGGTGAGACAAACTCCCCGTTCAGCAATAGCCGCTTCTGCTCCATCTCCCAGCGGACAGCGTCACCACGACGGTCGAACGTGCGGTCCGCGACAATCACGCTGCGGAACTTCACCTTCACCCGCCACCTTCCATTCGGGCGCTTAAGGATCACGAGTTCTGCTCTCGCTGCAGGTCGAGCCAAGCCATTAGGTCCGCCGGCGTCCAGAAGCACCGCTTTCCGATTTTAATCGCCGGAGCGAACCGCCCGTGAAACCTCAGGTGGTTCAACGTGTGCTTGGTGATGTGGCACCAGGTCGCCGCCTCATCAACGGTCAACAAGACCGGCGCCCGCACTTCATCCGGCAAAGCACTCATGGCTGTCCCTCCTCGTTTCACAACTCGTACTAACTCGCTTCACTGATAGCCCTCATCTGTCACGCCACGGTTGCGCAGCCGGCGCCAACCGGTATTCACAGAGGCCAGGCCCCGGCGTGCGTGCGACTTACCGGGCGCCTGCCACGGGGAGGCTGCGATCGTCGCCACGGGGGTCCTTCACCTCCCTTTCAGGGCTATGGCTAGCTAGTGACCGGCAGGTCGAAGCACAGGATGCTCATCGCGGCTACCCAAACCCCGCTTAAACGACCGACGTCGTCCGATGTGGAAGCCGTCCACGGCAACTCTGGCTGCGCCATGTACGCATCCGCCACGGACCACATGTTGTGCTCGGCAACTTCCCCAGATCGTAGTGCTCGTGCCGGAGCCGGGCTCGGCCATCCAAAGTCGAAGCCGCCACTGCAGCGCTCCCGCTAGCGGACTCCATCGGGTCGGAGGCCTTGATCGCCTCCTCGCATGGATCCCAACAAGAGGTCGAGGCGAGCCACTGTCGAACGTTCGCACCCCACGTGGAGGTCGGCGAGTGTTCGCGCCGCGTGGAGCAGGCTGTGCGCCGTCCAGATTGGGCCCGCGGCGTAACCAGGGTGCTGGTGCGCCTGATCTGCAGCGGCTGTTGCGACCAGGCGGGCTGCCACAGCCGACAGGATCTCGTGGGTGCTGGTCACCCTTTCGTTCCATTCCAGAGCCTCAAGTTCGGCGACCCCATACAGGAGAAACGACACGCTCGTGTTGACGACCTCACTGCCCAAGGCAACCTCCGCAACGACTCCGCTCACATCGATCCGCTCGCGTTGATCCACGTGCACCTCCCTTTGCTGCCTTCTCTCTTGATGTCTGAACCGCCCCGGGTTTGCTGGACGGTCTGATTCCACGGAAGGTGGATTCATGCCAGTACCACGGAAGTACCCGGAGGAACTTCGGGAACGGGCGAAGCGGATGGTCGCTGA
>JAABVA010003485.1_pt1 | contig 14930 bp, 20 predicted proteins | sample 5560331 | NCBI WGS metagenome assembly JAABVA01 (sample SAMN12812661, study PRJNA571458) | rock metagenome | isolation source: Antarctica rocks | place: Antarctica: Victoria Land, Mt New Zealand sud | collected 2016-01-07 | reverse complement strand
CGGCAGCGAGCGGGGCGAGGCCAGGGCGGGCAGGCAGCGGGCGGGCGGCGCGCGCCTGGCGGAAATTCGGCGCGCCCTCCAGCAGGGGCAGCAGCTTCTTGTTCTGGCAGCCTGCGCGCGGCGCGCGTCCGCTGAGCGAGCGCGCAGTTGTGGGGCGCTGGTGCATTGGCACGCCATGCGACCTTTGGTCAGGAGGCAGCGTGCAGGGCGGGCGGGCCTGCCTGGGAAGTGATCGCTCTTGAGGATGGTGTACTTCATTAGGACCTCGCCCTTGCGCGAGGCCACGACCTTGTCCGGCTGGAGCACGGCGTGCGGGCGCATGCCTTTCGCTTCGCCGTCCTCCGACCTGCTGCTCTGCAGCGGCGCCATGTCCCTGGACGCCTGGACGGCTCCTAGCTCACGCTTGCCTTCAACATGCACAGACGCTGAGCATCAGGGATAAAAACATCTCAATGGGTCTGACGCTCCGAATGTGCATGGCGTGTTGCCTCGGCAGAACTGCCTCTTATTTGCTGCAGGCGGTAACGGAACGCCTGCGCACACTAATGTGCACACGCAGATTAATGCTATCCGAGGTGGATGCTTGCAACTCAGACTTGGCAGCGCTTGTCCAGTGTTGCAAGCCCTGCTTTGCGTCACCAATGCCAACGCAGTGCGCTCTGACAGATTCTTGCTTGCGCGCTTTGATGCCACCGTTGCTACACTCGGACAGTGCAGCATACTATCATAGGGGCATGTGATGATCATCAGCACGTGCTGTGCGGCACTCCTTTAGTCTGGTTTGCTCATAGGCCTAGGCCTAGTCTGGTTTGCTCATTTAGACATCATAGCAATGCGTGCACGTGCAAAGCATTGAGAGCCTCAACGGCAGCAGTGGGCGGTATTCAGTACACACAAGGGACATCGCCCCTGGAGCAGTGGGTCAAGCTGAGTTTGTAAGCTCTTGGCAGTGAGTGTGCAGTGGAACGGCCAATGTGTGAGCGCAAGTGTAAATTCAGCAGGCGGCGCCATGCTCTTCTGCAGCACCATGTCGCGCGCGCGTGCTCGCTGCTCTCGTGCCTGGTGGGTGTGCAGCTCAGTGCCGACTACATGTTGCCAGCAGCAAGCGGCCGCGCGCCGTCAGAGCAGCGCCGCCCTCGTGCACGTATTCTGGGACCTTGACAACAAGCCATGCGACGAGCTGCGCCCCGCAGAGCTCGTCAGCAGAATCCGAGCAGCAGTGGCGCACTTTGGCACGGTGCGCAGAGCTACGCGAGGTGCCGCAGCACCACCAGGCGGCGACTTCTGGGTGAGAGGGGCTCGGTGCTGCTGTGCGGCCTGAGGGGGACCTGCCGGCACTCGGCCAGGCTGTGGAGCTCCGCGCGTACGCCAACGCCGCAACGCTTGCCTGGGAGCCTGCGTCTGAGAGGGCGCGGCGCAGAGAGCTGAGGGACAGGTGCCGCTTTCAGCTCAGCGCGCAGCCCATGCGCTCGAGGCACACCACTGTCCGCCCTGGGGCCAGGGTGCTGACCAGCGCTGTGCGGGTGGCAGCCAGTTTTTGGGCAAAAGCGCCAGTTCAGGGCCTGGCCTGCAGCTACTGCGGGCAGCGCAACTTCCGGACGCTCGCCGACCTGCAGCGCCCCTTCAAGGTTAAGCACGAGCGCGAGATGCGCAAGGTGCGCACCGCGCGCCTTCTGTGGCACCAGCGGGGGCCGGTCGGAGCTGACGTGGGGCGCGTCGTGGGCAGCGCCGCGCCAGCCCGGGTTACCGGGAGTGGGCTGCTGCCAACGGGCCCAGGCTGGTTCGCTACGCTGACGCGGCGGCCGCGGCGGGGCTGGCGCCGCGCAAGGACTGCAGCCTCCTGCGCACCCTGCAGCGATGCGGCGTACAGGCACGCAGCCCACCTGGAGCTGGGATGCCGTGTGGCCAGTAGAGCGCGCACGTCGCCGTGCGGCGGAGGCGCGCGGCACCTCCTCCGCGTGCCTGAGCGTGCACCTGCCTGCTGCACACCCGGGACCATGCGCCTGCCCAAGCCTGCGAGTGTGCGCGTGCCGCCTGAGCATGCGCCGGGCTGAGCGAGAGTGCGCGCGCGCAGGTCACAGCCGTGCCGCAGGCGCCCCAGGCAGCGGACCGCGCGCTCGTCGCGGACGTGCTCTGCCTGCTCGCCGAACTGCAGGCCGATCAGGGTGGCTGCAGCGAGCACAGTGGCGCGCCGGCGGCGAGCTTTGAGGACACGGGGACAGGTGCTACGGACGCGCGCGCGCTGCGGCCGGCGCCCGCGGCGTCGGTGACCGCGCATGCAGACTGGCTGCCACCCTTAGCGCTGCAGCCAGCCGCAGCGTGGTGGGTATTGCCGTCGCGCGCGCGCCTGTCTAGGCCCCCTGTCGGGTCTGCGAGGCGGGGCCGCGGAGCGGGAGCCGCAGCTGCCCGCGCGGTTGGAGCTGCCGAGCTTGCGGTGGCTCGCTCGGCTGGAGCTGCCGAGCCCACGGCGGCAGAGGGGCCTTGCAGCCAGGCAGGGTCCGTGGTGAGCGAGGCCGCTGCCGGTGCCGTGCTGCCAGCAGACCGGCCACAGCGGTGGGTGGTGATCATCTCAGACGACTCAGGCTTTTCGCCGGCGCTGCGGCTGTGCGCGCGCGCGGGCTGCCGCACAGTGTCTGTTGGGGACAGCTGGGGCGCCGGGAACGCGTTCGCGGACGCCCGCCTGAGCTGGCATGAGGTGCAGGGTCGAACAGCTGTGTAGGTCTAGCTCTTGCATACCGCATGGGAAGGAGCGTGGGTGGGCTGACCTGGAGAGAAGCAACTTGAGCTTCACGCCAATGTGCTGACTGCGGATCTCATGTGGAGTCCGAGCTCATCTGTCGTCGACTTTCAAATACATGCCACATGAACAGATATTTTGAAAATAATTTGATAGGCGACTCGCGCCGAGCAAACCGAAGAGCCTTCATTCCAAAGGCTGTGCGATGCAATGGCCTGCATGCATCATGGGCTCCTGATTGTGGCTCGTGCGCGCAGTGGCAGCGCCACGGTGAAAGCCTTGAGACACTGCCCGCCTTATCACAGCCCGTCCACTGGCTGAAACAGTGCGCGGGGCAGGGTACGAGGTGCGCAGGTGCACAAACCTTGCTACTATGAGAGGTTTGTTCAAACACCGAGTCACGCCAATGCCATCTGGCGATTGCAGGTCGCAGTCATGGATGGCGCAATGAAATTTGTGCAAACCTGCGCCACGATCCCGCAAGGCACCCGGCAAGCGCTGGGCAAGTCCTGGCAGCTGGACCCAGACAAGCCATGGTTCCATGTCATGCCGCGTGATGGCTGGCTCAACGACCCCAACGGCCCCATCTTCTACAAAGGACGTTACCACATGTGCGCTTGCTGTATTTGCTGGTGATGCGCTGTCTTGTTTGTGCCGGCAGCCTGGTCCTGGAGGCAGGCAGACCTCTCACAAAGCGGAAAATGTGTATTAGCAGCTTCCTGCACGCTTCTAAAGCAGCGCGCACGTCCTTTTTGCCGTAGCCCAGCAAGTCGAAACATGCCTGGTGTGGATAGTGAGTGAACAGCTGCACAGAAGTATGGACGGGTGTGACCACCACAGCTCTTTCTGACGTGCGATGTTCGCACGACCCAGCTTCTACCAGCACGTGGTCGGCTCGTCCGAGTGGCGCTGGGAGCTGAGCTGGGGCCACGCCTCCAGCGCAAACTTGGTGCACTGGCGCCACGAGCCGCTAGCAATAGTGCCGACGCCACAAGGCTATGACGCCGCCGGCTGCTGGAGCGGCTGCACTGCCGTGGATGAGCAGGGCGTCCCGGTGATGCTTTACACCGGCGTGCGGTGCGTTTCTTACGTGCTAGAGCAAGGGGCCTGGGTATGGAGGTGCCTTTGCCCCCAGGTTGAAGAGCGTTGTCAGCTGCCCTCTGCTTATCAGGCTCATGCCCTGGGGAAAATCACCTGCATGCTTGCTTGGCATGTAGCGCTTCCTTGGAGCTGCCAGGACTGGCTATTTGCAGCAGTGTCCCCAGCACCTTGGTGACCTGAACACAAGCGTGGCACATGCGAACGATGGTTGCACTGCAGGCCATGCGACCTGGCCGCGGTAGCATGCAGGCGTAGCCTCTGTCTATGACGTGTTACAGCTAGGCCATAGGACAGCTGGCATCCAAGCAGATAAATTATGTGCATGCCAGCCTCAGCTTGGCAGGATCAGGCAAGCAGTGCAAGGTCTGCTTATTCATAGCTAATTCTGCGTGTAGCTCAAAGTCACGGCAGTATTGAATGTGAAGTGTGCCTTGCTACGCCCTGAGCCTGCATGCTCCGCGCACTTTGCGACGCAAGTGCGCACATGGGGCGCAGGCTGCGCAACAGCCCTGGCTGCGGCACGCTGCCGCCGCATGCGGCGCACGACCTGGGCCTGGACATCATTGAATGCCAGTGTGCGGCGGTCTGCGACCCAGGCATGCCGCCCTGCCCTGTCTGCCCTGGCTGCCTGAGCCCCAAAGCCCACATCAGCGCTGAGAGCCCAGGACTGGACATGCATTGTCGACAACATGCCTTTGCAGGGCCGTGCATGTACTGCATCATGTTGCGCTTTCCTGTCTGTGCACCGATGCCTTGCCCTGGCACCTGCACGGCTGCTGCCTGCTCTGTGCAGCTGGTGTTGTCCACGCGCCACTTGGCGATGCTTCAACTGCTCCAGAGTGACTAGGCCCAGGAGGCGCATGGTTTTGGGGCGGATTGCCTGCACCCCATGAGAAAGGAGAGCGGGCTGCTTGGTTTACATACGCACGATGCGCCCTGTACCAGCGCGGGCTACACGCCTGGCTTGATGCGCGTGCCGGGGCCGGCAGCGTGCCCGGACCTGCGGATGTGGAAGAAGCTAGACGCGCCGGTCATCCCGTCCCCGCCGCGCAGCGACCTGGTGGGCTTCCGGGACCCCTACGTGTTCGCGCGCGGCGGCGCCGGCCGCCCCTGGAAGCTGCTGCTGGGCTCGGGCGTGGCAGGCCGCGGCGGGACGCTGCTCGTGTACCGCGCGGCCTCCCTCACGTCAGGCGCGCGGCTGCGTCCGCCGCTGCCCCCGCGCGACCTCCGCATGCCATGCGTCAGGCCCCCCATGCTCTCAGGCCCACACGCAGTCGCCCTTGCCCTGATGCTCAGTGAACAAAGGGACGGCAATGCTCGTGGCAGAGTCACAATGCGCCGATGGGCGCGTGTGGCGCGGGTCCAGCAAGTGTCAGCTGCGGTCCATGGCGCTCAACTTGTACTCCTCGGTGCCTGCTCCCATGCCAGGCTCGTTGCTAGGGCATGGCAGCGCCGTCCTTTGTACCACCGGTCGCGCAGCCCGACGGGGCAGCAGATATGGGTGATCACGCAGTGCAGCGCGCGCCTGGACGCCCGTCCGGCCGCCTGCTGTCCTAGCTGACGCAGGGGCGGCGCGGGCCCAGGCTGGGAGTACATGGGCGAGCTCACCGAAGGCCGCAGCGCGCCCTGCGGCGACTGGGACCTCGGCGACATGTGGGAGTGCCCTTTCCTGGTGCCGCTGCCGGCGCCGCCCGCGACCGGCAATGGCTACGCAGGGGCGTCCACCACCGCAGGCGCCGCGCGCGGGGCCGCCACGCCAGCCGCTGACCATGCGCATGGCGGCACCACGGCCGGTGGCGCAGACGCGTACGCAAACGGCCCGGTGGGCTCGGGCGGGGAGGGCGGGGGCGGCGCGGCAGTGCATGTGCTGTGCGTGTCGCCGTACCCGCACACGTCGGCCGGCCAGCCGACCAACCCGTGCCTGGTCTGGCTGGGCGAGCTCACGCCCGGCGACAAATACCTCATCGAGGAGGCGCAGGGTGCGCCTCATCACAGCTTCTTGACACTGATGCGTGCGAGGCGACTTAATTGACCCCTTGTGTGCTCCTGCCTCTTTGCCTGTCTCCCTCTGCAAGGCGACTTGAATGTGACGCGTTCGCCACCCTCGTGTTGCATCATGCGCCTTTCTTTCGTTAGCCAAGTGAAACACAGCCTCTAGTTGGTGGCAAGTATTGGCTTGCTCAGTCAGGCCTGAGGCGCGGCGCAGTGTGAAAGTCACCATTGGGACATGCCCAAGCCCTCGGGCCTGCGCTTTCCAACGTGCGTCTCACTCACTGCCCTGCACAAGCAAGAGTGTGCGTGGGCATGCTTTAGCAGCGGGTGCCATGCTGGCTGTCCAACCGACTTGCGCCCCTCGCCCGCGCAGGTCCCGAGCGCCTGGACCTGGGCGACATGCTGTACGCGCCCAACGCGTTCACGGACGCTGCCGGCCGCGTGCTCATGCTGGCGTGGCTGCAGGAGCTGCGCGGCAGCGCCAGCAGCTGCGGCTTCGACTACGCCGGCTGCCTGTCGCTGCCGCGCGTGCTCACGCTCCAGGGTGCGCTCCGGCTGTCTGCTTGCGCGCCCGGTGGTGTCCGCCATCAGGTTGTGTGGCTCACCGGACTTGCGCGCGGTGCCTGGCATCCCAGCGCCTCCGGCCTGGCTGGGGTCTCTGCCGCTGGTGCAGACACCACATTCGTGGAGGACTCGGTGCAGGGGCAGTCTCATGGCCTGGGGCCTGGTGGCTGCCTGGGAGCCAGCAGGGCACAGCCAAGCTGCACACACAATTATCCACCTGGGCTGCACTCCTGAACCCGCTCTGTGACAGAAGCCCTGATTGGGCCGAAAGACCGCCTTTGGAGCAGCTCGGCCTCTGTGTTGAGCGCCCATCTGTGCGCCCGCCCGCAGGCGGGCGGCTGCACCAAGCGCCCGCGCCGGAGCTGCGGCGGTTGCGCCGGGAGCCCGGCGTGCACATGCGCGGCATGCGGCTGGGCGCCGGCGCAGCGACGCCCGTGCCGGGCGTGCGCGGGCCATCGCTGGACATGGAGGTGACGCTGCGGCGGGGCAGCGCGCGGAGGGCGGGCGTGCTCCTGCGCGCCTGGCTGCACATGGGGCCCGACGGCGGGCCGCCCGCGGCCGCCGCGCTCGTGGTGGACTGGCAGGTACGGCGGGCAGCGCCGAGCGGCCGGGCTGTGCGCAAGTCAGGCAGTCAGGCAGTTAGGATGCGCCAGAACAGTCGATGGTCGTGCTGCAGCCTCGCCTTGCTTGTGGCGCGTTGGGTCAACAAAGCTGTGGGCTTGGGCGAGAGGGAGTCATCTGCGCGTGGCTGGTGGTGGCCGGTGTGGTGGGCGCCTGTGGCGCGTGAGGGAGGTGGCCAGGGGGCGCTCCTCTGGTGTGGAGCAGGGGTGCGACCTGGCCCAGCTCGTGCTGCAGCGCACAGCGGCTGTTGTCAGCAAACCTTGGCAGTTGCGGGGGCGTTGGTCTTCCGACAGCCCCAGCACCTGCCAAGCTCAAGCTCTGCTGATACCGACAGGCTGGGACGCTGGAGATGGTGTACCCGACCGCGCTGGACGCCGACTCGCACTGCTTCGACTGGGACGCCCCGCACCGGCGCGTGGGCGGCACGCTGGCGCCGCCGCTGGGCGAGGGCGGCGCGCTCGGCCTGCGCATTCTGGTGGACCACTCGGCGGTGGAGGTGTTCACAGACGGCGGCCAGGCGCTGGCGACCAGGCGCGCAATCCTCTGCCCGGCTCAAGCGGGGTAAGCGCTCATGTGTGGCAAGTGCACAGACGTGGTCCGATAGCATTGTACCAGCTCCATGTGCTCTTGAACCCTTTCAACAGCACGTGCTGCCAAAAGGAAGAAGCTCTTGTAGGGACGGAAAGACGGTGTGCCACTCACGGTCCCCAGGCCCTGTGCATTGCCACGCCGTTCGGCACATGGCAGGCCTCCCTGGCCCGCGCGACTCATTCATCGTGTTGCGTGGGAGCGCACTTTATGGCGAGCTGCGCAGCCGCTGCGCGCCTCTCCTCATGCCCGTTCCTGCACGCGCAGGGTGTACCGCGGCAAGATGCGGGCCGGCGAGGATCCCGGGCTGTTCCTGATCGCGGACGGCGGCGACGCCTGGGCGGATGTCCTGGCCGCATACGGAATGGACTCCATCTGGGAGGCGCGTGAGGACCGGCCGGCCAAGGCGCACGAACCGGCCGAGGCGTGACAAGCGCCTCTCGCCAGGTCTGCAAAGAGAGTCAGGCTGACAGCCGGAGCGGACATCCCGTCTCTGCTTGAAGTGGGCTTGCTTCTGGGGGCGCGCGCGCGACCTGGCCGGCCGAGGCGTACGAGTCTGCCGTGGTGAGGACATGCGTTGACATTGGCAGGGAGCAGGTGCCCAGCAACAGACAAAGTGGAGGCCATTGGCAGGCAAGGGCGCATGGCAATGGGCGGGGGTTTTAGTAGGCATCAATGCTTGGGGGGCCTGGCAAGGAGTGCCACCTGACCCACCCCCATAGCAATTGTTTTGCATGTGCGGGTCCCGCAGCTTTCGCACCGCATGCACACTTGTTGTGTGCTGGGCCCCCGCCACGGCCGCGGTGCAAATCCCACAGGTGCATGGTCATGTACGAATAGCTTGGGAGCTGGGGCTGCAGGCGGTTTGGCACGCGGCTCTACGCATCAGGCGGCGTCCCACTGACAGGAGGCACGAATATTACACACGTCTGACCATGTAGTTCTGCAGTTGCTTGTGCATATGCTTGTCTCCGCGCATCTGTGATGCTGGGCACAGGTTCCCCAAAGACGGTGCGCTGGCCGTTACAAGTAGAACGCTGTCCTTTGCTGTGCTGGAATGGTCTCCAGCGCAAGTCGTGGCAGGGACTCGAGGGTGGTTTGGGAGGTGCTCACCGATTTGCAGCGCCGCCGAAAGCCAGTTCGGCATTGCTACGTCAGCCGTCTTTTGTATCGCAGTTGTCTGCAAGCGATATTTCGCACATGGTGTGTTCCTGCACCTGCACGTCTGGTTGGAAAGGGAAAGGGCATGGTGGGATTGTGCAGACAGCGGCTTCCTGCACCCTGTTGACTGAGCGCAGTGGGGAGCCAAGCATATGCATCATTGCTGCACTGTGTTCAGGGCTTCTTGCTATTCGTGCAGGGCTTCTTGCTACATATACGCGCTGCACCCGGGCGTGAATGCAACAGACATTGGTCGTGCCTAGCAACACCAAGACATATCTTCGAGCAAGATGAAGCTGAGAAACCGGCCTTTGCACGCGGGCGCACTCTTGTTTTGGACGAAGTGCAGATGCTCAACAAAGCCCTGCTCAATACATGCGCATGCGTTGTATGATAACACCAGCCCAGCGGGCATACTAGCGCATGCAAGCTCAGACCAAATTCGCACTTTATGTTACCCCGCTGCTAACCCTGCTGTAGCTCTGCATCGCCTACCGATCCGTCTACATAGAACAGAGGCGCACGGCGCCATGGCCAGTGGTGCAGCCTGGTGCGCACTGTTTGCCCGAGCAGCAGTGTGAAGTGCAACAAAATCTATACAGGCAAAGCACTGCACGGCACGCATCTGCCCTGCACCGGCCGGCTACAGCACAGCCCGTGGTCACAGCGCAGCCTGCCGCGCGACCGCGCCTGGCGCCCACAGTGCGCGATGGGCGCCCGCGGCGTGCGGTGCGCGGCGCAGCGCGTGCAGCAGCACCACCGCGGCGGCCAGGAGGTTCATCGCGTTCAGCTGGTGCAGGGAGCCCAGCCAGGGCGGCACGCACGCCAGCAGCGTCGCGACGCCCAGACCCACCTGCGCAACGCGCGCTTAGCATCCTCAGACCGGGCTGAGGGCTGTGGAGGTCTCGAATAGTGAGGTCAAAGCAGGGAGCATGGTAGCTGCACGCAGCACGGTGTCCGAGTATACCAGCAGAACTAGTGTCGTATCAAACTGACTGGGCCTGCTATTGTCGGACTGCTGCACGATGTGCGCACTCTGCTGCATAGGACGAACCTACGTCGGGGCTGTCGCCAGAGGAGAAAACGGGCAACAAGCTGCTGGGGCATAGGACCATAGTGACCCAGTTTCCTGGCAAGCTGGCAGGCGCATATGGACATGCACTCGCTGCTAAACAGCGAAAGATTGTTGGCGCTTCAGGGGTCTAATGGAGGATGCATCAGGAAGTCCTTGGGGTGATGGACCGCACCTGCGCGCAGGTCGCGGCCAGCAGGTAGGTCAGGCATGCGCGCGCGGGCGGCGGCAGCGGGCCGCGCGCGTGCGCGGCCCACAGCCCGGCGACCGCGCCGAGCGTGGACAGCGCCAGGCCGCGGTGGTGCAGCTGCACGGCCGCCGTGCTCTGAAACGCGTTGCGCCAGCCCGGCACCGCCCAGTACTCGTCCGGCACCCAGCGCCCGTTCATGGTCGGGAATGTGTTGTATGCGTGCCCGGCGTCCAGGCCCGCCACAAATGCGCCTGCCGGCAGCGCAGGCTGCCGGTTGCGCGGGTCGCGGGGGCGCACGGCGGAATCGGACGCGCACGCGCCCACACGCGCACGGCCATGCTGTGATGCAGATGGCGACGATGGCATGCATGGCACACAGCAGTGTGCCAGCAGAGGCAGCTTTCACGCTGGTTGGGTGAGGGGCGTCCATGTCTTGAGCGGTCGGCGCGCAGGTGGCACACACGCTGTTGCTCTTGACAGCGGAGGGCGTGACTGAGTCCAAGTTTGTCGGTCGGAATGTGTCGGCAGGGTGGCATCTACTGGGTAGGCACTGTGAGCGGGCCAGGCAGGGCGTCACCAGAGCACGCAGTGAGCGCGACCAGCCCGGTGACGGGCAGCGCCCAGCGCCGCAGCGCGCCGGCGGCGCGCAACGCGCCCGCCGTGCTGGGCGGCGCGGCGCCCGCGGCGCCGAGCCGCAGCACGTCCAGCGCGGTCCACAGCAGGCCCGCGAAGATGGCAAACGCGCTGGTCAGGTGCGCGGCGAGGCGGTACGGGCTCACGCGCGGCACGTCCCACTCCCGCTTGGGCTCCTTGCGGGGCACACGCTGCCCGCTGACGGCCAGGTGGTGCGCATGGCTGGGGACTTACAGGGTAGCTGAGGGTCAAAAAGGCGCTCCTGATCGATATAGCAAGATGCGTTCGAGCTGACATGCGGCGGAGGAGGGAGCGGCGCGCCTGGAGCCCGCTGCGGACCATCCACCAGCCAACCAGCCCCTGCGCGCCGCCCGCCGCGAAAAGCAGCCCCACGCGCCAGGCTGTCGGCCCGCGCAGCCACCCCCTGCGATGACGCTGGTAAGAGGGGTTCGGGTTGCAGAGCAACCTCGTTGCGCTCACCTAAACTGACACCCCAATCGAGGGTAGCTTGAGCGGCGTGCATCACTGCAACAGTGCTTGTTGATGAGCCGGCTGCGCGGAGAGCTGCGTCACACAGCTCGCACACGCGCATGCGCTAAATCATTCAGCCTAGAACGCTTGCATATAAAGTGTTGGAACCAGACATAGTGGCAGACTCGCCATCTCTGCAGTGATGAAGTTGCTTCTGTCGCGGAGCGCGCCTGGCGGCGAAGTAGAGCGCGGGGGCAAGGAACACCACGCCGATCGCGCGGCCAAACATGCGGTGCAGGTATTCCATGCCATATATGAACTTGAAGTCGCCCTCCTTCATGCCCCTGCACAGCCAACACGCCCGGCCTCAGCAACTCAGCGGGCTCGGGGCAGCATAGACGGGCGACCACGCGTCAGCGCCCCTCGCCTGTTGATGCGCTGGTACTCTGGCGATGCCCGGTACTTTGCAAACTCCGCGTCCCAGTCCTCCTGACGCCACAGCGTGTGCTAATACGACATTGCCGGAGGTATATAGCAGCGTGAAAGCTTTTGCAGAACTACAAACTCACGCTGCTTGTCTGCTTGTACACACTCAGCATGGCAAGGAGGTGCTCTTGCCGGCGCACTGCAGGGCGGCGCGCCTGTGAGCTCGGCCAGCGCTCTCCGGTGAACTTCCACTCTGTCATTGACAGCCCAGAGCGCGTCAGGCGCGTGACGCCGCCGATGCCGATCATGACAAACACCGCCGCCGCGCTGCCCAGCAGCCACCAGCCCACGGCGTCGCGCGCGTGTGGTGGCAAGGACATACTTGGTGCCTGCGCCTGTGACCCGCATCCTGTGGCGGTCAGCAGGAGAGAGGCCGGGGTGGCAGCACCAGCGCTACCACACAAGGCAAAATATGTGAGCTGCGCAGGTGCAGCTAAAGGCGTGGAAGAGCAGGGAGCACACCGTCGCATACTGGCGTGAGCCGTGCGGGCAGGCAGCGCGCAGCCGTGCCGGTGCAGTCCGGACAGTGGGCCATCTGCTGGCCGCAGCCGCGCTGCTGGCACACCTGACGCCCTGCAGCGCGGCACTCCGCGCTGCTGCTGCTCCAGTCACTAAATGGTTTGCGCGGCTGGCCGTGGCGCCCCAGCACGCCAGTCCGCACAAGCGGCGGCGCGCAGCATCCTGCTATTGCACGCCATTACTACGTTGACGTACACACACTTGGACAGTGCTGCTGTGCAAGCAACAGTGGGACTCACCGTTTGTGCACTCCTTGTGCAGGCCTGTGCCACAGCAGGCCACTGCTGCCTAGTCGTCCAAGCTCTGCCCGCTCGCAGCAGCGCCGCACTGTGAACTGCCTGAGCTGCATGCGCAGCCGGACTGCTGTGAAAGGTGGCCGCAAGCGCAGCAGCTGCACGTAGCGCCTTCAGAAGCATTGTCACATACCTGGACTGCTGCTTGCGCAGGGACAACCAAGCTTTGCCTCGGCACTTGACATGTCACTGATTAGGGTGGCAGCCAGCAGAGTTACACCAGAACGCCCAGACTTCCGTGCAGAGCCTCTGCATCTGCTGACGCCCCCGCGCACATGGGTGGCGCCCTCACTCAGCGCATTTTGCTACCCGCAAACCTCCAGTTGTGCCTGCTGAGTCTGTTTGTGCCCGCGCAGCCGCATACGGCGACCACAAGCTGGGCAACCAGATCTTTGTGACACTGCACAAGGGCGAGGTCGGCGCCCAGCCGGCTACTTGCTGCGACGTCAGGCGCGGCGGTACCTGTATGGACGCTGCGTGCTCGCTGTGCAGCCACCCCCACCTGACAGTGGGCGCCCTGCTTGAGGTGGCTCTGCCTTGCGCAGGCTGCAGTACGAACAGACAGTCGCAGACATCAAGGCGGCCGTGGCAGCCAAGCTGGGGGTGCCGGTGGCCAGCCAGCAGCTGTTCTGGCACGGCCGCGAGCTCACCGCGCGCCACGATTCCGCCACGCTGCTGGAGCTGGGCCTGCACACAGGCTTCTGCCTTCGGGGCTATGACACGAGGCTGGCGCCCATTTACTGGCCGCCCGTGCGCGAGACGGAGGACGGTCTGGAAGTCGTGGATAGTACGCAAGGGACTTGACACTTGTTGCGCGCTTGCGCTGTCCTGACGCAGCAGGCCTGATGGACAGGGACCAGGGCGGCGGGTGCTGAGCTCAGCGTAAAAACAGCATGGTGTGCCTCCGCGCACTCTGTGACAAAGTCTGCAACTATCACCATGACAAAGGCGCCGCGCACAGCCCGCGGCCGACCAGCCAGCGGACGGCGCCCTCTGCCAGCGCGGCGGCCGAGGCTGACGTGGTGTCCAGGACGAGGTGGTGCTCCAGGCCGGCCGCGCTGTCGGGCCAGGCGTCGCAGCCCTGGTACCTGCCAGCGACACCCAGCCTGCAACTGCCCAGCCTGCGCTATCAGACACACGTGAACGTGTGAAGAAGGCATGCTTTGCGGGGGTGCAGACCGGGCGATCAGCGCCTGCAGGTCTGCCCAGGTGGCGGGCTTGTGGCCCAGGCCGGCGGCGGCGAGGCGAGCGGCCCGCGCCTCCAGGCGCTGGCGCCAGGCGGCGGCGTCGGCGGGCTTGCACTCCACAACGGCCACGGCCGCGCCAAACTACGCGCCAGGCGGGCAGCCCTGTCACCGGCTGTCAGCACCGGCAGGCCGTGCGCCTGCTGGCGGCCGGCGCACAGGCTGGGCCGCCAACCTGTGCGGCAAGGGACGCCGCGGTCTCATACAGGGAGACGCGCGCCAGGGGGCAGTCCACCACGACGCTCAGGCCACACTGCAGCTGCCTGCCGACCTGGCGGAACATTACGCTGTAGGCCGCGTCGTTCAGCACTGAGGCTCCGTCGTCAGCCGCTGCCGCCCAGGCCGCGACCGGCGACAGCGCGAGTGCGTCGCGCGAGTCGTCCTTGTCAACGAGCGGCCAGCGACACAACTGCGCTATCTGCGCGCCGACGGCGCTCTTCCCGCTGCCCGGGTGGCCCTTGAAGAGCAGCAGGACAGGGCGGTGGGGTGAGGGCGCGGCCGCTGACGCGTGGTCGCCTGCGCCCTGCGGCTGCTGGTGACGCGCTGCATCGTCCAGGTCGAGCAGCTCGCCTGACCTGGGAGGCGCTGCGGAGCTGTCCAGGCCTGAGCAGTCAAACTATTGAGGCCTGGAGTCACGCTGGATGCATGAATGGTCGGTCAAGCTTGAACGGCATCAAGACAGCTCGGTGATTTACTGAGCATCGGAGTGCGCACGGCTGTGATGCGCAGTCTGCGCACCGCCCAGCCAATCAAGTTATGTCGCAGCTCACAAACGCGTCTCTGTGCGAAACAGCACAACGCCTGACGGCACGAGGCAAAGGCTTGCTGGCCGCGGATGAGAGCACCGGCACCATTGGCAAGCGGCTTGCCAAGGCGGGCATAGACAACACCGAGGCGCGGGCTTGCGTGGGGCTCGCGCTAGCTGCGCTAGATGTGTCTTATGGCACTAAGTGGGTTCAAGAGAGCTGCAGGAGAGTAGGCGGCAGTACCGCGAGCTGTTCTGCACGGCAGACATCGGGGGGAGCATCAGCGGCGCCATCCTGTTCAAGGCGTGCGGCACGTGATGACTTGCAACACCCACCAATGCATGCTGCCCGCGCGGCTGGTTGCCAACGTAAAGGAACGGGCAGGAGACGCTGCACCAGCGGGCCGCGGACGGCACGCCCTTCGTCGAGTGCCTGGCCCGGCAGGGCGTGCTGCCGGGGGTGAAGGTGGACGAGGTGTGTCCCCTCGCCCTTGCCCTGCGGTTCTGCTGAGA
>JAABVA010003484.1_pt1 | contig 14930 bp, 13 predicted proteins | sample 5560331 | NCBI WGS metagenome assembly JAABVA01 (sample SAMN12812661, study PRJNA571458) | rock metagenome | isolation source: Antarctica rocks | place: Antarctica: Victoria Land, Mt New Zealand sud | collected 2016-01-07 | reverse complement strand
CCTGAGGCGACGCCCGCCAACGCGGTTCGCGACCCCAAGAACCTCCCAGCAACGATCGGCCTACGGACACGCTGTGATGTGCCGCGAAAGTCGTTGGCGGAGTGGGGACGACAACGACGACAGTGCTCTCATGACCTCGCCCTTGGACCCCGGCCAGGCCCGGTACGCAGCCATGCGCTGGAACACGCCCCTCTCGGTCGATCATGCCGAGTTCATCCTCGACCTCCTCGAGGCTCGAGGCGGCAGCGGAGTTGCTCGACCTGGGCTGCGGCTGGGGGAGCTGCTGATGCGCGCGGTCGAGGCGGGCGGGCCCGGCACGACAGGTGTAGGCGTCGACCGTGACGAGCAGGTGCTCGCCCGCGCGCGCCCACTGGCGACGACTCGGGGACTGGACGGGCGGGTGCACTTCGTTTGCGCCGAGTCCGCGACATGGGACCAGCGAGCAGATCGGATGCTATGCGTCGGCGCCTCGCATGCCTGGGCCGGCGTCGAGCAGGCGCTGCAGGCGCTTGCCCGGCTGGTCCGCCCCGGGGGCCGGGTGCTGTTCGGGGAAGGTTGTTGGGAGCGGTCCCCGACAGCCGCAGCCGCGGCGTCCCTGGGCGAGCCGGTTGCGCACGCCTGGACAGAACCTCTTGGCTGACCACGGACACGGCCTCGGCGAGCCCGGTGACGACGGCTTCTAGCGGCGGTGACGCGCAAGGCTGTCCTGCCCGCGACTCACCCGTGGTCTGGAGCCGGTCGGCCCCGTCGACGACGAACAGCTCGGTGCGGCTGGAGGCGCAGGCGGCGTTGTGCTCGTACGGGTCGACGGGTCCGTGCTCGTGGTAGTCGCGGCGTAGGAGCGCTGGCACGCCCGGGCAGCGCCTGCCAGGCCGGCAGCCCCTGGCTGACTGCATTCTGCTACCGCTTGAAGCCGGCCGTCTGACTCGGTCAGCGATCCGCTCGGTCAGCACCGCCGCCGACAGCAGCAACCTAGGGCGTGACGGGCTCGCTCTCATACACCGCCGCGACCAGCCAGGTGGCATCGCGCACGAAAGGGCGCGCAGAGAACCGGCCGCTCGCCTGCTCGACGAGCCGTGACGGTTTGGCCCGCTGGTAGGAGCGGGCCAGCCGGCGTGCGGTCGCCTCGGACAGTTTCGCCCGGGCGTTGAGCACCATCCATTGACCCGGGTGTGAGATCAGCACGCGACGGGCCTTGTCATGTGGTGTCTCGCTGCTCTTGGGCGGCTGCGGGGGTGCTGCGTCCAGGCGCTCCATGATTGGGTCGTCGGACAGCGCCGGCAACGTGTCGCGCCTGGCACCGGGGCCGGGCCGATGACCGGTCTTGCTGCCCTGCTGTCCAGCCATGCCGCACCCTTCCCTTCCCTGTTGCTCGTGCTCGGCTACGACCGCACCAAGTACACCTCATAGCTCGTTACAGCATCGCTACGTGCTGACACCTGAATGTTCTTCTTCTATTACATCTCAGCACGTATGCTACCAGGGGTAGTCAGCTCTCTGTAGTCCGGCCAGGCGACAGGGCCGATTGGCGACCGGACGGGGGTCGGCGCGGGTGCGCGGCGGGGTGAAGTTCTACAGGGGCTCGGCCCGGGCTGCTCGGGACTATGTGGAGGCTGAACGCGGCCGGGCTGATGACTACTACCTGGCCGAGGGGACCGGTTTTGCGCAGCGGTACAGCGCCGCCGCCGACGGGCAGGTCCGGGCGATGCCGCAGATGGACGGCGACGCCTACGAGGCGTGGGTGTCTGGAATAGACCCGGACACCGGTGCGCACCGCGGACGGGTGCGTCAGGACGAGCACGCGCTGCGATTCGCCGAGGTCGTGGTGAACGGGCCGAAGTCGTGGTCGATCGTCGCCGAGCTGCACCCGGACATCGCCGACGCGTACACCGCCGCGCAGGACCGCGCCGCGGTCGAGATCGTGCGGTGGATGGGCCAGCACGCCACCACCCGGGTCGGGCCGCGCGGCGCCCAGGTGTCCACGCCTGTCGGGCGGATCGAGGCGGTCGCGGTGCACCACTACACCAGCCGTGCCGGCGACCCGCACCGGCACATCCACCTGCAGATCAACGCCCGGGTCGAGGCCGCGGGCAAGTGGCGCGGCATCGACTCGGTCGCGGTGCGCGACTCGATCGGCGCTGTGCAGGGCATCGGGCACGCCGCGGTGATGGCCGACCCGAGCTTCCGCCAGTCGCTCGCCGAGCACGGGTTCACCCTCGACCCGACCACCGGTGAGGTGATCCAGCTGGTCGGCTACGTCGAGCCGTTCAGCAAGCGCGCCGAGCAAGTCAGTGGCCAGGTCGGGCAGTACGAGACCGAGTGGCGAGCGGTGAACCCCGATCAGGAGCCGGGACCGGCGCTGCGCCGGTCGTGGGACGCGCGCGCCTGGGCCGAGCACCGGCCAGGCAAGGCGCATGTGGAGCCGGCCCAGGTCGCGCACGACCGGTGGGTTGACGAGCTGGCCGAGCTCGGCTACCGGCCGCCGGAACGCGCCGCCGCGCTGGTCCCACTCGCGGTGGGACGAATCGACCGGGACGACGCCGCCGCCGAGGTGCTGGCCCGGCTCACCGCCACCCGCTCGGCGTGGAACCAGGCCGACATGCGCGGCGAGGCCGAGCAGCTGCTCACCCGCCGCGGCGTGATTGCAGAGCCTGAGGTGCGGGCCGAGCTCGCCGAGGACGTCACCGCCCGGGCCGCGGCCGTCGCATTGCCCGTGCCGGGGCTCAGTCGCGCAGCCGAGTCGATGCCCGAGCACATCCGGGCCTGGACCTCGGCTCAGGCGGTCGCCGTCGAGGCCGACCTCAACGGCCGGCTCGCCGGCCGCGGCGCCGCCGACGCCGTGTCCGGGCGTGATGCCGGCGCCGAGCGGGTGGGCCGGGCGGCCGAGGCCGCCGGCGTGCAGTTGGATCCGGCCCAGGCCGATGCTGCCGCGGCGCTGGCCGGCGAACACGCCCTGGTGCTGGTGACCGGGGCCGCCGGCGCCGGCAAGACCACCACCCTGGCCACCGCCCGCGCCGCGCTCGAGGACGACGGGCACCAGGTCCTGGTCGTTACCCCCACCCTGAAGGCCGCCCGCGGCGCCCGGGCCGAGACCGGCGCCCGCACCGGCTCGGCCGCCTGGCTGGTGCACCAGCACGGCTGGCGCTGGGACGACGCCGGCCGGTGGACCCGCCTGCAACCAGGTCAGCTCGACCCGCAGACCGCAAGCGCCTACCCCGGGCCGCGGCAGGACGCCCAGCTGGGTCGCGGGGATCTGCTCGTTGTCGACGAGGCCGGCATGCTCGACCAGGACGTCGCCCGGGCGCTGCTGTCCGTCGTCGACGAGCAGCAAGCCCGTCTCGCGCTCGTCGGCGACCCGCACCAGCTGGCCGCGATCGGCCGCGGCGGCGTGCTTGACCTCGCCGGCCGGTGGGCCGAGCGGACCGTCACCCTTGACGTGATCCACCGCTTCACCGCCACCATCGAGATCGAGCCCGGCGTGCTCGCCGACGTCGAGGACCAGGCCTACGCCGCGCTGTCGCTGCGGATGCGCGACGGGGCTGCCGGCGACCCTGCCGCGGTGTTCGACGAGCTGACCGCCCGGGGACAGGTCCACCTCCACGCCACCGATGAGGAACGACGTACCTCAGTAGCGACGCAGGCGGCCGAGGCCCGCCGTGCCGGGCACACCACGGCGGTGTCCGTGGCCACCAATGAGCAGGCCCGCACCCTCAACACCGCGACCCGCGACCAGCTCGTCGCCAGCGGCGACGTCGACGACGAGCTGGTGGCCACCACCGGCACCGGGCAGCGCGTCGGCGCCGCCGACCTGATCGTCACCCGCGACAACGACGTCGACGTCGACGTCGCCAACCGCGACACCTGGACCGTGCTCGCCGTCCACCGCGACGGCTCGCTCACCGTCACCCCCGCCAGCGGCAGCGGGGTCAACGGCGAGCGGACCCTGCCGGCCGGTTATGTCAGTCGGCACGTCGAACTCGGCTACGCCGGCACCGTGCACGGCGTCCAGGGCCAGACCGCCCAGGCCGGTCACCTGGTCCTCGACGAGCACACCAGCGCCGCGGCCGCCTACGTCGGCATGACCCGCGGCCGCACCGCCAACGCGCTGCACGTGCTCGCCGAAGACCTTCCCGACGCCCGGGCACAGTGGGTTGACGCCGCTGGCCGCGGCCGGCCCGATCTGGGCATCGACGCCGCCCGGCTGCAGGCCGAGCGCGCCGCCAGCCAATACGCCGAATCGACGCCCAGACCAGTCGCCGCCGACGACACCCGGCTCGAGCAGGTCCTGGACCAGCTGCGCCGCGCCTGGACCGAACAAGCCCGCGCGAGCGAGCAGCTCGCCCAGCTCGAACCACGCCTCGCCCGCGCCCAAGCCGACGCCACCCGAAGCGAACACCACGAACGCATCCTGGTTCCGCTGCGCGAACAGATCCACACCACCCGCGCTGCGGCCGACGCCGCCGAACAACAGGCGGCTGTCGCGCGGGGCCTGCTCGAGCAGCGGGCCGAGCAGATCCAGGCCTCGCTGCGGGCCAGCTGGGACACCGACCGGCCCGCCGCCGCCGAAGCCGCCCGCACCGTCAAAGCTGGCGCCGGCCGGCTCGGGCGGCTAACCGGCGCCCGCGCCAACGTCCGGGACGCCGAACGGCTGCTCAGCCAGTGGGCCGAGACATGGTGCCCGGTCAAGCCTGAGCTCACCGACGCCGCAGCCGCCGCCCGCTTCGCCGGCTGGCATCCCGGCAATGACCGGATCGCCCAAGCGCTCGACCAGTACGCCCACCACCGCGCCGGCCAGGAACTTCCCGAGCAAGTGCAGCTCATCCGGGCCGCCGAACAAGCCCGCCAGAACGCCCAGAACGCGGCCCACACCTACGCCAAGACTTCCAGTCCGCTCATCCAGCGGCAGGCCCTCCTGCACGCGCGCAGCGGCTACCGCGATCTCGCCGACGAACTCCCCCACCTCACCGAACAGACCGCCACAGCCAGGGCCCGGCTCGACGTTGCAGACAAGCGCGTCGAGCAGCACGCCGCCGACCCCGCAATCACCGGCAGCGACGACCCGGCAGGTTTGCTCGCCGCTGCCCACACCAGCTGGCACGGCGACTACCTCGCTGCCCAGGCCGCAGCGTTGCAGCAGGCCCGGCGCGCCGCTGCCCGGCAAGCCCAAGAAGCCGCCAGACAGGGCATGCGCGCGCCTGTCCGCCACTACGGGCCGAGCTACGGCCCGACCACTGGACGAGACGGCCCCAGCATCGGCCGCTGAAGCGCATAGAGGCCCGTACAACTCGACCAAGCTATACCGCGTATGAACGTATTCACGTACGTACGTCCCTGGTTCGTCGTAGCTGGGCTGCGGTCTGAGGGACCAAGTCGTCGGAGCTTCTTGAAGCAAACAGCCGCCGCCATGGTCGCTTTCGTAAGACGGGATGGTTGATCACCAGACCTGACGACGCGTGGGCCGCCTCCGATGGCCGTGCTGACACCGCTGAGAAGGACGCCCGCGAGCTCGCGGACTGGGCTGAGCGCGAGATGACGCTCAAGCCGGACTCGGCGACGGCACTGCGTGGTTCGGCGTGTCTACTGCAAACTTGTAAGTAGTCGGTACGGCTCCTGTTTCTATAACTGCTACGACACCTACACTTTGAGATACTGCTATGGATTCTGTGAACCCCGCTGAGCACTTTGACGGTGTCCTTCACATCGAAGAGCTTGGTAGCGACACGAAGTCACCTACTGGGGGACCGAGAGGTCGAACCATTGCAGAGTGGCGTAAGTACTTCGACGAGCATGGATATTCCATGGTCGGGCCAACGGGGAAGACGTTCGACATCTCGCTAGATGCGTGGTCCGACCGTGACGAGAACACCCGGCTAGCGGTCTACGTCAAGTTCATCGACCCCGCCCTCGTCGGAACGAAAGACCCGAGCGGACGGCCACCGCGGAGCTAAGCCTTGGATCTCCTTCGTGCAGTCCTAGTCGTCCCCTCAACTTTGAAGAGCCAACAAACCGCAAGTACGTATTACGTGCCCACGCGATTCCAGCTCGTCGAGTCGGGCGGGCGGTCAATCGCCGGCGAGGCGGTCCTGGACGCGCTTGGCGAGGTCCTCGTCCTCGGCAAGCTCGGCGAGCAGCGAGCGCAGCACGTCAACCCCGGCGACCCGCGGACGCTCCAGCGCGATCGCCGCGGCGGTGCAGAACTCTTGCAGTTCCCGGTACGCCGTCGGCGCCAGGTCCACCGACAGCCGCACCGGCTTCGCCCGCGGCGCCGGCCCAGGCTGCGGCGGCGAGACCGACGACGACGAAGGTCGAGCCGCGGCCTGCTCCATCTGCTTGGACAGGTCCCGGCGCGGTCGGCCCGTCATGCTGCGGCCGCCTCCACTCGATCCAGCTCGTCGATCACCGCGGCATACGGTCCGCCCGTTATTGGGTCGGCGCCGAAGGCCTGCGCCAGCGACTCCCGCCGCGGCACCGTCGCCTCAAGCACGGGCCGGGCCGGCCAGCCCCCCGTCCCGGCCGCAATCGCCGCACGCACCATTTCCGTCGACGACGCGTTGGCCACCGTGCGGTTGAGCAGCACTGCAATCTCAGCCGGGTCGCGGCGCAGCGGCTCCACGTCCGCGATCGCCGACCACACATCGCCGAGGCGCTCGAACTCGGCCATCGTCGGCGCCAGCGGCACCACCACCAGATCGGCCAGCCGTAGCGCCGAAAGCACGATCCCGGCCCGCTCAGCCAACGGTGGGGTGTCCACCACCACCAGCTCGTACCGATCGCCGGCGATGCCCGCCAGGCGGGTGTGCAGGTCCTTCACTGGCAGCGCCAGCGTCGACACGCCGAACCCCGCTTGCTCACTCCACCGCAACGCCGTCCCCTGCGGGTCCGCGTCGACCAGCAGAACCGAACGGCCGCGCGCGGCCCACTCGTGCGCCAAGAACACCGCAGTCGTCGTCTTCCCCGAGCCGCCCTTGAGATTGACCACCGCGATCGTCCGCATGCGCGCACCGTAAGCAACCGGAACCGCCGGCATCAGTAGGCGCGCCGCAAACACTTGCATACGTACACAAGTAACCGCTTACGCTCCCCCAGCGACCAGCCCGCCAGAAACTCCATCACCGACAGCTACGATTGGGTTGCTGTGCCCTCGGGAGGCTGCGACGAACCACCTAATCAGGACTTCGGCGTAGCAGAATACGGATACGGGGTCTAAGACGTGGCTGACTCGCCTGAGATCTCATTCTGGGGAAAGGGTCGTCCGGTCACTATAGGATTTCTGTTGCTGCTTGTACTCCTAACGGTTCTGGTCATTTCCCGTGTCGTCAGTCCAGGAGTCGGCTCGCTTGTCACGCCGCTTCTGACGTTTGCTAGGTTCATCATCTTCCAACTCTTAAAGCGCTGAGCCCCGCGGCGACGCTATGAACGGTAGAGCCAGCAGCGTCCGGCGCCGGAGCCGGTACGCGAATGCGCTGACGGTTCTGCTCCTCGGCCTGATCGTTCTCGGGCAAGCGCTCAACCTGTATTCAGACCTGGTGGCAGGTCTTCTTTTTTCTCTTCTAGGTGGCGCAAGAGGTACCATTCTCCTGTTTACGCGCGGCGAGGACGCCGAGAAGGGTGACGCAAACGGTCCGCGCGCCGAATAGGATAAATGTCCACTTGGACAGCACCCGTTCGGTTGACGGACCGGCGGCAAGGACGCTGGCAGCGCTCCCTATCCCAAGACTTCTTCGGGCAGGTCCGGCTAGGACGCCGCTGATCTATTGGCTTGAGCCCGGCGCCTGCGTGCCGGGCCTGACACTGGTTGAGAAGATCCTTTATGGGGATTGGCAGGTCGGGCGGGCAGGGTCGTCTAGATGATGCGGCGCTGGTGCTGGGCGAACGGCTGGCGGCTGGGACGTTGTGTCGGCTGCTCGCCGATGAGGGTCATGTGCTGTTCGCCGATGACTACTTCGCTGACCTGTTCAAGGCCACGCGCCGGGGCCGCCCGACCATTGCGGCTCGGGTGATCGCGACGGTGATGCTGCTGCAGTCGCATGAGGGCTTGAGCGACCGTGAGGCGATCGACCGCTTGGCGTTCGACCTGCGCTGGTCGGCCGCGGCCGGGCTCACGGTGGCGCCTGAGACTTTCCACCCGACGGTGCTGGTGGGGGTGCGCAACCGGCTACGGGCCTCGGCGCGGCCACGGCGACTGTTCGAGGACGTCAATGTCGTGGCCCGCAACGCCGGGTTGTTGCGCGGCCGGGTCCGGGTGCTGGACTCCACACCGCTGCTGGATGCGGTCGCGACCCAGGACACCGTCACCCAGCTGCGGGCTGCGGTCCGCGGTCTGCTGCTGGTGCTGGACCGGGACGGCGCCTGGGCGCTGGCCGGCCGGGTCCGGGCGGCGCTGCGACGCGATGATGACTACGCCACGGTCGGCAAGCCGGCGTGTGACTGGGACGACCGAGCAGCCCGGGAAGCGCTGGTCGACGCGCTGGTCGTCGATGCGCTCGCCGCGCTGGCTGTCATCGACGGTGAGCAGCTCGCGCCCGTGGCGTGCAGGCCGCTGAGCTGCTCGCGCTGGTCGCCGGGCAGGACGTCGAGCCCGACGAACAGGGCCGGTTTCAGGTGGTGCGCAAGGTCGCCCGCGACCGGGTGCTGTCCACCGTGGACACCCAGGCCCGGCACGGGCACAAGAGCCGGGCCCGGACCGTCGACGGCTACAAGACGCACCTGTCGCTGGACCCCGACTGCGAGCTGATCACCGCGGTGGCGGTCACCCCGGCGAACACGCCCGACCGGGACGCGATCGACGCGTTGCTCGCCGGCGAAACCCCGGGCCTCAGTGACGACACCGCCAAGGACACCGCCAAGGACACGGCGTTGACGGTGATGGGCGACTCGGCCTATGCCGACGGAGCGACGCTGCAACGGCTGGGCGCTGCCGGGATCACGGTGATGGCGAAGGTCCCGCCGGCACGTAACGGCACCGGCGGGTTCGCCAAGGACCGCTTCGAGGTCGACCTGCAGGCCGGCACGGTGACCTGCCCGGCCGCTCACACCGTCGCGATCGTGCCGGTCAAGGCCGGTGGCGGCCGGGCCGGGTTCGGCAAGCTCTGCGCGAGCTGCCCGTTGCAGCTGCAGTGCACCACGGCCCGGGCCGGCCGGGTCGTGATGGTTCACCTGCAGGAGCAGGCGTTGCAGACCGCCCGGGCGGCGCAGCAGACCCCCGCATGGCAGGCGGCCTACCGGGCGACCCGGCCGGGCGTCGAGCGCAAGATCAGCCACTTCGTCCGCCGGCCGTGGGGCGGACGCAAAGCCCGCTGCCGAGGACAAGAAAGGATCTTGACTGACGTCCTGACGCGAGGCGCGGCGCTCAACCTTGCCCGCTTGTCGCTGCAGGGCCTACGGTTCGGCGCCACCGGCTGGGTCACCGCCTAAGGGCGGAGCCCGAATGGACTGTCGCCCAACCGCGACCCGCCCCCCGCGGCACCCACAGGGCCGCCCCAACGACCCACCAGCCCAGCCAGCTCCTCAGAACCCCAACATCGCCACCCCGACTGGCTCTCAGACGCCGCCACACCCACAAGCCTCACCCCCCGAGAAGACCCGTAGATCAGCGGCGTCCTAGGACGGGCTGCGCTGCGGGCGAGGCAGCGACAGTGACCCGGCCAGGGCGTAGGTGGCGTGCTCGTCGAGGTTGTGCCGGGCGCGGTCGTAGCGGCGGGTGGTGCGGGGGTCGGCGTGGCCGGCGGCGTCCTGCACCCGGTGCAGCGCCACCCCGGCGTCGAGGGCCAGCGTGACGAACGCGTGCCGCAGGTCGTGCGGGTGCAGGCTGCCCGCCTTGTCCATCCCGGCGGCGGTCGCGAGGCGGCGCACCAGCCGCCAGACCGCGGTCCGGTCGAGGCGGGCCCCGCGCGAGCTGAGGAACAGCGGCCCTGCCGTCCGGCCGGCGACGTAGGCCTGGACGGCGTCTACGGCCTGCGGGGCGAGCGGCACGGTGGCCTGCCGGCCGCCCTTGCGCACGATCCGCAGCACCCGGTGCCCGCGTTCGGTGTCGACGTCGCCGATGTCGAGGGCACACAGTTCGGAGGCCCGCAGTCCGTTGAGGCCGAGCAGCAGCACCAGGGCGTAGTCCCGGGCCGAGCTGGCGCCGGCTGCGGTGACGAGCGCGACCAGCTCGCGCCGGTCCAGGCCGGTGCTGGTGGTGTCCTCACCGACCCGGGGCCGGTCGACGCCCTCCAGCGGGTTGCGCTCGAGCAGCTCGACAGCGACGGCGTAGCGGTAGAGCCGGGTGAGGGCGGACAGCCGGCGCGCGACGGTGGCGGGGGAGTGGGCGCGGACCTCGGCGGCGTGCCGGGCGTAGAGGTCGACGACGACCCGGCTGGCGCCGAGCAGGCCGACGCCGCGCTCGGCGAGCCAGCCGCGCCAGTCGGCGATGTCGCGGGCGTAGGCCTGGCGGGTGTTGGGGGTGCGGGTGCTGGCCAAAAACGCGGCGACCAGCCAGTCCTCGGGGGCAAGGGCGCTGGCGTCCCAGCTGGTGGCGAGGCCGGTGCCGGGGAGGGCGACTGCGGTCGTTGCTGTGCCCACCCGCGCAACATAACAGCCATTACGTTGCGCGGCCGGGACGCCGGCCATCGCCCTGCCCGGCCGCCTGCGGCCGGCCTCGACCCAGCTAGACGAGAAGCGGACGACGGAACATGTGGAGATGGGAGAAGACGCCTACGGCATCCCGGACAACATGTTCGGGCACGTACCTGAGATCTTCTTCGCGCGGCTTGGGCGGGTCGTCATGGTCGCGTCCATGCTCGAGCTTCGCCTCCTCGACCTCCTGACCGAACTCGACCAAGCTCCTCAGGACAAACACGCTGGGAAGTCTGCCGCCACCCTGATCGAAGCCTGCCGCGTCTTGCTGGACAGGTACGACCCGTTCTTCGCGGAATCCGCGACAGGCACACTCGAGAAGGCGCAGCAGGCCCTGCACAACCGCAACGCAGTGGTGCACAGCCTCTGGCCCGACCCGGGCATCGACAGCGCCTACGGGTGGCGCCCGGTCCCCAAGAACCGCCGAGACAGCCCAGGCCAGCCGTACAAGTCGATCACCCTCAACGGCTTGCAGCTACGACACTTGATCGCAAGCACAGCTGAGCTGGTGCACCATGTTGACCGTCTTCGAGAGCGCGCTGCGCCCGCGCGCCTGGCGGCACCCTGATCCAGCCGTCAGCAGGGAGAGTGGGTGGGGCGCGGGAGCTACTGTTTGCGGATCCTCTACCGACTCACCGACCGTAACACGTTGCGATACGCTGCCAGAAGTGGTGGGTGGTCTCTGGTGGCGTGAGCAGGACGCCGCGTACATCCGGCAACGCAGTGTGCGCTACCCAAGGGCCATCGGGATCGAGCCGGAGTGGACGGTGGAGGCGGCCGCCGATCCACGACGGATCGTGCGCGATCCCGACCCGAACAGCCGTAGCTCGGCTATCCGAGTGATCGGCTACTCGCCGAGCGCAGGCTTCGTTATCACCGTGATCGCCACCCGCTCCGACCACGCCGGCGTCACAGCGTGGAAGACCACCGGCACCGACCTGCGCGAGTACGAAGGGCAGAGCAGACCATGACCGAAACTGACCACAGCAGCCGCATCGACACCGAGGTCAAGGCCCTCCGCGAGCAGTACGCCGAGGAGGAAGCCGAAGCGGCCGAGGCCGAGATCGCCGAGAGGAACGCGGCGCTCGACGTGCCGCTGAACCTGCGCATCACCAAAGACCTCGACGCGCAGCTGCGGAGGCAGGCTACTGACGAGCAGATCCCCACCTCAGCGTTGGTGCGCCGCCTGCTCACTCGGGCCGTACACGAGCAGCAACTCGGCGGGTTGACCGAGGCAAAGGTCGAGGAGATCGCCCGCCGCGTCGTACGCGAACAATCCGTCCGCGGCTGAGTCACCCGCAGGTTCAACAGGCTCCGGCTCAGGTGTCGCTGGCCGCAGCTTCAAGATCGAGACGGGCGGCTGACTCTTCTGGCACTTGAGGTCGGCGGCTCGTTGGGGCCTGGCTTCAGAGGTGGATGCTGAGACCGGAGTTCGGGCCCGGGGGGAGGTGCAGCGCGGTGTCCATGCCGATGTGGGTTCGCAGGTCTTCGAGCAGCGCGGCGGCTGAGGGGGTTGTGCCGACGAGGGCGACTGATTCCGGGCGGGGGTTGGTCGACTCACGCGCCCGGTAGATCGTCACCGTCGCTTGTGGGCCTGTCTCGGCCAGCGCGCGGACGCAGACGCCGCGGGCGTAGTAGCGGTTGAACTCGCCTTCCGCCATCGTCTGCGGAGCGGTCACGGGGACGGCCTTCACGACGTCGGGTCCGCCTTTGGGGTGCTTCGCGGTCTCGTGGGCCAACAGCCTGCCGTTGGACGCCAGGGCTGCTGCCAGCGTTGCATCGTTGCCGGTCTGAACGGCATCACGAAGCAGGTCGGGGTAGCCGCTGACCCCTTGCGGGCTCAGCCGGGGGCTGACATAGAGCACGCCGGTGGGGCCCGGGCCCGCTGCGATGTCGTGGTCGACCTCGCTGAGCATCGCGGCCCGCGTCACGTCGTCGAGATTGCGCAGGTCCACGGGTCTCTCCTTTGTCGGCAGGGGGACGACGACGACGTGGACAGCGCCGTAGGTGAGGCCATCCACCCGGCCACCGTGGTCAGCCGAGCCCTTCTGCTGCCGGTGGTCTGGCGCCTCATGCCCCTCAAGGATACGGATAACGTCCGCCATCCCGCCGAGCCCCAGAAGCCGTCGTCCCGACACCCGTCTGGTGGCGGCACTGTGGACACCATGCGGCCCCTGATGGCATTCGGCCTGCACGTCCTCCGTGAGCACACGTCGGGGTAGGCGTCAACGCCGCTGGCGGCAGCGGGGCTGGCGGCGCCTGGGAGACGCCGTTGATGGCAGGCCGTGCGCCCCGGCCGACGTGCGTCTTGCTGGGTCGGAGCAGCAGCCCGCTGCTGTCGACGTCGACCTTGGCGTCCGGGTAGACGGCGAGGACGTAGCGCAGGTGCCGCTCGAAGTCGCTCCGGAAGTTGTGGCGGCCCTGGCGGGTGTTGGCGTGGCTGCTGCCGAACTGCAGGCTCAGGCCGTCCCAGGCGACCTTGGTCGGTCGCCGCAGGTACGACATGCGATAGGTGAGCCAGGCGTAAATGTCGAGCCGCAGCGGGGAGCCGCGCAGGAGGCGGAGTGCGTCGAGGCTGACCGGCACCGGGCGGGTCGTCACCTCCTCAAAGAACTCACCAGTGAGCCGCAGGTAGCTTGGGAGAAGCGTGGGCTGCCTGTTCAGCGGAGCCCTGGATGACCACCACAGGTCGTATTCTGCGGCGATCATGCTCTGCCGTCCGGCGTCCCGGACGACGCCGGTCTTCGGGTCGTGCTCGGAGTAGCGGACCGCAATGGTGGCCTTGAACAGCCGGCGCATCTGCTCCCGCAGCCGGGTGATCGTGCCGACCTTGCCGCCGGTCGGCACGAGGCCTAGCTGCCCCATGAAGTCCGAGAGCGAGTCGCCCAGGGGCAAGACAGGGTCCTTCGTCCGCACCGCCTCGGTGCTGATCCAGGTCAGCAGCAGGCGAGGGATCACGCCGAAGGGGAAGCCGGCGGACACCGGGACCCCGTCCTGGTCGACGTCGTGCCCGGGCTGGACAATGAGCGACAGCGACCCGTTACGGCGACCCCACACCAGCAGGCTGCCCGGGTCGCGGTAGGGCAACGACGTCTGCGCGAACACCCTCGCCTGGTAGCCGATGTCGGGGCTCTCGTCGCCCCACAGCGCGGCGGCGGCGTTGACGAAGGCGACGTCGTCGTGCTGGGGGCGGCCGACCATCTCGGCACCGTCCCATGCAGTTCCCGCCCCGCGGGTCATTGCTGCCGGGTGTCGCGCCCACATGTGCGCTGTAGAAGTTGTCCACGCATTTTCACCGGACGGCGTAGGTGGCGAACGCCCAGGAGTCGGCGCATTTTCACCGGACGGGGCTACGCATTTTCACCGGACAGGGAGGCAGCATCGCCGCAGGTCAGACACCTGATTCAGGAGGCTTCCTGTAGTTGCACTACACCTGTAAAAAAACCCTGTAGTCGCAGCGCTGCGCTGTGCTGTGCACAAGCCCTCCTGCTGTCTCCCCGCGCCCGCTGGCCAACCGGCGGCCGACGCTCTACGTCGAGCCGCCTCGCCAACTTGGGGGCCGCTGCTCGGCCGGCACGCCCGACCTGGACAGCACTCGCCGGTGCGGCAGGTCCGCCTGCCCGCCGAAGTGAACGAGCAGCCCGCCGCCGCCGCGGCCGCCGAACACCGCCGGCCCAGCGACGTCATCGGTCGGCGAACCGGCGGTGGCCACCGCCAATTTTCCCGTGAAAGAGCCGCAGTCGCCTCGATGGTGTATGACATACTCGACAGGTAGAGGGCGTTCCGGTGCGGATTGTCCGGTCAGGACGGCGCCATCGGCTCGGGGAATGCGCACATTCTGGCCGCGATGGCCATCGCATCGCCGCCAACGCTGGTCGAGACCGAGGACGGGCCGATCTTGACTGACGTCCTGACGCGAGGCGCGGCGCTCAACCTTGCCCGCTTGTCGCTGCAGGGCCTACGGTTCGGCGCCACCGGCTGGGTCACCGCCTAAGGGCGGAGCCCGAATGGACTGTCGCCCAACCGCGACCCGCCCCCCGCGGCACCCACAGGGCCGCCCCAACGACCCACCAGCCCAGCCAGCTCCTCAGAACCCCAACATCGCCACCCCGACTGGCTCTCAGACGCCGCCACACCCACAAGCCTCACCCCCCGAGAAGACCCGTAGATCAGCGGCGTCCTAGGACGGAGGTCACTTCGTCGATGTTGTCCACGGCCCAGGCCCGCAGTTGCCCGAGCGGGACGGCGGCGCTGCGGCCGAGGTCGGTGAGGGCGTACTCGACGTGCAGTGGCACTGCGGGAATGATTGTGCG
>JAABVA010003483.1_pt1 | contig 14937 bp, 16 predicted proteins | sample 5560331 | NCBI WGS metagenome assembly JAABVA01 (sample SAMN12812661, study PRJNA571458) | rock metagenome | isolation source: Antarctica rocks | place: Antarctica: Victoria Land, Mt New Zealand sud | collected 2016-01-07 | reverse complement strand
AACTTGCTCCGGATCGCTTCAATAACTTCTGGACGGACTGAACTGGTCGCGGCGGAACGGTAAAGCCAAACCTACAAGGATCTGAAAGAGGCCGCAGGCTTGTCGTTCTCATGGCCGAAGTCGCAGAGACGGGGTTCCAGAGTCTCGACGGAATTTTCTGAGGTTTGGGCTTATACCCCCCTAATGATGTAGAGGCCCTCGTCTTGCGTGTGGGCATGTGTGCAGGGGCCGCCGCCCTTGGGTGTGACGAGCTGGTCGATGAGGCAGAACGAGTTGCCGGTAAGGATGCCAGAGGCCATGACGCGCCACAGATTGCCGAGCTGCCAGAATCCGGGTGCGTCGTCCGGAGTCACAACGTAGGCGCGGGCGGTCGTCATAATGCAGCTCCAGCGATGGTTCAGCGATTACTCGCCTGGACGCATTCGACATCAGAACCGTCGATGCATCGAGGTCTGCGGGAGCACGATCCTGCTGTTATCGGGCTGCTGCCGCGGTTCGCCTCGCCATGAGACCGACCCCGGCGGTAACGAAGAGGATGGCGGCCGGCAGGAGTGCCTCGCCGTACTCGCCGTGAGTCGTTACGGTCGCCGCCGCCGCCGTCATGACGAGGCAGCCAAGGGCCGCTCCCAGCTGACGCGTGTCGGCGCTAGCCAGGAGGGCGGCCGTCGTGAGTTTCATCGCGCTCGTCACGAGGTGAAACCAAGCGGGGTAACCCCAGCGAAGATAGTTACCGCTGACTGATCCCGGCTGGATAAGGTTCCCGATGCCGCCGAACACAAAGAACGCAGCCACCGCGAGTGGGAGGATCGACCTCCATGACATGTGACGAGGTCGCCCGTGCCCCGCGACGCCATCGAACTTGGCCGCTCGCCGGTCGCCGTTGCCATCCTGGCATACCGCGTCGATGCCGTCGCCCAGGCATGGCTTCATCATGGTTCGGGTTCCTCGAACAGCTGGGAGCCGGTGTGGCTCCCGCAGCCGACAATGGGCAACCGGTCGTGCGAAAGACAGGCGCCGGCGAGCACGTCCTTGCTGCAATCAGGGCAGGATACGCTGGCGCACGACCTCTGGGCTCGCGCCGACCAACCGCCCCATGTGGCGGGCCAAGTGGCTCGAATGGCAGAACCCCGCCCGGCGCGCGACGTCGGCGATCGTCAGCGTGGGGAACGATAGGAGGAGGATGGCCCGGTCGACCCGGCGCCGGATCAAGTGGCCATGGGGCGAAAGCCCGACCGTGCGGGCGAACTCGCGGGCAAAGTGGAAGGTGCTCATCCCTGCCTCTGCGGCCAGCGCCTCGAGGCTAGTGGATCCATCCGCATCGGCATCGATCCGTTCGAGGATGCGGGCGAGCCGAGCTGGGGCAATGCCGCCGGATCGCATTAGACGCCCGCCCACGTAGCGTTCGGCATGGCTCGCCATTAGGTAGAATGCGACGCCGGCTACGGCCTCCTCCGCATCGTCGCCGGCGATGGCCACGGCGTAGAGCAGCCTCGCGAGCTTGGGGTCGTGCTCGTTCAGCCGCGGCCGTAGGGCGACAGCCTCATGCTGGTCGCCGGCGGCGCTCACGATCCTGGACCATGGCAGGCGCAGTTGCAGCACGCGGCACTCGCCCGTAATGGTGAAACTGCCCCGGCAGTTCGGCGGTATGACCGTCACCGATCCGACGCTGGGCCACCCTCCGACGGGGAGGCCGTCCATCGTTCCCTCGACGCGATGCGCCTCGCTCAGGTTAAGAACGAGGCCGACCTCATCGCTGGAATCGACGCCTAGGGACGCGTCGCCGTGCCGCACGCGACGCAGCAAGCCTCGTGCGCCGGATTTAAAGACGACGTTCTTGCCGAGGTTGGCATCGTGGAGGCCGCTCATTGGGCCGGATCACACGCCAAACACTGCGACGGAATGTCGCAGTTGGTATTGGATCAGATTGAAACTGTCTGAGATCTTGCCCCCTCGTTTATGCGCGCCGCGGCTTCGGGAAATCGCGCGCGGCCAGTATCGCCTCGCGGTTTCGCCACTGGGCATATTTGACTATCTGGCTGCGGTCGAGGGGTCACGTGGACGTGTGCGGATACAAAACCCAGCACGTGCCGCAAGGTCTCAGTCGTTGAACGTTTGAGAATTTCTTGCAATTCGTCAGCACGTTCGGCCACGACCATATAAGTGTTGATGATCATGACGTAGCCCGCAGCCGGCTCGAGTGTTGTGAGGTGCCCCCAGTCTAAGGCTGGTCGTGCGCCGCTTGGCGGGGCGGCTTCGAGGTGAGCGTCGAGTTTCGGCTGCTTCGAGCGTCGGGGCACCAGCCAACCCTGTCGCGCCTGGCCTCCTACGTCGCGGGGACCACACACTCCCTCATGGCCCCTACTCGGGGTCACCCGCGATCAGGTAAGCCCACATGCGTTCAACGATGCCACCCTGGAACGTCGCGCGTCGTGTCGCCTCGCCAGCGGTAAGCACGACCGGTTCCAGCCCCGCGCGCAACACGTCCAGTTCCACGCGGGCGGCGTCCTCGAAATACCACGTCAGCACGACCGCGCGCTCCAACGTCTCGGCTGCCGTCACCACGCCGTTGCCGCGCATGAGGATGGCCCGCGCGGAGCCCAGAGTCTCGGCCAGTGCGCTTGCGGCGGTATCGTCGCGCAGCAGTTGCGGGTCGTCCCACAGCGGTGCGCCGGGCGCGAAATAACAGCCAAAACCGTGCAACGCCCTTGGCGTTCGCAGCATCGTGCCCAGCGCCATGGCGTGAGGCGGCATCGACCGCACGATACCGCCCACCTCCGGGCGGCGGGCGTAGATTTGTTGATGGATGCGAACCTCGCCCAGCACTCCATCTGGGAGCGCACCGGCAACCGGCACCACGGTGCCATCCTCGCCCGCCTCGATCAGGCCCATCGGCCGGGGCGCGCACACCAGGAACGAGGAGTCGTCCAGCCGCGTGCTGCAATGTCCGTAGGCGTGCGCCAGACCATGCCGGCCGAGCGCCCGCGCCGCCTGGCGGACCAGCCGCTGCGCCGCCTGCGGTGGCGTCAGGTGCGGAACTCCGCGATCGCCGGTTTGGCGCCCCACTGGCAAAATCCGCGCGGCTCGAACGGGAACTGCCGGGCGCGGTGCGCGGGCTCGTCGGTGATTGACCGCACGCCGCTCGAATACTCGAACACCATGCCGTCCGGTCCCTCGAAATACAGGAACTGCGCCGACGACGTCGGATGCCGCCCCGGCCCGAACACGATCTTCACGTTGCGGTCCACCATGAACCGGTACGAGCGCATGATGTCGTCCACGCTCTCGACCTGGTGGTTCACGTGCTGCACGCCCGCAGTGGTCGATGGGAACAGCGCGATCGAGTGGTGGACCTCGTCGATCCGCAGCAGCGGCGCGTCGCCGATGCGGTCGCTCACCCGGGCGTTGCAGATGCCGGTCCAGAACTTCTCGTCGCGCACGCGGTCGGTGCTGCACAGGCCGACGTGGCTGAACCCGGTGATCCCGGCGTCGCGCGACGCGAAATACCGCCGGCCCTCGTGCGCTGGTCGCACCGCGAGTTCGATCGGGTTGCCGGTCGGATCGCGGAACGCGACGAACGCCTCCACCTGCCGCAACGCGCACTCGCCGGGCGTGCCGACGCGGACGGGGTGGCCCTGCGCCTCCAGCTCGCCGGCGGCGGCCGAGAGCGAGTCGAGGTCGCTGACCTCGAAGCCGACCGCCTGCTGCTCGGTCGAGCCCTCGATGTAGCAGAGCGTATGGCTACGCTCGTCGGAGCGGAAGTAGACGGCGTCGCGGCGGCGCTCGGAGATCTGCAACCCCAGGAACTCGGTCGCGAACACCGTGGCACCTTCGAGGTCGGCAGTGCCCAGGCGCACGTAGCTGACGTCGCGCAGATTGATCATCACAGCCTCCCTAACGGGGATCAGATTACGCCAACAACCTCGCCCTATCAACGATAGAAATCACCATTGTCGATAAATTTAGGCGGCGACTTTCCGGGGTGCCGTGCGCCGCCGCCGTGGCGCGGTGTCGCCGCCGGACGCGAGCATGGCGTGAACCGCAGCCGAGGTGCGGTCGATGTGCTCACCCGAGAGCCTGGCGGCTGCGGCCGAGTTGCGATCCAGGCAGGCGTCCATGATGTCGCGGTGCTCCGCCCGCAGGTCGCGCGCGGGGTCGCGATGTTGCAGCGAAAGCCGGCGGTAGCGCTCGTGCTGGACGTACAGCATCTTCTGCAACCGCACGAGCCAAGCCGAACCGCAGGCGGACACCACAGCCTCATGGAACTCGCCGTTGCGTTCCTCCCACTCGTCGGAGCGCGAGGCGCCATCCTGGCGAACCCGCTCCTCGACCCGGTCGAGCCGGTGGAACGCGGCCACCACGCGCGACTCCCACGCGTCGTCGCCACCCTCGACCGCGAGCCTGACCGCCTCGGTTTCGATCAGCCGCCGGCAAACCGAGATGTCTTCCAACTCGGCGGCGCTGATCGGGGCCACGGTGAACCCCCGCTTGCCCTCCAACACCACAAGGTGGTCGGTGGAGAGTCGCGACAGCGCCTCCCGCAGCGGACTCGCGCCGATAGCGTAGCGGCTGGTCAGCAGTGCGATCGACAGCTTCTCGCCGGGCTTGAGTGCTCCCGACACGATGTCGCGCCGCAGATGCTCGTCGGCGAGGTCGGCGAGGGTGGTGGGCGACGTGGTCATGCAAGATCCCTGAATGTGACGATCGTCGCGCACGCGTAGTCGGTTGCCGTGTGATTATCAACGACAGTTTCGACAAACGACTATTCTCGATACAATTGACGAGAAAAACCTTTACTGTCGATAAAACACCCTCTAAGGTTTGGGGGCTCGGACCGGGAACAATGATGACGCCGCTCAACCATATCGCAAACCACATCGATGGGCGGCAAGCATGCCCGGCCAACCGTCGCACGTTCGAGGACGTGAACCCCGCTACCGGCACTGTCTTCGCCCTCGTCGACGAGGCGAGCGAGGACGACGTCGATGCCGCGGTCGGCGCGGCGCGGCGCGCGCTTAAAGGTCCGTGGGGCCGGCTTGACGTCGACGCCCGGGCCGCAATGCTGGACCGGGTCGCCGCCGGGATCGAGGCGAGGTTCAACGAATTCGTCGCGGCCGAGGTCGCCGACACCGGCAAGCCGGTCTCGCTCGCCTCCACCCTCGACATCCCGCGCGGCGCCGCGAACTTTCGCGCGTTCGCCTCGGTGCTGAAGCATCACGCGGGCGAGTTCTTCACCACGAGCTGGCACGGTTCCGACGCGATCAACTACACGCTGCGAAAGCCGAAGGGGGTCATCGCGGTCGTTTGCCCGTGGAACCTGCCGCTGCTACTGATGACGTGGAAGGTGGCGCCCGCGCTCGCGTGCGGCAACTGCGTGGTGGTGAAGCCGTCCGAGGAGACGCCGGCCACCGCCACCCTGCTCGGCGAGGTGATGCGGGCCGCCGGCGTGCCCGACGGCGTCTACAACGTGGTGCACGGCTTTGGCCCCGGCTCCGCTGGGGAGTGGCTGACGCGCCACCCCGGCGTCGACGCGATCACGTTCACCGGCGAGACCGCGACGGGTGGCGCTATCATGAAAGCCGCCGCCGACGGGGTGCGCGCGGTGTCGTTCGAGCTCGGCGGCAAGAACGCGGGCGTGATTTTCGCCGACTGCGACTTCGACCGCGCGGTGGACGAGACGGCGCGCTCGATTTTCCTCAACTCCGGCCAGGTCTGCTTGCAGGCCGAACGCCTCTACGTCGAGCGGCCGATCTTCGACCGCTTCGTAGCCGCACTCGCGGCCAAGGCGGCGGCGTTGCGGCCCGGCGACCCGAGCGACGAAGGCACGAGCTTTGGGCCGCTCATCAGCCTCGAGCACCGTCGCAAGGTGATGTCGTATTACGACCTTGCGCGCACGGAGGGTGCCACGGTCGTGGCCGGCGGCGGCGCGCTCGAGATGGCGGGCGAACTGGCCGGCGGCGCCTGGATCGAGCCCGCGATCTGGACCGGGCTGCCGGAGAACTCCGCGGTGAACCGGGAGGAGATCTTTGGACCCTGTGCCCACGTGCGCCGGTTCGACGACGAGGACGAGGCGATCGAACTGGCCAACGACACGCCGTACGGATTGGTGGCGATGCTGCACACCGGTGGCGTGTCGCGCGCACACCGGGTTGCGGCGCGGCTCGACGCCGGCATCGTCTGGGTCAACAGCTGGTTCCTGCGCGACCTCCGCACCGCGTTCGGCGGCACCAAGCAGTCGGGCATCGGCCGCGAGGGCGGCATACACTCGCTGGAGTTCTACACGGAGTTGAAGAACGTATGCATACGGCTATGAGGATGATCGCCGAACGCCTGCGTCACGCCGAGCTGAACGTGGCCCCGATCGCGCCGATCCGCACGGAGGTTGCGCCAAACGACATCGACGCCGCCTACGCGATCCAGGACCATGCGACCGTGGCAAGTCTGCACGCCGGGCGCCGGCTGGTCGGGCGCAAGATCGGGCTCACCGCCAAGAGCGTGCAGCGGCAGTTCGGCGTCGACCAGCCGGACTACGGCATGTTGTTCGCCGACATGGAGCTGAGCGACGGCGACGAGCTGCCGCAAGGCGTATTGATCGCGCCGCGCGTGGAAGCCGAGATGGCGTTTCTGCTCGGGCGCGACCTGCACCACCCGTCGCCGACGATGGCCGACGTGTTGCGGGCGGTCGACGCGGTGATCCCGTCGATCGAGGTCGTGGACAGCCGCATCGCCGCCTGGGACATCCGCATCGTGGACACTATCGCCGACAACGCCTCTTCCGGGCGCTTCGTGCTGGGCACCGAGGCCCGGTCCGTCGCCGGCCTCGACCTGCGGCTCGCGGGCATGGTGATGGAGTGCAAGGGCGAGCCGGTTGCGACTGGTGCCGGGGCCGCCTGCCTCGGCCACCCGCTGATCGCGGTGCAATGGCTGGCCCGCAGGATGGTCGAGGTCGGCCGCCCGCTCGCGGCCGGCGACCTGGTGATGTCCGGCGCGCTCGGCCCGATGGTCCCGGCGCTGGCCGGCGACTGGTTCGAGGCGCGGATCAACGGGATCGGCTCGGTCCGCGTGGCGTTCGCATGAGCGTGGACATCGAGAGATACGCGGAGCGCCTGGACGACGCGGCGCGCCACGCCGTCGCGGTCACGCAACTCTCCGCCGAAGCCGAGTTGGCGTTGCCGGACGCGTACCAGGTCCAGAGCGCGTCGGTTGCACTTAGGCTGGCGCGTGGCGAGCGGCGGACCGGCATGAAGATGGGGTTCACCAGCCGCGCCAAGATGGTGCAGATGGGCATCGACACGATGATCTGGGGGCGTCTGACCAGCGGTATGGTGGTCGAGGAGGGCGGTGAGCTCGCACTGTCCCGCTACGTCCACCCCCGGGTCGAGCCGGAGATCGCGTTTCTGCTGAAACGCACGCTGGCCGGCCCCGTGACGCTGCCGGAGGCGATGGCGGCGGTCGAGGCGGTGGCGCCGGCGATGGAGATCATCGACAGTCGCTACAACGACTTCAAATTCAGCCTCGGCGACGTGGTGGCCGATAACAGCTCGTCGTCGGGGTATTGCGTCGGGCCATGGTCGGCGCCCGACGTCGACACCGCCAACCTCGGGCTGGTGATGTCGTTCGACGGCCGCCCGGTGCAGATCGGATCGAGTGCGGCGATCCTGGGCCACCCGTTGCGCTCCCTGGTCGTGGCGGCGGCGTTCGCGAGCGCGGCGGGCGAGGACCTGCCGGCGGGTTCGATCGTGCTGGCGGGAGGTGCCAGCACGGCCGAGGCGCTGCGGGTCGGCGTGCACGTGCGGCTCGAGATGCAGTCGCTCGGTTCGGTGTCGTTCCGGGTAGCGGGTTGACATGCCGATCGTGACCATCAGCATCCTTGAGGGCCGCGACGCCGAAAGGAAGCGAACGTTGCTGCGCGAAGTGACCGACGCCGTGGTTCGCACGCTGGATGTGCCGCCCGCCACGGTACGCGTGCTGTTGCACGAGGTGGCGCCGGCGCATTGGGCGGTTGGCGGGATCAGCAAGGCCGAGCCGTGATCCAGATCGAGCAGCTTCGCTACGTGCGACTTGGCACTCCCGACCTCGACGGGGCCTGCGACTTTGCCGCCCGCGTGCTGGGCCTGCAGCCGGTCGGCCGCGACGAGGAGCAGGCGTGGTTCCGCTCCGACAGCCGCGACCACACGCTGTGCTACGTCCGGGGCGATGCGGCCGAGCAAACCATTGGGATCGAGGTGCGCGACGCCGACGCGCTCGCCCGCGCCGAGACCGAACTCTTGGCCGCCGGCCTGGACGTGAAGCGGGGTAACGCCGCGTCCAACGCGACACGGCGGGTGCAGGACCACATCTCCGTCACTCCCGGCGGCGGCCCGCGTGTCGACCTGGTGGTGCGCCCACTCCACAGCGGCTGGCGTTACTTCCCGTCGCGCGATGCCGGGATCACCGGATTTCATGGCGTGGCGCTGCGTGTGGCGCGGCCGGCGGCGGCGCTGGAGTTCTGGACGAGCCTTCTGTCCGGCCGCGTCAGCGACTATGTGGGACGGTCCGCCTACGTGCGCACCGATGCCGCGCACCACCGCCTCGCACTGTATGAAAGCGCCACCGACGGCATCCTCGAAGTCCAGTTCGGGGTCGAAGGGGTCGATCAGCTCATGCAGAACAGCTACTGGCTGCAGGGCGCGCAAGCGCCGATCGTGCACGGACCCGGCCGCCGCCCCGCCTCGCAACAGATGTTCCTGAGCCTGCGCGGCCCCGACGGCATGCTGTTCGGGCTGGTGACGGCGGGTGCCGAAGTGACCGGCGTGGACCACCTGCCACGCCAGTTCCGCCAGTCGTCGCACTCGCTTTGCGCGTGGGGCAGCCGCAGCGACGTGCCGGAGTGGCACACGGCCGATTAGCGCGAGCTGTCGATAATGTTTGTGATTGTCGAGAGAGACTTGACGTCTTACTCGGAACTGGTGTCATGTTGTGAGCATGCAAACTCCGCAACCAGATCGACGATCACGTTCCCACCTAAGTACGGGGGCGGGACCACCTCAATGGCGAGCAACGTTCCCCATGCCTTCAGCAGGGCAGCTCTCCGGCCAGAAGTGGGCGTATCTCGATCACGAGCATATGAAAAGCGAGAGCGGAAAGCCTTAGCGACTGGAATAAGCGGCTCGAAAAGGCGGTCTAGAGCGTCGCCGTAACGTCAATATGTTCGGGAGGATATCATGAGATCAGGAGCAGTGCGCGCACAGGAAATAAACAGTGCGGAGATTTATAGTCTTTTTAGACGACAATTGGAGGCTTGCGCCGTTAGAAAAGATGAAACTATTGTCGTTCTAAGTGACTTCACCGTCCGCGACGAGTACGTTGAGAGCACGATAGCGGCTGCGAAGGCACTCGGCGCCAACGCCTACGAGATCGGCCTTGGAAGTGTACCGAGCTGGGTCAGGGTAGGCGAGGACGTCATAAGTCAATGCAAGGGCGCGATGGAAGCGCTGATGCAGGCCGATTTGATCGTGGTATTCCACATCCCGGTCTGGGCCAAGTGGATGAGAAACGTCCTCCAGGGAGGCGGACGCATCCTGTTGCTGCATGACTCGCCGGATGATCTTCTCGAACTAATGACACCAGCCGGCATGAAGGAGGCAGCGAAACTTTCGGAGAAAGTCTTGGCTGCTGGGAAAAGTTTTCGCCTGTTTCGCAAAGAGGGAACCGACCTGCACTGGACTGGTGGACAGTATCGCACCTTCGTATTGTGGGGAGCTGCTGACGAGCCTGGCCATTTCGACCTCTGGGGAGGAGGCCTGGCACAGATGTGTCCGAGCGACAATAGTGCCAACGGTCGTGTCATTTTCATGCCGGGCGACATGATTATTCTCCCGTACTGCCGATATGTCTCGGATCGAGTCGATATTCAGGTCGAGAATGGATTTATGACCTCGATAGAGGGAGGGTTGGACGCACACCTTATCCGAGACTGGCTGGTCGACAACAAGCGATCGGAAGATGATACTGATCCGTATGCCGTATCACACTTGGGATGGGGTCTAAACCCCCAAGCAAGATGGCACTGGACGGGTCTGTATGGAGATGTGCCGGAACGCAATCGAGCCAATGCTCGAGGCATCGCAGGCAGTTTCATGTTCTCCAGCGGGCCAAACACGCTCTACGGCGGAACTCGGGACACCATGGGCCACTTCGATATTCCTATGCGTGACTGCACCGTCGTAATCGACGGAGATACTGTGATTAACGAGGGAAAGTTCACCGATCCCCGCATGATCGTCCGTCGTGAAATCCGCGGATGACGGGCTGCTGTGCGACCAAGACCGATTAGGTTTCGCGGCTTATGATGCCTAAAAAAGCATCCCGGGATGGAAGGCTTCTTATAGCTTGCCGGTCCAAGTCGTCTTAGAAAAGACCCGACGGTTGCCGATGGCCATTCCTGACATCGGTGACGCAAGGGGAGCCGGTGGTCAAGGCTGTTCTCTGACATGCAGTAGCTTGGGCGGAGTAACGCGGCCAAGGAAACGTCCGTTTTAGATCAGTGCATGCAATGTCAATGAGGATAGTCCGAAAGTCATGACGGGGTACAGTCGCTGCCAAGCCGACATCGTAGCGGGCCGGCTTTCGGGTGTTCGAATTAAAGGACTCTCCTACTTCTTGGGCATACCCTTCGCAGAGCCTCCCATAGGTCGACTCCGCTTTGCTTCGCCGGTCACCGTGCGGCCCTGGAAGGGCAGTCGAGACGCGGTGATACGCGGTGCCGCTCCGCCTCAGGTCGTCGCGGGCGTGGGATCCTGGATTTACCCGCAACCGCCCTCGATGAGCGAGGACTGCCTTTACCTTGATATCGTAACGCCAAGCACCGAGGGTACCAGGCCAGTGTTGCTCTGGCTCTTTGGTGGAGCATTCAGCACCGGTAGCAGCAGCATGCCCGTCTTCGATGGCACCAAGCTGGCGGAAGACGGCGACTTAGTCGTCGTAGTCCCTAATTATCGGCTTGGCATCCTTGGGTTCGCTGGTCACCAGGCCCTGCAAGATCAAGCGACGGGCGCGCAGGCTAACTGGGGCGTGCAAGATCAGATGCTCGCGCTCGAATGGGTACATAAAAATATCACGGCGTTCGGCGGTGACCCTTGCCGGATCACAGTGGCAGGGCAGTCGTCAGGCGCAATCAGTGCCATTCTTCTCGCGCAGCACCAGGCTACTGCGCAGCTTGTCAGCCAACTGGCCCTTTTCAGCGTTCCTTATGTTGCGCCTCCGGACGTCGCCGTTCTGGAAGATCTGTCAGTGTACGTCTCGGACCTTGCTGGCCATTTCAAGACCACCGTGGAAGGGCTGCGAGACATCTCAGCATCTGACTTGACTTACGGAGAGTCGGCGTTCTTCTCGAACTATAAGGTCAAGACGGCCACTGGTCGATTTCGGCGCTGGCCCACGCTCGACAACTTGTTCGTCGAGTCGTGGCCGGGATCGTGCTCTCTGGGCGGAAAGCCAATTCTGACGGGCAACACTGCCACCGAGAGCAGCTTCTTACTCAAGTTGTACGATGTGTTAGAGCAAAGACTGCTCACTCCACCTCTACCCATCCGGCATTCCGAGATGCGTAAGAGGTTGGAACGATTGCTGGCTGCACGAAACCTTGATGGACGCGTGGTTTGCCCACAATCCGTTGATGATGTTCTGAGCTCTTTCGACGCTCTTGAGCTTAGCGGTGCGGATCATGAAAGAATGGAAGAAGCTTTCATTTCGCTCAACAGTGACTTATCCTATCGTCACCCAACATGGCGCATTGCGTTAAAGGCTGCATGCGAGGGCAACAGCAATGTCTATATGTACAACTTTGATCTGCCTTTAACGCCACCTGCCTGGGGTTCGCCACACAACTCCGACCTACCATTCTGGTTCGGTACACATGATCTTCCATTCTACAGCGGGAAATTGGGAGTTGGCCAATTTCGAGATCAGGTCTCGGAGACGATGCGCCAGAGCCTCGTACGGTTTGTCCGCACGGGGAGGCCCGGTGCCGGCGAGGTCCCTTTATGGCCCGAGATACGGTGCTGTGAAGATCCCGAAATCGTCCTTCTGGGCAGGGTAGGGACTGTCTCGGCAGTTGGGACGCTGGGCGACCGGGCGATGCTGTCGCGACTCGATCCGTTCTACCTTCTTTGACAACCTGTTTGCGGGGATATGTGATGCACGAAGCTTACACCTTCGTCCTAATCCATGGTGCTTGGCATGAAGGAACACTCTGGGCATCGGTGGCAGAGCATCTGCGCCGTGCAGGTCACACCGTTCACACCCCAACCGTCGCGGGACACGGCAAGGGAGTAAGGAAGGATGTCAACTTTGCCGAAGGCGTCATCTCGATCTTGGACTATATACTGACCCATGACGTGAGTAGCTTCGTTCTGGTAGGGCATAGTTCTGGTGGACCGTTCATATCCCGTGTCGCAGAGGAAATGCCTGTCCGGATCCGACGTCTTGTATACCTGAATGCATTTGTCCTTCGTGATGGTGAAAGCATCAACGATGTTTCGCCTCCGCCATATGAAGGGATGCTAGCGTCTATTGTCGCTCAACGGATTGATGGCTGCACAGAATTGCCTTTTGAGGTCTTCCGTGACGCGTTCGTCGCGGATGCGGACGTGGCGACTGCGCGCGAAATCCACGAGCGTTTGAGTCCGACGCCGTATCGCATGCACACCGACAAAGTGTCGCTGAGGTCGTTTTATGAACTCAAGCTGCCCCGAACCTACCTCAATGCACAAGATGATGTTGCCATGCCGCCGGGAGCGTTCGCGTGGTACCCGCGCTTCGCTGAGCGGCTGTTCCCCTGTCGTGTGGTCCAAATGGCAGGGAGTCACGAGGTTATGTTTACCAATCCGGGCCTACTCGCAACGAAGTTGTGGGAAGCAAGTCGAGATTAATTCAACCTCAATACATAGCCGTCGAGAACAAACAGCATATGATGTTTCTTTAGTGTCTGTCCGGATAGGTTTTAGTGTTATCAAGAAGTTGGAGAGAGATGCCTAGAGACAAGACATTGATAAACCTATATTTTAGTCGTTTCGAGTGCGACCGGTAGGGTTCGCTATTCCGCTAAAACATTGATTTTGCACATAAATCATCCGGACAGACACTGAGAGACCTGGGCAGTTACGTGAGTGTTCACTGTTCCGATTGGGGAGGGCGCTGGAATGTTCAGTAGGTTGGTGGCTGCGGCAGTGTTCACGCTGGCGGTGAATGCCGCATCGGCCCAGGGCTTCAGCGACACAAGCATCGGCTACCGCTTCGGCGACTATTTTCGCGAACCGGGCATCGCGGACGGCAGGCACCCCCATGGCGTCAACATCGACAAGAACATCCTCAATATCGGCCATGCCGACGCCTGGCAGTACGGCTCGAACTTCTTCAACCTCGACCTGCTGAAATCAAATCGCCGCGACCCCGCGAACAGCTCGTCGCAAGGCGCGCTCGAAGCCTACTTCGTCTACCGCGGCGACCTCAGCCCCAACCAGATCTTCAAGACCAACATGTTCACCTTCGGCCCGGTGCGCGACATCACGTTGCAGGCCGGGTTCGACATCAACACGAAGAACACGGCCTTTGCTCCACAGAAGGACCTGATCGTCATCGGTCCGAACATCCACTTCAACACGTCCGGGTTCTTCAACCTTGCGGTCCTGTTCGGCAAGGATTGGAACAACAACGGGATCACCAACCGCTCGGTCAGCTTCGACCCGCAAGTCATCTTTTCGGCGGCCTACTCCTACCCGCTCGACTTCCAAAGGTTCGCGCCGCTCCGCATCGACGGCTTTGCGAACTTCTACTCCCCCAAGGGCAGGGACGGCTTCGGCGCCAAGACGCAATGGGAAATCCTGTCGCAAACGAGGTTCGTGCTCGATCTCGGCCAGGTCGTCCTGAACAAGCCGAAGTTCCTCGACGTCTATGTCGGCTTCGAATACTGGCTCAACAAGTTCGGCAACGACCATACAAGGGTGCTGGGTTCGCTCGCCTACTCGCCGCTCATTGGAACGGCAGTACATTTCTGAAAAGCCCTGGTCTGAAAAGCCATGGCGCGCAGGTTGTGCAACGTTCAGCCTGAGGCGGCGTTCATGTCCAGCATCCGGCTTCGACCCGGCTTGTGGATCGACGCCTTCGACTAGGCCGGATGCTGCGACCGGCATTTGCGCCGACACGGCCACCGACGTCCGCCGGGTCCCGGCACTCTTGCTGGCCGCCCATTCTTGCTGGCCCACGACTCAAGGAGCTTTCTCATGCGTATCCGGCTGCTTGCCACCGTCCTCGTCCTCGCCAGCGCCGGATGTGCGACGCAAAACGCGCCGCCCTCGACCCCGAATGGCGACGTGACGCAACGGCAGGACCGGTCTGCGCCGGACACCGTGCCGGGCGCGCGGCCAGCCTCTAAGTACCGCGACAAAGCGGTGGACACGGACCCATCGGCGCCACGGGTGCGCGACTCGCAACAGAAGGTGCAGGTGCCGTTGATTACACAGTAAAGCCTTAGTGTCTGTCCGGACTGTTTTTCAAGAAACTCAATAGCTTATGATATAAGCGATACAGGATTCGGCAATCAAAACGAATAGTACTATGCGGAATCAATAAGACAGGACTCACATAAAGAATCTAAATCATTGAAAACGCTTGTGATAGTTCCGGACAGACACTTAGAGTTTTGTAACTGCCCAGCTTCTGCTGCCCGGATCATCCCACCCGCAGCTGGGCGATCAAGCTGGATGGGCTGGCGGCGAGCGTGTGCAAGACATTCCAGCCCTGCTTTCTCGCTGTCGAGAGAACCGAGCGGATGACCGCGAACCCCGTCGCTCCGGCCACGGAGCGAAAGCCGCCGGAGATCTTCTGCCGCAGTTTCATCATCCGGGCATCGCGTTCGGCCTGAGTGTTGGTGAACGGCACGGTGGGATCGGACAGGAAGCG
>JAABVA010003482.1_pt1 | contig 14947 bp, 12 predicted proteins | sample 5560331 | NCBI WGS metagenome assembly JAABVA01 (sample SAMN12812661, study PRJNA571458) | rock metagenome | isolation source: Antarctica rocks | place: Antarctica: Victoria Land, Mt New Zealand sud | collected 2016-01-07 | reverse complement strand
CGGGCATCGCCCGGTCACGCCCCAGGCAGGGGCAATGCCCCCAACGCGACCCCTACATTCGCGAAGCGACGGCGTATTTCGACGTCGTTTTCTGGATCGCATTGGAAAATGACATGGAAGGAGACGGGCAAAGTTGTGCGATTGGGTCCGGCCTCCGTCCCGCTCTCCCAGCGGGTGGCTGCAGCATCGAGGATGTGGATCAGGGTTGCGAAGTCAGCCTCAGGCAGCAAGCGCTCCGCGTCGGTCACGGCGAAGATATAACTGCGCGCGGGCAGCCATTCCAAATCGTTGACACACTCCTCGAAGGCATCCCAGTTCTCACCGAAATAGTACGGGAATTGGAGGGCCGCCCCCCACTCCTGCATGAGACCGCGCTTCGTGACGCAGCGACTGCCGCGCAGCATGCGGACGGCTGCGCCGACGTTCACCGGTGCGTCGGTGCAGAGCGCGATCACGAGGTCACGTTCCGCCGCGCAGACGAGATGCGCCCACGGTGGGCGCGGGGTAAGCAGCATGTTCCAGCCGTCCCACATCCTTGCCATGTTTCACTGCCCCGACGAAAGAGGGATGAACGTGTCGTAGTGATCGGATGTGTAGTAGGCCCTGCCGTTATCCTGATCGATCACGAGCCGGTCAGCGTTGCGGCCTCCCGGCGCTCTCGGGTCCACATCGTATTCCTTATAGTGGCCCGCTGGCAATCGCCGCTCGCGGTTCTCGAAAGTCGTCCCGCCCGTATAGTCAGGCGGCGGATCGCCGTTGTGCGACTCGACGTAACGGAGTGTCTCGTACGCCTTCGTCGGCACATCGGAGCGGGTTGCGACGGCAGTGGACGAGGGATGGGGAGCTGTGGAAGACGGACGGTGGAGAGTCGGCGTCGCCCCCACCGGGGCGCGCACAGCATCGAGTGGGGCGGGCGATTGCGCCTTGGAACCTCCGCAGCCGACGAGCAGAAGCAACCCGCATAAGCAGTAACACCGGCCCCGACGCATGTTCTTGCTCCGCTCCTTCAAATCGACATTTCCCGATGCACCCGTACGGACAACCCCGTACCCAGCACACATATCAGACCCGCCATGTTCGCACATCTGATGTAGCAATTTACTAACCATCGTTAGAAATTAGGGCTTATTCGAAGTCGGGATTGACCTCTCCCCAACCCCTCCCCGCGAGGGAGGGGGCAAGGGTGTAGGTCGGTGACCCGAAGCGTCGTCACGCGACTTTAAATGAACCCTGGTCTACATACTCTTCATAGACGTATAGTGAAGTTGTCCATCTCCCTAACAACGGACTATGCATTCCCAACGTTGAAGCGGCGTCATAAACGACAACCGCGCGTTACTCAACAAAGAGCACGGCAAAATCCCTTGCTATCGCAAGGGTAATCAGTCATTGTCGGTTCAAACGAAGAAAATGGTGGAGATGGGGGGAGTCGAACCCCCGTCCAAAATGTTCAACCGGATGGCACTCCAGGCGTAGTCGGCGTTTTAGTTTCGCGTGCCGCACCCCCACCGACGGGGTTACGTCATACTAGTCTGCTAATCTTAGGCGAGCCCTAGCGGGCGATCCGGCTCGCAGCATCCCGGCATTATGTCGCTCGACACCTCTCCCACCAGGCCGAGGAGAGGGCAAACGTCGTCGCTACTTAGGCGGCGATTGCGAGTTCTTGTGTACCAGTTACTGGCGTAACCCTATTTAACGAGGCCTGGTCAACCTCGGCCTGCACCAACTCGACCTAGCACCCTGTCGAAACCACGCATCCCCACATTGTTAAGGTGTCCACGCCGCGCACGCACGACGCTTCCTACGACGAGAGTATATCAGACAACAGCCCGTTGAGCAATGCAGATTCGTGGTTCAAACTCCCTACCGCCCACGCGCGACGATGGTGGCGCCGCCGTCCACCTGGATGACCTGGCCGGTGATGAAGGAGGCGCCCTCGGAAGCAAGGAACCAGGCGGTTTCGGCGATGTCTTCCGGTTTGCCGTAGCGGCCGGTCGGGCAGAGGATGTCCCATGACTGTTTCAGCGCCTCCGGGTCGTCCGATTCGGCGAGTAGTTTGTCGTTCATCGGCGTGGCGATCAGGCCGGGCGCGATGGCGTTGCAACGGATGTTGTGCCCGGCATACTCGGTCGCGACCTGCCGGGTAAGCGAGATGATTGCCCCTTTGCATGCCGCGTAGGCCGGGAAACCGCGCAGCCCGACGAGCGCCTGCACCGACGAGATGTTGATGATGTTCCCGCCGCCATGCTGAAGCATCCGGCGCACGGCGACAGCCGTACCCCAGAAGACACCACCGAAATCCACCGCCATACCCCGGTCGTACGTCGCGCGGTCAATCTCGTGGATTGCGCCGATAATGTTGTACGCGGCGTTGTTCACCCAGACGCCGAGCGTGCCAAGTCCGTCTGCCGCCTCCGCCGCCCGTTCGAGATCGGCATCCACTGAGACATCGCCATGGATGCACGCGACCGAACCGAGCGCCGCGAGCGCGGGCGTCACCGCCGCTAATTGCGCCGCGTTGTTATCGAGCACGACGACCGCATTTCCACCGCACAGAAAGCGTACGACAATCGCGTGGCCGATTCCACTTGCTCCACCCGTGACGACACAAACGCGCATTGGCCTGAACTCCCTGGAGAAGGTTCGGAGTTCAAGGTTCGAGGATTTCCACTTCGAACTCCGAACTCTGCACTTATCCGACGATGTCTTCACCGCCATCGACGCGGATAACGTTGCCGGTCATCCAACCAGTGCCCGCGCCGGAAAGGGCGACGATGGCACTGGCGACATCGTCCGGTATCGTGAGACGACCACTGGGGTTGACGCGCGACGCGTAGTCTATCAGCGCGTCGTTACCGGGGATTTTGCGCAAGGCAGGAGTGTCGGTGACACCTGCCTGAATTGCGTTAACAGCAATCTTCTTTGTTGCCAGTTCGACGGCAAGTTGGCGGATGTGCGCATCCAGCGCCGCCTTCGCTGCCGAGACCGCGCCATATGACGGCCACGCCCGGTGCCCGCCCGCCGAGGTCATTGCCCAGACGCGTCCACCCTCGCTCAGAAGGCCACGTGCAACGAGGTCCTGCACCCAATAGACGAGCGAGTGCGCCATCACATCGAGCGTCATGTCCATCTGCTTCTGATTGATCACATCGTCGCCAACGAACCGCTTCAGCGTGCCGAAGGCAAGCGAATGCAAGACGACGCGCACGCCGCCCGGCCCGATCGCCGCCGCGACAGTATCCAGCGCCTCTGTGCGCGCCGCAGGATCGGCGGCGTTAATGTTGAAGAAACGCGCCTGCCGTCCCATCCCTTCGATTTCGCTGGTAATGCGCTCGACATTCGGCATCGTGTTGCGGCGGTCGAGGTGGACGCCCATGATGTTCGCCCCGGCCCGCGCGAGGGCAAGCGAATTTGCTTCGCCGAAGCCGCTCGACGCGCCGAGAACGAGCGCCCATGTGCCCATGAGTGAGCCATCATTGTATGTACCTGGTGCAGCGGCTGTTGTGGCGGTCACTTAACGTCCTTCCCGTGGCGCGGCTTGCCAGTGGCGATGGTGACATTCGCGGCATCCTGCGCGAAACGGCTCACACCGCTGTAGTCATCCGCAGCCATACCTGCGGCGAGGCCCCGGTCGTACAACTCAATCGCGCGGGAGCCGATCTCCGTCGGCACGCCGAGGTCTTTCGCCGCGTTGAGCGCCGCATTGAGGTCCTTGCGCAGCAGTTTCATCGAGAAGCCGGGGGTATACTCGTCCTTGAAGATCGTCCGGTCAATCCAGTTATTCAACAAGTAATTCCCCGCTGTCGCGGTGGAAAGCACGCCCTTGACAATCTGCGCGTCCACGCCGCCCTTGACGGCGAGCGTCAGCGCCTCGCCGTTGGCAATCATGACCGCGCTGATGATGTACTGGTTCGCTAGTTTGACCATCTCACCCGCGCCAATCGGGCCGACATGCGTGACCGTCTTGCCGCCGGAACCGAGCGCGTCGAGCACCGGCTTCGCCTTCGCGACGGTCGCGTCATCGCCGCCGACCATGATCGTCAGTTCGCCCGTCGCGGCACGGGGCGGGCCACCGGAGACGGGCGCGTCTACCATTCCGACACCCTTCTCCGCCAGTTTCGTCGCGACATCGCGCGTGTAGGTCGGGGAAACGGTGCTCATGTCAATGACAACCGTGCCCGCCTTCGCCCCCTCGATAATCCCGTTCTTGCCGAGCGCGGTTTCGGTCAGTTCCGGCCCGTCTGGCACGCAGGTGAGGACGAAGTCGGCCTGAGCCGCCGCTTGCTTCGGCGTATCTACGATGGTCGCACCCTGCGACGCCAGCCGTTCCGCCGACGTGCGGCTCACATGCGGCACGACGAGTGTCTCAAATCCCGCTTTGATAAGCGTCGCCGCTATCGGCTCACCGAGCGCCCCTAATCCGATGACCGCAATCGTCTTCGCCATGCTGCGTCCTCCTCATCTTGTTTTTCGCGCATCCCGTCAGTCGCCTACCGCGCAGTGTAGCCGGAAAACGCGGTGTTGGAAAAGGCGCTACTGCGTTCGCAGTGTTCACAATGCGCGACTTCTACGCTTTTTAGGAGCGCGAACTCCCGACGCTCGTCGCGCTGATCCTCTTCAAACGGCGCAACCGCGCCGTCTGACCATCGCATCCTCATCCCACTGCCAGTGCGATTACACCGAGGACCATCCCACCGGCGGCGGTCATCCGACGGCGGCTATCCCCTTCGGAAAGGAGCTGTGCGCCCATGATTGTACCGATCAGGATGCTGATTTCCCGCGCTGGAGCGATGTAACTGACCGGTGTGAAGACGAGCGCGGTAAGGACGAGGATGTAGGCGAGGGGGCTGAAGATCGCCACGACAAATACCGCGCGCCGGTGGTCGCGCCATTCGACGCGGATCGTCTCCCAATGGCGGAGGGCGTGTGGCGTAAGCAACACCGTACGACCAAGTGCATTCGTCCAGTCGAACAGGAGCGGGGGAATAAGCAAGGCGCTCACCGCGCGCTTGTCCCAGAGTGTGTACGACGCGATTAGCACGCCAGTAATGAGGCCATAGATGACCGCCGCCCGTCGCCGCGCGGGATCGGAAGAACACCGCCCCCCGCCCGTCAGGGCGAAAACGCTCACCGCGATCAGCAGCGCACCGCCGATTGCCACGGGCGTCGGGCGCTCGCCGAAGATGAGAATGGCGGCAGTCGTTGACAGCGCGGGGCCGGTTCCGCGCGCAATCGGATAGACCAGAGACAAATCGCCCACGCGGTAGCCGCGCTGCAAGGTAAGGAAGTAGACGGTATGGAGCACCGTGCTGCCAGCCATGAAGACAATTTCGACCGGGCCAATATGCGGCCGCTGCACCAGGAATGCACCCAGCGCGAATGGCGCGTAGATCAGGGCGGAAAGCGCGTTGAAGAGCCAGACGAAGGCCGCCCCGCCTCCGGCGCGTTTCGCGAACAGGTTCCATGTCGCATGAAGCACGGCAGAGGAGAGCACGAGCGAAAGCGCCAGCACGGTCATGGCGAGGCTCCTCTTACGACGCCTGATGCGAAAAACGCCACATACCCGCGTACCTGTTCAGCTGCCGCGCTCATTTCAACGCTCATGAGGAAACCGGGGGAGAAGCGCACGGTGCCGTCCCTTTCCTCATCTCCGGTGCGTACCGCAGAATAGCACACGCCTCCACCCGCTGTAGGGGCGCATAGCGTGCGCCTACCGTCTTGCTTCGCTGTGGTCTACCATATCAGTGGGTAGGGCGGGGACAGGGTTTATGCGTTCCAAGTGATGGCAGAGAACGCATAAGCCCTGCCGAACCCGTATATCCAGTTGCGCCCCACGCGTGGTCGTGCTATCCTACGTCTCACGAGTCGAATGGGCGGTTAGCTCAGTTGGTTAGAGCGCCACGTTGACATCGTGGAGGTCACTGGTTCGAGCCCAGTATCGCCCACCACTTCTTCTCGGCAGCAGGACCGGCAGTGGTGACCGGTCGCCCCGTCCCCATTCGTTGCGGGGTCGGGCTTTTTTGTATCGGGAGGGACAAACCCCCATGCGCGAACAGGACGACGACATCGGCAAAGAGATCGAGGCGGACGCCGCCGGACTCGCACCACCGGATCGGCACGACGACGATATTTGGACGCCGCTCCGCAAGGTGCGCCACTCGGCGGCGCATGTGATGGCCGAGGCGGTACTTGGCATCTTCCCGGATGCGAAACTCGCCATTGGCCCGCCCATCGCGGACGGTTTCTACTACGATTTCGACCTCCCACGCCCGCTGACGCCCGACGACTTCCCGGAAATCGAGCGGCGTATGCGGGAGCGCATTGCGGCGAAATCCCCGTTCGTCAAGAAAATCGTTAGCCGCGATGAGGCGCGCACCTTCTTCAAGGATCAACCCTACAAGATCGAATTAATCAACGATCTGCCCGCAGGTGAGGAAGTCTCGTTCTACATTGATGGCCCCTTTACGGACCTCTGCGCCGGGCCGCATGTCGAGGACACTGGCATGATCGGCCCGGTCAAACTGATGAGCATCGCGGGAGCATACTGGCGCGGCGACGAGAAACGCCAGATGCTCCAGCGCATCTACGCGACCGCGTGGGAGAGCCAGGAAGACCTCGACAATTACCTGCATCAACTCGCGGAGGCGGAGCGGCGCGACCATCGTCGCCTTGGGCGCGAACTCGATCTCTTCAGCACGTCGGACGAGATCGGCGCGGGGCTGATCCTCTGGCACCCGAAGGGCGCGATTATCCGCAACGAAATCGAGAACTTCTGGAAGCAGGTCCATTTCGACCGGGGCTACGACCTGCTCTATACGCCGCACATCCACAACGGCGCGATCTTTGCGCGAAGCGGCCACTTGCAGACCTACGCGGAGAACATGTACTCCCCGATGGACATTGACGGCACGGACTACTACGTCAAGCCAATGAACTGCCCCGCCGCGATTACTATCTACAACACCCGCACGCGTTCCTACCGCGACTTGCCACTGCGCTGGGCGGAACTCGGCACGGTCTATCGCTATGAGCGTTCTGGCGTGCTCCACGGCATGCTGCGCGTCCGCGGCTTCACCCAGGATGACTCGCATATCTTCTGCACGCCGGACCAACTCGAAGATGAAGTCAATGGCGTGATTGACCTCGTGGATTACATGATGCAGACGTTCGGCTACACCTACAGCGCCTACCTCGCGACCCGACCGGAGAAATGGGTCGGCACGGAGGAAGCATGGGACCACGCGACGGAGATGCTGCGCCGGGCGCTTGATACGCGCGGCATGGCGTATGAGGTAGATGAGGGCGGCGGAACCTTCTATGCGCCGAAGATTGACATCAAACTGTACGATGCGATTGGTCGCGAGTGGCAGGGGCCGACGATCCAGGTGGACATGCAACTGCCGGATCGGTTCGATATGTCGTACATCGGCGACGACGGTGAGCGGCACCGCCCGGTAATGGTGCACCGTACCGTGCTCGGCTCGATGGAACGGTTCGTTGGCGGGCTGATCGAACACTATGCGGGCGCCTTCCCCGTCTGGCTCGCGCCCGTGCAGGCGATGGTCATCCCGATCGCTGACCGACATCAGGAGTATGCGAACCAACTCGTCATGCAACTGAAGAAGCATGGTATTCGCGCCGAGGCGGACCTCTCCGATGGCCGCATGCAGGCGAAGATTCGCGACGCGCAGGTGCAGAAAGTGCCGTACATGCTCGTCGTCGGCGACCGCGAGGCAGAAGCGGGCGCGGTTTCTGTCCGCCTTCGCTCCGGCGAGGATTTGAAGTCTATGCCGCTCGACCGCTTCACCGAAATCGCCACTACCCAACGCGACAGCCGCAGCGTGGACTTGCTCCCGGAGGCAATGCGCGTCGTCGCCGCTGATTGATCGGTACGCACGAAGAACGCCGCTGGGAAAAATCTCAGCGGCGTTTCTATCGGCTCTTGTTCAGCCTAATCTACTGGTAACGCTATCGCGCCGCAATCCCTCCCTGAGGATTCGCTCCTGCCTCATACGGACGCGGATTGGGCACATCGTGACCACGAAGGAGCAATGAAGCGATGGAGACCTCTTTCGCGCCTTCGAGGTCGTCCATCATCTCATCCAGTGCCTCGCCCACCGCGACAAGGCCGGGTAAGTCCGGGATCCGTCCCACCCACCCGCTATCCTCTTCATACGTCACGACGATCGCATGCGGCCGCCGCGCAAGCGCGCGGATCTCAGGCGTGATCGTTACCTCGGTCACGGCATATCATTGTCATATCATCATCTTCCAGTTCAATCGGATACCGCCGCATCACGCAATCCTCTGCATCATTCAAAGCCTCTTTGGTGACTCGTGAGTTGCGTTCGAAGAATTCTGTAATTTGCTCCACGCCGATCGGCCAATCAATCTGCCGACCTTATGCCTCCTGTATCCGGTCCGGTGGATCTGCCCACTCGATTGCCGCGCAATACATCCAGGCGAGGAAGGCATCGGGACGCTCACCCCATGCCAGGGCTCCGGTGCGCATCGTGCGCCAACTCCGCCTCATCCGCCCACCCTTCGCTGAGGATCGTGGCGATCACCGGAGGATGGGAGAAGAGACCTTCAAGGAACCGAGCGTGCTTGCGCGTCTCCGCCAGCCTCCCGTAGTGATCCGCCGCCACCGCGTGCCCCTCCGTCCGCGTGAACCCGGCCTCCCGCATCAAGCCACGCAGATTGGGCGAATAGAAGGGGCTACCGCCATTGTGCTCCACGAGCCAGATGCCGAGATCCCATGCCCTCCATATGTCCGGGTCGGCCGGCGAGAAGACTAGCGTGCTCCAATCGTCGTCGGAGACGCAGACCACCCTGCCCGGCTCGAGAACCTGCCGCAACACCCGCAGCGCCCGCAGCGGCTCACTCAGATGGAAGAGCAGCGTGTGGGGCGAGCGCGGCGTCGAAGGAGCCATCCGGGAACGGCAATTCATAGATGCTGGCGACCTCGAAGCGGACATTCGTCAGCCCGCGCCCCTCGGCTTCCGTCCGCGCCATCGCGAGCTGGCTCTCGTCGAGATCGACGCCAACCACCCGCCCCGGTGCAACCCGCTCCGCGAGGTCGAGGGTGAGCGAGCCGACGCCGATGCCGCAGTCGAGCAGGAACATGCCGGGACGCAGGTACGGCAGGAAGAACGGCGCCCACTCCGTAGCGATGCGCGTGCCGGTGTTACGATACCTGCTCCCGATCGCTCATCATATAGACCTCATCCGCGCCCGTCTCGTCCGACGGTCGGTCCTGCTGCTCCTGGCTCATGGTCAGCCTCCTTCCCGGTGGCACTCGAAAGGTCGTTGCTGTCTGGTACATTCATGCTACACAGTGCATCGCCTCGATAATATACTATAGGCCGTGTAATTGGCGGATCTTGCTGATCTCCGCGATGTGCTCATAGAGATGTTCGGTGTATCCCTGCACCATCTCGTCCACTGTGAACTGCATCGGCTTCCATCCTTCGTCCGGGTGCGAGTACGAGGAGATGACGTGCCGCGCTCCCATGTCCTCGATTGCGTCGAGGAGCGTGACGAGATAGGCGCGAATTTGCCGGATGAGCGCGAGCGAGGGCGCGATTGGCCGCTGGTCGAAACGGAGCGTGGCCCCCCACACCTTGTTCGTGCCGGGGAACCAATCGAAATCCACGTCCGCACCGGAGTTACCGATCGCGATGGTCATCCAGAATGTTGCCCTGACTTCGACTTCCGCAATGTGATTGACGATTTCCTGAATCGTCCATTCCCCTGCCATAGCCGCAATGTCTATCGTCTCTTCAGTCAACCCGGCGAGCGACGCTCCCAGATCGTCCGGTCCCCGCGCGTACCGCGCCCGCCACTCCACAGACGTAGGCGCGTCAGATATTTCTCCCATCCCAACCTCCCGAAGCGCAAAGAAAAACGAGTGGAAAGGAGCGCACTCCATCCCACTCGTTCTGACTACCGACTACTGGCTAGTACCCCTAGTCGTCATCGTCCGCGACGCTCGGCGTCTCATCGAGGGCGTCCTCGAAGTCAGGCTCGAAGCCCGGCTCGTCGTCTTCCGGCGTGAGCATCGCGTCGCGCTCCAGTTCCATTGCAGCAAGAGTCGCGGCGGTCAGGGCGTCATCATCGCCCATCAAGGCGCGAGTGTCCTCATCGTTCATGCCGAGATCGCGGGAGAGCGTCGCGAGTGGCGCTTCCGCTTGCGGGGCGTAGCGGGCCGCGAAACCCGATCCCGCCGGGATCAACTTGCCGATGATGACATTCTCCTTCAGGCCGCGCAGCCGGTCAATCCGGCCATTGATCGCGGCTTCGGTCAGCACCCGCGTCGTCTCCTGGAAGGAGGCGGCGGAGAGGAAACTGTCCGTCGTCAGGCTCGCCTTGGTTACGCCGAGCAGCACCGGCTGCGCCGTCGCCGGCTCGCCGCCCTGCGCCAGCACCTCGCGGTTCGTCTCCTCGAAGGTCACGCGGTCCACGAGGTCATCCGGCAGCAGGTCCGTATCGCCGGCATTCTCGATGCGCACCTTGCGGAGCATCTGTCGCACGATCACTTCGATGTGCTTCTCGTTCGTGTTCACGCCCTGCGACCGGTAGACGCGCAGCACTTCGTCCACGAGGTACCGTTGCACGGCCTCACGACCGAGGATTATGAGGATCTCCTGCGGGTCTTTCGGCCCGTCGGTGATCTGCGTCCCCGCCGTGATTTGCTCGCCGTCCGCGACGCGGATGTTCGCACCGAACGGAATGATGTACTCCCGCGTGGGCGCTTCTTCCCGCACCGTCAGGCGACCGGGTTCGGCGGTCACGATGCCGTCCGCCGGTGAGACGATGCGCCGTGCGTCGCCCTCGACATTCGACTCCGCGATAATCTGTCCCTCAGCGATTTTATCACCGCTCTGGACGATAACATTGAAGTTTTCCGGTACGATCAACCCCTGCGAGAAGACATCGGTGCCGGTGATGACCACCTTACGCACCTGCTCTTCCGAAGTGATGTCCACCGTGCCGTCAATCTCCGCAAGGATCGCCTGCCCCTTCGGGACACGCGCCTCGAAGAGTTCCTCGACGCGGGGCAGACCACTCGTGATGTCGTCGCCGGCCACACCGCCTGTGTGGAAGGTACGCATCGTCAGTTGCGTGCCCGGCTCGCCGATCGCTTGCGCGGCGACGATGCCGACCGCCTCACCGAGGTCAATGTTTTTGCCCGTGGCGAGGTCTCGTCCGTAGCAGTTCCGGCAGACGCCGTGCGTCGTCTCGCAGGCGAGGACGGATCGGAGGAAGACGCGGTCTTGCAAGTCCGCGACCTTCCGCGCCGTTTCTTCGTCGAGGATGGTATTGCGCCGGGCAACCACGTTGCCGTCGGCGTCCAGAACGTCGGCCCCCGCGACGCGCCCGGTCAACCGGCTCGCGAAGAGGGTGAGGTCATCCGGCGTGTCATTGCGGGCCATCCAGATACCGGCCTGCGTGCCGCAGTCTTCCTCGATAATGATGACTTCCTGCGCCACGTCGCAGAGGCGGCGGGTCAGGTAGCCTGAGTCCGCTGTCCGCAGCGCGGTGTCCGCAAGGCCCTTGCGCGCGCCGTGGGTAGAGGCAAAGTACTCCAACACCGTCATCCCCTCGCGGAAGTTCGAGCGGATCGGCAGGTCAATCACCTTTCCTTGCGGGTCGGAGACGAGGCCACGCATACCGGCCATCTGAGCGATCTGGGTGATGTTCCCCTTCGCGCCAGACCCCGCCATCATCGAGAGCGGGTTATGCAGGTCGAGATTCTTCTCCACCGCACGCTTGACGTCCTCGCGGGCATTCGTCCAGATATTGACGACCTCACGGTACCGCTCGCCATCGGTGATGAGACCGCGGCGGTAGTCCCGCTCGAACTCACCAGCACGGGCGTCGGCATCCTCGATGATTTGCTCCTTCTCGTGCGGGATCGAGATGTCCGACACAGAGATCGTCATGCCGCTACGGGTACCGAAGCGGAAGCCGAGCCGCTTGATCTTGTCCGCGACATTCGCCGTTTTGCGGGCCGCTTCCTCGCGCGCGGCCATCGGCGTCAACTTCCCGGCAGCGACTTTCTCATTCGCCTCGTCCGTGAAGTCGCGGTAGCATTCGGCCATCAGACGACGGAGCGCCTTCCGGTCCATCGGCTCATTCCAGAAACGGAGGCTGGTCGGCAATTCCTCATTGAAGATGACGCAACCGGGTGTTGTCTCGATGATCTGCTGCTGGAACGTGTCAGCGGTATCGATCGGCGCCTTGTACGGCAGCCGCACCTTCACCTTCGCCTGGATGTCCACCATGCCCATATTGTAGGCGAGAATCACTTCCTCCGGGCTGGAGTAGGTCTTGCCCTCGCCCTTCACGCCATCGTGCGGCAGGGTGATGTAGTAGCAGCCGAGCACCATTTCGAGCGTCGGTGTGACAATCGGCTCTCCGTCAGACGGCTTCAGCAGGTTGTGGATCGAGAGCATCCGCTCCCGCGCCTCCTTCTGCGCCTCCCGAGAGAGCGGTACATGCACGGCCATCTGATCGCCGTCGAAGTCCGCGTTGTACGCGCCCGTCACCATTGGATGGATCTGGATTGCGCTCCCCTCGACCAACTGCACCTCGAAGGCCTGGATACCGAGGCGGTGCAAGGTCGGGGCGCGGTTGAGGAGCACGAGATAGTCCTGGATGACCTCTTCGAGAACATCCCAGACCTTCGGCTCGACGCGCTCGACGATGCGCTTCGCTGCCTTAATGTTGTGGGCATGCCCGCGTTCGACGAGCCGCCGCATGACGAACGGCTTGAAGAGTTCCAGCGCCATCCGCTTCGGCAGGCCGCACTGATTCAGTTTCAGGTCCGGCCCGACGACGATCACCGAGCGACCCGAGTAGTCCACGCGCTTGCCGAGCAGGTTCTGACGGAACCGCCCTTGCTTGCCCTTGAGCATGTCGCTCAGGCTCTTCAACTTGTGCTTGCCACTGCCGGAAACGACGCGACCGCGCCGCCCATTGTCAATCAGCGCATCTACCGCTTCCTGCAACATCCGCTTCTCGTTACGGACGATGATCTCCGGCGCCTGGAGTTCCAAAAGCCGCTTCAGGCGGTTGTTCCGGTTGATAACGCGGCGATAAAGGTCGTTGAGGTCGGAGGTCGCGAAGCGGCCACCATCCAACTGCACCATCGGCCTGAGGTCCGGCGGGATAACGGGGAGGACGGTGAAAATCATCCATTCGGGGCGGTTGCCACTCTTGCGCAGCGCCTCGACAACGCGCAGCCGCTTCATCGCCTTCTTGCGCTTCAGGCCACTCGTTGTCTCGATATCGTCACGCAGTTTCGTCGCCATTTCTTCGAGATCGGTCTTGACGACGATGTCGTAAATCGCCTCCGCGCCCATGCCGGCGCTGAAAATGTCCGGCGCGATCTCCTGCAGATCGCGATACTGCGCCTCGGAGATGATCTGCATCGCCTGCAACGCTTCGATCTCTCGGATGATATCGGCCGCTTGCGTCTCCTCCTCGGAGATACGCGCCTCAGCCTCGCCGAAAATCTTCTTGGTGCGCTCATCCGCCTCGTAGCGGTTCTGATCCGCCTCCGCGCCCGAGAGCGCCTGGCTCGATCCCTTATCGCGCTCCGCCTGCCCCTGCAATTCCTCAATCCGCGCGTCCTGCGCCTCCTTGAGAGTAAGCAGCCGGTCATTGTTGATTGCCTCGCCCTCACGGACGATGACCTGACCGAGGAATTCGACGGCTTCGGTCGCGCTCTCGCCCATCATCTGCTCGAGTTCGTTGCGAACCGTCTCGTAATCTTTCTCGACCTTGGTACTCTCAACCTTCAGGCGCGATTCGATATCCCGCATGAGGCCGGAATGGCCGGACGTGAGATTGGAAAGGTCCGCGTCTCGCTCGCCGGTGATGACGACGATCTTCTCCTCGGCATCGTGGCGCAATTCTGCCTTCGTCTCCTCGAGTTCGGCGTAAATATCCGCGACGAGTTGGCTACGCGCCTCAGTGTCCACGCTCGTGACGATATATGCCGCGAAGTAGAGGACGCGTTCGAGGTTGCGCGGTGAGATGTCGAGCAGTAAACCCAACCGGCTCGGCGTGCCCTTGACGTACCAGATATGGCTGACGGGCGCGGCGAGTTCGATGTGGCCCATCCGCTCGCGGCGCACCTTGGCGCGCGTCACCTCGACGCCGCACTTGTCGCAGATGACGCCTTTAAAGCGGATGCGCTTGTACTTGCCACAGGCGCACTCCCAGTCCTTCTGTGGGCCGAAGATGCGCTCGCAGAAGAGGCCACCGAACTCCGGGCGCAGTGTCCGGTAGTTGATCGTCTCCGGCTTCGTCACTTCGCCGTAGGACCACGACTTGATCGCTTCCGGCGAGGCGAGACTAATACGGATGGCATCGAAGTTATTGACATCAAACATGATTTTCCCATCCTTCGCGGCGCAACTCGGTAGTTCGGAGTTCGAGCTTCAGAGTGGGGAACGGAGTCGTCGAACTCCGAACTCCAAACTCCGAACCTCGAACTTTCCCGTTACTCCCGCGTCTCGAAGCCACGCATATTGATATTGTCCAGCGTCGAGAGGATGTCCGACGACGTGTCCTCCGTAAACTCGACCGCCTGATCGTCCTCGTTGATTACTTCAACGGAAAGGCCGAGCGACCGTAGTTCCTTGACGAGCACCTTGAATGACTCCGGCACGCCCGCGTCACGGATCTCCTCGCCCTTGACGATCGCCTCGTAGGTCTTGACGCGGCCAACCACGTCATCCGACTTGACAGTGATCATCTCCTGCAGGATATGCGCCGCGCCGTACGCCTCCAATGCCCAGACTTCCATCTCACCGAAGCGCTGGCCACCGAACTGCGCCTTGCCACCGAGCGGCTGCTGCGTGACGAGCGAGTACGGGCCCGTGGAGCGCGCGTGAATCTTGTCCTCCACGAGATGCGCCAGTTTCAGCATATAAAT
>JAABVA010003481.1_pt1 | contig 14947 bp, 8 predicted proteins | sample 5560331 | NCBI WGS metagenome assembly JAABVA01 (sample SAMN12812661, study PRJNA571458) | rock metagenome | isolation source: Antarctica rocks | place: Antarctica: Victoria Land, Mt New Zealand sud | collected 2016-01-07 | reverse complement strand
TCTTGGATGATACTGCGCACGCACATGTTAGCAATGTTTTGCTAAGTCAAGTTCGACGAAAGTCCATACGCCTTGCTGGCTTCATATCCATCGTAAGCGTCTCTCGTCTCGCCGGGTGTGACGGGAGTATCGTCGATCAATTCGAGCAGATACTTGCCGTAGCCGGCGATGATGGCAAGTTTCTCGCTGTGCTCACGGAGAGCATCGAACTGGTAGGTGAACGCTGCCTTGAGCTTCTCGCGCGTGATGTTGGAAAGCTGAGCTTCGGCGACCAAAGACTCCGCCTCGGCGCGGACAAGCTCCTGCTCGAGGACAACAATACGAGGGCTGTTGGGTTCTTTGTATTTGAGTTGCGCAATCTGATCGGTGATCTTTTGCTTGCCTGTTTCAATCCATAGTCAGCACATATGCCCATTGCACGCACAACTGTAGTACGTACGGTCTCTGCTCGGTTGAACTGAAGCTTCGATGTTGCGAATGCTCTTGATGGTCACACGGTATTGGTCGTATCGGTCGACGTATTGGTCCTCCAGTTCACCAATCTCGTAGATCAAAACACCAAGCTTATCCGTGACATCCGAAACGTCATCGTCGCAGGCCTCACCCCAGATGGACAGTTGTTGCTATCCTCGAACATTAGGTTCGGCGTGCCTCAACCGTTGCCATGAAGATGACTTACCGCAACTTCCATTCTCTCGCGGCTTACGAGTTCCATACTACGCATGGCGTTCTTCTCCATCTTCACCAGCTGGGAAAGCTTCTTGGCCAAGTCTGGGCCGAAGGCGCCGGCCGCGGACTTGCGGAACGCATGGCCTGCACCACCTCAAAGACGGAAAAGATGTTAGCCCCGATATCATATCTTAGAGCAGCGAGAGCGACGAGAAAGTGACGGAGCTTTCTAATCGGTGACGCGACATGAGAGCAGGCTATGGGCCATTGAAGAGAAAGCAGTTCCGTGCAGGGCATAGTCATGATAGAACGTTTCGAGGGTGATTAATGGGGTGTGGTGCTCGAGGCAAAGCAAGCGCAATGATAACCCAAGCCCTACGTGGCTCTCATCGGTAGACGCGCGTTCAGTACGAAACAAAGCCATCGCACCGACCAAGCAAAGTCCGTGAGAAAGGAGGCAGATCGCAAGGAGTGCTGTGCGGTAGGGCATCTACTACTCACCGAGACCGCTCTTTCCGAAGAGTCGACCAGCCTTGGTGGTGGAAGTTGGAGGAGGCGGGTTCTGGATCTGAGAGGCGGTGGGAGCGCGCGACTGGCGCATGGAATATGTGCGATGCATCTTGGAAGATTGTTTTCTAAGAATCGATATCCGATAGTGTGCTTCGTGAGGAATGGATGGAGGATTGCGCAAATGAGTACTGGATAGGTAGAGTGACAGTGGTGAAAGGGTGGAGGTTGTGGTTTTTGAAAGGCAGCTGCTTATGACGGCATTAGCTGGGTCAGTCCAAGCTCCAAGCTCCAAGCGAAGCGAACCGGAAATTGGCTGCGCTCAGACAGCGCATTAGGTGGTGAGGAGAGGAGAGGAAAGGAGAGGAGGAGGAGAAGAGACATGAGACATACTTACAAGATTCAGTCTGCAGGTTCAACTTCAGTCTTCTGTTTGCTTCGGTAGATGTAGATAGAGATGGAGATGGAGATGGAGAGGTGGTGTGAAAGGATGTTGATGGTAAGATGCAGGTGAGGAGCTTCGGTCGCGATGAAGTGGAGGAGAGAGCGTTAGCGCTACTTTAGTCTTTTCCGTTTTCCGTTTTCCGTGGCCTTAAGTTGCCGTGTTGTTGCTCAGCAACGGCCCAGACGTGTATTGGCCCTACGTCATCGGTGAGATAGATTACATACAGTGAATACAGTGTAATATACCTAATATAGCATCATCGAAGTCTGCTTTTGCTCTTGCTCGTTTACGGAACCTCGGAACGTAATAATACGCAGGATGGTCATGTATTGAAACGTGTATTAATACATGTAACATCACTAAATCGCTTCAGGATGGCTTCAGGTACCGTCAACTCTCCTTCTTTTCAGGCGCTTGGGGAGTGGGTTATCAGGGGTTTCTCACTCGTCTCAGTTAGGCTGGACCCTAGTGGATATAGTACTCAAACAAATGATAAGGTAGTGTCAGGACAGTTACTACTAGTAGTCACTAAGGTAAGGTAGTACTGTATTTCTATACTTGTTGGTTCCATCAAAGTATACGGCCTTCCTATAGCATCATCTCCAACTCTTCCCTGAGCAAAGATACTCTACTATCGACACATGAGTATCGGAGAACATAACTAGTCACTCAGCTCGACTTGCCGTGAGTGTAGGAAGAAGCTTTGGTGTTACAGGACTGGGAATTCTTGGCAATGGTAGGAGATGTGGACGGTAGGGCGTTGATATGTCGATCAGTGCAAGGAATGTTCTGTAGATCATGTCACCGTCGGGCATGAGAATGTATGTGTCGATTGGAGACCGTGAGATATAATAGAAACCTGTCGTGACCGAAAACTAAGCCAACAGCAACACGACCAACGCCCCTAACAAAACCCTCTAACCCCTCCCCCTCGCAACTCCAAGCCTCATCCCTAGCTCCCCAACTGCAACCCCCCAGCTCCCCCTGCCCTCCTCCTTCTCGACCCCACCAGCGACCACGTCCGCAACCCTGCTCCGGAGAAATTCCCCCATCTTCTCCTCATTGAACTTCTCACCATACACGACCTTCGCCGTGCTCGTCACTCTCGCCTTCACGCTTTCACAGCCCCTCACGACACCACCCACAGCCTCTCCACCATCAGAAGGCGAGGAGGAGGAGCCGGGACTGACGTCGGCGAGAAAACGAACCTCGACTTTCGTCTTTCGTTCGAGCACGGGGAGGAGGAGACTGGCTGTTACGGCTAGGACGGTGTCGGAGAGGATAGTGCAGCTGGTGATGTGGCTGAGATTCAGGATCCGGATTTCCTCAGCCACGGTGTCGGCAAGCATCCAGGTCGCCTTGACGGAGGTCAGGATGTCTTTCACCTTCGTCCGGGCTTGGGGCAGGGATTGGAGGCGTGCGCGGATGAGGTTGAGGAAGAATTGGTGTTCGGTGGTGAGTGGGACTGGATGGAAGGGGTGTGTATCGGCTATGTATGTGAGTGTGATGGGTGATGAAGATTCAGGTTTCGTCTGAACCGTAGGAGAGGAAGGAGGGTGGAGATTGTCGGGGAGAAAAGTGGCGACATCGAAGGAGAGTTGGAGGATTCGGCGGTAGGTCATTGTCAGGGTTGTGACCGAGGCGGCGGTAATTTTCCAGCCGTGGGTCTTTTCAAGCGCGTCGACGTTGGCTGTGATAACGCGTATTAGCTGGCTCGTTTTGGTTTCATGCGGGTTGTGAGTAAGGAACGGACCTTTGAGTAGGGACACTTCGCTGGTGCTCCAGCCTCGGCATTCTTCCCGTACTCGCTCGGCTTCTTTGATGTGCGAGACACATTCTTCTTTGCTCTCTACTACGGCTTCGATACCATCTTCTTTTTCTTTCAGCTTGCGGGTCATTTCTTCGATCATTGCTCGTTTGCTTTCGATGTCCTCCTCCGTTGCGCGGAGCTTCTGTCTTGCATCGTTGAGCTCGTTCTGGTCACAGTTGGCCAACTCGTGAGCGTGTGTCTGCAGTTTTTGAGTCTCTTGCTGCAAGGCCTCATGCTTGGCTAGCAATGCCGGCAACACAGATTGCAATAGCTCTTCTTGGTGCAGTAGTGTCAACTCATCTTGCTGCATACCCTTCGAAATCGCGCTCAGGCCCTTCTTTAGTTCATCAAGCAATTTCATCCGCCACTCGTACCACATCGCTTTACTCGACAACCGAGCATGGGTCTTGACGTTTTTGAATTGATTGTCCATGATCACCTTTACCTCTGGCGCGGCGGAAATGTACTCACGGAACAGGGGTGGGTTGTCTTCAAAGGTGTCAGTTTCAATCTCTCGGACGATGCTGCGCCCTTCGGAAATGTATTTCTTCAGTTCACGGCATGACTATACATGTAGTTAGCAGTGATACAACATCTAGCTCGAGGACAATGGCTTACATGTTGGAAGAGATCAAGCATTGGTACGGTGCATGCTGCTGCAACGACACAGCTTTCAAGATCCCGACCCGAACCAGACTTTCCATCTTCAACCGTTGAAGATGTATTGCCAGCTTTGTCCTCGAGCAAGACGTTCGGAGCAACAGTGTGTCTTCTCTTGGTTGTAGTCAACTCCATGAAGCGGATACTGGTCAAGTTAAGAAAGTCTTGTAAGTGAATGCGCTGCTCTTCTTCCACCGGCTCTACGTCCTCTTGGACTTCCGCCGTAAGCTTCTCCGCAAACGGAATCGGAATCTCAGCCTGTGCAGGTTCGACATCTTTAAAACGACCTTGATTCTTCGGCGTGGTGACGTTTCGTTGTTCTGCTGGCGAAACCGCGGTTGACGGCGTGGCAGTTTCAATGTTCCCTGTAATCTGATCGAGGCTTTTCCGGACGGCTCTTGACACCTTTCCGGTCGTCTCCACCTTGGGAGGCGGTCCAGGAAGCTTTATGTTCTTTACGGGGCTCCCTTCCCTCCCCTTCAACACTTTCGGACTACGATTCTCGTCATCATCTTCGTCCAGTTCAGCCGGTCTTTTGCCTAGTATTCCCTTGGCAGCACCAACGTGCAAGCTCTTCCGACCATGAAGCTTCTTCTTCTTTGGCGTCAAACTCTCAATCATCTCCTTGAGATTGACAGTAACATCCTTCTCCTCCAAATTCCCATGACCGTCCACCTCTTGTTCCAAAATGACACGACCGCTTTCTCGCCGTTGTTGTTCCTCCCTTTCCCTCTCAACCTCCTGCTCCATAATCCGAGGGTCATCAAAGCGAACGCCTTTGCCAACTTGGTTCAGCGGGGTGAACGTCTCCGCTTGTTCTCCAATTGAACCACGTCTATTTAGTATAGCTGCAACACGAGGAGATCCAAGGCCCGGTTTGTCAATCCCAAGTCCAGACAACATTCGTGGTTTCGGTGTCAACAGTATACTTGGCGTCGTCATGCCTGTTTTCGCATTATGTTGGAAGAGATCTTTCGGCATGCTAGAGTGTGGCGTAGATTGGGCGCTCTTGATTTCAGCCTTGAAAAGCTTCTTCGGAGACGCCGCACGAAAGGTTACATTCTTGTTCGGCGGTGTTTTGCCGGGTGTTGTCGGACGTGGTGCCACAGGTGTTACTTGCTTCGAAGGCGTCGCGGGCTTCTTGATCGGGGTCGTCTGTCTTGAAGCCCTTCCTGGTGTGGACTGCGCGCTGCCGACGCTCTTTCTAGTTGAAGCTCTGGTCCTAGCAGTGGTCAAGCTTGGACTACCTGTCTCCGATGCTACAGTCGTAAGGTGAGTAGAAAGTGTAGATCGCGGAGGCGACGCAAGCGCACGCTCAACCTGAAAGGGGGAGAGCTGGCCCGCATCAGTCTCCCTTTCCATCAATGCCTTGGCCTGGGACCTGTTACCAGCGCTTAACCGCTTTGGTAACATCGCTCCAATGGCCGTGGTAATGTCCATGGCCACAGTCTCCTGTTCTTGTTCGACCCGAGGAGTTTCAAGAGTTTCTTCTATCTCTGGTAGTATGCCACCGACAACTTCTGTCATATCCATTTGATCACCTCCGATGATTGATGATCCGCTTTCACGGCGTCTTTCTCCATCCAACAACTGCTGACTGGCTAGTTGATCATCCCGAGCAGAATTTCGGCGCGACTGCCCTGATTTTTGATTCTCCGACAATAGTCCGCCCAGAACGGCTGTGAACTCCATAGTCAACTCCTCGTCTCTGTCGACGTTGCTAGCCTCTTCAAGCTGATCTTCGCTCTGATCACTCGCTTTAATCCCTCCAATAGCGACAGTGAAATCCATGGTTTCATCGCCTAGCGATGAGCCTTGACCTGACGATCGACGGCGAGAAACACTACTCCGGCGTCCTCTTTGCCCGGCAGGCTGCTTTTGACTTTCACTGGAAGGGGTTTGCGCGGCAAGAATCCCACCTAGAGCTCTTGTGATATCCATACTCGTCTCTTCATCGTCTTGCGAGTGGCTGTTGTGACCCGTCGACTGCTTAGGTGTTATGCTAGCCTTAAACGCGGGAGAGAAAGGATTGATGTTCTCCTGGCCTTGTAGAGAGCTGAGATTTGCGTCCACTTGAGGTATGTAGATTCCTTGCTTAACCCATGGCTGAAAAGCCGCCGTGACTTCATCGTCAGCCATATCCATCGTAAGATCACCATGCTCATCGTACTCAATTCCCTGCGTGCCAGCTTGCTTGGCGGCTTGACGCAGCGCCTCCTCGAGCTTACCACTAGAGCCTGTCGAAGCACCGCTTGAGCCAATCGAACGCGCTGAATTCACAGACTGGCTGGTAGCGTCATCGACGTCCAAGTCCATAACCGTGCTCTCTCCTTCATCGGCCGCAACTGCGTCATCTTCAAACACGGACGAGTCATCACCGTCCGCAGTGTCATCAACTTGAACTGTCGTGTCGTCACTTCCGGCGACCGAACTTCCACTGACAGGGCTCGAGGACAGAAATTCGTCATCAGGGTTGTTGAAGTTCATCGGGGGAATTGCTGAGCTTCGGCGCCGGCGTTTCCTTTGATGTAGGTCACGCTGATGTGCAGGAGACGCAGTGGTGACTGGTTGCTCAGCCTGTTCCGGTGGAGTTGACGGCGCCTCGGATGGGTCGGAATTAGGTAGAGGCGAAAGCGGATAAGGTGATGCTGCAGACGCTGCTGACGTGGACGAGGCGCGCCGGGTTGCATTGGTCGAGGCAGAAGATGTTGTTGAATCTTCTGGAAGTTCCACAACATCCCAAGTATGTAGAGTTGCCTCAGGAGCAAACGAGACACGGCGATTTGCTGTTTCCCGTTAGTATCTTCAGGATGTCAGATAGTGATTTGACAAACCTAGCGACTTTCTACGCGCGTCCCTCCGTTCCAGGATCTCTTTCTTCTCTGACTCCCGTCTCGCATTCTCTTCACGCTCTTTGGCTGCAAGTTGCTGTTCTTCTTCGGTTCTTAAGGCTACTGTAGTGTTCCCGTTGCTGTGTCGAGCACCAGTAGATGATTCCTCGAACGGATTTGACAGCATTTCAACCCCAGTAACAGAAGCAGTACCAGGACCGGCGACCTCGTGAGGGACAACAGGTATGGGTATCTTGCTCGGCGAGGGACGAGACTTCTTAGGACTTTGACCGCGAACCAATGCGTGAGGCGGAATCGCCTGTGGGGGTGAAAGTGGAATTGTAGGCTTCAAAATGGATTTGACGACAGGTATGATCGCAGACTATCAGTCAGTGTTAATTGAATGTCAAGGAAATCCATCATTTATTGCCAGGATAATACCTTTCGGCGATTCCCTGGATCTTCTTTCAGTGCATCTAAACCTCCTGGACCTATGCTCTTACTTCTAGACTTCTTTATTAATCTGCTTTTTGCTTTGACGGCGGTCAACGTGCTGAGGTCGGTGGTCAGATTCTCCTTGCCCGCCAAAGTAGTTGCAAGATCTGGCGGCGGCATGTGGGCGGTCGGCTTTTGGGGAGCAACCATAGCCTGGTCGTCTGGCTGTGCAAAGTCCATTCTGTATGCGCCAGCTTGGATTCTCAGTATACCTTGGCCAATTCAAGTTTGGCAAAAGATTCATATAGGCGCATTGTGGTGTAGAAGTTCCCCACGTCGATGCGAAGTTGATTGTAAACAAATGGATCCAATGGAGCGCGTCGCATAACGCTGGGCATTTTCGCTTAACCACCGAATCACATGACATCTACTTTATGTATCGGTATGGTTTAGCTTCTCCCACACAACCATCTGAATTAGCGAACATTGAAATTCGTATCAACGACCACCGACGATAGCTAGTTCGCCGACACCTCCGATACCACCGTCGAAGAAGTACCGCAATTATGGCGACCGAGTTGACAGTGCAGGCCGAGCGGGCTTTCCAGAAGCAACCGCATATATTCCTCAACTCCAAAGCGAAAAGCGCGAAGAGCAAGAAGGTTGGCAAGGGCGGACGACGATGGTACAAGGACGTTGGACTTGGATTCAGGACGCCGAAGACTGCGATTGAGGGAACCTACATAGGTGTGTTTTGTTTCCTCGTTATCTCCCAATACACGGGAAGTCCGAGGAGGCCTACGGAGGGCTGTCAGGGCTCCTGGGATATACTTGGTACTTTCCTACTATAGACCTCTTGCTGATCATGCGTGTTATAGACAAGAAATGCCCTTTCACCGGTATGGTCTCGATCCGTGGCCGTATCCTCACCGGTACCGTTGTCTCGACCAAGATGCACCGCACACTTGTTATTCGACGAGAATACCTCCACTTCATCCCCAAATACTCAAGATATGAGAAACGACACAAGAACCTGGCTGCACACGTCTCGCCAGCTTTCCGTGTGGAGGAGGGTGATCAGGTTACAGTTGGGCAGTGCAGACCTTTGAGCAAGACGGTACGTGAAGTCTTAGTTGCGATGGGATAATCGGTTGGGATGCAGTTGTTGTAACGTTCGGCTTTGCGTGGATAGCTGACGGTTGGAGATTGGCGTACACAAGCTAACTGGTTTGCTGAATAGGTCCGCTTTAACGTTCTCCGTGTTCTCCCTCGCACAGGCAAACAGGTGAAGCAGTTTAACAAGTTTTAAGGCGGAAGTCATGGAGCGGGGGCTTGCAAGAGGAGAAGACTTGTGTTGGCAAGGATATGGGTGCGAAGGGTTTAGCTGGCGAACGTGTCCATTTGAGATAGTCTTAGGTCTCAATTATCACCGCTAGAGCTGCCCCGGCCAATGCACCATTCCAAGACTTTCAAAACATGTCAGCACAATTGTAGAATCGTGGTGATAGCGACTTTGGTCGCTTCCCGCTTTGTTTGTTCCATCTGAGTATATGTAATGTCAGATCCTGTCATTGTCACAAATCCTAGTATAGCTAAAGATTCGCCCGGGGTTACTCCAACAGATTCGCTCAAATTTTAAACCCAATCAAGGTCGAAGCGGAACGTTGCAGGCATTCCGAAGTCCATGGGCCCAATACGCCCTTTGGATTATCCAAGAGACGGCGTCAAGTACAACATGGGTGAAGGCGAGAAGAGAGATCGTAGCTCAAATCGTTCTTCTGGACGAGTGACGTACATTGCCTGGAGTGGTACACCAAGAATAACAGTGAGACTTCCCACAGCCGATCCTCTTGTGGCACATCACTTCCATGGCAACTCCCAAAGGTTGCCAATCATTTTACTTCAGGCATCTCGACAAGGCGCCATAGCAGTCTCAGCTCACTATCAAGCACCCAACTTTCCGCCCTTCATACCCATAGATATTGATCGTGCCTCGACCACGGACATTGCAATCGTTCGTCTCTCTCAATTGCCGTACCGAGTATGACTGGAATATAGTGGAAGCAGTGTCCGGAATGGATTTGCCTCTAACACCTGTCAGAAGGGAATAACGAGAAAAGGATAATAGCTGACTGGGGCTATACTCACTGGGGGGCTTTTCGACCAACACAGACCTAGCTTCCAGAGCAGACGACTTCTATTCGGCGACGCTTTGAAAGGAAAAGATCGGATTCCGAGCTCAGGTCAGGGGCACCACGCTTGGCACTCGATTTGCCTTTCACATGTGTCTGGCCAAGGTCTATCCTCCGGAGATATGCTGCTACCCGGGTCCTGCCCTTTTTCTCTCCGAATGAGCTCAATTCCACTTGTTGTCGATTCCGGCCCAGCCCAGAGTCAACTCGTCGTAGATAATGTGTCATTTGCCGCTTGGCTGTTGCGCGCTCTGAAGGCACGTCAGCTGCGCTGCGCTGCAGCCCTATATCCACCTGTTTCAGGTATTGTGCTACCCGTTGCTTCGCCTTAGCATGGCAACCCAGTCCCAGTCGCACCCCTTCCAAGTATCGTTTCAGTCGTGGCTGCGATTTATTGCCTTCCAGTTGCCAGTCTCTGGCTACTTTCTTGGCGGCACTTTCAACATAGGATTCTGGCAGTTCTATGAACCCTAAGAACTTCCCTATCACTCTTCCTGCAGCCTTCCCAACCTGGTTGAGATTTCCTTTCAGCCTCTTCCTATATTCATCTGCGTTCCTGGAAGACTCAATATCGGGGAAGCGTAGAACGATACAGACATCAGGTGATCCGGTGAGGTATCTTCGGAGATTTTCAACCTTGAACGTTGTCACAATAGCCTCTTTTTCAATAATCCCCCACACTAACCACTCTGATCTGGCTCGGTAGCCATATGCAACTTGTTGTAGGCCAAGCCGCTTTATGATGTGCGCCCCAGCATAGACTTTGGAATGGTTGCGGCTTCTGCTCACAGTATGAAGATCAATGACTGCAATGCAGGCATCTATAGTGGAGAGCAGGCCACGGTGAAGGACTGGGAGGATACTCTCATACATTGAGATGAATGGTGTTGGTTCCTGTGTCCAGCTGAAATGTGTGGCAGCTTCCTTACGGAAGGCTTTGCTGTTTATATCTGGTGGTGGATATATATTTTCTTGGTCCTGAAATAATCCAGCACGCATGCCGCTAGGTGCATTAACCCCACTACTGTTATTGTTGTAGAATCTGAATACGAGCTGAGGTCTAGGCAACTGCTCAACTTCCGTTTTCAATGAGGAGGACCCAGGTAGTAATGGTCGGCGGAGGGACTGTGGTGTTGCGGGTGTGTGCCTATAGTGGGTTTTTCTGGCTTTCACTGAGTTGTGTTGAGTTTCAGATCCTTTCTGAGGAGTAGGGGATGGCGTAAGATATCTTGGTCGTGTTCTTGGAGTTGATGGATCAGATTCTGTGTCTTCGCTCCGGAAAGCTATGTTGCCAAGTACACTATCCACACAGCTCAGGGCCTTCTTCCTCTTCACTTTCCTTGATACTTGATCAATTCTCTGTGACAGCTCCTCTTTATCTTCAGATTTCCTTCTTTCCAGCACAATGAATAGTCGTTTTGCAGTCTGTTCTAGATCCCTTTTGATGTCGCTCCAGACACAGAATTCATCCACAAATAGCGTTTCAATGTACACAGAGATGAAAGCCTCAGCCTTTACTCCGTGACGTTGCATTTCGTAAAGTTGCACGGCCAAAGCGGACCCGGTAACTTCGAGGTGGTGGTCAGACCGAGATTTTGTGGAAAAGTATCCGTTGAACACCTTTGCAAGCTCTTTCGGAGAGTTACAATACCACCGCCATAGGACACATAAAGTTTCGCGTTCCGCTAGTGTCCAACGATGGCTGGGTCTTTTTCTCAAGGCAGTGTAGAAACCGGATTGCTCATTAGTCAAATTTTTGGAGTCTGGATTCGTCTCAGTCGATTTCGTTGATATCTCAACATGTGAGAACTGCCTGACAACTGCTGACGCCTGCTGATTAGAATTAATGAAAGCCGCCATTCTGTCTGAAGGAGCTCCTGTAGCTGATCAGTTGAGAGTTGAATAGGTGAAAGTGAAGTCTGAAGTGCGTTTCTGCTAAGAGAAAGAAAGGTTACAACCTTGAGTGAAAAGGTGAGTTTTGAAGCCAGAACAATTAAGAGGTCAGGAGCTTGAAGATCTTCAGAGGCAAATGTCAACGCGCACTGAAGGATGAAAAGTTGAGTCTAGGGCTCCTGTTGAATCCTGTCACCCCAAGAAACTATTGGCATTTCTTTTGATACTTCTACAATAAGAAGATGAAAACGCGTCCAAACTCATTGTCAAAACCTGTTCGTTATCTTCACGGTCAATAGCAACTCATGCCATAAACATTATTTGAATCCTGCTTCGGCAGTCATTGAGACTGAGTTGGACGAGAGACTCTTCAGCATGAGGAAGGCAGCACGGATTCTCCATGGGTCTGTACTCTACCCCTGAGCTTGCCCTTCGCCGTATGAGAACCCGTGGCATCATATCCAGATAGTCCTGAGCGAGGACGACTAAAAATGCATATTTGCAGAACGAGCAAGCTACGTGGTCCTAAAAATCTTGTAAGCTGACTGCTACTCCGCGCAAGAGCAGCTGGGAAAGGTGGAGCGGGATTATATAAGCAGTAAATTTTGCCGATGTTGTACCTTATGGGTTGTCAAGTGCACATGTGCAGCAGAGGCTCATCGATCCCGAGTTCCGAATGCATCATACAGTTGACCGCTTCCGTTTCAACAGTGCGAACTGAAGGAAGGATTTGCTTGCACGCTGTGCATGAGTCAAGCTATGATCAATGCCCAAGCCATCCAGTACCTTAGTTTGCTCCTTGGGAAGCAGTTGCGCATTCATACTACGGATACGCGCATGTTTGTTGGCGAGATGAAGTGTACAGACAGTGTAACCAGTTCTCTCCTACTCACCTCATCACAAGCTAAGTTGTCACCATAGGAATGCAACATTATCCTCTCTCGGACACACGAGTATCGGGCACCACCAGCTTCAGTCGTCCAAAGTGCTCTTTCCAATGTCAATGCAGACGCCTTGAATCCTAAGAAGACTGTGAAGATGGATATGACAAGCAGGTTCTTGGGACTTGTGGTGGTACCCGGAGAGTTCATCACCAAGATTGAGTTGGAAGAGTACCAGGACGTGAAACAAGCGAACGACCCTTCTTGAATATCATGGATGCGCCTTCACAAGCATAGAAAGCTAGACTCTGCACGTGCAGACGTCAGAAACGAAAGCCTTAGAGAAAAGGGCTTTCAGAGGCCTCTGCCAAAGGAGGCCCGGACCTGGCGGCCACCAGGTTATCTTCGGAGCCCCGGCAAGACGAGGTCATGAGTCCTGCACAACTGGCTGTCACTGCGGAATTCGAGCGCTATATCAGGGCTTTAAGAAAGTGCCGAGGGGGTTTACTAGAAGGGAGCTGGCGAACCTCATAGAGCGAAGACCACTGGTATCGAGCATATCACGTCGGTAATATACAATGTTATCACGAAGCTACTACTACTCCGATGCATGTTGACCAAGGATTAACCAACAATATTGAATCAATCTCTGAGGCTCTGAGGCTCTTCACCTTAGTTGGTAGCAAGTCGGACTCAATGCCGAACCGCACTCCTCTGAAGGTGACTTCGTTTTCGGTCCAATGGACTGCCGTAAACCATAATGTAATCGCCACCCAGTCGAGCCAGCCACCCAGTCAAGCCACCTCACTGTCACTTAATTAACCCTTGTCAAAACACCTTGAATTATTGAGATTACCACCTCTCTAGACTAACTACATGAAAACTGAATTATTCATGAACATTTTCTTTCAGATCAGCTTTGCAAATTCAACTTTGTCTCTTAATGCATGATATCTAGCTGTTTTATCAGTTAATTTCTTTGCCTTCTTCTCTGTCTTCTGCATCATAGCTTTATTCTTGTTGACAGTAAGAATTCAGATATTTTTAACATTTTTTTGTGACTGCTTCTTTCATTGTTACTTCTGCTTATCAAGCAGCTTCTAATTAATCTGCTGTAGAACTGTTCTATTCATTACAGCTGTCAAAGCTGTGTTTTTTAGATCTAAGACACATATATATAATGACAATATCATATTTATTATGATCTCATTTATAAATTGATTAATTTGAATTGCTATATTAAATGTGACAGCAATGTTGACTTGAACTTCATTGAAATTTATAAAGAAAACATAGAGTGAAGTTTTTAATTAAGATAATTTTAAAATAACAATGAAAGAATTGAACAGAATAAGATCTGTATTTTATTATGCATTTAAAATGTTTTAAGTCATAATTGCTGTTGATTTAGTCTTCTGATAGTAATGTAGAAAGTTTAGCTTGTTGATATTGATGATTTCATAATGTAAATAAGTATAAACACACTTTTTATAGATCTTACTCAATGACTCAAAGACTTCAACATTCAATGACTGCAGCAAATGAATTAAATATAAAGAAAAATATAAAATTACAATGCTATGATCACAGCAGTACTGAATAAAGTCAGTAAAGATATGACTTTTATAATTATTCAATATTAATAATTAATGAATGTCTTAAATCTAAATCTTAATGTGTAAATTGAAGATCTTAAGTTACTGAAGCTTTATTGCATTAATAATTCAATTATTATTACTGACTTATAGAACAGTCTGATCATTCTTAATAGAATTTAATTATGTTTGCTATATCAGCTTATTCTTGAAAATGAAGTAGAGTGAAAGAGTAATGTTATTAAACAATATATATTTAATAAGAAACACTCAGTTTTAATTATCAGTTTAAATACTGAAAGCTTGTGCTTCTATGTATTATATTAGAACTTTAAAGCTGTTTATAATGCTTATTGCAAATTTCTTTTCATTCATATTATATATGTCTGACTTCAAAATATCATGCTGAATTTATATAAAGTTATATAAATTAAATCATTTTTAAATGATTTTAAGATTTCTGACATTCTTTTAATTTTAATTAAGATTGCAGCTATATCATATCTTAAAGTCTGAATGTCAATGCAGAAAATTCTTATATCAATGTTGTTTTAAAGAATTCAGATCATCTTTGATCATCATTAAATGCTTTATTATAAATTTTAACTGTTCAATTTATGAAGATCATTCTTAAGCTGTCATAATATTGATTCATTAAATTAAAGCATTCTTCTTATGCATTAACAGCTATTGTTGATTTATTTAAAAGATCTTTACTGATTATCTTTCTTTTTAATGAACTTGTAGAATAAATCAAGATAGATCATAGATTTAAGCAATTTTGCAAAGAAAAACTGATGAATCATTGTTCAAATCAGTTAAGGCAAGACTATATTGTGTGAAAATATCAGAAATTGACTTAATTGATTCATCTGAGATCATTGTGGATGTGTGGTGACAATAAGGTGAACAACAATGTTGATGAGGATGTTTGTGGCTAATGGGGTGGCTTGACTGGGTGGCTGGCTCGACTGGGTGGCGATTACGTTAGTTAAAGTTGCGTAATGCTCAGGAGCCTCTTCAACGCCA
>JAABVA010003480.1_pt1 | contig 14948 bp, 15 predicted proteins | sample 5560331 | NCBI WGS metagenome assembly JAABVA01 (sample SAMN12812661, study PRJNA571458) | rock metagenome | isolation source: Antarctica rocks | place: Antarctica: Victoria Land, Mt New Zealand sud | collected 2016-01-07 | reverse complement strand
CGTCCACAACGCAAAAACCCAGGTCAGCATCATGATCAACAGAGTGACTAGAGATAACGTCGGGCAAGTTCACGGCCAACGCCGCCTGGCTCGCCCTGACCGTCATGGCCCACAACCTCGGCCGCGCCGTCGGCCAACTCGCCGGCCCCGACCTGCACCAGGCGACCGCCGCGACCCTGCGGCGCAAGGTCTTCACCATGCCCGGCCGGCTCGTGCACACCGGCCGACGCCGGCGCCTACGACTACCGGCGAACTGGCCCTGGGCCGACCCGGTGCGCCTGGCCCTGACCCGCATCACCGCGATCCCGGTGCGCTGCTGAGCTCCGCCCCCGCCCCGACGACCAGGAACTCGGAGAAGCCGGCAGACCGGCAGCTCACCCCTGCCCCCGGGCTCACATCAGCAGCCGGCGCCACGACCGGCCAACTGCAACTCCCCACCCGCCCAAGATCAACGGTGGATCCGGGCTTAGTCGCAGGCACGGACTGGGACGCCGACGCCGTGCGTGATGACCTTCGGGCTACGTCGCCGACCACGGCGGGGTGCTCATTGTCGATGATGAGACGGTCAGGGCGCGAGAGTGACCCGGTTGCGGCCGGTGTCTTTGGCTTGATACAGCGCATGGTCGGCAGCGGCCAGCAGGTCGGTGAGGTCATGCCCGTGCTTGCCCAAGACCGCCACGCCGATCGAGACGCTGATCTGCACGGTCGTGTCGGCGTCGATGACGACAGGCGTGCTGGCCATCGCCCGACGCAGCCGCTCAGCGCCCCGCAGCGGTTCGGTGTGGCCGGTGCGGGGAAGGACGGCGGTGAACTCCTCCCCGCCGAAACGGCCCAGCTGGTCATAGGGACGCAACTCGCCGCACAAAGCGGCAGCGGCAGCTTTGAGCGCGACGTCCCCGCTGAGGTGGCCGTGCTCGTCGTTGATCCGCTTGAAGTGGTCCAGGTCGGCGATCAGGACCGCAACCAAATGGCGTTCGCGGTGAGCACGGACGATCTCGCGTTCCGCCTCCTGCTGCCAGGCGTGCGCGTTGAGCAGCCCCGTCTTGACGTCAGTACGGGCAGCTGCTCGCAGCTGCGCGTGGGTCAGGCTTCGTTGAACCAGTGACACCGGCAGCAGCATGAGCACTGCGAGCACCGGGGTCAGGACCCAGCATCCGGCGACCACTACCCCGAGGCAGATCTCGACGGCGTCCAGCACACGCTGCTCGCGGTCCCCGGCCAGCTCGCGCCAACCGGTCTCGGGGGAGGCAAGGCGAGCCGCGACCCCAATCAGCAGCACGTTGATCGCACATCCGAGGGCGGCGAAGGCGAGCGCGCCGAGCAGGATCACCGTCCGGTCGCCCGCGCCGCCGCCAATCAGGTGATGGCCGCCGGCGTCCCAGCCCTGGTAGCGGTGGAAGGCGACTGAGACGACCCAGTTCGCCAGTCCGATCACCGCCGCGCTGTAGACCCGCCCGTGCACATCGCGCGTGCGCAGACTTCCGGCTCGCGATCTCGGTCGTGCTGAAGGACACCCGGTTACGCCCGCTGGTGATCGTCGTGTGGGTGATCGCTGCCGCCGCCGTCGCCCCAGAGGCGCTCGCAGTCCCCTACGCAGCTCACCTGGGCAGCGGGACCGTGACCGTCGGGCTGCTGCTCGCGGCCAATCCGGTCGGCAACGTGTGCAACGGGCTGCTGGTGGCCCGCCTTGGCCCCAGGCGCCGGGGGCTGCTGGCACCGCTTGCGCTACTCGCAGTCGGTCCCTTGCTGCTGTGCCTGGCCGACCCGCCGCTGGTGCTCGTACTCAGCATCCTGTTGTTGTCCGGTGCGGGTATGGCGGTCAACATCGTGGCCAGTACCAGTTTCGTGCAGACGGTGGCCGCTGACGTGCGAGGGCGTGCGCTCGGCCTGGTCGGTACCGGGCTCGCGGCTGGTCAGGGGATCGCGCTAGCCGGAGCCGGAGCCATCTCAGACCTGGTAGGACCCGCCAGCGCCGTTGGGCTCATCGGACTGCTCGACGCAACCATCGTTCTTAGTCAGATTGCGGGGCTGCGAGGAACTGAGCCCGACAGAGCGAGCACGAATCCGTGAAGGCTGGCACAGGCCGGAGAGCAGGGCGAGATCGTGTGCAGCGCTTCGACCTGGTCCCGGATGACGACCTCGAGCATCGTTGTGCGGCGCTGCCCGCACCCGAGCAGCTGGCTGCAGCTTGTTACTACCGTGCGGCCATGTCACCGGAACTGCAAGTCCTCGCCTTGACGTCGGAGCCGGCACAGGCTGCGTCGGCGCGGCGCTGAGCACCGCCGGTTTCCGCCGAGTCGCCGGCACCGACCTGGAACCAGCCAGGTGGGCGCGGCGCACCGGCGGGCAGACCGACGTCAGCACCTCGGCTATCAGCTGCGGGGAACGCATCCCAAGGTGCACGAGGTACATCACCTCGTACAGCCCGGGCACCTCGTACAGCCCGGGCACCTCGTACAGCCCGGGCACCCCGTACAGCGCGTGGTAGTCAAGCAGCCCGGTCTACCTGGGTTCTCCGCCCGAGCCCCTCGAGTGCACGACGTCCCGGGTCTCATCGACGACCAGCTGCTCAGCCAAGACGGCCGCTGCACCATCAACATCCACCTGCGACCTCCTATGTTCACGGCCAACGGGGCCTGCGCCCAAAGGTCTGCAGCCGGTGTCGCGCGCACGGCCAGCCGCTGATCGCGAGGGCTACCCTGGGCCGCACGGCGTCGACGTTGTCGTCGCCTGCGTCGCGGTCGCCGCTCGGACTGAACGACCTTCCCATTCCGCTTGACATGTTCTCGGCCGCAGACCTACGGTTCGACCCGGTTGTTCGCTACGCCGCAAGTTGTCCGCGTGCGCTGTTGCGTCAGGTTTGGCTTCGTACAAGGGGGCGGCGCGCCACGGCCGCGGCAAGAGGAAGGCTGTGGCTGAGGTTAAAACCCGCGTTGCCCTTGGGGAACGGGCATGACCGACATTGAACTGTCCGCCGAGAAGGAGGGCGACCCGCGGCGCTTCATGGGCGCACCCGACCGGCTCTACAGCGCCTACGTGTTCGACCTCGACGGGACGATCTACCTCGGCGACCGTGTGCTTCCCGGTGCCAAGCGCTTGATCGAGGAGCTGCGCGCACGAGGTCGCGCCGTGCGCTTTCTGACGAACAATCCAACGAAAGACCTAAAGCAGTACGTCGAGAAGCTAGGCAACTTGGGCTTGCCGACGCCGATCGAGGAGATTTGCAGCACCAACGTAACAATGACCCACTGGCTACAGGAACATGCACCTAACGCGGTCCTCTTCCCGATCGGCGAAGAACCGCTCGTGGGCGCGCTGACCAACGCCGGGTTCCGTATCTCCAACGACCCCACCGAGATCGACGTCGTCATTGCGAGCTATGACCGCGGCTTCACGTACGAGAAGCTCCAGATCGCCTTCGACGCCATCTGGTTTTACAAGCGTGCCCGGCTCGTGGCCACCAACCCTGACCCTTTCTGCCCTTTCCCGGGCGGGCGGGGGGAGCCTGACTGCGCGGCGATAACTGCCGCTATCGAGGCCTGCACTAAGGTTCGCACCGAGGTCAACGTCGGCAAGCCCAACCCGGTCATGCTGCACGCCGCGCTCAAAGGGCTGGACGTAGACCTCAGCGACTGCGTCATGTGCGGCGACCGCCTTAGCACGGACATCCGCATGGGCCTCGACGCCGGCATGGTCACGGCCCTTGTGCTAACTGGGGAATCTACTCTTGGCGACCTGCGGGACCTTCCCGCCGGAGACCTGCCAAGCATCGTACTGGAGCGCATCGACCGTTTGCTGCCGACCGAGGTATGGGAGGAACGCGGGTGGATCGAGACAAACGATTAGAAGGAAGAGCAGCATGAGCGTGGTTGCTCTTGTATGTTTTTCAGACGGCGTATCAGGTTTGTGCAAGGTATTGCACGAGTGGCTTCGTCAATAACTCGTCAAGGGCGCGGCTCCTGGCAGGACCTGGAACCCTGCCCCGTTGCGGAACCGCCCGGGTGGGACCCCTGGTCAACAGGCTGGGCGGCGCGAACTCCGGACCCACAAGGAACACGGCCAGCAAGCAGCGTCCGCCGAGCAGCAACTTACAGTTGCCGATTCCTAGTCAGCGCCGTCCCCGCATAGGGACTCGACGCGAGAGGCGTCGGCGCTATGCCCTGGCCGGTCGCCGGCGACCGGCAGAGCGTCGCTGCTGCGTCCGCGCAGCGGGACTCGGCTCGGTTGGGGGCGTTAACAACTAGTGTCGCTCACCGTAAGTTCGTTATGCAAGTCGTAGAATGGTGTATGCCGCGAACTGGTCGCCCGAAGGCGCTGTTGGAGCTCTCGGCCGAGGAGCGTGAGCAGCTGGTGCGGTGGGCTCGGCGACGCACGTCCTCGCAGGCGTTGGCGTTGCGGTCCCGGATCGTGCTGGCCGGCGCGGCAGGTCTTTCCAACAAGGCCGTGGCCGCTCAGGAGCAGGTGTCGACGGTGACGGTCGGTGGCGTGCCCGGTTCGTCGAGGGCCGCCTCGACGGACTGGTCGACGACCCCCGGACGGGCAGGCCGCCGACGGTGAGCGCCGAGCAGGTCGAGGACGTCGTAGTCGCGACACTGGAGTCGACACCGAGGAACGCCACGCACTGGTCGCGGGCGAAGATGGCCGAGCGCTCAGGCCTGTCACCGTCGACGATCGGCCGGATCTGGAAGGCGTTCGAGCTCAAGCCGCACCGCGCCGACGGGTTCAAGCTGTCCAATGACCCGCTGTTCGTGGACAAGGTCTACGACATCGTCGGGCTCTACCTCGACCCGCCCGAGGCGGCGGTCGTGTACTGCGTCGACGAGTTGGGTCGGGCTGGGGCGCGCCACCATTCAAAGTGAATGGCGCGTTTCCCCAGCCCGCCCACCGAACCCGGCGTGCGCGTCTCCACGCACCGGGCTCTCCACGGACTGATGCCAGCCAGCGTTGATCATGAGCCGGTCGTCGCCCAGGGTGTCGCGATGTTCGTAGCCCGGTAGCGGTAGCGGCTGACCGTGACCGTTTGCGGCTGGAACAGCGTGATCTCGTCCTCAGTCGGTCGCCAGTTCACGTAGAACCTGCGGGACAGGACGGCCCACTTCGTCTTGCGGTATCGGCGGCGGATCCAGCTGAGCACTCGACGCCACGCGTACTCGTCGAGATAGCCGAAGGTCGCTTTCGACACGCCGTGCTTGAAGTAGGTGCACCAGCCCTGCAGCAGCACCGAATTGAGCTGGCGCAGCAGGGCAGCGAGCGACGGATGAGCTGTCCGTCGAGTCAACGCGCGGACCCGCCCGATGATCGCCACGAGGGCTTTCTTGGACGGGTAGGTATAGACCACGCGCCGGGTCGTTCCTGGCTTGCGCCGCCGCTGGATGCGGAAGCCCAAGAAGTCCAGTCCCTCGTCGATATGGCTGACCCTGGTCTTGGCCTCGGACAGGCGCAAGCCAATCGGGGCCAGGACCCGCGCGACGCCGGCCCGCAGCGCTTCGGCGTCGGCCTGGCTGCCATGAACCAACACGACGAAGTCGTCCGCATACCGGACCAGTCGGTAGTTCGGCAGTCCCAGTCGAGTGCGTTTGGTGCGGCGGTAGGTTGTCGCGCTCATCGTCTGCCAGGCCTCGGCGAAGTGATCGTCGAGGACGGACAGTGCGATGTTGGCCAGCAGCGGCGACATGATGCCGCCCTGCGGGGTGCCGGTGCTGGTGTTCCGCAGGAAACCGTCCTCACCAAGGACACCCGCTTTCAGGAACGCCTTCACCAGGGCCAGGACGCGCTTGTCTGCGACCCGTCGACGCACCCGGTCCATCAGGGCCGCGTGGTCGATGTTGTCGAAGCACGCCTCGATGTCACCCTCCAGCACCCACTCATAGGAGCGGGAACTGAACTGGTGAATCTCGGCGATCGCGTCCTGTGCTCGGCGCTTCGGACGGAACCCGTAGGAACACGGATGGAAGTCCGCCTCGAAGATCGGCTCCAGCACAAGCTTCAGGGCCGCCTGAGCGGTGCGGTCGGCCGCGGTCGCGATCCCCAACCGGCGTAACTTGCCACCGGCCTTCGGGATCATCCGCTCCCGCCCGGGCATCGGCCCGAACTGCTGCGCCTTCAGCTGCTCACGCAGTGCAGCGAGCAACTCCGCCGCATCAGTGACATCGATCGGCGCAAGACCGTCGATGCCGCCGGACCGCTTTCCCCTGTTGCCCCTGACCCGATGCCATGCGACAACGAGCACGGCGGGGTCATAGACGAGGTTGAACAGATCATCAAACCGACGGTCAGGGTCACTGACCGCCCACTGGTGCAGCTTGGTCTGCATCCGCAGTACCCGCGCCTCCGCCTCGATCAGCGTCGGCCACGGCGCGCCGATATTCACCGGCGACCTCCTGCCCTGTCAGTCCGGTCGCTGCCAGACCGCTGCCGCCCTTCCCCATGTGACCGGCTCTCCCGGCCTCGGAGTACTACGACGGCTCCGCCACGCCCCGGCCCCATCAGCCGTTGACGAACCTGCCCACCCTCGACCCGGATGGCCGACAGGCAGGACAAGACCGAAGCGCTTCCCACGTTCACCGTGTCCCGGTCGTCGGGGTCGGTGCCCAGCTTTGCCCCTGCGACATCGCCACGAGTACGCCGCAGACCTTCCTCGTGGCCTCCCTACCGTCCACTTCACCCGGCGCGGGAGTCGCCCGCCTTCGGCAGGCGTGCATCGCGGACCGGCCCATATCCACCAGATTTGAGCCGGCGTACCTCTTGAGAGGCTTTACACGCTGGTTCCTCACGTACACCTTCCCGTCTCGCTAGACCGACCCGGGCCGTCTGGCAGTGCCAACCCGTCCGGCCGTTGTCGCGGCTGCTCCCACCCTCACCGGCGTCACCCGGTTCCGGCTGCCGCCAGCTTCACCGCCCTGCTGCGACAGGGCGGCGATGAAGGCCTCTCACCTCCATCCGGACAAACACGGCGCCTCGTGGCGCACGAAAAGCCAGGTCCAAGCTCTGGCCCGGTCCCAGCCGGCGTTCCCGATGATGCTCGGCATGCCCGAGAAGCGGACCCACGACTACGTCCGGCACGGCACCACCAGCCTGTTCGCCGCCTTCAACACCGCCGACGGATCGGTGATCTCCAGCCTGCACCGACGGCACCGCACCGTGGAGTTCAAGAAGTTCCTGGCCAAGATCGACGCGCAGGTCCCCGACCATCTCGACGTCCACCTGGTCTGCGACAACTACGGCACCCACAAGACCCCCGCCGTACGCGCCTGGCTCGACAAGCACCCCCGGTTCACGGTGCACTTCACCCCGACCTACTCGTCCTGGATCAACCAGGTGGAGCGGTTCTTCGCCTACGTCACCGCCGACCTGCTCCAGCGCAGCGACCACCGCTCGGTCCAAGCCCTGGAAGGCGACATCCGCGCATGGATCAAGAACTGGAACGCCAACCCCCAACCGTTCATCTGGACCAAGACCGCCGACCAGATCCTCGAGTCAATCGCCCGACTTCTCAAACGAATTAACGGCGGAGGACACTAGTTGTACTGAACGGACAAATCGTTGACCGGGTCTGCCGGCCGTCCGAGAGCTCGGGTCGCGGTAGTCGTGTCCGTCGATGGTGCCCGTGCAGCTGGTTGTTCCGTAGTTGCAGGTTGACGGCGTGACCTTCGGCGGCCAGCCATCACATTCAGGGAAGCGACACGCCCAGCAAGCAGGTATTGGCGCTGTCGATCCCGTTCGACTGCCGTTTCGACCAACCGCCAGGGGCGCAACCATGGCTGGCCGATTTCTCGACCAGCGGATGAGCCGGCCGAGAGGCTTCTGCTTATCCGGCTGCGGGGGCCCAGAAGCCGCCGGGGCCGAACAATTCGTCAATGCAGCCTGCGTGCGTGTCGGTCTCGGTGGCGAGGTCGAGCACCGTATACCGACGCCGAATCATCTGCGCGCGGACGTAGGTCTCCCGAAACGCAGACAGGCTTAACCCGATCTGTGATGGGTGGGTCGGGCAACCGGCCGCCTGCAGCATGTCCCGCAGTTGGGCTGCCGGGAGCAGCTGTTGCTTGATCCGGCGGCGCAGCTGCGGCCACCGGTCCCGGAGCAACTCGAGCCGCTGCCGGAGCTGGACTGCGTCGACGTACTTGGACAACGTCTCGATGACTGCTGCCTCGTCGAGTCCTGGCGTCGTGTGTGCCGCGCGCACCCGACGCTCAAGTTCTTTCCGCCCTGGCCACGAACGACAGATCGCGGGAATGTCCAGGGCGGCGAGGTCACGGGTCAGCAGCCGCTCGTACAAAGCTGCGATGGCGATCGAGGCGAGGCCCACCTTGAATCCGTGCGAGAGCGGCGGCTCGTCGTGCAGGCCTAGGCCCTCCATCTCCCACAAATGGCTGAATTGGTGCTCCGCACCGGATGCGGGCCGCGAGGAGGAATGCGCCTGCATCGCCAGGCCGGACATGATCAGTCCCTTGATCAGATCCTCGACCGCCTGCCGCTGTCCGGCCTGCAAATCGGCCGGCCGGCCGATCGCCTCCCGCAGCCGACCCTGCACCAGGGACCAGACCTTGGTATCGACGACCTCGATGCCTAGTTCATCAGCGATGATCCAATCGGCACCCGCGGGGACCTTCCCCAGCAAGTCGCCGTAGCCGGACGCCCTTCCCCGCGCCGGTGCCCCGGTCAACACATCCAAGTCCGCCACGACGGCTTTTGGCGCCGGGCAAGTCAGCGTCTGCTTGTAGCCTGCCTTTGTGATGGACGCGCCGAAGGCGGTATAGCCGTCCATCGACGCCGCCGTCGCCACGGTCATGTACCGCCTGTCGCACTCATAGGCCGCGCGCTTGACGATGTCGTTGAGGGTTCCAGAGGCCACCACCACCGGGATCGCCTCGTGCGCCCGGAGGGTCTCCCGAAGCTTCTCCACGTTGCCGTACTCGGCGTACAGCGTGGGCAGGCCGGGGAAAACGCACGGTTCTAAGAGCGACCGTCCAGCCGCCTTGAAGTGCTGCTGCACCTGCGCACCTGCGGCCGCGTAGGTGTTCTCGTCCGCGATGACGACCGCCCCTCGGTCACCAAAGCTGGCCTGAAACACTTGTTCGATGGAGGCGAGGGCGCCCAAACCGATGACGACGCTCTCTGTGTCGGTGCTTACACGCAGTGCCGCTCTGATCCTGTCTTCTGCCATGCCTACCTACTCAGGAAGAGGGGGGAACCGACTTGCTCGTGCTCTACCCGCAAGCGGTTAGGGCGCAGTAGGGCAGGCCTTCTGCAACCGGCTCCGCCGCCGTCCGGACATCTCCTAAATTCTCTCATGCTTGGTCGACCATCCACACCTTGCTTCACGCGCAGTATCGCTCGAGGTTAAGTTGATGTCCGGGCCAGCCGCGAACTTGTTTGAAGTTGCCATTCCGGTACGGGGTTCTGGCACCGATGCACCGAGGTCCATCGAGGCCAGGCCCGCTGGCCCCGCACCCCCGGACTCAGATGGTCGACCCCATTCGGGGTCGACCCGGCGACGAGCGCCGGTGGGCCTCGTCAGCAGTCGTTGACGATTTAGTGGGCCACCACTGATGTGGGCGCCACCCTGGATCAGTGAGGCGGCGGCTGAAGAAGCACGTGACCGCCCGCGACACTTGAGAAGCGCAGCCTCATGATCGTGCAAGGAATCGTCCCAACGCCCCGGCGTCATGTGTGGGTCACCGGCACTATCGTTGAAACTGAGGAGGAGCAGCGAGAGCGCGCACAAAATGGTGTGGCGCGAAAGCGACGATCTTTTGCCTCCGGTGCCCACTCATCTACTCGCAGGTGAAACCCACTCCGGCTGGTCGTGGTACGGCTCAGCTAGCCACTTGGCCGCCTCCTGCATGTGGTGCTTTGCCCAGACGTGATGGCCATGAGCGAACTGGGCGTGCTCCGCAGCGGTGCTAATATCGCCGCTCTCGTGCCCCTCGGCCGCCTTCGTGTGACGCTCGGCAGCCTTCGTGTAGTGCTCGGCTGCCTTCCTGTGGTGCTCTGCGGCCTCGGCATGATAGTTAGCGGCCGGCTGGTCGGTCATACCCGCCTCCCTTCTGTTGACGGTAGCGGGTCTCGTCCCACGTTCCTCCGCGTTGGACACGTGCGCAACTGCGGCGGTCCTAATCGAGCTGCCGGCCCGGGTTCCGACGTGGTCTGCCCCTGACTGTCTGCCGCCTCTCGATGCCTACCCTCCAAGGCGCTGTCTGCCTGCCTCTGCACTTCCATGTGCTGTCGGGACATAGGGCATCATCTGCATGTGCGCGTTCACCTGGGCTCAGACCACGCCGGCTACGACCTAAAGGCGGCCCTGGCCGCGCGTCTGCGCGAGTTGAGGCACCAGCCCGTCGACCACGGCCCTGACGCCTACGACGCCGAGGACGACTACCCACCGTTCGTGATCGCTGCAGCAGCAGCTACAGTTGCGGAGCCGGGCAGCCTTGGTGTTGTCATCGGCGGCTCGGGCAATGGTGAGGCGATCGCCGCTAACAAGGTGGCTGGCGTACGCTGCGCACTTGCCTTCAGCCTTGAGACCGCGACCCTTGGTCGTCTGCACAACAACGCCAACGTGCTTAGCCTGGGTGCGCGGGAGTACTCGCAGGACGATGCCGTCGGCTTCGTCGAGACTTTTCTTAACACGGAGTTCAGCGGCGAAGAGCGCCACGTGCGGCGGCTGCTGATGCTTGAGAACTACGAGACTTCTGGGCGCTTGTCCGGCTGACGCCGCTGAGTGGAGGTTGTCCCGGGTCTCGTGGGAGTTGAGGTGGCGGTCCCCCGCCTGACTCCTGCCTTGCGGTAGGTGTTGGGCGTCCGCCAAGACACCACGCCAAGAAGGGGACCGCTGTGGGCAACAACTATCAGAGAAGGTTGTCGAAGGACACCACCAGGACGCCGGTGAGCGTGCCTGAGCAGGTGACGGTCGCGTTCGGCGAGCTGAGCGGGCAGCTGGCCGAGGGGCTGCTGTCCTTGGCGGTCGCGACCGGGTTGCAGGTGATGAGCCAGGTGATGGAGGCCTACGTCGAAGCGTTGGCCGGACCCCGGGGCCGCCACGACAAGGGTCGGACAGCTGTTCGTCACGGGTCCGGGGCAGGGTCGGTGACCTTGGGCGGCCGCCGGGTCCCGGTGGTGCGGCCGCGGGTGCGGGCTGCTGACGGTTCCGGTGAGCTGCCGGTCCCGGCCTATGACCTGTTCTGCTCGACCGAGCTGCTGAGCCGCCTGGCGATGGAGAAGATGCTTGCCGGTCTGTCGACCCGGCGCTATCCGGTCGGCCTGGAACCGGTCGGCATCGAGGTGGAGCAGAGGTCGAGGTCGACGTCGAAGTCGGCGGTATCGCGCCGGTTCGTCGCGGCGACCGAGACCGCGCTGGCGCAGCTGATGGCCGCGGACCTGTCGGGGTTGGAGCTGGTCGCGCTGATGGTCGACGGGGTGCACTTCGCCGACCACCTGTGCATCGTCGCGTTGGGCATCGACACCGAGGGCGTGAAGCATCCGCTGTCGCTGGTGGAGGGGTCGACGGAGAACACCACCCTGGTGCGTGAGCTGCTGGTGGGGCTGCGCGAGAGGGGGTTGGACACCACCCGCCCGGTGCTGGCGGTGCTGGATGGGTCCAAGGCGCTCGTGGCAGGGGTGCGGGAGGTGTTCGACCGGCCGGTCATCGCCCGCTGCCAGCTCCACAAGATCCGATAACGTGCGGGACAAGCTGCCCGACAAGCTGCGGCAGGTGGTCGAGACCCGGATGCGCGCCGCTATGGCGCCGGTTCCGAGCTCGAGGCCAAAGCTGCGCTGCTGGCCTTGGCCGGCGAGCTGGACAAGACCCGGCCCGGTGCCGCCGCCAGCCTGCGCGAGGGGCTGAGAGGAGACACTGACCGTGCTACGCCTGTCGACCGTGTCGACCGTCAGGTAATTCCCTAGCCCGGGCGTCGCCCGGGCGTCAAGTATTTCCCTACTGGTCCGCGAGTCTGGTTCTACCTGATCCTGGCTGGTGTGGCCAGTGGCGGGGGGTTGATGACGTCGCGGAGTTGGGAGGCGAGGGTTTCGGCGGAGGGCCGGCCAAGGCCGACGGCGATGATCGCTTGGTGTTGGCCGCGGCGGACGCGGACGAGCCAGACTTGGCCGGCGGGTCGGCCGCGGCTGCTGGTGCTGCCGACGTCGACCTCGACGAGCAGCGGGGCGGACTGGTCGGGGTTGGCAGCCCGGTAGGTCTCGGTCCGGCAGGCGCTCGAGCAGTAGAGCCGGGGCCTGCCGAGGGGGTTGCGGACAACGGTGGTGTCGCAACCGGGCCGGGCGCAGCGATGCCGGTCAAGGGTTTCGTCGGGAAACGGAACCCGCTCGTGGCCGGTCATGACCGGCTGCCGGGGCGGTGGTTGGGCCGGTAGCTGCGGCCGGGTATCGCCACGGTGTAGGCGGTGTTGACGACCCGGTCGAGGATGGACTCGGCGACGACCGGGTTCGGAAACAGCGGATACCAGTCGGCTGGGGACCGGTTGCTGGTGAAGATGATGCTGCGCCCGGCGCGTTCGGTGACCAGCTCGTAGAGGTCGTCGGCTTGGGGCAGGGTCAGTTCGCGCATGGCGAAGTCGTCGCAGATCAAAAGGGCGGGCCGGGCCCAGCGGCGCAGCCGGGCCGCCCAGGTCCGGTCGGCGTGCCCGCCGGCGAGGTCGGCCAGCAGCCGGCTGGTTTTGGTGAACGCGACGGTGTGCCCGCGACGGCAGGCGAGCTGGCCCAGGGCTTGGGCGAGCATCGTCTTGCCGACCCCGACCGGCCCGTGGAAGATCACCGACTGCCCTGCGGTCAGGAAGGCGAGCCCGGCGAGGTCGCGGATGATCCCGGCGGGGGTCTGCGGGTTGTAGGCGAAGTCGAAGTCCTCGACGGCGCACGTCTGCTCGAAGTGGGCGGCGGCCAGGCGCCGGGCCAGCCCCGCACCTTCGCGGCGGGTCTGTTCGTCGCCGACCAGCAGCGCGAGCAGCTCGGCGTGCCCGAGGCCACCGGCGGCGGCTTGGGCGAGTCGTTCACCGAGCATGTCGGCCATGCCGGGCAGCTTGAGCGCCCGCAGCGCCGCCTGCAGCGCCGGCGCCGGCTGCGCGGTCGGGGTGCTCACGCTCCCACCGCCGTGTCGCCGTCGGCAGCCGGGCCGCGGCCGGTCTGGAGGTGGGCGAGCAGCCCGGCCGGGCCGTGCAGATGCGCCGGCGTCGCCACCGACGCCGCGTCGGGCTGGCCGGGGTCGCCATCTTCGGTCTCGGTGCCGGCGGCGAGGATGCCCCGCACGGTGCGGTAGGTCGGGTCACCAGCGGCGATCGCCCGCACGCACGCGGCGTTCAGCCGGTGCGAGCTGTGCTTGTCCGCCAAGGCGATTCACACCTTGGGCGGCGCGCAGGTGGTGCAGGGCATGCCGCTCGAGCAGCGTGGCGACCAGTTCGGCGACCCCCGGGCCGAGCTCACCGGCGCGGCGACGGCACCAGACCGGGTTCCGGGAGAAGAACGCGATCTTCTCCGGTGGATAGTCCGCCGGGTCGGTGCATCTGCCGCGCGGCGCCTTCGGCCAGGTCTTGACCAGCGTGCCGGCGACGTGAATCTGCACCGTCGTGTCCGACACCCGGGTGTCGGTGATCTTGCCGACGTGGGCGAACGGCACCGAGTAGAGCACCCGCTCAACCGAGACATGACAGTCCGGAGCGACCTTCGGCGCCACCCACCGAACCGGCTCGAACACCCTCGCCGGCAACGGCAACAGCGCCGGCTTCTCGACCGCGTCGAACACCGCCAGCGGGCTCGCGCCGTCCAGGCTGCGGTGCGCCCGGACCCCGGCGACCTCGGTGCACCAGCGCACCGCGGCGGCCTGCATGTCGGCCAGGCTCGCAAAGCTGCGACCCCGCCAGAACGAGTCCCGGATGAACGGCATCATCCGCTCCACCCGGGCCTTGTCCTTGGGTCTCGCGGCCCGTGCCGGGTCGATCAACGCGCCGTAGTGCTCGGCCAGCTCGGCATAGCCCCGGTTGAGCAGCGGGTCATACAGGTCGGGCCGCAGCACCCCGGTCTTCAAGTTGTCGATCACCAGCCGGTCCGGGGCACCGCCGAAGAACCCGAACCCGGCGACGTGCGCCGCGATCCACGACGGCTGGTCCAACGAGAACACCGGCCGGACGAACATGTGCCGCGAGCAGGCCAGCAGCAGCACGAACGCGTTCACCTTCCGCACCTGGCCACCGACCGGGTCCACCCACCGACCCAGATAGCCGTAGTCGACCTGACCCTCACCCGGTGGGACCTGCGGCCGCAGCACCGTCACCTGCGGCCCTGTCCGGTCCGGGAACGAGGCCGCCACGAACCGGCGCAGGCACGCCTCACTCGCGACCAGTCCGTGCTCGTCGGTCAACCGCTGATGCACCGTCGACAGCGAATTCGTCGCCAGCATCGCGGCGATCAGCTCCCGCCGGGTCTCCAGCTCCGGCCAGGTCCGGCTCCGGGCCCGGGCCTCGACCAACTCCGGGAACCAGACCGCGACCCGACCGGCCCATCCCGCCCGGTCCATGCCGTGCTCGTCACCGGGCCGGATGCCCTCGACCTCCGCCGGCCGGACGTACTTGCGAACCGTCTTGACATCCACCCCCAGACTGGCCGCCACTACCGTCTTCGGTCGCCCCGCATGCCAGTGCTGCAAGACCTCCACCACGTCGATCACCTGAAACGATCTCCTCGCCATCCGCCCCGCCTCGGCCGCTGTGACCGGGCAGGCCCAACAGGACAGCGGACCGACATCGTCGACACCCACCCCCCACCCGGCAGGCCGTCCTCGTGGACAGCCCACCGCTAGGGAATTACGTGACAGACGACCCAATGCCGGTGAATTAGGGGCTTCGAGCGCCGGCCCCGGTCTTGGGAAGGATCTGCAGGGTTCGGTCGACGGTGCCGGGGCTGCGGCGTCCCCCCCGGCGCAGGTGCTCGTACTTGTGCTGGGGAGG
>JAABVA010003478.1_pt1 | contig 14955 bp, 14 predicted proteins | sample 5560331 | NCBI WGS metagenome assembly JAABVA01 (sample SAMN12812661, study PRJNA571458) | rock metagenome | isolation source: Antarctica rocks | place: Antarctica: Victoria Land, Mt New Zealand sud | collected 2016-01-07 | reverse complement strand
AGCGTCCCCGCGCGTGCAGGCATGAGTCCACCCCTACGTCATGCGCATATGCGCATGACGTAGCATCCCCGCGCGTGCAGGCGCGAGGTCGCTTGTGGAAATTCTTCCACAAGCGACTCAGCGGCGTCCCCGCGCACGGGCGCGAGTCAGGTCGGGGGTATTGTGGCCGGCCACAATACGTAGCATCCCCGTTCTCGCCAGCGCATGACCCATAGCCTTTTCGGTATGCATTGACGTAATAGCCGCCACATTGCGGTATGCCTACGCCCCACGTCCGCTTTCTGCTATCATGCGGTCAGGATCGAGCGGTCGGACAGCCGTAAGTGGCAAGCACTGTGTTGACGTGGCCAGGGTCCAGGTGCCTGTAGGCAGAGCGACGAGTGCCCTACTAGCAACACATCCCAGGCGCGACGCGCACGATCCTCGTAGGGAGTCTACGGACTCCGGGCGGCCAGGGCACTGGTGCAGCTCGCCATCAAGGGGGCCGATACCCTTGCGCGGCTTGGCAGGGCGCGGCTTGGCCAGGCGGGGCAGGGCGAGGCGGTTTCCGTCTCTATCATGCAACGCACAACACGCCCTCAACGGACACGAGGCCCGGTGAGCGACGGTCCCGCAAGGGGTCCGCTCAACCGGGCCTCGTGGTGCTCAGAGGCGACGTCACCCCCCGACGCTGTACAGCCGATGCGTCGGCGCGCCCTTTATTTTTCCAAGTAGCAAAGCGGTCGCGGGCGTGCTGGGACACGGAGGCGCGGTGTTTACCTGGCCGCGTAGCGGCATGGGAAACGAGTAAATAGGCGACCGTGAGGCCCAGGCCAGTGCCTCGTCGAGCACGGAAAAAGGCCGCCCCATCCTATCGACTGAGGCGACCCTACCCCTTTTCCTTACGACCGCGACGGCTAGGGACGACTCCCTGGAAAAGATAGGGCGCTCAGTCGTCCCTGGCCGTTGCCGTGACGAACGTGTCATCATCCGGGACCGTGACGCGCGGCTTGCGCCGTGGCGCGGGGGCCTTTGCCCGTGGTGTCGTGGCTTTCGTGACGGGGGGCGCACCGACCGGGACCGTGGCCGCGACCGGGGGGTCGTCGTCGCCGTGCGCCGGGGTCTCCTCCACGAACGATGTAGGCTCTGCTTGAACCACGGAGGCGGGCGCATCGAGCGCCACGGGTGCCACGGGCGCCACGGGTGGGCGCGTCCTCTCAGTGCACGCGGGGGTGGTCATGCACCCTGCCCGTCGCCGCAGGCTCGTCTTGTCCCACCGGATCACGCGGACCATGAAGGGGCGCTCGTTGGCCGCGCTCACGATGAGCGTGCCCTTCGGCAAGCCGCGCAGCTCGTCGGCCCCGATCAGCGGCGCGCCCGCCTCGCTCTTACTCTTACCGCCACCCTGCGTGAAGACCTTTTCGCGCTCGCGCGACGCGCTGGCGCTCGCGCTGACCACGGTGCGCTGCCCCAACGTGTCGCTCATCCACTGCGCCGTCGTCGGTCCCGCGCCCGCGAAAAAGAGGAGGGTGGTACAGGCGTCCTCGAAGGCGGCCGGCGCGTCCACGCCGTACTCGTCGCTCATCTGCACCGGCGACTGGAACGCCAGCAGCACGCCGATCTGCGCTGACCGGAGGGTGTTCAGCCTGTGCAGCAGGCCCGCGACCGCCCCGATCGTGCCCGCCTCGTCGATGAGATTGAGGATGGGCCGGGGCAGCGCCTTCTCCGGGCAGGTGTTGGCAAGCGCGATCTGCGCGTCCCACATCTGCCCGAACAGGACCGCCACGAAGGGCCGCAAGGTGTCTTGCCGGCCGGGCGTGAGCTGTACGTAGAGGGCAATGGGCTTGCCCTCGGCCTGGCCCATGCCCGCGAAGTCCAGGTCGTCGTGATCCGTGACCGCCTGGATGGCGTCGCCCTTCAAGCCCATAAACCGCAGGGGCAGGCCGGTCAGCACCTTCTCGGCGAGGGTCGGGTCGGCCTTCAAGTGCTGGAGGAAGCCCTGGGCCGCGTCCCGCGCGTTAGGGTCGGGGCTCTCCAGCAGCTCGCGGTGCATCGCCTTGATGTCCGTGCGCGACAGGTAGGCCGCTAACTGCGAGAGCGTCCCTGGCTTGTTGACGGCGTTCAGGTGGAGCGCGACGGCCTGGATGAGCAGGAGCACGGTATCATCCCAGAAACCGCCCTCAGAGGCGTCCTGTCGCCGTGTGTTGGCGACCCAGGAGCGCGCGAAGTCGAGCGCCCGCTCGGGGTCCGCGCCGATGTGCTTTAGGGGGTTGTACCCGGCGCCCGTCGGGTCGTAGAAGTTGAGCCTGAGCACATGGTGCGTCCTGGAGAGCGCCGCGCTCGTGCGCTCGTATAGCTCGCCCTTGGGGTCAACCAGGACCAGGGATCGCGCCACGCGCCGTCTCCCCTCGCGCAGCAGGATACCGATGATGAGCGTCGACTTGCCGGACCCGGAGCGCCCCACGAGCAGGGCGTGGACGTAGGTGAGGGCATCGGGCAGCGCGATCACGCGCCCCCGCCTGAGCAGGCCCCCTGTCCCCAGGACGCGCCCCAGGACGAATGAGCCGGCCCCACGTCGTGGTCGCCAGCGCCAGGCGTCGCGCCGGTCGCCCCACCGCGCCGCACCGTGCGCCGTGCCCGGCGTCAGCCGCCCCGCGCGCCCTAGGATGAACCACACCGGCCCCCACAGGGCGCGCGCGAGAGGAACGACGACGACGAGCAGGACCGCGCCGACCTCGGCCCGCAGGCCCCACCGCACCAGGAGGGCGTGCGGCGTCGCCGCGTGGAGCGCCCGATAGTTCCGCTCACGGTAGGCGGGCAGCATCCAGCGTGTCCACCCGATGATGCGCCAGCCTTTGTGCTGCGTCGTCGTCAGCCAATGGGCGTGCTGCATGGTCTCGTACACGCTGACCGTTGCCTGCGCCGGCCAGGCCGCGCCGACGTACAGCGTCTGCCACGCTACGACGAGCAGAGGATGCGCGAACAGGGCGACGGCGACGCTACCGATGACGACCAAACAGGCGACCAACAAGGCTTTCACGGGGGGGCTCCTTTGCGCTAACGGGGGGTGCCGCCGCGGTGGCGGGTGTCTCTGGTGTCTGCTGCCGGCTCCTGGCCCGCTCGACGAGGGCGGCCATGTCGCGCTGCCGCTCGGCCGTGCGCGCCGCCTCTCGCGGCAGCGAGAGGCGCACCCCGGCGACGATACCGGCCTGGCGCATAATGTCGAAATGGCGGTCGGTGAGCCGCACCCCGATCTGCTTCCCATCCCGCCGGCGGATACCCACGCCATTGATGAGGACGTGCGCGTGCGCGTGCGCGGTGTTGCGATGCACGGCCCCAACCCACGTGAGATCGAGTCCCAGGTAGGCCCCGAGCGTCCCTATGACCTCCCGCGTCCACGCTTCCACCTCCGCCTGTGTGTGCAGCCCGTGTCTCGGACTCGGGCTCATAATTTCCCGGTGGTACAACACCGATCCCGCACGCCCCCGTGCGCGCAGCGCCACCCGCGCCTCTTTGCTCGTCAGGGGGCCGGATGATCCGAAAAGCGGGCGCGGCCCTGGTTCCTCATCGCCTCCTGTCTCCCGGTTTTGCAGGTAGTACACGGCGTTGTGGACGCGCTTCACCGCGTCGGCGTTCACCCTCTGAAAGCGGCTCTTGATCAGCGTGGGAGGCATCGCCTCCTTGTCGTCGTCGCCTAGTGCCATCGTCCCTCCCGTACCTCCTCTGATATGTCGTGTCGCGGGGCGTGGCGTCGTCGGTCGGGGCCGCCCTACACTGCCAGCCCGTTTCATACGTAGGAGCCGCCCTTTATCCTGCCCAGCGTTTGCGGGCGTGCGCTCGGGGCAAAAAGGAGCGATTGCGGCAGGCCCACAAAAGCCCCCACACCCTCCGTGTGGGGGCTAGACTCGACATAACCTATCGCTTTGGCATGTTGCTCGGCAGACACGCCAACAGCAGCAGGAAGGGCGGGAACCACGCGCTGAGCGGAGCCCAGACCCACGCCCGCCGCCCGCGCTTGCCGGCCAGCCACACCGCGGCCCCGATCGTGGCGACATACACGAGTGCTAGAAACAACATGGCTTCTTTCCCTACCCCTTCCCTATCCGTCTATCCACGTTCGTCTATCCGCCCACGCCCCCGGTCGCGGCCCGGACGCCCAGTTGAGTCGCCCGGCCGATGATGTTCGGCCCCTGTTTGACGACGGCCCCCGTCAGGATATTGGCCAGCAGCGGCGCGCTCCCTAACGCGACGATGCCCGCGACGCCGAGCAGCATGTGCAGGATGCCGCCGAAGCCCAGGCCCGCCAGCATCACGGTCGTCACCTTGATCGTGAGGGCGTAGCACGGTCCCCACAACGCCAGGTTGACGAACGCCCGCACCCACGCCACGGCCGCCCCTCTGGTCGGTCCCCATACCATGGCGACGACGGCAAGGGGCGCGAGGGCGTAGAGCGCCGCCAACAACTCCAGACCGACGATGCGCGTGATGCCGATGAGGACCACCAGCACGCCCGCCGCCGTCAGTAGGATGGGTCCGAACACGACCAGGCCGAGTGTCCCCTTGAGCCCCCCGAACGCGCCGCTGAACGCCTGCCCCAGGGCGCTACTGTCGCCGCTCGATTGCAGGACCGTGGTCGTGAAGCCGTTGCTCAGGAGGAACCCCGCGTGCAGGAGCAACGGCAGGCCGTTGACGATGGCCGCCGCGAGGGCCGCGTACCACACGATCATCACCGCGTCGCGCGCCGATCCGCGCCACCACGCCGGGAAGAAGGACCAGAACGCGCCCAAGAGGACGAGCGTGCCGAACAGGTAATCGGCCGCGGTGCGCAGGTCGTCCTGTAGGATGTTGAGCGGTCCCCACGCCGCCCGGTTGGTGTAGTCGGGCGTCGTGGTGAGCATGCCCACAACCGGCGTGGTGAGGCCCGTGAAGGCCCCGACGAGGTTGTCGTGCGCGGCGGTGATGGCGTGCGCCCACGACTGCGCGATGAGGGCGAACACGTCGAGGCAGATGGGCGTCCCCAAGATCGTCGCCAGATGGATGACGCCGGGCGCGCAACCGTCCGTGCCGACACCGGCCGTCCCTGCTGTCACGGGCGGGGGTGTTGGCGAGGGCGGGGGCGTCGGTGAGGGCGAGGGCGTTGGACTGGCGACCACGATCACAATGCGCGCCGTTGCCGTTGGCACGGGTGTGTCCGTCGCCGTCGCCCTCGCCCTCGCTGTCGGCTTGCTCGCCGCGCCAACGCCCTGGCTGGCGAGCGGCGAGCCGAGCGCCAGCAGCAGCAGCAGCCCGGCCAGAGCGGGCGCGTAGTGGCGTCGCGTGTACAGGCGCTGGGGGGTCATACTCTCTCTCCTCGCGCGAGGCGTTGCACTGCTTGCCACATATCGCCGCCGCACGCCACGACCATGCGGTCGCGCGTCTGCCTCTCGTCGGGATCACTCGCAAACAACCATGCCTCTTCGGTAGACAGGGGCACGTTGACCACGCCGCGCGCCGTCCGCGCCGCATCGCGGTCGCCTCGGATCATAAAGAGTTGCGCGTACGAGCCTTTGACGCCGGCCAGGCGCTCGATCTGCCCGACCTCGTGGTCCGTCAGCTTGAGCTTGCTGGCCAGCCACGCGCGGGGATTCGTCCCGTCCCGCTCGCTGCTATCCTCGATGCCGAAGATGAGGTGGAGCGACGCCTGATTGAAGTACCCCGCGGCGGCCGGATCGTCAGTCAGGTCACTGAGCTGCTGCGAGATGAAGGCGGGCGTGATGCCGGAGTGACGGCCCTTGCGTCCCAGTGTGTTGACCCACTCGCGCGCGCCCCCGTGCTTGAGCATCCACCAGCCTTCCTCAATCAGGAGGAGGTTGTCCAGCGTGGACGACCCGGCCGCCGTACTGTGCGCCCGCGCCGTGCGCGCCCGCCGGTTAGCGAGTTCCGTCACGGCGAGCATGGCGAAGGCGCGCACCGGGCTCCCCTCTTTCAGGTCGGCCAGGTCGAACACGAGCAGGCGCGCGTCCAGGTCGACCGATGTCGGGCGATCCACCATCGCGGCGTGCAACCCGTTGTTGATGTAAGGCCGCAGGCGGATCGCCATGCGCCTGATTTGGTGCGCGTCGTCGGCGTGCGCCTCGGTCGCGGCTTTGCGTTCCAGCCACGCCACGAACTCACGTTCGAGCGGGGCTGTCGCGTCCTCCGCGCCGCCGTGAGCCGTGTAGACGGCGTGGATGCCCTCTTCGACCACCGCGTACTCGTAGTCGTCCAGCGCGCCTGTGGAGCGCGTCAGCAGCATCTCATGGCAGGCCGCAACGAACTCTATTTTGTTGGCGTACGCCTGGGGCGTATCGCGCGGACCTTCCCACATATTGAGCGCGGCTGTGCGTGGCCCACCGAGCGCGATGGTCGAGCCGTTGGCCAGGGCGCACAGCGGGCCGTACCCACTGGCATTATCGACAACAGTCACATGGCCGCCGGTCAGGAGGAACCACGCCGCCAATTTCTGGGCGAGCACCGACTTACCCCGCCCGGCCTGGCCCAGGATGTCGAGCAGCCGGTTACGCAACGCGGGGTCGGCCAGGTCGATGCGCACGAGCTCGCGCCCCTCCGCCGTAAAGCCCAGCGGGTAGCCCTTCACCGTGCCGGGGCTGTGGCGCGTCATGGGCAGCGCGTGCCCCCACGTCACGCTATCCCATCGGTACGACGAGCGCGCCTCGTCACGGGCTCCCAGGCGCGTCGAGCGATACAGAGGGAGCTGATGGCACAGGCCATAGCCGGGCTTGCAGCCCATATCGTCGAGCACGTGCAGCAGGTGCGCCGTGCGTTGTTCAAGCATGGTTTGTGTCGGCGCGTAGATCGTGATGTAGACGCCCACACGCCCAAAGGCGAGCCGGCCCTGACGCATCGTGCGCGCCTGGTCGGCCGCCTCGTCGGCCGCGCCCGCGGCGTCCACGTCGAGCCGCTTACCGCTGCGTTTGGCGTCAAGGGTCACGTCGTCGATGAAGCGCCCACGCGTCTTGAGGCGCGTGCGTTCCCTGGCCTGGTCAAGCCCTTTGAGATGCAGCGCGATCGAGCACGGCGTGTTGAGGCCGATAAGCGCGTCTAGCCAGCCGGGGTCAGTAGCCGAGGGCGGCGCCACGATGTAGACAGAGCGCGCCCAGTGGTCGGCTGTCTCGATAGCGTCCCTGTGCTCGATAACAGGCCCGATGGTCACGAAGCTCGTCGCGCTGCGGGCCACAGACACACCCGTCCGCAGCGCGATCTGCTCGATGGTGGTGACGGCGCGTGCGAGGCGCACCGCTTCGGGCGCTTTGCTATCATTCCGGTCTTGCGGCTCAGGGCCGATGGCCAGCGAGACACGCAAGTCGGGTGAGTGGTAGTCGGCCAGGGCCGCGCCCCACCCGTCAAGCCAGGCATGCCCGAAGGCGTCTAGGGCGGGCGTCGGTGGCCGTAGCTGGGCGCGCAGGTCGCGTACCACGGCGTGGCCATCGAGCGGATTGCTGTCGATGAGCACTTGCAGGTCCTGGTCGGGATGCAGCGCCGGCACGAGCGCGCCCCAGAAGCCGGCGACACGTTCCTGCGCATCCGGGTCGAGGCTGGAGAGGTTCAGACCGCCGACGGCGAGGATGGCGCGGGCCGGTGTGTCGGGCATCGCCCTGGTACGCGTCGTCGTGCTCATGGCTGCCCCCTGCGCGCCATCCGCGTCACGAGGCGGGCCAGCGCCGGCCGTGCATAGGCGATCGTGAGGGCGACCCCGCGACGCGCAGAGACGCCCGCTTGCCGGATGGTGTAGCCCAAGACCTGGCGCGGGTAGCGTTCCACGCGGCCCTGGCACAGCGCGCACACGGCCAGCAGCAGCAGCGTCGGCGGCAGAATGACCACCAGGATGCGCCACTGGCCGGAGATCCCCCCGGCCAGCGCGTTCAGGACAACTCCGACGAGGACCGCCGCGGCCCCCCCGAGCAACTCGGGCATGTTCGGCCCGAGCTGCGTCGGCAGCGCGTCATCTAAATATTCGGGTGTCCTGTGGCTCACTTCGCCGCCTCAAGCGCGGTCGCAATGGCCGGCGCGGCCCACAGGATGATGAGGGCCACGGCCGTCGAGATGGCGATAGCCTTCGCGGCCTGCATGTGCGCCCACATAGCGATTCCCAGAATGATCAGGGCAATCACGGTGATGGACGGACGAATCGCCATGATCCACCCCACGATCAGGTCCAGCACGGGCAGGAACGGGTTGGTAGGGGCGGCGGCGGCGGCCAGGACGGACCCGATGATGAGCGATGCGGCGTGTACGTGCTCCATAGTCGTGTGCTCCCCTGTCTGTTCGTTCATGCCCGCCTGCCCCTGTGCCTTTGTTATGGTAAAGTTGGGTGAAGCAGGCGGGTGTGTCGGTTTGCGATAAACTGCGTCCCTTTGTTTCCACGGCCGGGCTGCTGACACAGCGCCGGCCTTTGTCGTGCCCTTTTCCCTCGATTGCCGCCTCCTACGTGCGTCTATGCTTGGCGCCCATCGTCTACGTCGCGCCAGCGCGGTGGGCCTGCTACTAGTATAGCCGAAAACATGTTAACATTCACACGTATTGGTGTGTAACAAAAAGGGTTGGGAGGTTATGGCAGAATGAGGGAAACGCAGACTCAAACCGGGGGGGTCAAGACTCTGCCTAGAAAGAAGTTGCAGGACTACTCGTGGTTGTCCATGCATATCCCACAATCACTCCAGGCCGTCGTGCGGCAACTAGCCGCGGCCGAGGACCGCACCATGAGCAGCATGGCGCGCCATTTAATAGAGGACGGCTTGCGCTACCGCCATATAGACGTACCCAAGCGCGGTAGTGAGCAGGGCAAAGAGGGGGACGACGAATGAGCGTCCCCCTCTTTCTTTCTACCCCACGTGATTCACGTCACGGCGCCGCACACTCTCCCCTTGACACATCACGCTTTAGTATGTACGATATGCATTAGAGTATGTACTGATAGTGCGGAGGTGCGATGGCTACAGTTGACCGGATAACGGTGACAGTCCCGAAGGAACTCAGCGCGCGCTTGAAGGTGGCGCGCGATCGCATGAACGTGTCGAGGGTATGCACGACAGCGTTAGAGAGGGAGGTAGATATGTTAGAAGCACGTCCGTCCGTGGCCGACCCGAAGATTGCACAGTTGGTCGAGCGCCTCAAAGGATCGAGCCAGCGGTGGTATGACCGCGGCCACGAGGATGGAATGCAGTGGGGGGTTGAGAAAGCAAAGCGCGAGGATTTGGAGCGAGTCGCCCAGGATATGACCACGCTCAACAGCAGGGGGCTCGTTAAGAGGGCAGGAGACTTACCTGCGAGTGTCGAAGAGGGAGATCGCATAAACAGGTGGGTGGCGCATGATGCCGGTCTGGATAGTGTTCCCACAATCCTGTATTATGGCGTTCAGTCATCCACTAAGAGTGCAGAAGAACAAGCCGCCCGTGACGCTTCCGCACGTTATCAGATCGGACTTGAGGAGGTGGACAGGGCTGCCTACCTCGAAGGCTGGCGCGACGCCCTCGTGGAGTTGTGGAAAGCCGTCGCACCCGCACTACGCTAACGGTCGCTCGTCGTCGATCATCTAGTCTTCCACCCCCTAGCTATTCGATTAAGTGTAGAGCCGGCGACCCGCCGGCAGAGGAGACATTATGGCTGGCTCATACAACAAAATCACCATCATCGGTAACGTCGGCCGCGACCCTGAGATGCGCGCCGTCGAGGGGGACGGGCCACGTCGTTTTGTCGTCCGCGATACGCGCGACCGTGACATGCTGTCGATGGCGCAACGGGAAGAGGGCGCGGTCGTCGTCTAGGCGGCTTTTAACGGAACTGGGGTTCTGTATACTTCGTGTACGACTCTTTGGGGGGCGCGGAGCGCCTGTTATGATGCGTTTCGACAGATAGCGCGGGATGCGCGATAGCACGCGAGACAGGGGTGTGGATAATGGTCGAGCAATCGCGGGCGCTGGCGCTCCACGACGGGCGCGGGGCGGCGCCGGCGGACCGTATGGCGGGGTGGTCGGAGATGCTGCCCGATGCGCGGCGGCGGCGCGCCATGGCCGCCGCGCTGGCGCACGACACAAACGCGTTGTGGAGCCTGACCGACGCCTACCTCAGTCTCAAGGGGCGCGCGGGCGTTAAGACATCCAGGGGCACGCGGACGCGCTATCGGGGGGCCATCGCCGTGCTCGTCGTGGACTGGCGCGCCGTAGACATGATCGCCCCAGCCGGCGATGCGGGCGAGACGTGGGTGAAGTCTCTGGAAGCGGGCACGCGCGGGCGTGGGGGCTACCAGCCCGCGACGGTCAAAGTGTATCTGGGCGCGGCGCGGCTGCTCTATCGGGCCTTGCGGTGGGCGAAGGCAACGACGGCCGATCCCTTCGGCGACGCGCACGCCCCGCGCGATAGCACGGCGGCATGGGAGAAGCGCGCCGCCTACGGTCAGGAGGAGGTGGCCGCCATCCTCGCCGTCATCGACCGCCACGAGGCCGCGGGCGGCCCGGCCGCGCAGACCATGGCCCGCCTGGACCGCGTGCTCGTGCTGCTCGGGGCGCACGCCGCCCTCCGCGCCAGCGAGATGCTCGCGCTACGGTGGAGCGATGTGAACATGGCCACGAAAGAACTTGTCGTCACTCATGGCAAAGGCGACAAGACGCGGACGGTCGTGCTGTCGAAGGGGCTACGGGGCGCGCTGACGGCCGTCCCGCATGGCGTCCAGGACGAGTACGTCTTCCCCTATCGCACGCGCCAGGCGGCCTGGTATCGCATCAAGCGCCTCGCGGAGGAAGCCGGCGTCGCCGAGCGCGGATTACACAGTTTGAGGCACACGGCTGGCACGCGTCTTTATGGGCAGACGCATGACCTGCTCCAGGTCGCCGCGCAGTTGGGGCATGCCCAGGTTGAGACGAGCCGGGCCTATGCCAAGCGTGATCGGAGCGAGCTGCATCAGTCCGTGGGAGAGTGGGCGTGAGTGCCGACGCGTCCAGTGCTGCCACCGCACCGTTCGTGCCCGCGTTCACATTCACATCTGACGAGCGCGCCGCACAAGATGCGCGCTTACATCCCATCATTGCCGAGCTGTGGAAGGCGGGCGGTATTACGTGGTGGCGCAACGGACCAGAGTTTCAAGCTCTTCATCAGCGCTGGCTAACTATGTTCAGCGCCGCTGACTTGAGGGTTATCCCCGACTATTTGAATATGGTGGTCGCCATAGCGACCACGGCGGCCGGCCCTTTTGTTCCCGTCGATCTGTGGCCAAGTGTGCCACCTCCGGTCAAGCTATCTCCCGAGGGACGCCTGGCGTTTCAGGTCATCACAAACACGATGCGGGAGGGCGCTGGGGTGTTTACTTCCGGCAAGGTGCGCCGGAACAAGCACTACGCCTTACTCATCGCCCATATGCTCTGCTGGCCCGAAGAGATACATACCGGCGCCGATCTGCTGCCCGACTGCTACCCGTGGCCGTTCGTTATCAAAATAGATGAGGAGGGCACTCCTCGACTCGAACGGCAAGACGATATTCGAGGTGAAGGCTGGGGCATTGCCCAACGCATTGAAACCGCCCTATTTGACGAGGCCCGACAGGCTGATCCTCTCCCCTATGGAACACATCCGGCGACCGAGTCCCGGCGCGGTGAACGGTCTGACAGACGGCTATTGGCCGGCGAGGTTGCCTATCGTCTGCGTCAGGAGGGCGTCGGCCTCAAGGTGATCAGGACACACCCCGAGTTCGTGGCCGCGCTGTCAGCACCCGATGGCTCCATCGTCGGGAAGCCAGATACGGCCGATGGTGTGTGGAAGATCATGAATGCGTATCGACAGGCGCACAATCTGGCGCGGCCACGGCCCAGATCACCTACACAGGGTGAGCAAAAATTGCCAAAAACGTCGGAGAGGTATTTGCGGCAGTTTTAGCCCCTTGCACTGCCAAAAACAAGCGGTACACTGCGGATAGATGTACAAACTCCTAGCGATGTAGACAACCAGCCAAGAGAAAAAAGGGAGGCGAGATGGTCACGACGCAGGGGCACGCGCCCATCGCGGTTGGGGTGCAAGAAGCCGCCAAACTCGTGGGCACAGCACCATCCACAATCAGAACGTGGTGCTCTATTGGTGAGTTGCCGGCTCGGAAAGTTCGGAAAGCGTGGCTCATTCGGCTCGACGAGCTCGACAAGCTGACGCGGGCTGAACCCAAGAAAGAGGAAACAAACGCAGTGGTGATGGCATCGTGAAAATTAGAGAGCGCGCACGTCGATTCAGTCGCCAAACTCACACCGGCGGCGCGCTCACCACCAAAGGCACGCAAAGCAGAGTTGCCATGCGGTGCTCGCTTAAAAGGATACACCAAATCGGTGGCTTAACAAGGCCATTTTGGCCCCGGATGCCCGCGCCGGTTCTCGCGGGTAGGCCAAAGGCCGGTCTCACTCGAATCTTGGCGGAAGAAAGTGAGCCGGCCCTTAGTTGCAACCGAGGAAACGTATGTCCACCCCAAGGATACCACAGCCAGCCGTCGTAACACGAGGGGGTGCTCAATGAGCGCCCAGCCCTGCGACAATGACGCGCCGACCCAGGCCAACAATCGCCCCTGGCGCCGGGTCAGCCGGCGCGAACACTGCCCCGTCTGTGACGATCACGACTCGACCTGCCTCATCTTCGGCAATGGCGACGTACTCTGCGCACACGTCACATCCGACGAACCGGAAGATCGTTTCCTCGGCCAGTCATGGTGGCACCGCTTTGAGCAGAGCGCGACTCGTCCGCAGTCATGGAGTCCGCGTACGGCCGCACCCTCACCTCCACACCGGCCCCGCGCCGACGCAACGACCCTGGATGCCGTGTATCGCGTCGTCCGTTCCCAGTCCGTCCTCTCCGACGAGCACCACGCCCTGCTGATGAGCCCCAAGCATGGCCTGAGCGATGCCCAGGCGCGGCGCTACGGAACGCCACCAACCGACCAAGCCACTATGCTGGCCGATCTGCTCACACGCTTTTCACGCGACACGCTACTGACCGTGCCAGGTTTTCGAGAGAAAGACGGCGAGCCCTATTTTCACGATTACACCAGCCCCGAGCGGCGAGGCGCGCGCCTCGCTCTCTTTGTTCACGATCTACAGGGGCGCATTGTCGCCATGCACCTGCGCGACACCGCGCGCATCGCAGGCGGGTCGAAATATCTCCCGGCCACCAGCGTCGATGCAACGCACCCCGACGCGCCCTCCCCTGGCACCCCGGCGCACATCGCCCTGCCAGCCGGGGGCGTGCGCCACGCCCACATAATCGGTATCACCGAGGGGGTCAAAAAGGCTGACGTAGCCGCTGATGCGCTGGGCTACCCCGTGATCGGGCTCGCTGGAGCCGGCTGCACGTCCGACGGGATCGCTGTCCTGACACTGATCGCGGACGAACGCCCCGAGGTGACGACGGTGGACATCATGCTCGACCGTGACGACCCCACGGCCAAAGAGGGGCGGACGGCCGCCGCAGTCAATGCAGCGCGCCTGCGCCTCGCCGCGGCGGCCGTCCGCCGAGGCTTTGCGGTGCGCAACACGCAGTGGGACCCTGCCGACGCCAAAGGGATTGACGACCTGCTTATCGCTGGCCACGCCTTCACGGTTGAGCGTTTTCGCCCCATCGTCGCCGAGGAGAGCATGGGCGCGGGCGGGGCCGACACCACGAGAGACAGAGACCCGGACACTGGTGAAGAGACACCAGAGGAACAGCCCCGCTATGGGGTCCCCACGTTCAAGGAGGCGCTGGCGCTGCCGCATCCGACGCTGGCCCGCCGCCACATCGAAGTCGCGCAGCAACTCAACGCCGCCAATACGTATCTCGATCACATCAGGCGCATCAGCAAACACCCGGCCGTCATTACCCCCGAGGATGACCCCACGGCCAAGCGCCGACGGCCCGTGTTGACGCCCACGGACCGTATGTGCGGCGTCAACGCGCTCCTCGACATACGCGCCGCGTCCCATGGCGCGCTCTCGACCAAGCCGGTACCGCTGTATCGCGCGGCCATCGCCGCGAATGGAACAAGCGACAGCACGGTGTCGAGTTCCATGGCTCAACTCGCCCGCGTCGGCATGTTTGAGCAACTGCCTCCTGAGAAAGACGACGACACGGGCCGTCGTCTCTATGCGCTCCCGGCCATCATCCCGCACGACATACCGCGCGACAAGATCCTCACCTTCGATTCCCCCCGCCGGCACGTCGAGCGACACCGCCCGTGTGGGTCCTGTGGTGGAACTGAGTTCGAGCGCACCACGCGGACACGCGTCGTCTGCAAGGGATGCGGCGACATCGTGACCGACAAGACGCACACCCTCACCCTGTGCGACCACGACGACGACACGGCCGCCGACGCGGCCCTGTCCAGCATGGATACCCCCCCCGTTGCAAATTGCAACACCGAGATGACGGCAACGGCTGAGAAAAGTGGGGGAACGGAATCGTCTACCGTTACCAACCTAAGTGTTGCAATTTGCAACGGGGGGGTGGACGCGCCCGCGCCGTCAGCCAGTGGGTCCGGGTCGATCCGGCCATTTAGCTCACGGCGCCAAAACCGGATAGGAGATCGTGCGGCGGCGCGGGGTCATCGCATGTCGAGCGACGACCTGCCACGGGTTGATTCAGACACTGAGGGCGCGAGGCCGGCGCCGGTGGACGACACAGACCGCTCCGGGGTAGCTGCTCCTACCCGGATGGGAGAGTCGCCTCGCCCATCATCGCCACCTTCACTTCCATCATCTCCCCCTGCCCCTCCCTGTCGTTACGAGGCCCACCGCGGTCACGAGTGGGCACGATCCGATGGGCGGGGGCTCGTGTGCGGTATATGCCACCCCCAGCCGCCACCACGGGCGCTACACATACCGGATAGCGCCGCGATACGCCAGGAGGCTCCTCATGGTCACTGACATGCAGACCCGCCCCACGGTGGTGCGGCCAGCGGCCAGCACGTCGCCGTCGGTTGTACTGACCGTGGCCGCC
>JAABVA010003476.1_pt1 | contig 14959 bp, 10 predicted proteins | sample 5560331 | NCBI WGS metagenome assembly JAABVA01 (sample SAMN12812661, study PRJNA571458) | rock metagenome | isolation source: Antarctica rocks | place: Antarctica: Victoria Land, Mt New Zealand sud | collected 2016-01-07 | reverse complement strand
ATTGCCTACTAAATTTGGTGTGTAACTGAGTGATGCGCAATGGAAATTTCAGGTTTCCCCGAGGGTGTACGTGTAAGCAAAGGGGGGTGTACATGTAAGCCAGGGGGGTGTACGGGTATTGGCTCCCCTAATTTAAGATGGTCTCGACGCCGTTTTAGGCGACCTTGTCACTTGTTAGGTTTAGCGTCTGAAATATGAAATCGATCTACGAATTAAAATATTGCTCAAAATGTTAGGTATTTAATTCATTATATATTCTCAACATTGGTACACCCCCATCTTCTACATATACATCCCCTGCGGGTCCTAGCCAGATTTAGGGAAAGCGAAAGGGTTCGATCGTGGCCCCACTAAGTTTGATAATGTTGATACAGTATTTACTGCCAGGGAACAATACTGTTTGTTAAGACTTTGCGCGAGAGATACGCATTGAGTTTAGTTCGGTTGTGACTATCAGCCCTAAATACAGGGTAAGGTACGGAGACCATCAAATGTTGGCCGCTCGTTCACATGCTCAGCTCCAAGGCTCGTTCGAGCTTCAAGCTTCTAGTGAAAGACAACTACACATCCAAAGTAGGATCAAGTTCCTTGGGTTTGGCGACGTGATCTATCTTCAGGTCGATCTTCGCATCCGCAACAATAGTTTGCTGCGCTCTTCCCTCAGCTAGGAATCTTCCCCTGGACCCCAGCTGCCGATCGGTGCACCGAAGCTTTCAATGGGCTATGTCGCCGGTACTGTCGTTCTTGGTTGAGGGCTGAATGAATGCACTCCCTTAACCCGTTCCTGCGGGCCTTCTTTCGAAGCACTTTTCCGGCCCAGTGCAACCCTGTTCATCAGCATGTGAGTATCTACGCTCAAGCCAATCTGGCATTAAACCATCATAGTCGGGAGCTGACACAAGCTTAAAGATACTGTTGGTTCCTACTACCGAGACGCTCCTTACCGCCAAAGATCGCGAGACCAATACTCTTTATGCCGATCTAGCTGGCTCAGAAGATTTCTTGGCCAGCCATGTTCTGCGCATTTCCCCGGTGGCTCCTGGGGCTGCAGCTGGCAGTGTTCGAGACAATCGTGGAAAGGCAAAACAGTTCACTACGATAAATGGGCGAACTGTGATAGTGAAGGAGTCATTCGTGTACAGCAACAAAGGTACTGGTACTGGGGTCCTTCACTTGACGCTAGCTGATCTAATGCGGCTGCAGGCTTCAAGAACCTCAATCAGGCGCAGCTACTCAGCGATGTGCTCTACTATCCTAACAGCCTCGATGCGCAACAATGGCTTGTGTACTATATCTCCAAACCACTGGTCGGGTCCTTCGAGTCAATCAAGATTACGCCGGCTACTCTTCCAGGTATCTATGCTGGTATCAGGCCCTCGCGCAGCACAGGCAATGAATTGTCGAGCTCCGCTGCGGATAGCGGGCCATCTTTTAAGAGGAAGATGGATGTAAAATCTTTCAATGAACTTCTCAACAATTTCCCCATGATTGCGAGGCAAATGCAATTAGGTTTCGAGAGAGTGTTCAAGGATTTCAACAGGGACATGAATGGAAGAGCCGCCGTGGCTCGGCCGCAGCCGTCATCCAAACTCTCAAGGAGACCTTCAGCTTCATCTTCACGGTCTGGAAGCAGTGGCTCAATACACAGCAGGTTTTCAAATGGCCATGCAAAGGCGCCTTCGATTGCAACCCTTCATGTAGACGAAGAAGAAGATTATCTGCGACGGGCTTTAGAGACCGCCGTGACCGCAACAATCGACCTCTTCCAGCTTGTTGACAAACAGCAATTATCATTCCTTGGGACAAGTACTGATCTTACAGGTCCCGTGGTTGAGCGCCTCATTGAACGATACGTTACGGAGCAGCTTCATGATTCATCCATATTCCCGCTGTTATGTAACAGCAGAAAGCTAGACGACCTTGAACTGGAGTCTCGCATTCATCAAATGGAGCATATTGATATAGCGCAAGTGGGAATCGAGATCGAGGATGGGCGAAAAGGGAAAGAACAGCTTATGAAACGGCTGGATATTGGTGTTGATGAATTCCGAAAGCTCGGTGTAGCGGGCAGTCCTCAGGAAATGGTGGACATTTTACTCTCGACGCAGAAACTAATAGCCAACAATGAGCCAATTCCGGACGAGGCTATGAGTCATCTCATCGCGGACAATGATCGGGCTGTTTCCGAGAAGCCAAAATCTGCTATGACCATGAATGCCGATACCCTTGTGTCGCTTTTACTGTTGGTAGTGATCCGGTCTCAAGTGCGTCATTTGCAGGCCAGGTTGACTTATATGCGTAACTTCATATTCATCGATGACGTTGACGGAGGTGAAATAGGCTACGCTCTAAGCACTTTCGAGGCAGTTCTGTCATATTTAGTTACCGACTCTGGTGGTCTAAGGAAAGCAAGCAAAAGGAACAGACGGCTTTGGCAGGCTACAAGGACTGGTGCATTATCGGAAATCAAGGCTATCTTAAAGCCGGATCAAGGTTCTTCGAGAGACCCAGAAGTCTCAACTATGCATAATGATAGTGATGAAGACGCACTTACTGACGAGGTACTCTACAACGCTCGGAATGGACAAAAATGTGTGAATGGGAATTCGATGAACGGTGACGACCAGATGTCTCAAGCTTCCACTGAAGTTGAACCTATATCTGAAAGCTCGACACTCGCACATGTTTTCCCATTTCAAGCATATGCGAACAGCATGAATGTAAATACGAGCCCTGCTCGTAAGGTCAAGCGTGTTTCCATGGATGTGCGGAGCCTATCAATCTCATCTGATTTCTCATTCAAATCTCGCACAACGACTATCGACTCCAGAGCATGTGGAATTGAAGGTGACCTCTCCATTGAGATACTCTCCCAGACCCAGGATTCAGCGGGAGACTCTGTCCTTATGATGGCCGTAGAAGCTAAGCAACCAAAGGTGCTTGGTTATCTGCTCACCCTCGAAGAATTCTACCCTGCAAAATTCATTTTTGAAGACTCCAATAAAGAGGGCACTACTCTTCTCAGTGCAGCGGTACAATTGGCAAACACAGAGCTGGTTGAGATCATTCTACAATATGTACTTCAGACAAGGGACAAACAGGCGATCATGGGCTATCTTACCAGAGCAGACATCCGAGGCCGAACGGTGGCGCATTATCTTTTTAACGCGACTTATCTTATCTCAAGATTTGGTAATATTTTGCCTTGGAGACTGAAAGACAAGAACGGGCAAACACCATTGTTGGCATTGTGCCGATCTTATGACCATTCCGAATATTCCGAGATGGTAAATGATGCGTTGCATTTTTCAACCCTCGAGCAGGACGATGGTCAACCTCTCCATATGGACGATCACGTAGACGCTAAGGGAAATACCTTGCTTCACGTTGTTAGCGATCCTTCTTTGGCTGTGCGTATCTTGCGCCTCTGCGATTCTGACGCTAATGCTGCAAACGATAAACGCTTTACTCCGCTGATGGTGGCAAGCAAGTACGGCCGAGTTGATATGATCAGGGCCTTTTTCGGTGATAAAAGAGTGGACATCGCGGCCAAGGAGCTCCGAGGTATGACAGCTGTGGAGCTCGCAAAGGATGATGAGGTTCAAAATCGAATTGATGACATGGTGCTTGTGTCGAATGTTCCTGCAGCTGATGGCCGCGTCACTGCCGTGGTGCGATCTTTCTTTGTAGAAGACGCGTCAATACGCCTCATCATCAAGTCTGCTGTCCGTAACGCGAACGGGATGATCGGCGTCACAACGTGTAGAAGATCGTTGACGGACTTTGAGAATCTGGCAAAATGGTTATCTGTCGAACATCCTGCTTCCTGGCTTCCTTCTATCTTCAATCTTCGGTCGCCTTTTCAATTCCCGTCCCGACCTTCAAGAGCAGCCTTGCAAGATATTCAAGTACGCCTGGATAGATTTTTGAAGATCATGCTGGCACATTCGACGTTTTCAACGCACGAGCTACTATGGGAATTTATCTTGTTTCCCGAGATTCAACCAGAGATGATGGCTGAGCGCAGCAGGAAAAAGGCAGCGATTCGAATTGAAAAAGTCAAGGAAGAATATGAACCTATTGAAGACGTAAGGGACGTAGAGCTATTCGTTGAGCACGCAAGAGAATCGATTCGAGGAGTCAACCATTCTACACGGAGTATTGTACGGAGGGTAACCAACATTCACAACACTACTTCAGGTATGCATGATCTTATGGGTCTATTTTTGGTTTGCTAAATCATGCTCAGACTTCTCGATTGCTCTTGATCTCTGCAATGAATCCTTGCGCACTTGTCCTTTCCTCCCGGCATCCTATTTTTCGGCATTCACACGCTACGCTGCTTGCAATCACCCCTTTGAGTCTGATCCTTACAAACTCTTCCATCAAGATCTACAAGCCATATCATCAACTATTTCCGCCATACTCTCTTCCCTCTCCCGTCCGCATTCTCTCATTACATCACTTCTAGATATCCAGAAAGCCATGGACCGGCACACCAACTCCCTGCGTCGCTCAGACCGTTGGCCGCTCGGTCTGCTCGACGAAACTCGAAAAGGCATACATGCAGATGCCGAGGCCAGGGCACAGAAAAGCCGTGAAGAGCTACGGGGTGTTGCATGTGAGTTGACGTATACGCAGCAGGTGGTTGCCGGTGAGTTGGCGGCCTGGCAAGATCTTCATGTCAAACTTGGAAAAAGAGCGATCCGAGCACTGGCCGAACGGACGGTTGTCAGGGAGCGCGACCGCCTTGAAGGGATGACGAGGGCAATGAGGGCTATTACTTGTGCGAAAAGTGGAAGTGTTGGTATAGGGTCAAGGTAGGCTTCTGTCGGATGCGACTGTGGGGACATGGGAGGGCATGATCTATTTTAAAGAATTTCGGAGCACTTTCACGAAGATACCCCTGTTTTCCCATCGGCATATACTCGTATATAGTGCTGGAGAGGCTAATTAATAGAGACCGAGTCGATCTGTCTCCGAGTCGATCTTGAAAGACATGGGTTGGTGTTCCAGGAGTTATCAATCCGAGACGACCCTTCATGGACAGATGCTCCGTTCTCGGCAGTTGACATTGGGCACAACTGGAAAAAGCCGTTGCTCTCGCTTGGATTAATATTAACCCGACGTTCCCCGAGACCCTTTGGACCCCCGTGACCCCCTCCGTTCGTCACAGTGCAGCATGCCGGAATGTCACCCCGCTACAAACAAGGTACCTGAGGTACTTTACCTTATCACGGACTGGTTGAAAACTCCGTTGCATCTGTTCATCTTCTCTCTTCATACTGTATTCTTCCTTGACTCTTTCGTGGTGAACTGATCCTACGTGGTAATATCTGTTGCCAACATGTCTACCGCCAAAACAACCGAGTAAGGCCCAGTGAAACCTCTCACCTGCTTTCTACTTTCCGGGTGGCACGCGCTTATCGATCAATCCTGTAGCAAAACCTTCACTCTCAACACGGGCGCTAATATACCAGCAATTGGCCTGGGAACTTGGCAATCAAGGGTGAGTAAGCCAGTTCCTAGATTCCTCTGGTCCCTCGACTGATGCATCCATATCTAGCCCAACGAAGTCCGTGACGCCGTCAAGGTCGCCCTTCAAAAGGGCTACCGGCACATTGACACTGCCTTGGCATACGGGAATGAGAAAGAAGTTGGTCAAGGGATCAAGGACAGCGGCGTCCCTCGCAAAGAGATCTGGTTGACAACTAAGCTTGACAACACTTGGCATCACCGGGTTACCGATGGCATTGATACGTCGTTGAAGGACTTGGGGACCGACTATGTGGACCTCTACCTAATGGTAAGAATATAATGGAATGCGGATGCTGCGAAGAGCTTACAGAGCTCTAGCACTGGCCTTCATCGACAGATCCCGAGGACGTAAAGAAGCATCTCCCCGATCGGGACTTTATCAAGACATGGTAAATCCCCCCCATCGGTCTTAAGGAACCCAAGCTCAGTTTCTCAGGCAAGAAATGCAGAAGCTTCCGGAAACAGGAAAGGTTAAAAACATTGGCGTCTCCAATTTCGGAATCAAAAACCTTGAGAAACTGCTTAACCACCCTTCGTGCAAGATTATACCAGCCGTAAACCAGATTGAACTCCATCCAAACAACCCATCCCCAAAGCTAGTGGCATACTGCAAGGAAAAGAACATCCATTGTACGGGCTACAGTTGTCTTGGATCAACAGACTCTCCGCTTTATAGAGACCCGACATTACTGAAGATGGCAGAGAAGATCGGCAAGACGCCTCAACAGAGTAAGCACTGAAGCTACCTCGCGGAAGTTGTATCGCTAAGAGCTTTATAGTCTTGCTAGCGTGGGGCATTCAAAAAGGATGGTCCGTGATTCCCAAATCAGTGACCCAGGCCAGGATCGAGAAGAATTTTGAACTGGACGGTTGGAGTCTATCGTCGGAAGAAGTTCATGAGCTCGACAACCTAAAAGATAGATTCAAGGTTTGCGGAGATGCTTGGCTACCTGTCAAGGTATTCTTCGGAGACGATGAATAAAGATCTCGCAATAACGTGTTTCGAAACGATCCCCACTATCTACACGGCTATTTCTTCGCAATGGCAATCCACGCAGTAAAACCTTTCAGCCCCAACCTTCCTCCTGCCTCGTCAGCCAAAAACCTTTCTTTCTGCTCCGTCAAAATTTTCGTCAACGCATTGGGCACTTCTTTCTTCTCGGTTTCCTCCCAGCCCTTCGTCATCGGCCCCAAATTCTCCTCCATTGCCCCTACCATCCCCTCAACCCCTCCATCGGCCCACGCTACACTCTCCCTTTCCTCAACCCTAACATTCCCCTCTTCAAATCCCCCCTTCACCAACACCGCCACGACCTTCTCCTTTCTCTCCCACTCCGCCATCCCTCCCATCGAAAACAACTCCTTCCCCGTCGGTCTCACAGCCTTCTGCACCTCATGCAGCAGCGGCAACCAGCCCACACATTTCCAACTCGTCACCACGGCCGTTCCGCCAGCCTTCAGCGTGCGGAATATCTCGCGAGCGCCTTTTACCGCGTCCGGGAACAAAGCAATCCCGAAATTCGTCACTGAGATGTCAAACATGCCTTCTTCAAACCCTAACCCGCATCCATCCATCACAGCCGCCTCGACCCTGTCCCCCCATCCTTCCGCCTTAAGCATCTCACCAACCACAGCGATCATATCCGCAGAATTATCCACCGCATCAACCCTCGCCTCGGGGTACTGCGCCAATAGCGTGGAAATCAGAACACCAGGGCCGCAGGCGTTATCGAGGATCTTAGCATTGGGGCTAAGGGGTGGGAGGAGGGTGAGAGCGTAGGCTCCGATGCTGGTGGTGACGCCGCCGACGCGGCGGGAGTAGGCGGAGGCGGAGGAGCCGGTGAATCTGAAGAGTTCTTTTGGGGTGGGGGCTGGGGTGGACATTTTGGGTGTGGTCGGGTTGGTTGATGGTTGAGGTTTCAGGCAAAGTGTTTGGGGGGTTTAAGTAGTAGAGATGGAAGGAGGTGTTTGTAGAAAATGCGAATTCCGAACAAGTGTAGAAAGAGACTTATATACCGCTTCGATATAAGCCAATTCTCCGCAGACACCACAAGACAAATCGAGGAGGGAACATTCTCGGAGACTTTTCGCTCCCATATCTCGGAACGATTAGACAGGCAGAGTGCGACTTGAATATAAAGCGAGCGCATCCTGGAGACTTTTCTAGTGAACGCCGATGCCTAAAGGGGATCTGCTGGCTGCTTAGTGAGACGAACGGGAAAAGAGACGAGGGAGTGAGATTGAGCAACGCATCTCGTCCGAGGGCTCCTATGGATACCGAGCTTTGAGTAGCCTTGCAGAACCCTTTCATCATCATCATCATCATCATCACAATGTGTACGTATAGAACGGCATGTTGTGCAGTATACCAAAGTATTGATAGGTGCTATATACGAGTAGATGAGTAATAAACAATCTGACACAGGGAGATATTGAAGGATTCAAATGATCCCCATCCGACCAGCAGGACCTGCATAAATCCGTCGTATCCCCGGTCACCCTCGGGATTGGGGCTGAGTACTCCATACGGAAGTACAAGGTGCCTTTCCCTTTGAACCAACCATAATCAGTCAAACTAGATGATTTGTCGGCGAGCCTCGGCTAGACTTCCAGCTCCAAGATTGATGAAACATCGAACGCCGCACTGAGTCGGACCCAAATGTTCAAGACTGAAGACAGTGAGCCAATGACGGTGATGAAACGCGTGTTGGCTGACGGAGGTCGATCTCTGATGTCGTCTCTGAACGAGATGACTAGTCTCCCACAAGGAACAGCATCCCTCTGCCGGGAGCCTGACGAAGGTCCCGGCAAGAGGGCTCTCGATAATCATCGTGCCATCTTGAAGCCTCATCGTTCATTTCTTTCATCTACATGTTTCTTCCTGCTGGTAACACAGTCGCTCATTCTTGCCTGTTCTTCCTTTTCGCCTTCTTTTGATTTAGAGGGAGAGGTATAGCTCGTTCGGTTATGTTTCAAGCTCATTGACGCTCTTCTGTCCCTCCTTTGGGTGCTATTGCTATAGCATTTACAGCATTATGCGGATACCATGGCTGACCCAATCTACTCTTTATGCATTTGTCGCTCTAGCTACCATCCGACTCGTCAATGGTCAGTTGTACCTCCTCGAACGAGAGCAATGATCCAGAATGTTCACCTAACCAAAATTCAAGGGCAGGGATTTATGCAAGAACATGCGGGTGATTCGCAACCACTCACACTCTCACGGCCATCTTCCACTCCGTCGACAACATCTTTGCCTCCCTCTATTCCCTATCCTATGCCAAACAATACAAAACTGTCGGGAACCGCTCCTCTCAGCGGATCTGGGGTGCTCAGCAATGGAGGACTACCTGGATATGCTTCCATTATAACGGGGACAGCACCGCCAGCAAATCAAAGTAGCTCCGGGTATGATCCTGCAGCGCCAATGCCTGCCAGTTGGTCGTCCGAGATATTGGCATCGGAAATATCGGCTTCGGGGTGGGCGACAAAACCAGCTTGTACCGCAAGTTGGCGCTCACGTCTTGCTGCCAACAATGGAACGGTAGTGACCACTCAGTCCTGGCGCTATACGGCAGCGCTGAACAGTACCGCAACCACTTGGCTCGGTGTCAACATGCCCGTTACGGGCCCCACGACGACTGTCTTCGCTCCGGGGGCGGCTACATATACAATTGGCGACGATGATGTCTGCTGCGGTCAATGCCGAGTCCGGTATCCGCTTGTTCGAGTATATTACTGGCCCGTGAATTCTACCAACACATGGTGCATGAGCTTGAACCCTCCTACGGTTGCCTTTTCCGACGGCCCTGCAACATCAAGCATCCTTTTCGCTCAACCGCAATCGAGTAAATCCCTGGGGCTGCCCACGTTAACATCGAGTACCGACACGATACCTACTGATTTGCCAAAATTGCCTACCTTGTCTTCATCTGGAAGTGATGCGGCGGCTCCTGGCGGGTTGCCTACTTTGTCTCACTCTCTGAATTCCGCTACTGAGGTAGGGTTGACTGGTTTGCCGAAATTATCTTCGTCGTCCTTTTCATCCTTGAACACTGCCACGGAAACTGTTCCAGCAGGTCTGCCGAAATTGACTCCTCGCGATATATCGCATGTAACACCTGCGCCATCCTTGCCATCTTTACCCGCTGAATTGCTTCGTGCACGCTCTGTTATACCATTGAATCATTCACAGGTCTATGCGGTTGGGCCGGATGGGTTTGTCTTGTACGGTGAAATTATCGTTTATATTGGCTAATTACCTGCTAACGTAACACAGTACCTCACCTTCTGTATACGTGGTCATCAGCACCATCTTTGCTTGGGACAAGTGTCAGCAGAAGGTTGGCGATGTCCATACCTCTCTCACCATTTCTTTTGCTCAAGATGAACTCTCAACAATTGATGGAATTTCCGGCGAAACCATGTCCTTCAACTTCGCCGATTTGCCGTGCCCCCCATCAAGCTACGCGTACGATAGCACAGTCCCCAATCCCGTAGTGGGAAACTCCAAGCTTCTGGCAGAGCTCGTTCATACCTATCATCCCGTCATCATAGTACCCACGGCGTCGATCAGGGGGCTTGATCCAGCTTGGAAAAGCTGCGCCATTGTTGACGTGGGAAATGGATATGATCCTCCGAGACCGATGACACCAGCTACGGGACTGTGGGCTAATCCGACTTCAAGTGTTGGAGATCCGGGAGCAACTCCAACGCCGGCGCCTCAGCCTTCTCCCTCGACTCCAACCCCTACGTCAAATACACCACCGCCTCCGCCAACTTCTTCTGCTCTGGTGATACCGGCGAACCTTCCCACTTCAAAAGGTGGAGATCCAGCTTTGCCTACTTCCTCTCCCGTAGCGCCGGCAAACCCCCCGACATCGAATGGAGGAAATCCGGCTCACTCTCTGGAACCCTCTCCCACGACGTCAGTCCTTAACAATCCTCTGGCTCATTCGTCGGTTCCGGGACTAGGAGTACCGGAAACTCTTCAATCCGCTTCATCGTCATCTCCCCAAGCTGTGCCGGTGATTCAACCAGCTTCAAACACTGGGAATCCGGCTTCTCCGATAGATACTTCCCGAGCCGCGCCAGCGGATCCGTCAACTACTTCTCCGAACCCAGCACCAGCCACACCAGCGGATCCTCCAGCCCCCAACAGCGAAAACTCCGCTGTGACCAGCTCTCCTTTGGTCGTAGGTGGCTTAACCCTTACGCCTGCTCAGCCATCCGCAGCCCCTGTCGTGCCCGTCCAATCGCAACCGCAACCGCAGCTGCAATCCAATGCTGCACCAGTGATTGTAGGCAGCTTGACCTTTTCTCCAGCCAACCCAAACCCTACTACAGCCCAATCCTCACCTGTTCCAGCACAACCACCTTCTACGCCTAGTGTTGCTGGCAGCTTCACTTTTAATCCATCTCAACCAGTAGCCTCGCCCGCGCCTTCAAACCCGGCCCCGGTGACTGCTGGTGGGCTGACATTCTTTCCAGTGCAGCCCACGAGTAATCCTTCACCTGTACAGCCCAACCCGATATACAGCCAGTCAGACGGCCCTGCTTCCATAGCTGCTCAACCAAATTCCGCGCCTGGTCCAACGAATGCTGTGCCTGTGCAATCCAACCCTGCACCTGGTCAGCCAAACCCTGCACCTGGTCAATCCAACCCTGCAACTGTTCAGCCAAAAGTTCCGTCTGATAATCCTGCGCCTGGAAACCCTACGTCTAGCCAACCAAATCTGCCTTGGCAATCGAACCCAGGCCAACAGAGCTTTGCGCCTGCTCAATCCAACCCATCTACGCCTTTGGCTGTAGGAGGCTTAACGTTCGCCACTGTATCTCCGGCTACAGCCCCTCTTGTACAGGGTGGCCAGACAATAATCCCCGTACAACCAAACGTTCCAACGACCGTACCGCAGATTTCTGTGAGCGGCCAAACCGTTCAAGCTGTCTCTCCAGGCGCATCCGAAGTCATAATCGGTACTGGGACTGTCTCAGTTGGATCTCCGCCAGTAGTCATAGCAGGAACATCAGTCTCTTTGGGAGTATCGAGTATCGTAATTGGCTCCAGTACTTTGCCACTGCAAGTTTCGTCTGCTGCACAACTAGCGCCTGCGCCTGCGTCAGTCTTCACAGTAGGTAGTGGGACATTTAGTGGTAATCCAGCAGCTATTTCAATTGGTGGGACAGTCCTATCGCAAGGGGCTCCGGGTATACTCATATCTAATACTCCGGTATCGTTAGGACCATCGGGCTTGATTGTAGGGACGAGCACAGTACCAATACAGAATCCTCCGTCGATAGCAAATAGCCCTTCACCACTCGTAACGATTGGAAGCAAAACATATAGTGCCAACCCAACCGCATTTTCAGTGGGTGGAACAGTGCTTTCTCAAGGGACTCCTGGGATCACTGTCTCAAATACGCCGGTCTCTCTAGGACCGTCAGGGTTAATCATAGGCACGAGTACTTTTCCACTACAGATGCCTCCGCAAACTGCAAATCCCCCTCTACCGCTTATCACAATTGGAAGTCAAACACTTATCGCTAATCCAACAGCCTTCTCGGTGGCTGGAACTATTCTCTCTCAAGGGGCTCCTGCCATTACTGTCTCGAATACACCAATCTCTCTAGGGCCATCTGGTCTGGTAATCGGCGCAAGTACAATAGAAATATCAACTGCCAGTACACCTTCGTTCCCGGCACCCGGAGTAGGGAACTCTCCACCCAATCCTTCGGTCTTTTCCGTTGGGGGCACGACAATATCTTCTGGTGGACCTGGAGTTACTATTTCAGGTACTCCGGTTTCTTTGGGCCCATCTGGCCTGATCGTAGGCACCGGCGTCATGCCTCTGCCATCGCAACCCATTGCCAATGGTGGTCAAGCACCTGGCTCTGCCCCTTCGGTATATTCAGTCGCTGGTACTGCTCTTACTCAGGGTGGGTCTGCCATCACACTATCGGGCACACAGATATCGCTTGGCCCCTCGGGTCTTGTCGTTGGAAGCAATACTGTCGCTCTGTCTTCTACTGCTCCTGGTACCAATGGCCAAATTACCGCTGCGGGTCCTTCTGTGTACTCGATTGGAGGTGTGGCTCTCACTCAAGGTGGACCAGCCATAACGATATCAGGTACGAAGATATCTATGGGCCCATCCAATGTCGTCATTGGTTCTAGCACGGTCAACCTACCTTCATCCTCCATCTACACAACTGCTGGTCAGACGTTTGCGCCCAATCCCACTGGCGTTTCAATAGCTGGTACCACTCTTACTCCTGGTGGTCCAGGAGTCACAATATCAGGGACGCCGATCTATTTAGGTACGTCCCAGCTTGCCATTGGAAGTAGCACTATCGCATTACCATCCGTCTCACCCTCGCCTACATTTATTACTGTGGCTGGTCAGAGTTTGACGGTCAATCCGACCGGGTTCTCGATAGCAGGTACAACACTTACACCAGGAGGGCCAGGCATCACCATCTCAGGGACACCTGTATCTCTCGGTACATCTCAGCTTGCAATTGGAACCAGTACGATTGCATTGTCATCATCATCGCCCTTGTCTTCTGTTCTCACGGTAGCCGGTCAAATCTTTACCGCAAATCCGACTGGTTTTCCTATTGCAGGCACGACTCTCACACCCGGTGGCTCAGGAATCACAATATCCGGTACGCCAATCTCTCTGGGTTCCTCTGACCTCGTCGTCGGCACCACGACAATAACGTTGCCTTCCAGGGCTTCCATGTTTACCGTCGACGGCGAAACTTTCACAGCGACCCTCAGTGGCCTTGCTATAGACGGGAAAACAATCTCCCCAGGAGGCGCTGGCATAACTGTCTCTGGCACTCCAATATCACTAGGAACTTCAGCACTGATGATTGGTACCAGTACAATGCCGTTTTCTTGGAGCAGTCTCACCCAACTACCCTCTGTCGTATCCGACTCTGGTTCCGTCACACCTAGCTTCACGGCAACGTCAACATCTGCAAACAAGCCGACGTCAACCACTCATGTTGGTTTAGTTGGAAAGACTGAGTCACCAAGGACAACGAACTTACTGTACATAATGATTGCATGCGGGATAATTTTGGCGTTCCTTTAGCGATACCATACCAAGAGGGGAACATAGAACATCATAATAGCCGGGAAGCACTGTGTATACCTTCGAATTTGTATGAACTAGTACATCTGAGCTGTTAGTCTTGGCATATTGCGGCGATAACGAAAAGCTTTGCAAACTTCATTTCATAGTCGCTATTAGAACGAAGATGGGCGAATGCTTGCCCTATTCTTGCTACCATCCTCACTCACAGCCAGCCCAATCACTCGCGCAGACAATGCAATCTACGCTTCTTGAACCGCCGCCTTCGCAGCCGTGCCAGCGCTATCGGCGCCAAACGCTCTCATTCCCTCCCTCCCTCCCTTCCGTAAAAATGCACTTACGACTTCCATCAGATAGACCCTCCCCCCACCCACGTCTCCAGTGCCAGCTCCTCCCCATCTGCCACGACCACCCAGCCCCAATACCGGGGATCGGGTGTTTCGTTTGTTGTTGTTGTTGTTGTTGTTGTTGTTGTTGTTGCTTTGGGCATCTCTGAAGCGTGGGCTCGGGTATCGAGAGCTTTGCACTATAGAAATAGAACTGGTGCAGACTGGGTGTTGAGAGGCTTTTATTCTAGACCAGGCTTGGCAGAATAAAATTCGTTGCTGTCTGGGTCGATGATGATGATGATGCTAGGGCTGTTCGCTATCTTTGGGGGGGTTTTTTGAGCGCTGCGCTGCTCTGCGCTGCTCTGCGCTTTCATGGGGGTTTGGTCGCGTCGACTGTCTTCGTTGCTTGCGTTTTTATCTGCAGCCTGCTATTACTTTTGAAGCAAAACTTTGCTTTTTGAATAATGCATCATACTTCTTTATTCTTGATAGAAGTTACAAAATCTCTAGGTATTTTTTCGTTGTGATTTCAAAGTCTTAACATCTTTCAAAGAATACCTTAAATAATGACAGTCATGCAAGATTAAAAAAAGAAAATCAAGCAAGCATATAAGAAAAAGAAGAAGAAGTGAATCATATTTAAGTATTTCACTACATCTTACACTTCAATCTTCGTCATATCTTTCAAACATCTCAATCATCAGTACATTCTCTCATTTCTTTCATTATTTCACTCTTATCTTTTTATTCATCAAAACTACCCAACCACAAGTTCGTCACGTAACTCTTTACTCTCTGTTTCACTCTTTAAAGAAAATTTTGCTGGTTCAAATTAGACTGACCGTCGGGTCGGGTTTCGGGTTGACATTTTGGACCCGAACCGATATCGGGTCGGGTTGCCCACATTTTCAACCCGATCCGAGTCGGGTTGCTCATATTTTCAACCCGACGCGACCCGACCCGACTGGGAATTGGGTCAACCCGACCCGACCC
>JAABVA010003475.1_pt1 | contig 14965 bp, 18 predicted proteins | sample 5560331 | NCBI WGS metagenome assembly JAABVA01 (sample SAMN12812661, study PRJNA571458) | rock metagenome | isolation source: Antarctica rocks | place: Antarctica: Victoria Land, Mt New Zealand sud | collected 2016-01-07 | reverse complement strand
TATGCCGGCCTCGCGGCCCCGTGCCACCTCCCGCTCGCTCCCGTGGAAAGCTATCGCCGCGCGCACCCCGACGCGCGCGCACGATGACACCGGCCTCCCGCTCGACACCCTCGCGCGCCTGACGTGGCGCGGCAACGGAGAGGCGGCGCGCATCCGTGTCCGCTCTCTCGCGTACGGCCCCGGGTGGACCGTGGCGTTCGACGCCATCGATTGATGATCGTTTGGTGATCGTGCGCAGGCCGCCTCTCGTTGGCTTCGGCCAGGGCAGCGATTGCCTCGTGCGATGTCCTATTTTTACACGTCTCCTGGCCGTCCCTCATTAGGCGCTCACGCCCCAGCAGCAATTTATGTCGAGTGCCACAGGTGGCTGACGCTGTGATGTAACAGAAGCAGTCTTGTGTTACACTACAATCACGATGAGTGGGGGCCTGGTGGGAGAGGGGACAAGACGATGGCCGAGACAGCGGTAGTCCCGTTCACCGGAACGGGACTGGACGGCGCGCGGGCCTGGGCCGAGTTGCCGCCCGACGAGCTCAAGCGCCGCGCGACCGCGGCCGCGCACACCCATGATGGTGACGCCCTCTGGTCGCTGGCGGCGGCCTACCTGACGGTCCGCGGCCGCGCCCGGGCTCGCGTCAGCGCGTTGACCCTGCGCAACTATCACCGTGCGGTGCGCGACCTGGTGGAGGCCTGGCCGCAGGAGAACCTGCTGCGGCCCCGGCGCGACGCCGGCACCCTCTGGGCGGCCGGGCTGGAGGAGCGCCGCCTCGCGCCGAGCACCATCGCCGTGCGCCTGGCGGGGGCGCGTGGCCTCTACGCCGCGCTGCGCTGGGCGGGGGCCACGGCCGCCGACCCGTTCAAGGATGTCAAGGGCTCCAAAGAGACGACGCCGGCCTGGGAGAAGCGCAAGCCCTACACCGAGGCTGAGGTGCGCGCCCTGCTGGAGATCGCCGAGGGCCTGGACCGCGCGCTGCTGCTGCTGGGCGCGCACGCCGGCCTGCGCGTGAGCGAGGCGCATGCCCTGGAGTGGACCGACCTGAGCCTGGAGCGCCGGGAGTTGGTAGTGCGCAGCGGCAAGGGCCGCAAGCGACGCAGTGTGGCGTTGAGTCCGACCCTGGTGGCGGCGCTAGAGGCCGTGACGCCGGACCCGCGGTCCGGACGCGTCTTCGGCCGCTTCAGCTCACGGGTCGCCCTGTGGCGGCACATGCGTCGGTTGGCCGTCCGCGCGGGCGTCACCCCACGCGGCGTGCATAGCTTGCGCCATTACTGCGGCACGCGCATCGTGCGCGAGGGCGGCAGTCTGGAGTGGGCCGCCCAGCACCTCGGCCACAGCCAGATCGAGACGGCCCGCGTCTACGCGAAGTGGAGCGACGAAGGGCTCAAGGCCTCGCTGTCCAGCTGGTAGGGCCAGGGGTACCACCACACGTGAGTGAGGAGCGATGAGGCCGGTGACGTCCAGCCTCATGAGGGTGGATGCCATCCAGCCTGGACCCAGAGGCGCCGCGCCTCCACCATCCGCGGTCTGTTCATGCGTAGCCGCTCCACCGTCGCGCGACCCGTCGGTGTCCTGCCGATGAGCAGCGTGGCGTCGATATCCCACGCGAAATGCTCCGCCCATCGCTCGATCCGTGGGTTGAAGAGAGGAACCTCCTGGCCCGTCTCGGGGTCAGTGCCATCCTGGAAGGCCAGCTTGAACCCGTTGCAGCCGATGCACGTGAGGCAGAGATTGTCCATGTCGGTCGCGCCACCCGCCGATTCCGGGACCACATGGTCGATCTCCATTTCGACGACGATCACTTGCGCGGTCAAACAATACTCGCAGCGTCCGCGTGCCCGCTCGGTGACCTGGTGACGCAGGGCTGCCGCGACGTACGCCATCTACGCCCCGCGTTGGAGTTGGTCCGGCACCTAGTGTCCGCGCTGCTGAAGCACGAGGAGGGCGCGTGAGTGCAGGAGCATCACCCGATCCACCTCGTCGATGAGGGCGGCAAGTTCCGCCTGCTCCTCGAACGATAGTGGGACGTGTCTGCCCTGTGCACTCAGATCGCGCAGACGTCCCCCGGTGATCCAAGACTGCCGACGGTAGACGAGCGCCCAGAGTTGCGCATCGGACAAGGTCTCCAGCGTTGCGGCAAGCTGATCCCAATCGATGGCCGGTTCACCGAACAGCAGCGCGAGGCTCTCGACCAAGACCGACTCGACCGGTTGATCGCTGCGGGTTGCCGCATCCCGGATGCGCTCGTAAAGAGCGGCGGGAAGATGAAGTGAGAGCGGATGCGTTGTGTCCATAGAGTGGAAAGCCTCCTCACTGCCACGTAAGGCCAGTACTACAGTGTACTATGCAGCGGTGGGAATGGTGACGATCGTGTATCACGGGGCTGCCGGGAGCGTGTAGGTGAGGTCGTACATGTGCTGTCCGTCGACGATCTCAATTGCCAGGGTGCCAGCCAGGCCAACAAGCTGGCCCGTGCCAGAGTCGGGCACGACCGTCACGGTTAAGGACGGTGTGCCGCGCTCCATGGTCCCGCTGTGCTGGAGGGCAAAGGCGCCGCGGCGCCCCTGGAGCGTCCCGGTCACCTGCTCCATCGCAACGTACCCCGCTGAGCCGTCGATCTCCGTGCGGACGGCTAGCATCTGCCCCGTGCTGGTCGCATCGAGCGCGCCGTGGAACTGCTTCTGGAGAGACAGCCGGCTGACCGCTGCCCCAGCAGGGGTATCGTCCGGAGCCTGCGGCGTCATCGTCACCTCAAACGGCCCCCGTGCGTGCGGTGTCATCATTATGTGTAGCTGCTCTCAATTAAAGCAGGCGGCTCGCCGAAACAAGAGGACGCACGATGTCAGGGCCGTCGTTGCGGACCGACGACACCAGTGACGCAACCGGGTAGGCCTCCATTAGGGACGCCTGGTACGGGCGCAGCAGGTGCTGTAGCGGCGCAGCAGAGGTGACGTCATGGTCCAGCCAGAGGCCTTCGTCGTCCGTGCCGAGGATGACCGGCATGCGAGTGTGGATCGGCGCGACCACCGCGTTCGGCGCGGTCGTGAGAATGGCAACCGTCCCCTGTCCCTCCTGTTCCGTGTACAACCCGGCAAAGCCGAAGAGCGCGCCATCGCGCAAGCGGATATGGAACGGCTGTTTCGTCCGTTGACCCGCTATCGCCTGCCACTCGAAGAAGCCATCGGCTGAGATCAGGCAGCGATTGTAGGACAGGGCGCGGCGAAACAGCGGCTTCTCGGCAACCGTCTCCGCCCGCGCGTTGATCGGCGCCGGGCGGGTCCGGTCGGAGGCCGCCCATGCCGGTTGGAATCCCCACCTCATGGACCGCAGCATGCGGCCCGTTGGCCCGTCGACGATCACCGGAATCTGCTGCGTCGGCGCGACGTTATAGCGCGCCTCTAGCAGTTCGCCTGCACTCACGTCGAAGCGCAACTCCAGCTGATGGGGGTGCGTCAGGCTAAATCGACCGCACATCCGTCTCCCCTCCCCGACCACTGCGGTCGTCATGTGCTGGCACAAACTCCTCATGCCCCGTTGACCAGCTCCGTTCCTTCTTTATTATAGAACATATTTTCTATAAATGCTGGCGTCAGCGACCGCTGCGCCGCTATCTTTGTCCTGACCGATGACAGGCCAGCATGAGCGTCCCTCATGCCTGTATCCACTGCGGCCGCACGTTCTCGACCGGCTCATCGAACAGCCCCAGCTGGCCTGATGAACAGAAGAGCTGCGCGTACTGGTCGGGCGTGAAGGCTTTGCGCAGGCGTGACACGTAGGCCGTGTGCAGCACGGCCACGTAATGTGCGACGTCGTAGCGTGGCAGCACAGCGCCCCCACCGTCCGTCCCTGCCTGGGCGTTCTCCGTTGTCGCCGGCAGCCACACGGATGTCCCGTTCACTGCCCGGTAGAAACGCACCCGCTCGCCCACGCGCCACGCGGTGCGCCCGGCGGTCAGCAGGGCCTCGTAGGGCGCTTCGCGCGCTCGGGCGCGCGCCGCCTGATAGGCCTCGGGCGTCTTGGTCAGGCGGGCCACCGCCGCGACATCGGCGGGGGACAAGCGCCGCTCCCGCACGGCGGTTACCGTGTCCAGGTAGACGCGCCGCACCCCCTCCATGTCGTCCGTGAGCAGGCAGCCTAGGGCCGCCCGCAAGAAGCGCGCGCCGAAGGGTTCGGTTCGGCTGGAGTGCAGCGCGCCGCCCCGCACAATCAGGTCGCCCGCGTACGTCAGCAGCGCGTAGTTCTTCACCTCGTGGCTTAACATGGCCTGATAGCGTCCCTCGTACTCCAAACCGATGCCCGCTGGTAGGGTTGCCGCGACCGCCGCCACGCAGGCGCGCTCGTCGTCTTCGCTCCAGGTGGCGGGCACGGCGAAGAACACGCCGTCGGTGTCCGCTTCGAGCAGCGCCACACCCCGCGCGCGCAGCCGCTCCACGACCTGCCCCAGGATCTCCCGGCCGTGCCGCGTCACCGTGTCCGCCGCCTGGCGATCCGCAAAAAGCGCCATCTCCCCGGCTCCCAGGTAGCCGTAGGCCGCGTTGACCACGATCTTCATGGCCATCTGGAGCGCATGATGCCGGTGCGCCTCCGCCGACCCCGGCCGTGCCGCCGCCCCGACCCGCTTGTGACGCAGCCGCAGCTCGGTCAGCCGGGTCACGAGCGCGACGAACACACCCAACGGGTCCGTGGTGGGTCCGATGCGGAAGGCGCGGATGATCGAGGGGTACATCGAGGCGATGTCCGCCTTGACCACGCGCCGCGCCACGCCACCGGCGTAGAGCACAGTCGCCCCACCCTGGTGTGGCGCGATCGCGGTGTCTCTCTGTGCCGGACGTGGGAGAGCCGCTCCAGCCCGCCGGTAGGCGCGCACCAGCAGCGGCTCCAGGAGGCCCATCGCGGGCCCCGCCAGAGCCGCTCGCTCGTAGCGGCGTGGGGCCATCCCCGCCAGGCCAGAGCGAAGGGCGCGCCCATGAGCCGGCGCGAGAGGCCGTCCACCTCCCGCACATCGTCGAACGCGTAGCGCCGGACGCGCTCCGGGTCGCGCTGGTAGGTCGTGTAGATGTCGGCCCCCGGGATGTAGGTGCGCGCGGGCGCCGCCACCCCGAAATAGCGGGCCGCCGCTTTCAAGCCGGAGCCGGGGAGAGAGCGATCGACGAACTGATGGCGCTGGACCGCGGGGAGCGTGTCGATGAGTTCACGTCCAGCCGTGCTGTACCGCGTGCGCCGCCCGTTCCCCCAGCCCGTCGGCTCGTCGAAGCGGTCCAGGCCGGGCAGATCCGCGGCCCGGCCCAGGCGTAGGGGCACGCCGAGCGCGGCTGCCCGCGCCTCCAGGAAGGGCAGGTCAAAGCCAAAGAGGTTGTGGTTCTCGATCACATCGGGGTCACGCGCGGCGATAAGGGCGCACAAGTCGGCGATGAGCGCGGCCTCGTCGTCGGCCGTCGGGGCGTCGAGAAGGGTCTCTAGTCCGCGGCTATCGCGCACGGCGACCAGGAAGATGCGCCCGTCGCGCGGCGAGAGCGCCGTGGTCTCCAGGTCAAACTGGAGCCGGTGCAGATCATCGTAGGCGAGGCCCCGGAAATAGACGCGGCCGGTCGCCATCAGGTACTGCTCGACGGGGCCGACGGTGTAGTAGGCGCCGGGCAGATCGCGCAAGCCCGCGACCGACCGTCCCACCCGTCGGCGTGCGCCACGCAGGATCGCCTCACGCAAGGCTCGACCATCCCGCGCCGAGAGGAGAAAGCGTAAGGAGTCGGGTGGACCGTCGAGGGTCTGGTACGTGACCGGCGCGCGGTCGGCGTGCGGGGCGGAGGCCTCGACGAGGGCAGCGCCGAGATAGCGCAGGTCGTCGAGGCCGGGGGCGAAGAGCCAGGGACGGAAGCGGTCCACGCGACAGTGGACGCCGGCAGCCGTGCGCTGCCAGACGCGCGCGCCGCCTGTGTGGTCGGCCCAGACGGAGACGATGCCGGGCATAGGGTCCCAGCCGAAGAGCCACGCGTCGTCTGCGGAGGGCATGTCACCCGTCATCATGATCTCTGCCCCCCTTCAGCCACCCACACGGTCACCCCCGCTCATGGTCCGCCCCTCAAGAGAAGGACAGACGTGCGGGCGAGCACGGGCCGACGTGACGGCCGCGACGCGCGATGCGTTCCTCGCGCAACCGGCTGACCGCTGCGCCGCTGCCGCGTCTCTGCGGTCTTGGCATCCTCGATCGAGAGCACGATGCGCCGCTTGTTGCTAGACGACACCCCCTCGAAGAACCGCTGAGCGTCCGCATCACGCGTAAGCGCCTCCATCACGTCGGGCGGCAGGGTCACCGCGCGCGGCGTGGTGTCGAGGTCGATCTCGACGTCCACCTCATCGCCAGCGGCGATCCTGGCCTGCGCGCGAACGTCCGCACTGACCGGGAGCATGAACTGCCCGCCCATGACCGCGAGAGTGCTGCGATAGGAATAGCCGTTGAGCGTGACGTGGACCGCCGGCCTCTTGCGCGACCCGAGGCGGGCGACGACGTCATCGGGCACGTGGATGCCCGTGGCCGTCTTGCCACCGAGCGGGAGAATAGCCCGAAATCTCATCGCTGTTGCTCACAAAAGACCATAAAAAAAGGTCGTCGTGACCGGGGTCACAACGACTTTCAATACATCTAGTATATCATCTTTTCGCATCGTATGTCAATGCGCGCGTTGACGCACTGAGCGTGTGATAGAAGCCGGGAGTCGCGCTTTAGTCAGCAAGGGCGCATCTGAAACGACATAGCCGCGCGCTTGCCCTCACCGATGGCGCTATGCACCGCCTAGAGAGCGGCCGTCGATGCGCCAGACCCTCAGGGCGCCAGGCCCGTTGCGATGCGGGACGAGCAATTGCGCAACGGGCCTGCGACCGCGCCTATCCGTCGGCCATCGTCCTCTCCCCTCCGAGGGTCTATTGGCGAACGGGAGAATAAAGGACGCGAACGACGCGCAGGACGCCCTGCCCGGGTGCGGCGGTCATCCTCCATGGTCGTCGACCGGCAGGTGCGTCCGCTCCCACTCCCGATACGACACCTCGCCACAATCGACTGGCTCTCCCGACCACTTGGTGAAGCCATAATCCAGGAAAAGCGCGTTGCGGTTGACGAAACGTGTTCTAGTTAGCTCAGTGAAATGAAAGGATCGCCACATACGGCTGTGAAAAGCGTAACGCTAGGTAGCACTTTATTGCACCGCTTGTGCATCGGAACATGGAGGGTACGGGGGAGTAAAAATGGTGAAGCATGCCAAGTATTTCTCGTTGCCCTACAGGGTTCGACGGTTGCCGCCAGGCCCGCCGCTCACATTTTGATCCATTGCCCTTCACATTCTGATCGAAACCGTTTCACCAAGTTGTCGGGAGAGCCAATCGACTTGACACATATGTGCACTCTCCCGTGAGACGCCGTATCGTCGTAGCACGACAGCGCATCGTGTCAGCGCGATGGGGTACGACGAGATGAGACACGGTAGGGCAGGCAATAGTGGACATTCAGGCGCGGCTGAAGGCGATGGAGGAATGGCTGGACCTCCGCACACGCTGCCCCTGGCCCGAGCAGCAGCGCTATGAGGTCCTGCGCTCCGTGGTCCTGTTCGGCCATTCGCCCGCCGAGCGCGCCCTGGAGACCGGCGTCCCGCGCGCCAGCCTGTACCGCCGGGTCCGGCGCTTCAAGGAACGACGGGTGTCGGTGGACCCCAACGGTGTACGGGGCGCGGGTCCGGACGCGCATAGGGAACACCCTGACCGGTGTTCCGCTCGGGCCGGCGGCTATGACCGTCGGCGCAGTCCGGCGATGAGCAGGTCGACCAGGCGACGCGCGTCGTAGTGGGGGTCGTTGTCGGCGCCGATGCAGAGGTTGCCGACGCCGTGCATGAGGTCGAGGGCATCCATGTCGGGGCGAATCTCGCCGGCCTCGGCCGCGGCGTCGAGCAGTTGAGCGCACACGGGCACGAGGCGGCCGAGGAAGTAGGCGTGCAGCGCGTCGAAGCCGGCGTTGTCGGATTGCAGCGCCTCGGCGAGGCCGTGCTTGGTGACCAGGAAGTCGACGAAGAGGTTGATCCACCCTGCCAGGGCGGCGTGCGGTGTGCTGCTGTTCGCCAGCAGTGTCGGACCGGCCTCGGCGCAGGCCTCGACCTGATGTCGGTAGACGGCGACGATGAGATCGGCGCGCGTCGGGAAGTGGCGGTAGATGGTGCCAACGCCAACGCCGGCCTTGGCGGCGATGGCGCGCACGGGCACAGCGACGCCGGACGTGATGAAAGCCGCGGCGGCCACGTCCAGCAGTGTCTGCTCGTTACGCCGGGCGTCGGCCCGCTTCCGCGGGGCTGACGACCCCGGTCCGCTGTCGCTGTCGACCACCGCGCCGCTACCTCCGTCACGTCACTTGACAAAAGGAACATCATTCCGTATAGTTGTTAGAGGAACGCTGCTCCGCTTGTTCATGATAGCAGAACGGGCGCCCCACGTCCAAGCCACGCATCACAAACCCACGTCACCTCTCAAGGAGGAACAGTCATGCACGACCCCGATGACGTCGTTAGCGCGCCGACTACTGTCGTCTCTGTACGTCCGGTGGTGCTGCCCGCCCCGGATCGAGGCGACGACCTGCAGGTGCGCGTGTCCGCGCCGAGGACCGGACGTGACCTTCCGATCGTCGTCTTCTCGCACGGGTTCGGCTTCTCGATGGACGCCTACGGCCCGTTGGTCGACTTCTGGGCTGCGCACGGCTTCGTCGTCATCCAGCCGACCCACCTCGACTCGGTGACGCTCGGCCTCGCCCCGGACGACCCGCGGACCTCGCGCATCTGGCGCTTTCGGATCGAGGACCTCGTCCGCGTTCTCGACGAGCTTGATCGCATCGAGGCGTCAATGCCCGAGCTCAGCGGACGGCTGGACGGTGACCGGATCGCCGTGACCGGGCACTCCTACGGCGCAACGACCGCCAGCGCCCTGCTCGGCGCGCGCATCCTCGACCCCGAGGGCCGCGTCGGTGAGGACATGTCCGATCCCCGGGTCGCGGCGGGCGTGCTGCTCGCCCTGGCCGGAACGGGCGGAGAGAACCTGACCCCGTTCGCCGCTGAGATGTTCCCCTTCATGAACCCGAGCTTCGACACGATGACGCCCCCGGCCCTCATCACCGCCGGCGACCACGACCAGTCGCTCCTGTCGACACGAGGCCCGGACTGGTGGACCGACGCCTACACCCTCAGCCCGGGCGAGAAGAGCCTGTTGACCCTCTTCGGGGCCGAGCACTCCCAGGGCGGCATCCACGCCTACGGCGGCATTCCCCAGACAACCGCCGAAAGCCCCGCGTTGCTTGCCCTCGTCCAACGGATTACCACGGCATACCTGCGCAGCGCCCTGGGCGTCGACGAGGCGAGCTGGCCGGCGGCGCGCGACGCCTTTGCCCGGGACGCCGACCCGGTCGGTCGACTGCAATCGAAATGAGCCGTCTTACTTTCACAGCAGAGGAGAACCCATCATGAACTACCGACCTCTAGGCCGCACCGGCGTCTCGGTCAGCCAGATGTGCCTGGGCGCGATGATGTTTGGCGCCTTCGGCAACCCCGATCACAACGACGCTGTCCGGATCATCCACAAGGCGCTGGACGCTGGGATCAACTTCATCGACACCGCCGATGGCTACTCTGCCGGCGAGTCAGAGCAGATCATCGGCAAGGCGCTGGCCGGTGGACGGCGCGAGAAGGTGGTGCTCGCCGTGAAGTTCGGCCCTCCTTTCGACGAGGATCCCAACCACCGCGGGGCGTCGCGGCGGTGGATCACCGAAGGGGTCGAGGGCTCGCTGCGCCGGCTGCAAACCGACTGGATCGACCTCTACCAAGTGGGCGTTCCCGATCCGAACACCGATATTGACGAAACCCTCGGCGCACTCACCGACCTCGTGCGTGCCGGCAAGATCCGATCGTTCGGCGCGTCGAAGGTCCCCGCCTCCGAGATCGTCGAGGCTCAGTGGACCGCCGATCGCCGCGGCCACGGACGATTCCGCACCGAACAGCCCCCCTACTCCCTGCTGACCCGGGCGATTGAATACGACGTGTTGCCGACCTGCCAGCGCCACGGAATGGGCGTCATGACCTACAGCCCACTGGCCGGCGGTTGGCTCTCGGGCAAATACCGCAAGGGCCAGGAGGTCAGTGGGCCGGGCTCCGCCGCGCGGTCGCGGCGCCTCCCGGCGCGCTATGACGCGAGCGACCCGTCAAACGCCGCGAAGCTCGACGCCGCCGACGCGCTCGGCGCGCTCGCCGACGAGGCCGGGCTGACGCTCATCCAGATGGCGGTCGCGTTCGCCACCCGCCACCCCGCGGTCACCTCCGCGATTATCGGCCCGCGCACCATGGAGCACCTGGACACCTACCTCGCCGCCGACGGGATCGACCTGTCAGGCGATGTGCTCGACCGCATCGACGAGATCGTCCCCCCAGGGGTCACGATCAACGTCGCCGACAACATGTGGGAATTCGGCACGACGGCGCTAACCGCCGCATACCGTCGCCGATAAAAAAGGCTATGACTACTCTTGTTCCGTCACAGACGACGACAGAGCGCCGCCGACGCGCGGTCGTGCTCGGCGCCTGCTGCCTGAGCGTCTTTATGACCGGCGTCGACCTGACGATCCTCAACGTCGCCCTGCCGTCGATCGGTCGCGATCTCGGCGCGTCGGTGAGCGGGTTGCAGTGGGCGGTCGACGCGTACACGCTCGCGATCGCGTGCCTGCTCATGCTGTCGGGCTCGCTTGCCGACCGTTTCGGCCGCCGACGCGTCTTTCAGACCGGCTTGGTGACCTTTTCGCTCGGCTCGCTGCTGTGCAGTGTGTCGGGCTCGCTGGGCGCGCTCGTGGCTTTCCGCGGGTTGCAGGCTGTCGGCGGCGCGATGCTCAATCCTGTCGCGACGTCGATCGCGGAGGCGGCCGCGACGCGCGAACACACCTAGACCGTTTTTCCGTTCCAATAATACTCGACACCCAAAATCCGCGGCCCGGCCGGGAGAGTGCGGTTAGCGCACCCCCCCGTAGCTCGCCTTGCGCTGGCGGTACGCCTGGGCGCGCAGCGCGGCCTGCTCGCGCTTCACCTCATCGCGGCAGAGATCACAGTAGATCGATGCCGGCCCCCGCTCCCCCCGCGTCACCGTCTCGCGCTCCCCACAGCGGGCGCATGTGATTCGCTTCTGCTTGACCGCCATGTCTCTCCCCTTTGAGGCCGTCACGCAAGTATTATAGAAAACCTGCGTGACGGCTGTCAAGCGCCCCCTTTCTCCCCCTGGGAGATGCTGTTGGGAAAGTCGCTTTCGGAGTCAGCGACACTTTGGATAGAAGGCCGCATCACGCTTGGCCGGCTCCTCCTTCCGGGTGGCCAAACGACTTTCCCAACAGCATCCTGGGAGGCGTGTGGGGAACCTCCACGGGCGGGGTGTCAAGCGGGCCAGTTATCGACCAAAGTGACAAACTGCCCACCGTAACACTCTGGCGCTGTAGCTCTATCGCAACAGATGCGTCTCATGATGGAGTGCACATATGTGTCAAGCTAATTGGCTCTCCCGACAACTTGGTGAAACCGATTGGGAGAGAATGTGGGAGGTAGATCGACAAAACGCCAGATGCCACGCACGGCAGCGGTCGCCTAACCTCATAGGGCAGCACGAAGTGTCTGGCGCACCGCCACATTGTTGCTGTCAATCACTCCCGTTCTTGGGCCCTAAAGCGCCGCCATAGAGTGGTGCCTCCGTTGCAACTGTCGTAGCCACACGCGGCCATCTTAGCACCTCACCAAGCCGATTGAACCACATCTCATCGATGGCAACGCGCTTTTCCTGGATTCCGGCTTCACCAAGTCGGATACCGCTGGCAAATTCTGGCAGCCCTCCGCTTATGCGGGCCAAGCCCTTGCGGGGGCAATAAGCGACGAGTGAGGAGGGCGTTTAATTGGCACTAATTCGTCCGTTTTGGCCCTCACGGGCATTTGCCAGCGGTATCAAGCCGTCGGGAGAGCCAGCTAATTGTGGCGAGGCGTCTCCCGATACCAGTCACGGCCGTCGGGGATGGAGTTCTGCACGGCCGTGATCCACGCGTCACAGACGGCGTAGAGCAGCAGACGACGCGGGTCAGTTAGGGGCGCTGTAATTCCTCTGTGAGGTCGCCCCATTGTCGCGTCCCTGGTCTTGCCCACCAGCGCGCGTCGGACGACTCTCCGTGGACGCCGTCCTACCGTGTCTTGGCAAAATCTCCCTGTCCCTGCATCAGAGACATCACTCCTCCTCGATAATGACGGGACAACAGACGTCGAGGTTACGCGGGACGGTGCACACGCGTGGTGGGTGGAGCGGAAACCGCCGAGGGCGAGACGTTGTCTGAGGAATCGGATGTCGGGGTCACCGTGCGAGAGACGCGGCGTTCTTCTGCCGCCTGCATCTCGGCACGTGCGTCGAGGCTCTCCTCCCATAGATCGACGAAGATATAAGGCGCCACGAGTTGGTCGCCCTCAAGCTGCGGACGGCCATCCTGTGTGCGTGCCTCTTGGTAGAGGGCGACGACCTCACGCCGCATCGCGTCAAGCTCCTCGTCGAAGGGGATCGTAATGCGGCTGAGCCAGGCCACGTGTTCGATTTCCTCGATCGTCGCGTGGTCCGCGTGCGCGCGCAGGTGGGCCAGGAGAAAACCCGCGTTCTGTCGGTCGTGCAGATAGCTAATCATCGCGTTCATGGCTTGGCCTGATGGGCCGTTGAGGATATCGTCCCGTGTCTTGTGAAGATACCCCATGACCCCCGTCTGTGAGGCGGCGTGTACGGAATCCAACGCGCGTGGACGTGCCGCACTGCGTTGCACCATATCCCAGAACCAGCCGAGACGGCCCCCCTCCTGCACCGTCACGGATGGCCGGATGATCTCCCGCTCCGTCGCCGCCTGCTCTTTACGCGGGATCGGGGGGGGCAGGGGACGATCATCGTCCACGATGAGACGGACGAGCTCGCCCTCATCGAGGCCGAAATAGGTCGCCAGCGCCGCGATCTTATCGACGGTGGGATGCTTGAGATCGCCCTTGTTCAAGACGTGGTTCAGGTAGGACCGCTTCAGGCCAGCGCCGCGCACGACCTGCGCGATGCTGTGCTCCCGACCGTCGACGCCGCCCGCCAACAGCCAGCGCAACACCTCGGCGAAACGGGACGGCATCGCCCCTCCTCCTCTCGATCTCTCAATAGCCATCACCGTTATAGCACATTGACGCGTCAGAAGTGGGGCGTCATTGACAGAGACGGCGGAAAGGGCTATACCTACGGTAACATGTATCTATTTTGAAGCGTATATGCATCAATAATGGATCATGACGCGCGGATAGCGGAAGGAGAGAGTCACATCCAGATAGGTCGCAAGCCGTCCGACACCTCATCGTTTATCGTCGAGGGAGAATCAGCTCATGCTACAACAACTGGTCATGAAGATCGTGCTCTGGGGCACGGCCGCGATCAGCGGTCTCTACGCGCTGCTCTGGGCGGCGCGCGCGCTCGCACTCCTGGTGGTGTGGGCGGTCGCGCTCGCGCTCATCATCGTGGCGGTCATCGCCGCCATCACCATCCCGACGCTAGCCGCGTGCTGGCTCTGGGACACCCTCAAGGGCACACACGCGACCGAGACCTACGTCAACAAGGTCGTGGGGACCACGCGCGCCGTCCTGGGACGGCCGCCCCTTCCGATCAGCCCGTCGTGGACACGGCCGCACCGTGTCGTCGTGACGCCGATGACGCGCCAGGACGACACCGCGCCGCCGCCGCCGCCCCTGATGATCGAGCAGTAGGGAGGATGAGCCATGTTCACGCCACGTCCGCCCCACACGCCCGCGTACGCGATCCTGCGTGTCCGCGGTGGCCGCTCCGCTAAGGGTGAGGGCGCCCCGAAGATCAAGTCATACGGCGCGCTGCGCCGCGCCGAACACTACGCCAAACAGCACGATAGCCCCCATGCGGACCCGGACAAGCGCCAGGAGAACATGCACGTCCTGGACAAGGGCGACTATGTGGAGACCACGCAGCGCCGGTTGCACGATCTCCACATCACGCCCCGACAGGGGAAAGATCCGCAGTACGCTAGCGTGCTGGTCATCGAGTACAACGCGACCGCGTCTCCGCCGTTCTTCAAGGATATTGAGCCGGGGACGCTGGGGCAGTGGCTGCACAAGAACGTGCAGTTCTTTGAAGAGCTCCACGGACGCGAGAACCTGCTCGGCATCGAGTTGCACCGCGACCAGGGCGCCGAGACCCCACACCTGCATGTGTTCGCCCTCCCGATCGACGACCACAACCACTTGAACGCGCGCCACTTCACCGGCGGCGCGGCGCGTCTCTCCCACTTGCAAGACCGCTATGCCGGCCAGATGGGTGACCTGGGACTGGAGCGCGGCACGCGGGGCTCGGAGGCCACGCACGAGGCGGTCTCGGAGTGGGTGGCGCGCAAAGACCAGGAGGCGGGGCCGGTCCCTTACGCGCGCGACTTCGCGCGCACGATACGCGACGCGGCGACGCTCGACGACGCGGTCCGGATCGTCAGGCAGGAGAGCCCCCGTCATATCGCACGGGAGGCACAGATCTGGGAGCGTCACCACCCAGCGCCCGCACACGAAGCGGAGCAAAACGGTCCTGAACTGATGATGGACGCCTAAGGGAGGAAGACGACCAATGTCCCGCGACCTCACGCCGCTGCGGCGGCTGGCCACACGTCAGGGCTGGGTCGTGGTGGCGGGCGGTAAACACCTTGTGTGGACGCCGCCGGCCACCCGTCCCGATGCCCACCGCGTCACCACGTCCCTCACACCCTCAGACTGGCGCGCGCTCCAGAACATCCGCGCCGATCTCCGGCACGCGGGCCTGCGCCTCACCTGTGAGAAAAGGGTCTGTCTGTTAGGGTGAAAGAGGAGGGGGCTGACTCTAAAAGGGTCGGCGCACGGATGTGTCGCTTGT
>JAABVA010003474.1_pt1 | contig 14966 bp, 12 predicted proteins | sample 5560331 | NCBI WGS metagenome assembly JAABVA01 (sample SAMN12812661, study PRJNA571458) | rock metagenome | isolation source: Antarctica rocks | place: Antarctica: Victoria Land, Mt New Zealand sud | collected 2016-01-07 | reverse complement strand
AGGTGCAGGTGGGTCGGGAGCTGGACCCGTACGCCGACGCCGTGATCAGCGCGGCGCAGGACGCCGGGCTGCGGCTGGTTTTGACCGCGAATCCCAGCATGGGCGAGGTGGTGGGCCGGGCGGATCAGGTGTTGGGGGTGCGTCAGTTGCCCGGCGGCGACGGGTTGGCCGTTGATGTCCGCCGGTTGCAAGCCGATGGCCAGGTGGTGGCGGTGATCAGCGGTGACGGGCCGGCGTTGGCGGCAGCGGATGTCGGGGTCGGCGTGTTGCGGTCGGCGGGGGCGGTTCCGTGGTCTTCGGATCTGTTGGTGGGCCCGGGGTTGCTGGCGTTGCCGCGGCTGTTGGCGGCGGTTCCGGCGGCCCGGTCGGTCAGTGGGCGGGGGGTGACGCTCGCCGTGGGCGGAACGTTCCTGGGCGGATTGTTGGCGGTGGTGGGTTCAGGGCGACGCGGCGGTGCGGTGCTGCCGATCAACATCGCCGCCGGCAGCGGTTTGATGCTGGGCACTTTCGCGGCCCGCCGGGTCGACAGGGCACCGGATCCGGATGCGGTGCTGCACACTCCGTGGCATGCGCTGGAGCCCGATGAGGTGCTGCACCGGTTGCCGCGGGCGTCCGGTGAGTCGCCGCCGGCCGTTCAGCAGGGCGCTGGACCGCTGGCCGGGATCAGCCGTCTGCTCGGCCATGTGCGGGCCGAGTTGGCGGACCCGTTGACCCCGGTGCTGGCCACCGGGGCGGCCGCGTCCGCGGTGATCGGCTCACCCACCGATGCGGTGCTGGTCGGCGGGGTGTTGGCCGCCAACGCGGTGATCAGCGGTGTGCAGCGGCTCCGCGCCGATCGGGCGTTGGCCGACCTGCTGCTGAGTCAGCAGCTCACCGCCCGGCTGGTGTCTTCGGTGCCCAGCGGCGCCGACCCGGTCTGGGTGGGCGGTGAGGTACAGCGGGTGAGCGCGGAGCGGCTGCGCCCGGGCGATGTGATCGAGCTGCGGCCTGGCGATGTCGTTCCCGCCGACGCTCGGCTGCTGGCCGTCGCGGATCTGGAGACCGACGAGGCCAGTTTGACCGGCGAGTCGGTGTCGGTGGACAAACAGCTGCAGGCGACGCCAGGCGCGGAACTGGCGGACCGGGCGTGCCTTGTCTACGAGGGCACCACCGTGCTGGCCGGCAGCGGCCGCGCCGTCGTCGTCGCCGTCGGCGCGGCGACCGAGGCCGGCCGGGCGCTGAGGTTGGCCGGCCGGGCCGGCGGCCCCGCCGGAATGCAGGCCAGGTTGGAGGAGCTGACCCGCCGGGGTCTGCCGGTCACCCTGCTCGGCGGCGCGGCCGTCGCCGGCCTTGGTCTACTCCGCGGCCAGTCGGTCCGCGCCGCCATCGGATCGGGTGTCAGCGTCGCCGTCGCCGCCGTTCCGGAAGGGCTGCCGCTGGTCGCTACCGTGGCGCAGCTGTCCGCGGCCCGGCGGCTGTCGGAGCGGCGTGTGCTGGTCCGCTCCGCCCGCACCGTGGAAGCGTTGGGGCGCGTCGACACGGTGTGCTTCGACAAGACCGGCACGTTGACCGAAGGTCGTCTCCGGCTGGTCCGGGCCGCCGGGGTCACCCAGAACTGGGCGTTGGACGCGCCGCAGGCGGTGCGGGTGCTGCGTGCCGCGGCCCGAGCGTGTCCCCGGTCCGGAGCGGGTCAGCCGCTGCTGCACGCCACCGATCAGGCCATCGTCGATGGTGCCCGCTCGGCGCTGGGGGCCGAGTTGGACACCGACTGGGAAGAGCTGTCAGAGGTTCCGTTCCACAGCGAGCGTGGGTTTTCCGCCGCGCTGGGGCGCACCGGCGACGACCTGCGGCTGGTAGTCAAAGGTGCTCCCGAGGTGATTTTGCGTCGCTGCACCCACCTGCGGGACGACGCCGGTAAACGCCGACTCACCCGGGCCTCCCGCCAACAGGTGCAGGACACGGTGCACACGTTGGCTGCGCAGGGGCTGCGGGTCCTGGCCGTCGCGCGACGCACCGTGCAACCCGACGCCTACACCGCGGCGGGCGACGACGCGGCGCTGATCGGCACCGACTTGTTCGCCGAGGACCTGACCCTGCTGGGTTTCGTGGCTTTGGCCGACACTGCGCGTCCGCGGGCGGCCGCGACGATCACCGCGTTACAGGCAGCCGGGTTGGCGACGGTGATGATCACCGGTGACCACCCGGTCACCGCGCACGCCATCGCCACCGGCTTGGGCATACCGGCCGGGCGGGTCGTCACCGGCCCCGAACTGGCCGGGCTCGATGAGGAAAGCCGGACCCGGCTGGTCACCCACGCCAGTGTGTTCGCCCGGGTTTCACCGGAGCAGAAGCTGCGGATAATCCGGGCTCTGCAAAAAGCCGGCCGGGTCGTGGCGATGACCGGCGACGGCGCCAACGACGCAGCTGCGATCCGGCTCGCCGACGTCGGTATCGGAATGGCCGCCCACGGCTCCAGCGCCGCGAGCAGCGCCGCCGACCTGGTCTTCACCGAACCGGACGTCAGCCTGATCCTCGATGCCCTAGTCGAGGGCCGGGCCATGTGGCGCCGAGTCCGCGACGCAGTCGCGATCCTGCTCGGCGGCAACGCCGGCGAAGTCGCCTTCACCATCGCCGGTACCGCGCTGGCCGGCCGCGCCCCGATCAACACCCGCCAATTCTTGCTGGTCAACATGCTCACCGACCTGCTCCCGGCGATGGCAATCGCGTTGGCCGCCACACCGAACGACCCCGCGGCGCGGGAAGACCTGCTGACCTCCGGCGCCCCGTCGCTGGGAGGACCGTTGCTCCGCGACATCGGCATCCGCGGCGCGACCACCGCCGCCGGCGCGTTGCTCGCGTGGCAGATCGGGCGACTCACCGGCCGGAGCCGCCGCGCCGACACCATCGCGCTGGCCGCGCTGGTCGGAACCCAACTCGGACAAACCCTGGTCGTCGGCGGCCGCAACCCCCTGGTACTGGCCACCGGCGTCGGATCCGCCGTTGCCCTGTTCGCAATCATCCAGACACCCGGGGTCAGCCAGTTCTTCGGCTGCACCCCGCTAGGCCCCGTGGGCTGGGCCACCGCAACCGGGTCCGCCGCCGCCGCGACCGCACTGTCGGTCGCCGCCCCGCCGTTGCTGCGCCGCGCCCACCCACCCGCGACCGGCGCCCGACCGGCGCCCGCCACCAATCCGACGCCCCCGCCCGACGCCCCCGCCTCGGCCCGCACCCTGCACCAGCCACCACAGACCGCCGCCCAGGCCCACCCCCATGAGGAAGGAAACCAGATGCCAACAATCACCGGCACCCCCAGCGTGCCCGCCGGGTAGACACCCGGACACGTCCGCAGCGGACACCGCCACCGACGACAACGCCACCTGCCCCGGGTAATCCCCAACCCCCACAAGATAGGAACCGGCATGACCGAGCACCCCGCCACCGCCAACCCCACTACCGGGATCGACGGCACCCCAACGACCCACACAACGCCGGCCGGCAACGGCCGCAACAGCATCGACCATCTCGGCCACACCCTCACCGAACCCCTCGCCGCCATCGCCCGGGTCCTACCCACCGGACCAATCCCGGTCGTCCTAGGCGCCGGCGCACTGGCCGTCGCCGGCGTCGTCGAATGGCCCATCGTCGCAGCGATCGGGCTCGGCTACCTCGCCCTACGCCGCTGGCGCTGAACCACCCGCCAAAGCGCCTAACTCCACCCGCCGCCTCATATCCGGGGCAGCGCCCCCGGCCGGCACCTTGGCCACCGGTCGGCGCTACCGCGCGCGGACCGGCGGGGGCGCGCGGGAGCGCCCGAGGGCGCGAACGGGCAACATCGCGCTCAGTGCGCAGGCAGCTGGACTGGCGGCCCTAGACGCGCGGCAACAGAGGGCTACTGCCGCGATCCTCGCCGGGCGCCCCACCGCACCTCCACAGCGGACTGATTCTCGAATCTCACCGACTGGGGCAGGCAGGGCCAACCCCGGCCTGAATCGGCCGGTCGGTGGATCCGGCCGCTGTCACCATGCTTGTCGTAACAATGCGAGTGCGCGGTGTGCTGGCGCCCAGGCCGGGGACGGCGCTTGAACAGCGGCCTCAGGTGCCGCAGCGGACCGCCGCCCGCAATCGCCACGGTCACCTTCGAACAATCGATGTTGGTTGACGATAGCGAAACCTTCAGCCCGTTCGGTCTTCGCTTCACTGACCCGCCGTGTCATGCGTTTCTGGTGTGTCGTTTACCAGGGGTGGGTGCGGTGAGGGTGCCCTGTGCGGCCTTGGTCCCGGAGGCGCCGCCGCCGGGGCCGCGCAGGACATGAGCGACGCCGACCGCCACGACGGCGCCTAGTACCGGCCCGGCGAGGTAGACCCATATGTGGGTGTAGTCGGAGCTCACCAGGGCCGGGCCGAGGCTGCGCGCCGGGTTCATCGATGCGCCGCTGACCGGGCTGGACCACAGGCCTGCCAGCACGATGTAGGCGCCGACTCCGAAAGCAGACAGGGCGCCGATGTTCTGCGCTGTCGAAGCGGTACCCAGGATGGTGCTGACCAGCCCCACGGTCAGCAGGGTTTCCACGAAGAATGCTTGGCCGCTGGTGAAACCCGCACCGGGCAGGGTCGCGCCCAAGTGGTCGTGCAGACCGAAGGCGACCCGCAGCAAAGCGCAGGCGCCGGCGGCGCCGACCAGCTGAGCGGCGATGTAGCCGGGGACGCGGCGCCACTGGAAGTCGCCGCGCATCGCAAAAGCCAGGGTGACTGCCGGGTTGAGGTGCGCCCCGGACACCGCGCCCATGAACAAGATGACCGCCAGAACCAGCAGACCGGGTGCGGTGACCGCGGCGACGCGGCCGAGACCGCCGTGGGTGAGATCGTCGATGATTGCGCCGCCGGCACCGACCGTGACCAGTAAGAAGGTGCCGAAGAATTCGCTGAACAGGCGGCGGCCTTCGTAGCTCAGATCGGTGAAGTCCTGCGCCCAGATAGGTTCACGTTCCAACAGCTCCCCGATCCGCGCGCCGTGCCGTCGGCGCAGCCGCTCCGGCCGATCGGATCGATCGGTCGATGGCGGGTCGTTGGCTGCCGGCGGCGTCACAGGGTGGTGATCTTGACGGGAATGTCGGTGTTCTCGTCGGTGTGGTAGGACGCGCAGACCCGGTGATAGCCGTCGGCGATCTGCGCCGGCCGGGCACTGGACAGTGCCCCCCGGACCAGCAGGCACGGCGACAACGGAGCTCCGTCGGCGATGTTGACCAAATCTGCGGCGACGTGCGGGTTCTCCGGGGGCAGCAGAGGTAGTCCGCAGGCCCTAAGAATGTCCTTGGCCTTGAAATACGTCAACGGCGCCTGCTTCAAGGCGGCCACCACGGTCCGGGTCCTTTTCGGTCCGGCCAGCAGCGACAGGTAGGACTGCGCAGCCGGATAGTCATGCAACTGCGGCCGGTTGAGCCACAGCACCTGCCGGTGCGCGATGTTCGTGCTCCGGGCGGAGGACTCCTGCGCACCGCCGACATCGCCGGGAACTACAGCAACATGTGCAACCCTTTTCACCATCGCGCGCCTCACTCCTGAAATTTGATCGAAAAATCTGGCCATGGCCGATTAACTTCCCTGCGATGTTCCGGCGTCCCCGCCCAGCCGAACTCTTGGGCTGACAGCCATTGACAAAACAACAGCATCGATGTGGGTGGTCGAAGGCCCGCACGACGGAGTGTGCCATCCCTCCGAATGGAGGATGTCGTTCACGGCGTCAGCGGCCCGGCGAACAAATTACGCCGAATAATTCGAACGTTCACAGCAACACGCTGGGCAACGCAGCATGTGAGGGATCGGTGGGCGGCGATCAGCGCTTTGACCGGCCGCGCCGCTGGCGCTGGCCCCTGGCCCTGACCCTGGCCCTGACCCTGGCCCTGGCCTCAGGTGATCTTTTCCAGGGCTTCGCCGAATTGTTCCACGGTGCGGTGGTGCTGCTGGCTGGCCAGGGCGTGTCCGGCGGCGATGACCAGCGCGATCGGCCAGTCGATAATTTCCAGGGCCAGCAGCGTAGCCACCCCGGCGTAGTAGGACAGTTGCGCCGGGGTGGGCAAGACGACCTCGCCCAGGACCGGCAGTGTGATGACCAGGTGGTCGGCCAGATTCGCCTCGTGGGCGGCGGCGCGGCCCGGAATGGCGACGTCAGGCCCGGTTCCAGCCGGCGGTGGTGGCGGCGGGATGTCACTCATGGTTTGCCTCCTGGCGGGTTCGGGTTGGGGTGGTGGACACTGTCGCCGGTCAGGCTGCAGGTATGTCGGAACGTCGATCGGTGCGAGCGGGGTACGAGCCGTTGCTGGAGGTGTTCGCCGGCGTTTTTGAGGGTCCGGTGCGGTCACTGTATTCATGGATGGTCCGATGCGGATGGGCGCGGTGGCAGAACTGACGGTGCCGTTCGGTGCGGCCGACCGGGAACTCTGCTATGTCAGTAGCCGCGGCGTCAACGCCGCAGATGGCGACGGTCCGCCACAGGGCCGCCGGATCTAAGTCCTAACTTATCTGCTCCGCCGGGCTCCGCGGTCGCGGCGCGGCGGGAGCTGTCCGCTACCGCGGCGTCGGGCAACGCGATACCTGGCCGGTACAACACGTCCTTCGCACACCGTCCGCCAGGTAACCGCCCAGACGAAGCGGCCAGGGCTGCTTCGCGGTCTCGTCGTGCCGCCCCTGCCCGGTGGAACTTCCTCGGCCGGCTCTGTACTCACCCGATCCTCCTAATAACCTGCTGACGGCGCTCTATTTCGTGGTGCTGCGCTGATGATCCCGGTGACGGCGGCTCTCGCCGTCGGAATCGCTCGAGGTGGTGACCAAGACGGCCGACCCGGCCAAGGATTGCCAGGTACTTCACAACCTTGCTTCGTGAGTTTGGGGACCGGGGCGTAGGCCAGCTGAGAGGTTAGGTGTCGGTGTTCTTTGCGGCCTGGGCGGCGCCGATGAATGGGCGGTGTGTCGGTGTGGTTCTTCATTGCCGGTTCCGCCTCGACACGGCGCGATGTCCGCCCGGGTAGTTCACCGGCGCTGTGGTCTCCGATCTGGGCGTGTCGGCCCCGTGTTGGCCGGCACGGGTAGGGAAAGAGTTCATTGGTGTCGGTTTAACCCGACCTGCGACCCGGAGCGTGATGCGGCGATCACCCCGAGCCCACGCTCCGCATTCGCCCGCGCGGTCGTCGGCTACACCGAGCATGGCGTGCGCACGATGCTCGTCACGATTCCTACGGCCCACGTGCACTTCGGGTCAGGAGCCGTATGCGGCGCTGTGACAGCGGTTGAAATGTTGACTCGACCGGCCGCAGAAATGGCATCCGTTGGGTGTACTCCGTCCGCTCGATACAACACTGCAGGCTTGCTTCCTGACGAAGATTCGGGCGTGTTAAGCACCGCCGCCACCGGGCGGCTTGACAAGTCCGAGCAGACCACGCGTTGGAGGATCCGCCTGAAACATCGTCGATCCGAGCGATGACTGCGCCTTTCCTAGCTGTGAACCCATCAGATCCGCGCGGTCTGCCATGGCGCCGACAGGTGGCAGCCGGCGGCGAAACGGTCAACCAACTGCTGTTGCCACCGCGTCGTGCAGCACCAGGGCAGCGCCGCTTGACCACGCTCAGCGTCCGTGTTGCCCGCATCGACGAAAACCTGATCCAGCGGCTCGCCGCCCTCCAAGCACCCGTCTTGGACCGAACCGTGATGCCGTTGGCCCGGGCAGCGGACCATTCCGCGCTGTGGGTCGCCGCAGCAACCGCCATCGCCGCCGTCGGGATCCGCCACGCGAGAAAGGCGGCAGGACAAGCCATCGCAGCGTTGGGCGTGAGCAGTTTGATTGCCAATCGAGCGGCCAAGCGCCTGGGCTACCGCCGCCGGGCCGCCCCGACACTGATGCCTGCGCAACGCCGAACTGCGCCGAAGAGCTTGTCCAGCTTCCCCTCCGGTCACACTGCATCTGCCGTTGCCTTCGTCGTCGCCTCTCACGCTCACAAGGCCCTCATCGCGCCGCTGACAGGCCTGACCGCAGCTGTCGCACTGTCCCGGGTATTCACCGGCATGCACTATCCCAGCGACGTCTTCGCCGGCGCTGCACTGGGCGCCGGCGTCGCCATGACAGCCCGGTACTTCATTTCCCGCGGCGAAGTGTGGCTTCGCGGTGTGGTTACAGCGCCCCGGAAGCCAGAACTGTCGCGGGCCCGAATGTAACTGTTGGTCAACTGCTGCGGCGTCAGCACCGAGTGGAGCGGCAAGCCGCAAGCCGCGACCCGTTGGAGCGCTGGTGATGCCCTATCGAGGACCGCTGCGGGAGATCACCGAGGTCGCAACGCTGTCGAAGCGTGCAACTGCGCAAACAACGTCCACTACTACGGCAAAAGGCGAGCGACCTCCCAATGCCGAGCCCGACCCGTCTGCTTCAAGTGGATCTGCTCGAGGCGACTTGAGCGGCAGCGCCGCGGCAGCGGTTCGCTTTTCGTCGTGCTGACCCCGGCACATCAACTGCTGATCCGCTTGCCGGTGAGCACCGGCGGCGGCGCGATTTCTACCGGTGTCGCTGTGCTACCTGGGTGAGTCGTCTGGGCAGCGGTGGGGTATGCGGTGGCAATCCAGCAGGCGACGAACAGGACGACGGTGGCGACCAGGTTGAAGAAGAACAGCAACCCGATGATCGGGCCGAACAGCTTCGCGGTCGTCGAGGTGAGCAGCAACGGCAGCAGAAACGTCAACAAGAATTTCAGCACCTCGAACGCGACGGCGGCGATGACCGCGCCACGCAGCAACGCCCGGCGGGAAGCTTTCACATCCCGCGGCGACAGCTCGTCGTACATCCAATAGAAAATTCCGACGTCGGCGGCGGTGGCCAGCAGGATAGGAACGATGGTGGCGATCGGGGCGAGCCAGGACACCCTGTCCAAGCCGAACCATTTCAGGGCGAAGCTCTGCGTCCAGGAGCCGGCCGCGGTGAGCAGCAACGACACCAACACCCCCACACCCAGGGCGGCCAGATAGCCCAGGCTTTTGAGGTAGTAGCGGCCCAGGCTTTCCTCCCGGGTTTCCTGGTCGGTGTCGAAGTCGGGTCGCCACTGCGCCTGGATCGCGGTGCGAACATTGCCCATCCAGCTGACCCCGGAATACAGCGCGATGACCAGACCGACGATGCCGACGGTCACCCTGGCGTTCACCGCCGCATTGAGCACCTCCCCGATCGTTGACGACAAGCCGGCCGGCAGCTGCCCGGCGATCCCGTTGCGCAGGCCTAGCAGCAGATGGGGTTGGGAAGACAGCACGAACCCGGCGATGGAGAACGCGACCATCAGTATCGACACCACCGCCAAAAAGGAGGAGTAGGTGATCGCCCCGGCGAACTGGGTCCCCAGGCGGTCGTTGAACCGGTCCACGCCCCGGACGATGTGCCGCATTCCCGGCCGCGCCATCCGGGCCTTCAGCCACGACTTCACTCCAGAGCCAGCAGAGTGGTGGGCGCCGTCCACCGGGCCGGGACTTTCATTCATCAGTTGCTCCTCACATACTTGCTGCCCAACAAACCACCAGGACCTCAAGAGCCCAGATCCCGATCCTTGCAGCTGGGGCAGCGCCGACGGGTTCAGCGGCAAACCCAGCAGGGCTTCAACACCACACCCCTGTGCCCCGGCTGCAGCCGAAATCAACGGCGGCTTAGCGAGGATCAGGTTTCCCGCATCTTCCCGGCCCGGCGGACCAGCACCAACGCTGCCGCCAAGCTCAGCACCACGCCGCTGTTCACGCCCAGTTCCAGCAGCGTCGTCCGCGTTGCCGCGGCGGTCTGCTCACCCTGCAACGACAGCCGAGCACCGACGGACAGGATCTCCCGGGTGGCGCTGATGATCCCGATGATCAGAAACGGCTGCAACTGAAACCCGGTCTTCTCGAAATGGGCGACCACCGTCCGCAGCACCTCCATCACGATGATCACGAACAACGCGCCGTTGATGACGGTGGTGACGTTCCCCGGGAACGGCTCATCGCTGTGCACCAGGGTGACACCAGTCCGGTACAACACGATCCCGGCGACCACGAACAGCAACACCACCACCAGGTAGTGCACACCGTCCTCCAGATAACCGACCAGACGAAGCGGCCACGGCTGCTTCGCGATCTCCTCGTGCCGCCCCTGCCCGGTGGAACTGTCATCGGCCGGCTCTGTACTCATCCGATTCCTCCCATCTTCCTGATGCGGCGCTCTATCCTGGTGCGCCGCTGGTGATCACGGCGACGGCCGGCCCGCACGCTCAGAAGCGTCACGGGCGTACCGGTGACCGGACAACAACGCCCACCGCCCAGTTCGAACTTTTTGGCCTGCAGATGTTTCCAGGGTCAGCGGCGCCGAGCGATCTTGTTGACGGCGTCCATCGCCTTCCTGCGGTTGTTCGGGTCCGCCGCATAGGCTTTCGCCTTGGCGATGGCGGCGCGGCCCTTCGGGCTCTGCAGAAACGCGCCCAGCATGGCAATCGGTGCGATGTTACGAAATTTCCCGAACATTCGGAGCCCTCTCCTTCATCAAACAAATGAACAGTGGACGGTGGCGCCAGACCTGGTGGTGGTGGAGCCGAGCTCACCTGCGAGGGCGGCGGTTTCAGCCGGCGCGCCGTATCTGATAGACCGCAAACGTCGCCGTCAAATCCTGATGGTAAGTCACAACGCTAACCTGGTCATCGGTGCTGACTCTGAGCAGGTGATCGTGGCCAACCGGCATGGCGTTGACAGGCGGAAGCCGGACGATCGATTGTTCGACTACCTGTCGGGATCGTTGGAACGCAGTTTTCCGAAGCGCGAAGCCGAGCTCGTCCTTGAGGAGTGCTCAACGCCCAGGTGTTGGCCCCGTGGCAACGGTTGAAGCGCGGGAGGTGCGCGGGCGGCGGGGGGTCGAGTCGGGTCGTCGCACGAGGGTGGCGTACCACAGCTGCAGGGCGATCAGCGCAACCACCATGACAGTCAGCAACACGGAGGCGTTCAGCGGTGGATTCCAGGGGCCGTACCGCGGCGGCAGCCGTCGCGGGGTACCGAACCGGTAGCGTTGCAACGCTGCCCAGAAGGCAGCGAGCTGTGCGGCGGCGAGCGCACCGAGCACCAACTGACCCTTGCCGGCCGACAGCCAGCGCCCCAGGGACAGGGCGGCGCCGGCCAGGATCGGCAGCCCGACGGCGAGCGGCATGATGTACCGGGCTTGCGAGAACAGCCCGACGGTGCGGGCCTGCACGACGCCTTCCACGGTGGGGATGACGACGCTCGCCGCGGCCAGCGCACCGAGCACTGTGAGCACGCGCCACTGGCGCCGGTGAATTACCGCCGCGACCAGAGCGCACAACGCCACCGCCCACAGGTACACAACCCACGTCGGCGACCGCGTGTCCAGCCATCCGAACCTGCCCACGAACTGGTCGAACTGGGTGTTGTCCCCCAGCACCAAGCGCACCAGATCGGGGGTGGTCACCGATGCCGGCACGGTCGACACCCGCATCAGCCGGAGCGTTCCCGCCCCGACGATCCAGGCCACCGCGAGGACTCCAAACGCGGCGACCACCGCCCCGCCGATCCGCACCTGCCGCCGGCGCAACAATCGCCGGACCCATCCCGGCGGGGCGGCCGCACACGCTGCCGCCACCGTCAGGACCATCAGCACCGGCGACAGACCACGGGTCGACTCGAACACCACCGCAGACGCCGCCGCCCAGATCGCCACCGCCGGGCTGCGCTGTCCGCCCGGCGAACGAGTCAACGCCAGCAGCGCCGACCACAGCGTGACCGCCGAACAGATCTCCAACCCGCTGGGATTGACCACCGATCCAAGGAACAGCACCATCGGCGTCGTCGCCGCAGCCACCCCGACCAACGCCCACACGGAGTTGGTGCTCCGGCCTGCGATGAGGAAGGCAGCTGTCAACAACACTGCGTTGACCACATCACCGCCCAGCCGCATCCACCACAGCACCCGGCCGCCGGATGCCCACAACGACGGCACACCCACCGCCAGGTAGTACAACGGCGGATACCGGCCGGTATAGGTACTCACCGTCCGCAGATCCGGCAACGGAGACGTCACCCGCGCACACGAGGCCGGCTGCGAGGGCCGGAAGATGAAACAGCCGATGTTGGTAGGCACCAAGTTCAACGGAATCCGCACCGCCACCCGTGGGTCGCTCGGGTTGCCGCTCAGCGGTCGACCCAGTAGCTGTCCGCGCACCAGCGACGCTGCCCGAGCTGCGTGCGCCGGCTCGTCCGGGGCCGCGAATTTCGGCGTCGCCAACGACCACGCCGCGAGCACCGCGAAGAAGATGCTGAACCCGATCAGCCACGTACGTGCAGGACCGAGGATCACCACCTGCGATGCACCTGGCGCCGCGTCCAGCGGCCGAGGCTCGGCGCGCTCAACTGCCGACATGGATCCACCTGTACCCGTCACCGCGCCAAGGTACTACGGCTCGGACACCGCCAATTCTCCTTCAGAGGCCGGGAGAGAACCTGCGCGTGGCGGTCGGCGCCAGCAGTCATACCGCAGCATGGAGTCTGGTTCACTGGGTCAGCGTTGACCGGGTTGGCAGGTCGCTGGCCAGTGTGCTGGGGTAGCGCGGGTCGTGGAACAACTTGGCGGTCAGGGTGGTGGTGTTGCGGAAGACGGCGAACACGGCCACAGCCAGTAGGGCGCCGGCTAGCGGGCCGACGAGGTAGACCCAAAGGTTGTTCAATTGCGGGGCCAGTAGTGCGGGGCCGACGCTGCGGGCTGGGTTGAGGCTGGTGCCGGTGTAGGGGGCGCCCTGCCAGACCAGTGTCGCTACCAGGAGCCAGTTGCCCAGCGGCGTCCACCGCGCCGTACGGGCGTGGGAGGTGAAAAAGAAGATCATCAGAACCAAGGCGGCAGTCATCAACGCTTCCAGGCCGGCCGCGTCGAGCGCGTTGAGCCCACGGCCCGGCTGCGTCGCGCCCAGGTGCAGCGACCGCGCGGGGTGGCCCCACGCGACCCGTAAAGCGGCGGCGGCGGCCAGTGCGCCCAGTACCTGCGCGGCGATGTATCCGGCCAGGTCGTGGGGGTGGACTTTCCGTTGGGTCCAGAACGCCAGCGTGACCGCGGGGTTGAGGTGGGCTCCGCTGCGGCGGCCTAACGGGCTGAGCGCGACCAAACTTCCGGTGCCAGCGAACAGCAGCCCGGTGAGCAGCAGCCGAGCCGACATGCTCGGCAGATGCCGGGCCACTGGACTGGACGGACCGAAGTCCAGGAACACCGCGGACAGCCCACCTCCCAGCAGAATGGCTGTGCCCAGGAATTCACATGTCCACGGCGCCCAATGCCAGCCGCCGCGCGCCGGCGTACTCGGGGAGGCAGCTTTGAATGTGTCGGCGCGCCCGCTCATGTGCTGGCTCATCGGGTCGGATGCGGGCAGCTCTGGTAGAAGGACGTCGGCAGTTCAGTGGGCGAGCAGGACATAAACCCCTACCCGTTCGTGTCTTCGGCGTGCGTGATGAGCGCCGCCTTCCCGCCGGGCAGGTTCAGAGCCACGTCGTCGGGATGCTTGGTGGCCAACGCCCAGTCCAACGCGACCCGGATACGGCGCTTGCCGGTGGGCAGGGCGTAGAGGTGGTAGCCGCGGGTGACCAGTTTCGCCAGCCGCCCTCGCAGATGCAGGCCCAGTGGGGTGGCGGCGGCGTCGGGGCCGCCGAGGTCGACGACCAGGCCGAGGTCGCGGTGGCGGTAGCGGCGGGCTGTGCCATGGCCGAGGTCGGCGAGGATGTTGCGGGCTGTGGCGGTGGCTTGGCGCATGGCGTGCTGCGCGGTCGGCGGGCACAGCGGGTGGTCGCCGTGGTCATCGGCGGGCTTGGTCAGGTCGGGAACGGCGGCGGCGTCGCCGATGGCATACACCTCGGGGTGGCCGGGCACCCGCAGGAACGCATCCACGTCCAGCCGTTCCTTCGTCTTCGCCAGCCCGAGGGTGTCGATGAGGGGGTTGGCGGTGACCCCGGCGCACCAGATCAGGGTGCTGCAATCCAGGGTGGTGCCGTCGGTGAGGGTGACCTCGGCGTCGGTGACCATAGAGACGCTGACCCCCAGGCGCACATCCACGCCCCGCTCCTTTAACAACTGCACAGCGGTGTCGCCCAGGCGCGCGCCGAGCTCGGGCATCACCGCTTTCGCGGCGTCGACGAGGACCCACCGCACATCGTCGGCGGCGATAGCTGGGTGCAGCGGTAGCAGGTTGCGGGTCAGTCGCGCCATCTGGGCGGTGAGCTCGACCCCGGCGTAGCCGGCGCCGACGACGACGAAGGTCAGCGCTGCCCGCCGGGCGGCCGGATCGGTGAGGTTGTTGGCGGTCTCGAGCCGAAGCAGGACGTGATCGCGGAGGTACAGGGCTTCGGTGATCGTTTTCAACCCGATCGCGTGCTCGGCAAGCCCTGGGATGTCCAGCAGGCGGGTGACGCTCCCCGGCGCCAGCAGCAGCCGGTCATAAGTCACCTCACCGGTCCCGCCGTTCGCACTGGTGTAGCGCACGAGGCGTTTATCGAAGTCGACACTGGTGGCGTGCGCGCGCAGCAGCGTCGCGCCGCGGAGCGTCGAGGCGAGCGGGACGACGACGGATCGGGGGTCGACGGTTCCGACCGCAACATCGGGCAACAGCGGCTGATACAGCATGCCGTCCGTCGCTGACAGCACCGTCACGTCGACGTCGTCGGCTCGGGCCAGTTTGCGGGCGGCGAAGAAACCGGCGAACCCGGAACCCACCACCACAACTTGGGGGCGCGGGGACGTCCGCGACGACCGGGGGCTGCCGGTCACAGTCCGACGCTGCCTTGCATGATGCCGCCGTCGATGACGACGGTGGTGGCGGTCATGTATCCGGCTTTGCCGCAGGCCAGGAACACCACGACGTCGGCGATGTCGGATGGTTGCGCCATCCGCCCGAGGGGGATCGCGGCGTCGAGCGTTTTCATTTTGGCCGGGTCGGCCTCAGTGGAGGCGTTGA
>JAABVA010003471.1_pt1 | contig 14972 bp, 18 predicted proteins | sample 5560331 | NCBI WGS metagenome assembly JAABVA01 (sample SAMN12812661, study PRJNA571458) | rock metagenome | isolation source: Antarctica rocks | place: Antarctica: Victoria Land, Mt New Zealand sud | collected 2016-01-07 | reverse complement strand
GGCGACGGAGGGCCTCGATGCCTTGGTGGCTGCCGGGGCCGTACCCCTCGACGCCGCTCGGCTGCTGGAGGCGATTGTCGCCGCGCGGCTGGCGTTCCTCGTCATCGGTGGCACCGGGGCAGGTAACACTGCCCTCTATCTAAGACAGAAACAAAGGAGACACCATGAGCACCACCGATACCTTCGATCCGATCGACGTACCCGACGACCCCACAGCGGCGGCGCTGGACCTGTTCGCCCGGATGCCGGTCATCGTCGGGCAGGAGCCCGACTCTGAGATTGCGGGCGTGTACGAGGACATTGCCGCGATGATGAGCCGTGAGCATGTGCTCGACGGGCTCGACTGGAACGACGCCCGCGGTGCCGTTGCCGCGATGGCGTACGACCTCATGGAGCGCGACACCGATCACCTGCTCATCCGCGCCGGATGGATGCGGGCAGAGGTGCGCAACGGTGGCCCGTTGCACGAACCGGTGCGGGTGGCCGAGGCTGTCGAACGGCTCTACAACCTGCTCGTACCTGTGCCCTCGTCATGACCGCGACAACGCCGCACGCCGCACGTGACCTCATCGTCACCGCGGGGTGGTCGACAGCGTTGGCGGGGTGGGAGCTGGAGCTACGCGCAGCGGACCGACCCTCGAACACCCGATGGATACGCGCCTACCACGTGCGCCGGTTGGCCGATGACTTCCAAGGCCGCGACCCCTGGTCGATGACCCGCACAGAGCTGGTCGAGTGGCTGGCCAGGTGGCCGGACTGGTCGAGGGAGACCCGACGCTCATACAGGTCGAGTATTCGGGTGTTCTACCGGTGGGGTGTGGCGGCAGGGCATGTGGCGGTGTCCCCAGCGGGCACCCTGCCGCCGATCACCTCCGAACGGGGCCTACCCCGCCCGGTGCCCTCAGAGCGCCTCGTGGCCGCAGTGGCGGCCGCAGACCCGCGAGTACGACTGGCACTGCTGTTGCTCGCTGAGACCGGTATGCGCCGTGCGGAGCTAGCGGCGATGCACACCGACGACTTGCTCAAGGATGCGAACGGGTGGTCGCTGCGCGTGCTGGGCAAGGGCAGGCGGGAACGGCGGGTGCCGATCGGCGACGGCCTCGGCCAGACTCTCACCGAAGTCCCCCGAGGGTGGGTGTTCCCTCGCTGTCACCGCGGCATCGGCCCGCCTTGCGGGCACTTGACGTCCGCGCACCTCGGCAAGCTCGTCTCCGCTGCCCTCGGTGGCGGCTGGACCGCGCACACCATTCGACACCGGTATGGAACGCTCGCGTACTCCGTCGACCGCGATCTGCGGGCGGTGCAGGAACTTATGGGCCACCAGAAGATCGAAACCACCACCGTCTACACCAAGGTGCCAGACGGTGCGATGAGACGGGCGGCGGCGGCGTCCTCGCTGGTTCTGAGCGGGCGCTGAGAGCGCCGTAGAGCGCCGGACAGCCCTGCCCTGGTGTACCGGGGTGGGGCCGTTCCAAGTGGGGCGGGTGACCGCCGCGGGTACGAGCATTTCTGTCCCGGCCGCACGGTCACCCGCGACCCCGACAGTAGTGCCCGCTTCGCAGCGTCGATGTGCGGGAGTCGGGGCGGTTCTGCCAGGATCTACGGCGTGATCGAGGACGAGATGACTGCCGCCGGGGATGCGGTGCGGGCGTTGGCCCGACAGCGGCAAGCGGGGGCGTACCTGCTGCGCGTACATGCCAGCGAGGGGACCGACCAGATGCCCCTGCCGCCGAGGTTGGACCCGGAACTGATTGCCCTCGCGGAGCGGTGCACGACGCGGGCTTGGCGGCAGTCGGAGGAAGATCCGGCGTTGCTGCTGGCCGAGGTGCAGGCAGCCCTCGCCACGCATGCGACGCTCTGACATATCGTCTGCGCATGGCGAACCCGGCGCAGTTGCTCTTTAACCTTCTCAGCAGCTGGACGCCGCAGAGCGGCCAGTCAGCGACACAACTGCGTAACCTGGACACACTAGAAGACGATGTGCTGAAGGCCCATCGGCGCGCGATGGGCCTCATAGGACAGATCGAAGAAGTACTTGACGGACTCGTGAGTGCTGGTCGGAGACTAACGCAATACCAGCAGCAGCTCCCAAAGTGGCACCGAATGGTCCTTGCATACCCGGAAGGTTGGGGAGTCCAGCAGCCCGCCTATGACGTGACAGCGATGGCACTGCTTGAGACCCTCATCGACGTCTTCGACGTCGTACTGCCCGTAACCACCGAGGCGCAACGGCAGGGCATAGAGGAGCTATGCGGCCGAGTCTTGAAGCTACTTGCCGAGGATGACTCGTTACCCGCGGATCTGAAGCGTCACCTCACAGCGGTGGCGAACCACTGTCGCGCTTGCGTAGCGGAGTTCTCGGTCGTCGGCGACTTCGACCTGCGGGTAGCGGTGGACCGCCTCGTGGTCGCGGTTAACGCCGCGATGCGGGCGAGTAGCTCCAAACAATCTGAATGGGCGGAGATGTTCAAGGGATGGGCGTACCCGTTTTCAATCGCTCTTTCCGCTGCGATGGGAAATGACGCAGTGCAACTTGCAATCGGGGGCCACTAGGCCTTGCCATCGTGGGCAATTACGCTGTCAAGTTGGTCGCTGATTATCTCGTCGACGCGCGAGTAAGCGAAATCCAAGGCAAGAGCCTCACTCCCGTTTCCGAGTTCGGTCGCCGACAAGCCGAGTAAGTCTCGTTGCAGTCTGCCTATCAGGAGAATGCAAGCTCGGCGCTCGGATGCGGACAGATCGAGCGAATCACTTGTCGCCATCAGGTCGCGCTCTTTTCGCCGCCCGGCCAGTACGGCCGGCGGCTGGGGATGAGTGTCCGCGCCTGCCGCCAGGTGCGGCCCGTCTGCTCGGCCCAGGCGTGGATTGCATCCTGGTGATTGCGCCAGGCGCCGATCATCACGGCCCAACCCTCGGGACTGTCGACCGGGGCGCCTCCTAGTCGGGCCAGGGCGGCGGCGTCGGCCCATACGTCGACCCGCGGGCAAATAACCAGCTCGGTAGGCACTTCTGTCGGGGTGGGCTCGACGGGGCGGCGCCTCACGACGCAAGTACCACAGTGGTGCCGTCAGCCTCAATACGCACCCACTCGCAGCTAGACACACCAGGCACCAGACCGTGCAGGCGGTAACCGGGCACCTGCACCGTCTGCCCCGCTTCGAGCTGGGCGAGCAAACTGCCGGGGCGGTTCGAGTAGGTGGTGGCGTGCAACCGCCACGGGCTGGCGGCGATGGCCTCACGCTCGGCGGATTCCGGGGCAGCCGTACGGCCAGCGCGGCCTGGGGGAGTTCGTGATCGCACCCTCGCAGGAGGCCTCCACCACCGCCAGTTTCCGGCTTGGCAACCAGTCCGGCACCGTGATCATGGATGAGCAGAACCTGCCCAGCCGCGAGATCCCCTATGCCTGCCCGCCTTTGCCGGGAGATCCGCCGGGGGCGCAGCGATGAACCGCACCCCCTCCCGTCCGGCCGCCGCCGAGATGGGGTCGGTGCCGTACGACTGCCACCCGTAAAGAGGTGTGACGAAGGTCACACGATCTGCGGTTGGACCTTTTCGATTCGCCGCACACATCAAGACCAGCACCACCCGAACCGCCCCGCCGCACCCCGCGAGCGGCCCCGCACCACCACAGAAAAGGACCCCACATCATGACCAGCACCAGCACACCAGCCCCAACCCGGCGCTCCCCAGGTCGCCGTGGGACCGCCCTCGCCGCCATCGCCACGACGGTCGCCGTGACCGCCGGCGGCGCCCTCCTCACCGCCCAGCCTGCGCAGGCTCTCGGTCGGTTCTCCGGCTGCCGCACCCAAATCGCGAAGGTCGACCCGGCCGGAAACCCGGTGGCCGGCGCGTCGTTCCAGGTCAAAACTGCGGACGGGAGTGCGAAGCTCCTGGCCCCGGCGCAGGCCGCCTCGATCAACGCGCAATTCGCGCAGCTGGTGGCCCCGTTCCAGGCGCTCGTGGATGCCAGTTCGTCTGGCGTCGGCGTGAGCTCCTATGGATTCCGCACCCTCACCGGCCCGAATGTGACTGCGGCGCAGCGGGTTGCGGCCGTCAAGGTGTCCATCGCCCAGCTCTCGGCCTTCGCCAACGGACCGACCATCCCGGACTCCGCCACAGCTGGTTTCGATACGTCCGGGGCTATCACCTTTCAAAACGCCATCCGTGATCAGCTCGCCCGCGAGCAGGCGTATGTGAACGCCGGTGGGACCGCCCCCATCTCCACCATCACACCCCCGGCCGCGGCGGACCTGCTCCAGGGTTTGCCACCGTCCCTCAACGCGGCCGACCTGCGGTCGCGGCAGATCATCTCCCAGGTCAATCTCCCGGCACCGCTGCAGGCCCAGCTGGACGCGCTCAAGGCTGCGGTCGAAGTTCCCAGCCTGACCGCCGCCACCCAGGCCACCGGGATCCTCGGTCTCTCACCCGCGATCGTGGCCGACCCCGCCGGTGATCCGGCCACGATTTCGGTGGATTCGGGTCCTGCCGTGGAGCAGGGCCCGACGGTCGGTGGTGTCGGGGTCATCGTCACGGAGACCGTCGCACCGACCGGATTCGCCTTGGACAACCGTCCGCAGTCCCTCCAGGTCGGATTCGGTGCCTGCCTGCCGCCAGCGGTGGCCCCCGCACCGGGAAGTCCGATGTGGACGATCACGACGGCGGTTGACGGGGTTGGTCGCGTGCAGACCGCGACGCTGCGGGATGTGGCGCTGGCCGCAGTGGTGATTCCTCCCGTGGTGGTACCGCCCGTGGTGGTCACCCCTCCGGCGATCCCTGTCCCGGTCGTGACCCCGCCGGTCGTGCCACCCGTGGTGGTCACCCCTCCGGTGGTGGTTCCTCCGGTGATCCCTGTCCCGGTAGTTCCAGCTCCGGTTGTGACCCCGGCTCCGGTGGCGGTCCCCGTCACCCCGGCTCCGGTAGCGGTCCCGGTCATCCCGGCGCCCGTGGTCACCCCAGCTCCCGGGGTAGCCATCGCGGTCCCGGTCACTCCGGCTCCGCAGGTGGCGCGAACCGCGCCACCGCGCGGCGTCGATGCGGGCATGGCACCGGCCGCTGAATCGAGCTCCGGCTCCGGGCAGCGTCTCCTCGGTGCCCTTCTGGCTCTGACCGGTCTGGCTGCTGCGGGAGGCCTGATCGCCCGCCGTCGCCGGTCCTGACCCGCCCCACCGGCCGGGCGCCTGGGCCCCCTTTCAGGCGCCCGGCTCCCTATCCCACCCGATCGCCCGGTGCGCGGTCCTCCTTCTTCCTGCGCACCGGGCACCCAACCTTGGAGACCCGTGATGACCACGCCTACCCGCCACCACCCACGTCGCGGCCGGATGGCTGTCGCCGCGATCGTCGCTGTGGTGCTGGTCGTCGTCGGCCTGGTGCTGCTCGCTACTGCCGGGCCGAGCCAGCCGGGTGATCCTGCGCAGGCCATCGCCGGGGCGCCGAGCTCGACCACTACCCCCAATGCTCCGGACCCCCCACCGCCCGCTGGTGCCGCGGTGGGGGGTCCGGTCTCAACCCCAGGTAGCGATGCGGGCGCGCCATCCACCCCGGCAGTCCCCGTGCCCTCGAGCGGAGCCGGAGCGCCCCCGGCCGCGAACGGTGCTGGTCCCGGACACCCCGGTTCCTCGGGCAACGCTGCCCCCGGTGCCCCCGGTGCCCCCGGCGCCCCGGCGCCCCGGCAAGCGGTGCTGTTCCTGCTCCCGGCCAGCCCGGTTCCTCGAGCAACGCCACCCTCGGTGATGCAGCCGGCAACACTGGCGGCGCTGCCCCTGGTGGTCCGGCGGGCAGCCCCGGAAATCCAGGCACCGCTGCACCGAGTGGCACTGGAGGTGGTAGCTCCGGCGTCAGTGCTTCGGCGCGGGCTGCGGCGATCGCCGGCGCTCCTGCCGCAATGCCCGCCGGGACGATCGCGTTGCCGTCTCTCGGGGTGGGGCCGGTCCCCACCGGCCCGAGCTGCGCGGAGCCAGACGGCATTCTGGAGCCACCGAGCTCCGGGCCGATGACCTGCTCCTGGCGCGGATCGGTGCCCCTGGATTCCAGCTCCGGGATGTTCACTGAGGCCTCACATGTCAACTACAACGGCCGTCAGGGTGCATTCTCCAGGCTGAGCATGTTGCGCCCCGGTGATCCCGTGTTCACCGCCTCGGCCAGCGGCCGGGTGCAGGCCTGGGTGGTGACCCGCGAGTACGCCCGGTCGAAGACCTTGCCGCTCGATGTGACGGCTTTCCAAGGCCCCGATGGACCGCGCCAGTTGGCGCTGGTTTCCTGCGGCGGGAAGCTGACCGGCCGCAGCTATGACGACAATATCTACGCCTTCGCCGTCCCGGTCTAGCCCTCCTCGCGGGGTTTCGGTCCTGACTTGCGCCGTGCTTCCGCCGGTACCAGGCGCGGCCCGACGCGCTCCATGCGCGGCAGGGAGGCGGCCCGGAGTTGTTGAAGATTCACCTTTCGCCCGTGGACTGCGAGGGCTCTGACCATCGCGGACCAGCTCACGCCATGATCGCGGGCCGTCCTCAGAGTGATCGCCCGGTCGTCCACCGCCTCACCAAGCGCGCGGCGGGCTCCGACCACGGCCATTTCCGCGTCGACCACGCGACGCTGCCAGTCCTCTTCCATAGCGGCATTCTCTCACTGGTCACATGTAATTGCAATCGGCCTGGATGTATGGTTACATGTGACCATACCTATTCACCCACCGCACCAGGAGCTGACCATGAACCGCACCCAAACCACCCTCGTAGCCGCCGCCGTCATCACCGTCGCCCTGAGCGCGTGCGGTGCGAACACGCCGACCGCCCCGGCACCGACCGCACCACCCTCGACGTCCGCCTCCGCCCCGACCACCACAGACACCCCTGCCCCGACCGTGGACCCGACCGTGGACCCGACCGTCGCACCACCGCCGTCCACCACCGACACCCCGCCGGTGGCCACCACCACAGACAACACTGCCCCGACCGTCGCGCCTTCGCCGTCCACCCCTGCGCCAGCCGTGGACCCTGCCGCCGCGCCGACACCCCGGCCAACCACCCCGGCACCACTACCAACAACCCCCTCGCAGACCCCCGAGCCCGCACCGGCTACCCACGCGCCGTCACCGGACCCGGCCGCTGCAGCCCCGATCCCGCCCTCGGCTCCCGCACCGGCTCCCGCACCAGCGCCAGCGGAGGTCCCAGTCATGCACCCACCCGCAACCGCGCAGCGCCCTGTTGTGGTACCCGCACCGGTCGTACAGGCACCACCACCGCCAGCAACACCCGCCCGAGTGGCGCCCGCACCGGTCAGTGGCTGGTCGGGGATCTATGCGGCGTTCGTGGCCAGCCATCCCGGGCCGAGCTATCGGGTGTGGGACACAGGCAACTATGGCAACACGACCTCCGACGGCTCCGGAACCGTGGTAACGGTCAGCATCGCGCCGCGGACCCCGGTCGACATCCTGTACTCGGTCATGGCCCATGAATACGGTCATTACCGGCAGAACCGCATCTACGGTCCCGGGCTCGGCTATGCCGTCCGCGCGGTCGGCTCGGTGGACCTCGATCACGCGGCGGACTGTTTCGCGTTGGCGCATGGAGCAACCTGGGTCAACTACGGCTGCACGTCATCCCCGGCGGTGCAGGGCATTCTCGCCCGGATGGGCGGCTGATCTGCCGTGTCTTCACCAACAACGGCTCTCGCGGTGGACACCGCGTAGGCCGCACACATCCCCTACGGAACACAACCCACAAACAGGAGGAACCGATGAGCACCACCCCCATCATCAACGTCACCGCTGAATCGGTGACGTTTAGCAGCCCGTACAACCCCGATCTCGCTACCGCAGCAAAACGCCTCGCCGGCCGGTGGGACTCGACGGAGAGAATGTGGCGGTTCGCGGCTCAGGACGAGGCGCGCGTCCGTGATCTCGCACGCGAGATTTATGGGACCGATGGGAGCCCCGCGGACCTCGAGGACCTGGTCACCGTGCATCTGCCGCTCACCAAGGAGCTGACCGAGGCATCCTCGGTCAGCGTCGCCGGTCGCGAGGTAGTCGGGCGTCGCTCCCGCCACGACGAGGTCCGGCTCGGTGCCGACGTGGTGGTGGTCGAGGGTGGTGAGTGGACCTCGCCCGGCGGAGGCGGCTACTCCGGCTCCGTCCGGTATCCCAAAATCGGAGACACCTGGGGGACGATCCTCGAGGTTCGCGGTGTGCCCCGCGCCGCGGCGGAACGTGACCCGCGGGTGACCATCGTCGAGGATGGCGACCGCCACCGTGAGGTTCTGGTCGCCGAGCGCGCCCGACTGGTGACCCGGCTCGCGGAGATAGAGGCACAGCTCGAGGACTCGGCCGCCGATAACTGACCCGGCTGACCCACCGCAGGCTGCGGCCGTCACGACCCCGCGCGCCGAGGCGACCGCGCAGGGTCGCTGATGGACCTACATGCGCGCTGGCGCACATGTAGGCATGTACGCATGTACGCATGTAGACGTGGTCTACCCGTCGCTGACTGAGGCCGTCACGACTGCTGCTCGGGGGCCGCGTCGAGGACCATCAATGCGGCTTCCCGCACGATGCGCCGTTCCCCGCCTTACAAATACTTGCGCTTTACGTTTGCTTGCATGACACTGAAGGCATGGCCCAGTCCGACTCGCTTTTCCTCGTCCACAGTGAGAACCCCAGCGACATCACCGCCCGTGCGGACTTCGCCGAGTTCGCCGGCCCACTGCTTCAGGTTGACCTTGACGCGGTTCTCGGCGCCGACCGTACCGCGGTGTTCCGGTACGTGGACGCCTGGCGCGACGCCAGGAGTTGCTTGCTCTCCGACCTTGCAACGTGGAACCCCGATGTCCACCTCCCTCCGCTCACCGTGGAGTTCCTGGACCAAGAAGCGATGATCGCGCCGTTCGGTCCCTGGCAACGTGTGGGCGCTGATCGCCGAGCTGGGCTGGCCCTCGCGTTGCTGGCCCGGCTGCGCAACATCCTCGCTGACAGCTGCACCCTGGTACCGGCCGATGTGCGGCTCCTCCCACCCGATCTTGCGATGACCGAGACCGCCCTTCAAGATGTCGGAGAGACACCGGTGACCCAGGTTTACCGGCTGGTGCACTCCGCGCTGAACGGTCACCGGACGATGGCACGCCAAATCGTCGACGCCTTCGCCCTCAGCGCTGCCGATCTCGGTGAGTTGTTCGGCGTGACCCGCCAGGCCGCCACCCAGTGGCTCGCCACCGAAATCCCGCGGGACCGGCGTGCCAAAGCGGCCACGGTCCTCGCCATCGCTGACCTGCTGGGGCACTACCTCAAAGTCGACCGGGTTGCTGGAGTCGTCCGGAAGCCGGCGCAGGCGTACGGAGGCCGCACAATGCTCGAGATGATCAAGGCATCCGAGCATGAGCGGCTGCTCGACCTGGTTCGCGAAAGCTTCGACTTCGACAAGACCGCATGATGGTCTGTGGTGGGGTTTCCAGCCGGTGAACTTCCGGCATGTTTTTGCTGGCGGTGTCCACTACAGAGTCGCTGACGCCGCCTGGGCTGACCCCCTCGACGCGAGCTATTCGGCACGGACTGGTGCTCGATGGAACGCGCCAGGATCCTTCGGGGTGCTGTACCTGAGCACCACACTCGGAGTGGCGCGGGCAAATGTGCGGCGACTGTTTCACGGCCAGCCGTACGGTCCCGAGGACCTTGACCCCTCCGCGGCCCCCGTCCTCATCGACGTCGACCTGCAGGAGGACGACTACGTCGATGTTGTCACGCCGGACGGAATAGCGGCAGCTGGTTTGCCGGCCACGTACCCGCTCGCCGCCGACGGTCGCACGGTCCCGCATACGACATGTCAACCGGTCGGCCAGGAGGCCTACCTCGCAGGTGAACGGGGGATGGTCTGCATCTCAGCGGCTCGTGGCACTGCAGAAACCGAGCTTGCGTGGTTCGCCTTACCGAACCGCCGCATTCCCGCCCGGATTCGCACCCGGGGGTTCCCGGACTGGTACTGGTACTCACCGGGGTAACGCGCACGGTTGACGGTTTCGGCAGCAGATGCAGGCGCACGCTGCGCATCGGCGCGATGCCATCATCTCTCCGAGAAATCGGCGTTTCCTACAGTCAGATCGCCCCGCCCCGACAGCACCCGTGAGGGCAGGGCAGCCGATCTGTGGCCCGGGAGGCGACCCGCTAGCTGGTCTTCGAAGACTTAGGCACCATGTCCACACGTACACATGTGGACATGCGCGCACGCATACATGCAGGTCAGGTACGTGAAGAGGCACAATGGCTGGCATGGGCGACGGACGGGTGGTGCACCAGGCGTACCGCTTCGCGCTGGATCCGACGCCACGCCAGGAGCGGGCGATGCTGCGGCACGCCGGCGCCCGACGCTGGGCGTTCAACCGCGCCATCTCCGTGTACCGCCACCAGCGCGAGGAGCACACCCGCGAGCAGGCCGCGGCCGTTGAGGGCGGTCGAGCGGTAGTCGCGGTGCGTCAGCCGGGGTTCCAGGTCATGAATAACGCCTTCAACGCCTGGAAATCTGGGCGCACTGAGGGACTGCCCGACTGGTGGGCTGCGACCCATCGTGACCCGGCACCCGTGTGGATCCGAGAGATCTCGTCGATGGTCAGCCTTTGGGCCATCCGCGAGGCCCACGATGCACTGAGCCGATACTTCGATTCGGCGGCCGGGAGACAAGGTGGCCCTGCGATTGGATTCCCGCAGTTCGCTGCACGGAAGAGCTCGCCGACCCGGTTCAAAGTCTCTGGTGGCCGGAGCGGCGCCCGTCCCTCCGGCTCACGGCATATTGCGCTCCCGATCATCGGCCCGGTCCGGACCCATGAGTCAACCCGAAAACTGCTGCGACGCATCGCGAACGGCACAGTGGTCGTCAAGAACGCCACCATCTCCCAGCGCGCCGGCCGGTGGTACGTCGCGTTCAACTGTGAGGTGCTCGCCACCGCGAAGGTACGGCCAGGACCAAGCCGGCGTCAGCGCGCTGGTGGCATTATTGGTGTCGACGTCGGCGTGAAGGTGCTGGCGGCGCTATCGACGGGAGAGCTGGTCCCCAACCCACGCGCCGCAAACAGGTACCGGGCACGACTGACGCGGGCGCAGCGGGCGGCCTCCCGCTGCGAGCGAGGCTCCCGGCGGCAGCAAGATCTGTACCGTCGGCTGGCCCGGCTCAAGCACGGCGAGGCGAACCTCCGCCGGGCACGGCTGCACGAGCTCACCACCCGCCTAGTGCAGTCCCACGACCATGTCGTCCTCGAGGACCTGGCCATCAAGACCATGACCGCCACCGGGCGGGGCAGTGTGGATCAACCAGGGTTACGGGTGCAGCAGAAAGCCGGCCTCAACCGTGCGATTCTCGACGCGGCATTTGGGGAACTGCGCCGCCAGCTCACCTATAAGACGACGTGGTATGGAGCCCGGTTGACGGTTGCGGACCGGTGGTTTCCCTCAAGTAAGACCTGCTCGGCGTGCGGGTGGCGACACCCAAACCTCACGCTCGCCGATCGGCTATTTCTCTGCCGGGGGTGCGGTCTCGCGATCAATCGGGACCTCAACGCCGCGATCAACCTGCGTCAGCTCGCCGGGGCTGGTGCACTCCCCATTGAGAGCCCACTCCGGTCGTCGACTCCACTGCGGGGGAGACGAAAAAACGCTCGTTTCGGCGAGAAGCCCGCACCCGGCCAGACGGCTGGGGTAAGACGAGCAGCCCAAGACCGCAAGGTCTTGGCGTCCATATGCTGATGTGTGGACGAGGGGTGGTTGTAGCGGCCCCGCGCCGCCCGCGATTTGATCTTCGCGGCGACGCCAGGTTCTCCACCTGACCGCGCCGTAATGCCCGGGAATGTCGCTTCTCGGGCGCAAGCGTTTGCTACCGTAATGCCCGAGAAGTAGGTGTAGACTGGAGTGTGAAAGACCAGCAGATAGTCGAGCCGGGGAGACGACGATGTACAGGGACAAGGATCTGGACGCACTGGGCGTACCCCGACAGTCCCACGAAGTACATGACATCCCGGAAGAACTGACGGCGCCGGCGCTCATCCCCGGCAGTGCCACGGCGCGAGCGCTTTACCAGCTACTGACAGGTCAGGTTCTCGTGTGGGTTACGGAGGTCGAGTCCGCCGCGGAGCCGGCGCTTGTGCCCACGATCTGCACGCACCTACACACCCGGTCATCCCTCGACGTTCTTCTGCTACCCGGTACGGCCGAGCAGGGCCGAGCGCTCCAGATCGCTATGCCATGGTCGCGCTGTATCGGCACGAGGGGCGTTATTGCACAGATCCGGTCTGACAGCCTCAACTGCGCTGGCCCGCACAGCGGGGACTGCAACATCGTGCTTGATGGGCCGGCGAACAAATACCTGCAGGGTCGCTCACTCATCAGCCGCTCGCAGATTCTGTGGGTCAGCGATAGGAGGCTTCCGGTGCATCTCGCATACCTCTTCGGCGAGTCAGCCGCCTGGTCACGCGATCTGCCGTTGGACATTCCGCTCGACATCATTTTGGCGGGGGCGCCTTGCGAGGGAGACCGTGATGACCACTGAGCTGGCGCTTCCCGAGTCGCCCCCGGGACTCACCGCCATGGACCAGGAGCGGGTGGCCAACGCGCTCGCCTCGTCGCGTTCACCATCGACCCGTCTCGCCTACGCCTCGGCGTGGCGCGGCTGGGAGACGTGGTGCTCAGCCCGCGGGGCGTCCCCGCTCCCGGCTGTGCCGGAGTTGTTAGCCGCGTACCTGGCCGAGATGTCAGACCGCGGGCGCGCGGTGTCTACCTTGGACAAAGTCGTTGCCGCCATCCGCGCTGTGCACCTCGACTCCGGCCGCGATGATCCAACCGGCAACCGCGGCGTGGTGCGGGTTCGTGCCGGGCTGCGCCGCACTGTGGGGGTCGCCCCGCGGCGCCAAGCTCACCCCATCACCACCGAGGAGGTCCGGCTCATCGTCGGTGTCATCGACCCGGCCAGCCTGCGGGGCAAGCGGGACCGGGCGCTGATCTTGCTCGGTTATGCCGCCGCGCTTCGGCGTTCGGAAATCTTCGGCCTGCGGGTCCGGGACGTCTCGATGAAGCCCGCCGGGATGGTCCTCACCATCCGCCGCTCCAAGGGGGACCAGGACCAGGGCGGCCAGGTGATCGGCGTGACGCGCGGTCAGCACCCGGAAACCGACCCGGTCACCGCGGTGCGGGCGTGGATCGCGGCCGCCGGGTTGACCCCGGGTGACCCGCTGTTTTCGCTTGTTGCCCGATCGGATTTACGGGTGGTTCCTCGTCGTCTCGAGGGGAAGCAGGTCAACCGAATCCTCACCGCCCGGGCCGCCGACGCCGGGCTCGCGGACCTGCAGCTCTCGGGGCACTCGCTGCGCGCCGGGCACGCGACGACGGCCGCGGAGCACGGTGTGCCGGCCGACCGCCTCGCCCGCACCACTCGGCACCGCAACCTCGCGACACTGGCAAAATACATCCGGCCTGCTGAGGTGCTGGCCGATACGAGCTCCAGCAGCCTCGATCTCTGATTCTCAGGCCGCCCGCCCAAGCGGGTGTTTGTTGCGGCTCTGCGGTAGTTCGGCGACCTCGGGCTCGGAGGCTGCTGCGGGCTCCGGGGCAACCGAAACACCTGGGGCTCCGGGCTGCCCGGTAACCGTCGTCGGCCTGTTCCGCAACGCTCATACGGAACCACATCGGGGTGAGGATGTGGAAAGGCAGAGTGAATCGTTCCCTCCAGAAGAAAGAGGAGCAAAGATCGGAGCCCGAACTCAGCCGTAGCGCTGGTATTGCTTTAGGGTCTCCCGGTAGGCCAGCAGTTCGTCGTCCAGGGATTGTGCGTCCCCGATCAGCGACCACCACGGCCAGTCGGCTCCTGCCTTGTCGGCCTGGCGTCGAAATCGTTGCTCGGCGAGAGGTTCTCCCTCGAAGGTCCATTGTCTCTCGCCGACGAACTCCCCACTGGCCGCCCGGTAAGCGCCGGGAGACTTCTGGCTTTTCTCCTGCACCAGGCCGGTCCGATACTCAAAATCATCAGTCGCGATCCTGTAGTCAGTGTCCGAGGACCAAAACGCTCGTAGCACCTCCCGCAGGTCGTCTCGGAGCATGTGGCTTTGCGGATAGAGCCAGTTCGTCGTGCCCCAACGGGGCAGATTGTTGACGGCGTTGTGGTCCAGGAGGCGGTTGACATGGAGAACCTGGGCAGCCGGGCTCGTCTCCTGGTTGCCGAAGGGGTCCCTCCAGGTGACATCGGTCAGCAGACGTATCAACAGTCCGTCACGCCCTCGCTGAATCGCGACCATTCCTATGGCCTGCAGAGCGAGTGCGGCAGGGTAGTGCTTCGCGTTGAACAGTAGTTGATTCAGGGAACCATCAACCAGGGCACGCGCGTTCACCAAACGCTGGAGCACGTCGCGCCACAGGCCGTCGTGGTCGCCCGCCCGGTCGTGCCAGACCCCCATTGTCAGCAAATGGAGCAGCGGAGAGGTGATCCGCAGATGGTCCGCATACACCTGTTCCAAACCCGCGTGGTCGAGCCCTGCGGCTATGTGCAGCGGCTGCTCGTTGACCCTCTCCACGGCCCTGTCTGCCGCTTCCATCACGAGGTCGTGCAGGTCGATCCGTCTGAGCGGATCGGGCAAATAGCGCTTGAGACGCGCGACGGACATGGCGGTGGTGAGGGGTGGCTCGGCGAGACGGTCCAGGGACTCGACGCTAGCCAGCAGTTCTGTGAACAATTGGTCAGCGCCGCTGGACTCAATCGCATGCCCGCTGCGCAGGTTCAGCAGGCGCTTCGCCGTCGCGCCTTTGCCGCTCCTGCTATCCCAATACAGGGGGTAGCGGCGTGACGGCGAGCGCTCCAGCGCAGCAACAAGAGCGGCGTCCCAGTCGGCCGACGGCGGATCCAAGCGGTCAACGCAACAGGAGCGGTCCGATCTGTTCGATCGGCTTCTTGAACGCTAGTCGTTTTCGGGGTCTGTCGTTGAGCTCGGCGGCGACCCAGTCCAGGTCGGCTTCGCTG